>Ga0210400_10000366_pt1 | contig 51513 bp, 46 predicted proteins | sample IncBWH26MmetaG_FD_155456 | JGI IMG/M metagenome (GOLD analysis project Ga0210400, IMG submission 155456) | Forest soil microbial communities from Barre Woods Harvard Forest LTER site, Petersham, Massachusetts, United States - Inc-BW-H-26-M | ecosystem: Environmental > Terrestrial > Soil >...
TGCTGAGTCGCAAAGGGTTCCAGGGGCAGGTCAGCCGTGATGATCGCATCCTGGAGCGGGGGCAACACCGGGAGTTTCGCGCCGGCAGACAGGATCTCGACGCTGCGGGATAACAGCTCATCCCGACTCCAGCCGTATTGACGGACGGCCGCGTCATTGACCAGCAGGAATCTCAGACTGTTGCGGGCATGCACCCACAGGGGCTGCGGGCTGCCATTGAAAATCTGCGCATAGCGCTGTTCGGCGCGCAACGCCTCGATACCGGCGGAGTCGCGCTCCCCGAGCAGCGCCGTGATGACGATGCTCAACCCCGACAAGGACGCGATGAACGACCAGATCGTCACGAGGCCCTGCAGTTGGTTGAATTGCGCAAAGACGCCAAGGTTGAACGCGGCGCTGATCGCGGTCATGGTCGAAATCACGAACGAAGCCCCGGCCGCGAGAACCAGCCCGAAGCGGATTGCGCTGACGACAATGAGCATGATTGCAAACACCACGATCAAGGGCCTGCCGAGGTCCGATGGCGCGAGCATGATCGAGCTGCAACAAATCAGCAGCCCGAGCAGCCACAGGCCACCCTCGCCCCAGTGAGCCGCGAAACGCTCGAAGCTTTTGCGGTTGTAAGCCATCAAAATGGGGCCCACGAGCAGCGCGCCCGCGGCGGCGTTGCTCCACCAGCGGACCCAGTGACTCGCGTCGGTCGCGAAATCCTTCATTCCCGCGAGGTAATATCCGAGAAGGCTGAAGATCGGCGCCGGCGCCATGCCAGCGCCGATGGCCAGGATGAACAGCGGCACATCTTTCGCACGCGAAAATGCCGGGTCAAAACCGCTGCGCTCCAGCAGCCACGCCGAAGCCCAAGCGCCGCTCGCGAGACCGATTCCCACCCCGACGCACGCAGCCAGGGGCTCGTGACTCCAAAGTATGATCGCGAACCCCGCCAGAAAGACGGCCGGCCAGACGCGTCGGCCAAATCGATAAGTAACCGCCACGGCGATACCGTTCGGCAAGTAGGAAAGCGACAGGCTGCCGCCGATTCGATGCAGCGAGATGCCGATCGCCGCAACGGCAAAGATAGAAATGAAAACGAGCAGGAGGCGAAGAGCTTTAGTGGTGATGCGATCGGCAACGAGCATCGAAATGCCTCAGGCGCGGCGAGAGCAGCCCCATTGTAGGCTCATCCCTGTACTTTTACTTAATGCCCGTGATTTTCGCGCACGCAACTTATTCCTTTGCAAAGAGCCGATTCGCGCGGCGGCATTCCGCGAGATTCGCTTATGTTGCTTGCAGTCCTTGACATAAACAGTGCTCGTGTCGCCGTCAAGAGACGTCGATCACACTTTCATTCCGCCCACTTCGTCAATATCTTGAGCACCCGTACCGTTCCTGGGAAAGGATTTATGGCAACCCCGATAAATGCCCCGATGGCAGGCGAGATATGGCATCTCAGCATCGAGGACCTGTTTCAGCAGGTGCAGGAGGCGCCGCGCCTCGGCGGCGACGGGCCCTTCGTCATCAATCTCAGTGCCTCGACCGCGCCGATCAGCGTACCCACCAAAGCCTTTACCAGCAGCCGACTCGACGCGCACGTCTATCAAATTCAAGTGACCGAGGATGGACGTACGCGCTTTCGCCTGAGGCTCGGCCCATTTGCTTCCGAGGACGAGGCCGATGCCGTCCTTGCGGAGGTTCGCGATACCTATCCAGGCGCACTCACGGCCACCGCCAACGCCGCGGATTTGCGCGTCATCGGCAACATGCAGGCCAAGGCTGAGCAACGACAGTCCAGTCAGAAGCAAACCGACTTGGTGATCGAAAAGTCAGTCTCGCAAAGGATCGCCGCGGAAAAGTCCGCGCCTGAAAAAGCCCCGCCCGAAAAGGCAGCCACGGCGAAAGCAGCCACGGCGAAAGCAGCTACGGCGAACGCAGCGCCGGCGAACGCAGCGCCGCCGACCGCAGCGGTTCAACAAAGCCCGATCGTTGCGAAAACGGAGACTGGCGAAATTTCCATCGACATCGCTTGGCCGACGCCCGAGCTGGTGTTGCCGCCGAGCACGCCATTGCGCGTTGCAGCCACCGCATTGCCGGAGTTGGATGTTCCCTTGCCAAGCATTCCGAAGCGGCCAGCCGCGCCGGTTGCTCCCGTTCAAAGCCGGCCTGTCGCGCCCGCGCCGAAACCCGTTGAATTGACGCTTGCCCCGCCGTTCTCAATCGGCAGCGTTGCGCCAGTGCTCACGGAGGTGGTGACACCCACCAAGAGTCCCCCGCTGAAGGTCGCCGCGCCGATGCCAACCGCCGTTGCGGCGCCTGTACTGACCGAAGCGGTGCCAAAAAACAAGGCGCCCGCGGCCTCCGCGCCTACCGTGCGGGTAACTTCAGCGGCTCCGGTCGCGGTGCCGCCGCAGCAAGCGGGCATGCCGTCGACGAAACCGGCGGTGCCGATGAGCGCCGCGCCGATCGAACCTGTCAAACCGCCGGTATCGAAGAGCGTCGCGCCAATTGAAGCCGTCAAACCGGCCGCGCCGAAGATCGTCGCGCCGGTTGAGCCTGTCAAACCAGCCGCGCCGAAGATCGCCGCGCCGGTTGAGCCTGTCAAACCAGCCGCGCCGAAGAGTGTCGCGCCGGTCGAGCCCGTCAAACCGGCCGCGCCGAAGAGTGTCGCGCCAGTCCAGCCGGTCAAACCGGCGCCCGTTCTTACACAGACGCTCTCGGCTGCGCGCAGGTTCTCCTCGCCGAAGTTTCGGGCGTTGTTGGGCAGACCCACGGCAAGCAAGCTGACTTCGTTGCAGCACGTCGTTGTCGCCACCGCTCCGGCGCCTGCGCCGCGGGAGGTCAAGAAGCTCGACGAGCCTCTGGAGAGTTTGGAGTCGACGCAAACCATGCGCGCGCTGACGCCAACGGAGCTCGAGGACAGCGAAGTGTCCCGTTGGTTCGTCATAGAACTGTCGCTCGCGGATCGCGCCTTCGATCCGGACGCGGTGCCGAATCTGGATATTTTCAGCGAGTACCGGCTGTACTCGGTGGCGGGTATGGATGAAGGTCGCGTCGTACATGCGCTGCGGCTGGGATTTTTTCGCGAAGAGATTGGCGCAGTCGCAGTCGCCAGTTATCTTGCCGCCTATTGGGACAAGCCAACGATAAAAAGAGTGAGCCTTGCGGAACGCGAGCGATTCGCCGACCAGCGGGTGGAAGCGCGCAAAGATGTCGGCGCGACCGGCAGGCACGCGGTCATCGAGATTACCGACGAGTTGGTCGCACGGCGCCGCCGATCTTCCAAGACCGCGGCTGCGTCGAAGCCGTCGATCCGCCCGATCTAACGCCTGGCTCTTGCGTCCGTCCGGGTAGCTGTCCGCATTGTCCGCGGACAGTGTCCGCGGCCACCGTCATTTCCCGCCAGAAAAAATAAATCCTTTAGAAATAGCGGTTTAACGCTCCTAAGGAGCCTGGCACGGCTCTTGCTTCGTCATGCGTGGGGAATCGATCCCCGTAATTGGACAGCAAACCTTTTAGGAGACGATCATGAACACCCGGATTTCGTCAAAACTTGCCGCACTCGCCATTGCCCTCTTGATGAACAGCGTCATCATCGGCGGTGTCGCCTATCTGTTTGATGCTCAGACTCAGCAGCATTTGACGGTGATTTCATTCGCGAAGCGGTTCGCGGCTTTTCAGTGGCTCATTTGAGGGCAGTGCCGATGCGCAATATTCGGTTCTTGGCAGGGCTTTTTGCGGTGATCGCGCTCGCGCCCGCAGTCGGGCGCGCGAGCGCGCGCTCCGAGTTCTCCATGGCGCAAGTGCTGCATTACCCATTTGCCTCGGAACTCGCAGCGGCCGAGCACGGCGACGTTATCGCCTGGGTGTGCAATTTGGACGGGGTGCGAAACATTTGGTTGGCGCGCGGCCCTGGCTTCACGCCGGGCAAAGTCACCCAGTATCAAGATGATGACGGCCAGGAAATAACCCAGCTCACGTTTTCGCCCGACGGCGCGCGCCTCGTGTTTGTGCTGGGCGGCGATCATGATGCCAATTGGCCTGCCGAAGGAAATCTGTCGCCCGATCCAAGCTCCTCGCCGGTGCAGCCGGTCACGGCGATATGGGCCGTGCCCGCCAATGGCGGTGCGCCGCTAAGAATCGACGAAGGCGATGCGCCGGTAATTTCGGCTCGCGGTCAAATCGCCTACATCAAAGATGATCACGTCTTCATCGCTTCGCTCGATGGCGGCAAACCCGAGCGGCTGTTTTTCGATCGCGGCAAGGACCGCGACTTGACCTGGTCGCCGGATGGAAGCCGGCTGGCATTCGTGTCCGACCGCGGAGACCATTCTTTCATCGGGATTTACACGTCCAAGACCACCCCGCTGTTGTTTCTCACTCCTTCCACCAACAAGGATGAGTCGCCCATTTGGTCGTTCGACGGCACACGAATCGCCTACACGCGACGCGCCGGCGATGGCGGCCCGCCGCGTCCGATTCTGACTCGAGAGCCTCGTCCTTGGTCGATCTGGGTTGCCTCGGCGAGCGACGCAACCGGGCACGCGGTGTGGAAAAGCCCGAACACACTTGCCGGTTCTTTTCCCGATGTCGCGGGCGGGGCCAACCTGCATTGGGCAGCCGGCAATCGCCTGGTTTTCATGGCGTATCTGGATGACTGGCCGCATCTGTATTCCGTGCCGGCGGCCGGCGGCGCACCGGTCTTGTTGACCCCGGGCGCTTACATGGTCGAGCATGTCGCCGCAAGCCGCGATCAGCGCTTCATGATTTACGACGCGAATACGGGTGGTATGGCCGGCGACGATGATCGCCGCCATCTGTTTCGCGTGCCGGTGGATCGCGCGGGTTCGGTGGCGCTGACGTCCGGCGAATCGCTGGAGTGGACGCCGGTTGCGGCGGCGGCGGATCGAATCGCTTTTGTCGCCGCGGGTCCGCAGCAGCCGCCTACCGTGGCAATTTCAAATCTCGATGGGTCGCGCCGCGCATCTCTGCCCGCGGCGACGAACGCCGAATTCCCGCTCGCGAAGCTCTTGACGCCCAAGCAAGTGACGTTCAAAGCGGCCGACGGAATGCTGGTGCACGGACAGCTGTTCGATCGCGGCGCCGCGAAATCCGGCGATCGAAAACCCGGCGTAATATTCCTGCACGGCGGGCCGCCTCGGCAAATGTTGCTCGGTTGGAGTTACATGGATTACTACAGCAACGGCTACGCCGTGAATCAGTATCTGGCGGCGCATGGTTTCGTCGTGCTGTCGGTCAACTATCGTCTCGGCATCGGCTATGGCCTGGCGTTTCATCATCCCGAGCACGCGGGTTTCGCGGGCGCCGCGGAATATCAGGATGTCGTCGCGGGAGCGCGCTTCCTGCAATCGCTCTCAAACGTCGATGGCAAGCTCATTGGCGCGTGGGGCGGCTCGTACGGCGGGTATCTCACCGCCTTGGCGCTGGCCCGCAATTCAGACATCTTCAAGGCAGGCGTCGATTTGCATGGCGTGCACGACTGGTCGCGGCTCATGGATAGGTTTGGCGGCACACAGGGGACCCGCTTCGAGAAGGGTGATCGCGAAAAAGCCCTGGAGGTCGCATGGAACTCATCGCCCGATTCTGCGCTCGACGGCTGGAAGTCGCCCGTCCTGTTGATTCAGGGAGATGACGATCGCAACGTGCGGTTTCAGCAGACCGTCGATCTCGCACAGCGGCTCGCGCGAAGAGAAGTGCCTTTTGAAGAACTCGTGCTTCCCAACGAGATCCACGGCTTTCTGCGGCACGCCTCCTGGGTGCGAGCGGATGAGGCTACGGCGAATTTCTTGGCTCGCAGTCTCGGCGTCCTGCCGCAGTAGCCGCGGTTTTCGGTTTCAGTGAGTGGTGCGGTCGCTAACGCGTTTGCGCCGATCCGCGAAAGGATAGGTGTGCAACGAATGGGTCGGCACGGACGCGCGGCGCCCGGCTGCAAACCCGCCGGCACTATCGGGGTTGGCCGCTTCGCCCGCGCCGAAGCCTTGAAGTTTGACAACGCTGGGAAGAAGCAGTGCATTGTGCTGTTCGGACAAACTCGCGGCGTGCAACTCACGTAGAGCCGCTTCTCTGCGCCGCTCTGCGGCGCCGTGCTCGCGCCAACCCAGGTATTCCGCTCTCACGTAGAAGGCAGATAGTGCAAATCCGCCCACGATGACCGCGATCAATACAATATCAAAACCCATCGCCCCCATCCCTCCACAATCCCCTCGGCACCAAAGCCGATCTTGAGGGTCATTCCATCGATTGCAAGGCGCCAGTTCTAGCTGCCTCGTATTTTACCGTTGACGACCTGGTTAGTAAAATCATTACCGTTGCTGCGCTCCGACATAGAGGCAACCGCGCACCACGGGGTCGGCATAAACATAATGAATATCATTGCCGTTCACGCGCCTCACGAGCCGATTGGGCGGCAGGCTCTTTACTGGTGGGACTTGAAATTCACAGCATCGGTGTTGCCGCCGCAAATCAACACGCCCACGCGTTCCCCCAGGGCAGGCACATACTGGCGCGAAGTCAGTGCCGCAAGCGCTGCGGCGCCGCCGGGCTCCGCTACGACACGCAGCGCGGTCCATAGCCTCCGCTGCGCATCGAGTATGGCGTCGTCCGAAACCAATACCGTCTTGTCTATGAAGCGCCGTATGATGGGGAACACCAATTCCCCAACTCGCCGCGGCGCCAGGGATTCCGCCGCAATGCCGCCCGCCTCGGCATCAACGGGATGGCCTGCTTCAAGTGCCCGCGTGAGCGTCGGGGCCTTCGCCGGTTCGACTGCGACGATTTTGATCCGGCCCTCATACCACGCTGCGAGGCCGGCGATGAGTCCGCCGCCGCCCACCGCGACCAGCAGCGTCGTGATCTGCGCTTGCTCATCAAACTCCAAACCCACGGTGCCCTGGCCGAGCATCGTCTCGCGCTGATCGAAGGCATGGATCGGCATGGCCCCCGATTCGGTGACCCATGCTTCGCTTGCGGCCAACGCGTCGGCGTAGCGCTCGCCGCTGATCACCAGTTGCGCGCCGTAGTCGGTTATTTGCTGGATCTTGGCGGGCGAAGCGATTCTGGGAACGAATATTTTGGCGGGAACCTTGAGTTTCATGGCCGCGAACGCCACTGCCGCACCATGATTTCCCCCCGAGGCAGCGACCACGCCGGCAGTCGGAATAGGCCGCTGCAGCAGGCTGGTGAACGCGCCGCGCGCCTTGAACGAGCCGGCATGCTGCAGCAATTCGAGTTTCAGCACGAGCGGCGCATCCGCTCCAAAATCGGCTCCGTCCACTTCAATGACCGGAGTGCGGCGAATGTGAGGTGCAATCATCCGGTGGGTAGCGCGGATTTCTGCGGCCGAGATCAATGATTTCATTCGAATACAACGCGCGGAAAGTAGAACGACACTGTCCAGTTCGGTACATCGACTATCTCGCTGATGCGAAGATCGCCGCAGACGCTGCACAGCAGGTAAGCGTCGATGGCGGGCATGCCGCGCTCGCAAGTCAGCCAATCAACCATGGAGCGGACAGCCGCGCGCGCCGCCTCCATGAGATTCGGACCGATCCCAGTCGCGACCTCATACCCTTTGGCGTCTAGGTGCCGGGTAACCGGACCCGCTGTTCGGAAGCGCGGGAAGCTCAAAGGCTTCTGCTTGATCAGATCGAATTGCAGCGCCACGCGCATCGGGCTCTCGATCGCCGTGCCGCACACCTCGCCATCGCCTTGCGCCGCATGCGTATCGCCCACCGAAAACAGGGCGCCCCGCACTTCGACCGGTAGATAGAGTTCGGTGCCTTGAGCGATGTCCCGGACGTCCATGTTCCCGCCGACACGGCGCGGCGGGACGATGCTGTGGAGTCCAGGCTCCGCGAGCGCCAAGCCGATGGTCCCCGTGAAGGGCTTCAAGGGGACTTTGCCCCAATCGCCGAACAGTGCCGGCGCCAGAGTCTTGGCATCGTAGCGCCACACGTGCAGCGCGGGCTCCTTGAAATCGTCGGCCAACAGGCCGAATCCGGGGATGTTGGCGGTCCAACCCCAACCCGAGGGGGCAAACGACAGCAGCGTGACCTTGAGAATGTCTCCCGGCTCGGCGCCGTCAATATATACGGGGCCGGTCACGGGATTGATTTTGCCGAAGTCCATCCGGCCCACATCGGCGACGGTCGAGGTCTCGACGAGTTGGCCGCCCGACGCGTCGGCCACGTCGAACTCCAGCGACTCTCCCGGTGCGATCCGCGTCACGGCGGCAAAGCTGTGATCCCAGCCATGATGCCGACGGTGAATCGTATGTCGATGTGCGGTTGGGGTCATCGGCCGGACCTGTTTCTCAATATTGTACGGAATCTTCCCGCCGTTGCGCGACTCAAATCATGGACCGCGACCCGTCGTCCCGGGATAGACTGCGCAACAAAAGGAGCTCGCGCGCTTGTCGATTGAAGAATTCGGATACAAGGAGCAATTGCACCGCGCGCTCACGACCAGGGATCTGGTCATCTTTGGCTTGATTTTCATGGTGCCGATCGCGCCGTATTCCGTGTTCGGCTTCGTGTACAACGACGCGAAAGGCATGGTGCCGCTGGCGTATCTCGTCGGTCTCGTCGGCATGTTCTTCACGGCCTTGAGCTACGCCGCGATGTCGCGCGCCTTTCCCCTGGCCGGCTCGGTGTACACCTACGCGCAACGCGGGCTGCACGAAATTGCCGGTTTCTTTTCCGGCTGGCTCATTCTGCTCGACTACATTCTGGTGCCTTCGCTGTTGTACTTGTTCAGCGCCGTGGCATTGCGGCCTGTGCTGCCGGCGGTTCCCGCCTGGCTCTGGCTCGCGCTCTTCATCTCATTCAACGCCGCCGTGAATTTCGTCGGCATTCAATTCACGGCGCGGGTGAACCGCTACATGTTGTTCTTTGAATTGGTGGTGCTGGCGCTGTTCGTGGTGGTCGGTCTGTTCGCGCTGTACGGCGGCATGGGTGCGGGCAAACTGACCCTCGCACCGATTTACAATGCGAAAGCGTTCTCCTTGTCGACCGTGGCCGGCGCCACTTCGATCGCGGTACTGTCTTTTCTCGGCTTCGACGGGATCTCGACGCTGTCCGAGGAAAATCGCGCCGGCACGAATGCCGTCGGCCGCGCCACAGTGCTGTCCTTGATGTTGGTCGGCGCGTTGTTCATGCTGCAAACCTGGATCGCGACTGACTTGAGCGCAGGCATGCACTTCAGCTCGCCGGAGACCGCGTTCTACGAAATCACGCAGCGAGCCGGCGGCACCTGGCTGCGGCTGATTACGATTCTTGCCATTGTCATCGCCTCGGCCATTGCCAACGCCATGGCCGCGCAGGCCGCGGTCGCACGCATTCTCTTCGCCATGGCGCGCGACGGCAAGCTTCCCGCGATACTGGCCAAGGTGCATCCTCGATACAAGACCCCGTACGTCAGCACGCTGGTGGTTGCCGTCATTTCGCTGCTGGTCGGGTTGTTGTTCGCCAATCGCGTCGATGACTTGACCCTGATCGTCAACTTCGGCGCGCTCACCGGCTTCGTCCTGCTCCATCTGTCGGTCATCAACCACTATTTGATACGCGGGCGCAGCGGCGACTGGCTGCGGCATTTGATCTTTCCGTTGATCGGTTTGTCGATCATCGTGTATGTGCTGTACGAAATGGATCGCGCGGCCAAGATCCTGGGTCTCGCCTGGATCGCGATCGGCATTTTTTACTATCTCTTGCTGACGATATGGATTAGAAAGCCTGCCGTCTTGAAAATCTGACTCGAACGACCGATGACAATACCGGACGAATCGGCGGCGCCCAAGTACACGCGCCCCACGATATGGCAGCTGGCCGCGCCTTCCATCGCTGCCAATCTTATGTTTTCGATGGTCGCCATGGTGCAGACCAAATTCGTCGGCAGCATGGGAGCGCCGGCCGTGGCCGCCGTCGGAGCAGGGCAGCGCGTATTTTTTGCGCTGCAAGCGCTGCTCATGGCAATCGGCGTCGGCACCACGGCCCTGGTTGCCCGCTCCTGGGGCGCGGGGCAGCGCGAAGAAGCCAGCCGCATCACGTCGGCGTCGCTCATGTTCGGCGGTCTGGTCGGCCTGGTGCTGATGATTTTCGGCATGCTGTTCTCGCACCGGATCGCCGAAGTATTTGGATTGGACGAGAATGCGGCGCAGCTTGCCGCGCGCAACATATTCTGGCTTGCGGCGTTCATCATCGGCTTCGCCATCGACATCATTCTGTCGAGTGCACTGCGCGCCGCCGGCAACGCGTGGACTCCGCTGTTGTTCGGATTGGCCGTCAACCTGGTGAATTTACCGCTGCTGTACGCCTTCATTTTGGGGAATTGGGGCGCACCACGCATGGGCGCGGCGGGCGCGCCGTTTGCATCCGGGCTGTCGTTTATCGTGTGCGGCGCCGTGCTGGTGTCTTTGTGGATGCGGCAGAAATTGACCATCAAATTCTATCCGGGCGACATTTTCAAAAGGGCGCGTTACCAGCGGCTGCTGCACATCGGCTACCCGGTCGCGCTCGAGCAGCTCGTTCTCCAGTTCGGCTTCTTTTTGTTCATGTCGCTCATCGGTCATTACTACGGGACCGAGGCATTCGCCGCCTACAACGTCGGCGTCAATATGCTGAACGCGGCCATGGTGGTGGGGAGCGGGTTTTCCATCGCGGGCGCGACCCTGGTGGGTCAGCATCTGGGAGCGGGCGATGTCGAGGGAGCGGCACGCAGCGGCTGGCGGGCCTGCAGCATGGCGGTCGCGGCAATGTCCCTCATCGGCCTCCTGACCGTCATCAACGCCTCATCCTTGGCGCATTTCTTTCTCGGATCGGATGAGATCGCCGTGCTGCGCACCACCGAATTCACCTACATCATGGCCGCCATGCTGCCCTTGCTGGGGGTCGACATGGCGATCGGCGGCTCCTTGCGCGGCGCCGGCGACACCCGTTTCCCGCTCATGACTTCCTTCCTGGGCCTGATCGGCGTGCGCTGCGCGTTGGCGGCGACCTTCGCCATGTTTCACCTGCCGGTGGTCTGGGTGTATAGCTCCATCATCGGCGACTACATGCTCAAGGGATCCATGCTCATCTGGCGATTCAAATCCGGCCACTGGAAACATGCGTTGGCCAAGCGGCTCATTGCCGCCTGAGGAGTAAGAAATATGCGAAGCAGAGAAGTCCATTTGACTGAACGCCCGCAAGGGCTGCCCACATCGGCGCAATTTCGAGTCGTGGAGACCGAGGTAGCGGACCCCGGCGAGGGTCAGGTGCTGGTCGAAAACATTTACATGTCGGTCGATCCGGCCATGCGGCCGCGGCTGGCGGGACCGACAGCGCTGAACGAGGCGATGGTCGGCGGCACGATCGGCCGGGTGATCAAATCTCGCCACGCCGCCTTCAAGGAAGGCGATCACGTCGAGTCGATGCAGGGCTTCAGGGAATACTTTCTCTCGGATGGCAAGGGCCTGTCCGTTCTCGATGCCGGCGGCATGCCCTTGGTTGCCTACATGAGTGTTTTAGGGCTCACGGGCCTCACGGCCTACGGCGGATTGCTCGTGATCGGCGCGCTCAAAGAAGGCGAAAACGTCTTCGTCTCGGCTGCCGCAGGAGCGGTCGGCAGCGTTGCCGCGCAAATCGCGAAAATCAAGGGCTGCTACGTCATCGGCAGCGCCGGCTCGGAGGAGAAATGCCGTTGGCTCAAGGAAGACCTAGGATTGGATGCCGCAATCAACTACAAGCAGGGAGAGCTGCGCACCTCGCTCAAGGCCGCGGCCCCCAAGGGCATCGATGTGTACTTCGAAAACGTCGGCGGCGAGCACTTGAACGCGGCGCTGCCGCGCATGAACGCATTGGGGCGCATCGCTGTGTGCGGCATGATCTCAGCCTACAACAATTTCGGCGCCGTCTCGGAACCGGTGACCACGCTTTCGAACATCATCTACAACCGCGTAACGATACGAGGATTTGTTTATTACGAATTCGAATCGAAGCGCGCGCAATTCCTGGCCGACATGAAAGGCTGGATCGGGCAGGGCCGCCTGAAATACCGCACTACGATACTGCAAGGCATTGAGCAGGCACCCGCTGCATTGATCGGACTCTTTACCGGCGCGAACACCGGAAAGATGGTGGTGCAGCTGGCTAAACCTTAGCGAACCCGGCTTGCGCTCCCGGCTGGTTAGCGCGCTCCCTGCTGGTTAGCGCGCTCTCTGCCGGTTAGCGCGCTCCCGGCTGGTAGTTCACGAACACCGATTTCGGAATCATGCAGTGCACGCCCTTGCGGATATCGACGACCTGCGACACGCGGCAATCGCCCACGATTGAGGTCAGCGCGTAGGCTTCCTCGCGGCTCATCGGCACGATGGTTTGTTTCGACAGCCAGTTGACAGTCTGGTCGACCGCGATTTTCATGGCTTGATTCAAGTCTTCGTCGAAGCCCATGAAGATCCAATCGGCTTTTGTCTCCGCCCAAGGCCACTCGGTCTTCATGTCCTTGCGAACGACCGGTTTGATTTCGATTTCCTTGTACGAGCATTCCAGCGCAGTCAAATTGACCTCGCCGTTGCCCTGCCGGCAGTGCGAATCGCCGGTCCAGATCAGGCCACCCTTCTGGAACACTGGAAAATACATGGTCGCACCCGCCTGCAGCTCGTTCACGTCCATGTTTGAGCCGTTTTTCCACGGACGCAGCGTGCTGGTGCGGCCCTTCGCATCGCGAATGGGCGGCCCGGCCTTGGCATCCGGTTCGTTGGGGTCCACACCGACGGCGAAGGTTCCGGGGAAGGGTTTCAGGTCAATGACGATTCCGGGCTTGAACTGGGTTTGCATCTTCGCCAGGTCAAGCTTGTAGTAACGCACGAAGCCTTCAGGAAATTCGGACGCGAGCTGTCCGACGGTCGGAAAATCCTTACCCGGCACGTTGAAATTGAAGCCGTCCGCCTTGGGCACGATTTTCAAAATGTGAATTTCCAGCGTGTCGCCCGGTTCCGCGCCATCGACGTAGATCGGACCGGTGATCGAGTGGGGCCCGCCGCCCGGATTTGCCTTGCGTAACCGCACGATTTCATCCATCGGAACCCCGGGCTTGATTTGTCCCAGTGAATGGGACAGGGTCTCGATGGACACGGTGTCGCCTGATTTGATGATCAGCTTTGGCTTTTCATTGATGTCGTACCAACCCCATTGCACGTTTTCGGTCGATGCAGGTAGTACGTAGTGTTTGGACGCTTGGCTGTCCCCGGCCAAGGAGGCCGAGACACTCAAGGTCGCGGCACCCGCCACGAGACCAGTACGCAATGATTTGGAAAGCCCGGCGTCAGTTTTCATGGTTATCCCTCGGCTTAGATTTTTTTCGAGGCCCTGATTCATCCTGTTCTTATATCGAATTGCAGGACCGCACACTATAAGTGAGATTGGCTCTTGATTCGGTGCCGTTTGAGGCGTAACTTAGTTGAATGATCAATCAAGTCGCGCCCACGTCGGATACGCGCAGCCGTTTGTTGCTTACCGCCATGCAGCTTTTCTGGGAAAAGGGCTACCACTCGACCAGCATCGCCGACGTTTTGCAGGCCGCCAAAGTCAACAGCGGCAGCCTCTACTATTTCTTCCCGAGCAAGGCGGATCTCCTGGCCGCGGTGCTGGACCTGTACCACGAGGGCATCGGTCCGATGTTGCTCGAACCGGCATGGGCAGGCGTGGAGGATCCCATCGAGAGGATATTCGCGCTGCTTGCCCGCTATCGCAAATCGCTGGCCGATACCGACTGTTTCTATGGTTGCCCGATCGGCAGTCTGGCGCTCGAACTGCATGAGCCTGACCCAGCGGTGCGCGAGCGGCTGGCCAAGAATTTCGACGCCTGGATCGAGGCTGTCGCGGAGTGTTTGCTGCAGGCGAAGTCGCGATTGCCGGCGGACCTCAACCGCAGGGAATTGGCGCAATTCGTACTGACGACCATGGAAGGCGGCGTCATGCAGGCGCGTACCTTCCGCGACATCGATTATTTCGATGCCGCCGTCCGCCAGCTTCGCCACTACTTCAAAGGCTTGATCAAACGGGAGAAGCACCATGCGAAACGGGAGAAACACCATGCGTAAGTGGATTTGCTTGCTTGTGTTCGCGCCAGGCTTTGGGTTCGCGCATCCGGATCAGGGTTACCAGCCGCTGGCGTTCCTTGCGGAGCATTGCTGGAAGGGAGCGTTTCCGGGCGGCAGGACCGACGAGCACTGTTTTGCCTGGATCTACGACGGCAAATTCCTGCGCGATCGGCACACCGTTCGCGCCAGCGGTAAACCGGACGCGATGGGCGAGTCAATTTACTTTTGGAATTCCGCCGCGAAGCAATTGGAATATCTCTATATCGAAAGCGACGGCGGCTTCAGCCGCGGCCCCGTGTCAATCGACCGGGAATCCTTGGTCTTTCCCGACACGAGTTTCGTGGAAAACGGCCAGACCATGGTGTATCGCAGCCGTTGGCAACGCAGCGGTGAATCTGCTTACGATGTGGTGACCGAATTCAAGTCCAAGGATGGTTGGGCGCCGGGCTTCAAAGTGCACATGGAACGGGTAGCGGCACCGTAAAGGATGCCCATGGCCGCGTCGAGAAATTGCCGGGCGCGAACGGCGCGCGCCTGTTTGCCGAAGTTTGGGATGCGCCTTAGAATCGCGAACCCTTCTTTCCACAGGATTCAAGCGATGCGCAATGCGAAAAGTGCCTTTATTGCGGCGCCGCTGCTGTTTGCATCTCTCCACTCGTCCGCTGCGGACAAAATGCCGGCGCCGGCGCCGATAAAACCGGTGGTCGAGACGCTCTTTGGCAGGAAGGTCACCGACAACTATCGGTATATGGAAGCGCTCGATCCCGCCACGATCGCCTGGATGAAATCGCAGGGCGCCTATACCCGCTCGCTGCTCGACGGTATCAAGCCGCTCGCCCAGCTGAAGATCGATGTTGCAAAATTCTCCGCGAGCTTTGGACTGATCCAAGGCTATGTGCATTTCGGCACACGGGGATTCTACGAGGAGCGTGCGCCGGGCTCTGACAACTTCGACCTGATGGTGTCCGACGGCGCGGGCATCCGTAAGATCGTCGACGTCGCGGCATTGCGCGCCGCGAACGCCGGCAAGCCCTTTGCAATCAATTATTTTCTGGCGTCGCCCGACGGCAACAAGGTAGCGGTCGGAATTTCCGAGGGAGGCTCGGAAGACGCGTCCATCACGGTATATGACGCGGCAAGCGGCGCCAAGATCGGCGGACCCGTCGATCGCGCGCAATTTGGCGCGACCTCATGGAGCGACGACTCGAAGCTGCTGTACTTCATTCGGCTGCAAAAGACCGCCGCGAATGCGCCGGCGACCGACAAGTACCTCAATGCCACGGCGGACGCTTGGGACTTGAAGTCCGAACCCGTGGCGATCCTCGGGGCCTCCTTGGGTCATGGCCCTGCGCTCACGCCGGTCGAGGCGCCCGCAATCGCGATCAGCGTCGGTGCGCCCGTGGCAGCGGCGCTCTCGATCAACGGCGTCCAGAATGAACTCGCCATGTGGCTGGCCCCCGCCGCGCGGGTGAGCGATGCAAAGGTCACATGGACCAAATTCATTACGCGCGACGATGCGGTCACGAACGTCGACATGCGCGGGGCGGAAATTTTTCTCTTGTCGCACAAGGATGCACCGACGTTCAAGGTCCTGACGCTGCGCGCGGGCCAGCCGCTGGCCTCGGCATCGGCACTGGTACCGGCGCAAGCCGATCGGGTGATCGAAGGCATTCACGCCGCGGCCGACGCTCTATACGTACTCGCGCGCCATGGCGCCTATTCTCAACTGCTGCGCATTCCTTCCGGGTCGACCTCCATCGAGGAGGTGGCGTTGCCTTTCCGCGGCCACATCGACGAGGCCTTCACCGATCCGCGCACGCCGGGCGTCGCGCTCAATCTGTCGAGCTTCATCACGCCTCCCACCGAGTTCGTCTACAACCCTGCGAATAAAAGCTTCAACGAATTGAAGATAGGCACGCGCGGCGCGTGGGTCGCATCCGACTATGTGCTGAACGACTTGCAAGCCAAGGCTTCGGACGGCACCTTGGTGCCGCTGTCGTTGGTTCAGCCGAAGAACGCCAACGGTGCGCAGATCACCATCATCGAGGCGTACGGTTCCTACGGCATCTCCGAGCTCGCCGATTTCAGCGTGCGGCGCGCGGCCGCGACGCGCAAGGGCATCACCTATGCGGTGTGTCACGTGCGCGGCGGCGGTGAGCTGGGCGAGCAGTGGCGGCTGGGCGGCAAGGACGCGAGAAAACACAATACCTGGGGCGATCTCATCGCCTGCAGCGAATATTTGGTCGCGCGCGGCGTCACGACGCCGGCGAAACTGTTCATCCTCGGGGGCTCGGCGGGCGGCATCACCATGGGGCGCTCCTTGACGGAGCGTCCGGACCTGTTTGCCGGCGTACTCGATGAGGTTCCCTCGGCCAACACCCTGCGTGCGGAATTCACCGCCGGTGGACCCGCCAATATTCCGGAATTCGGCTCAATCACCACCGCAGAGGGTGTTGCCAATCTGTACGAGATGGATAGCATTCAGCACATCAAGAAGGGGACGCAGTACCCGGCGGTGATGATCACCACGGGACTCAACGATCCGCGCGTGGCACCTTGGGAACCGGCCAAGCTGGCCGCCGCGCTTCAGGCCTCCGGCACGACGAAGCCTGTACTGCTGCGCATCGACGCAGAGGCAGGACACGGGATCGGCTCGACCAAGACGCAGGGCGATGAGCTACAGGCAGACATCATCGCGTTCGTGCTCTGGCGCGCCGGTCTGCCCGAATGGCAACCGATCGAATGATCGGCTGATCGCCTTGTCGTCCCGCCGAAACGCACCCGGGCCCTGGCAAGCCCGCCGGTGACGATGGGACACGGCCCCTAGTCTTGCTCATCGTGCCCGGTGCCGGTTTCTGGGCAATCGTCGGCAAAATTGCGCGTGACTTGGGACGAACCGCCGTGCTCCGTCCGCGCGCTCCAACAGAATCTTCGTAAACCCGGCACATAATGGAATTCTAGTTTGTCGCCGCTCCTAAGAGACTAGTGCCACGCGACGAAAACTTTAGTCGGCGCGCAACACACACTCAAGGAGTCAGCATGAATAGCTTTACCCTTACCGCCGTGGGCAACCTCGCCAAAGACCCGGAATACGCCGTCAAGGGCGATACCAGCTACGCACGGTTTTGTCTGGTCGGCAATGATTACGCGGGCAAAGACGAGCATGGCAACGCGCGCGAGGCGGTTACCAGTCTCTGGTTCGTGGCATTTGAGAGCCTCGGGGAGGCGATCGCGAAGAACGCGCGCAAGGGCGATCAGCTGATTCTCCAAGCTCAGGTTCGTTCCAACATCTGGACCGACCGCGAGGGCGAGAAGCGATACGACCATGACTTCGTCGTGCAAAATTTCCGCTTCGGCGCTCCTGGCCGGGCGAAACGTGAAGAGTTGGCGGCGCGGCGTGGCGAGAACGAAATCGGCGCGTTGGAGACGGAGATCTAAGATGCAACACCTCCCGATGCGCGGACTCGCGCGGCTGGTGCTCGCTACGGCGCTGGTCGCGATGATCAGTGCACCCGATATGGCATTGGCGCAAGCCTCGCCATTTCTGACCGGTGCGAGTTCCTTGCAGACCAACATTCTGGCGTGGTTGACGCCGGTGGCCATCATTCTTGTAATGGTGCTGGGCGGCATGGCCATGGCAAACCGAATGTCGTGGGGATGGTGTATCGGCGCGATTTTGGGGATAGCCATCGGCTTCGGTGCGCCGCAGATCGTCACTTGGGTTCGCGGCATGTTCGGCGTCTAACGGAGAAGAAGAAGTTGAGCGAACGTAATCCAGGGCTCACCGCCGATCCGCTCTTTGTGGGGGCAACCCGGCCATCGATGCGATGGGGTGTGACGTACTCGGCCCTGCTGTTCAACATGGTTTTTAGCTTGGAGGCCTTTCTTCTCACGAAGAATTTGCTGGTACTGCTGCTCTGCGCGCCTATTCACGGCGTATGCATGCTGTTATGCGCCCGCGATGCCCGGTTCTTCGATCTTGTACTGCTGTGGGGGCGGACCCGGTTGCCCGCTTGGTTTGCGAATGTGCGGATTTGGAAGGCGAGCAGCTACTGCCCATTGGCGATCGACGTGCCGAATCGCCGCGGACGGCGCGGCAGGCGCAGCTAGTCATGGCTGCATTCTGCAGTCCGTCCGCCTGTCCTTCGGCACTACGGCGGCGCTTGTCGGGCGCTTCAATTCCGCTTTTCTGAGGGTGGGCCTGCTAAGTGGGTGTTCCCAAAGTCAACGGGGGACGGAAGCGAACACGGTCCACTTCGACAATCGCAAGCCTGCCCGCGAGTGGCTCTAGATATCGAGGCTCCATGAGAAACCGCTCTAGGACACGCACGATTTCTTGCGCCACAGTGGTGTCCGGCAGACGAAGAACAGCAATGCCCTGGTACTGATCCGGCGGATATCGTCGCACATCAGCGAAATCCAAGTCCCGAGTGAGAAGTGCCGCGCCAGTCTCGCGGGCACGCGCGGCAATTTGTTGATCGGTAGCTGCAGCCAACCCAATATCTCGCGCGAACTCCACCTGATGCCCGAATTTTTGGCACACGAGGATGGCTGCCCGCGGCAGGTTCGCATCGATTAGAAGACGCATGCCGAGCTAGGCTGCAGGCAATGGATGAAACGACTCCTGCTCAGCCAGTTCACCCACAAATCGGAGCGCAGCCCGGATGTCGTCTGCGGTGAGGTCGTATTCACGTTGTACGTCCTCGAATGTCATGCCCCCGGCCAGGCTGCCCACAATCACCGTTACCGGCACGCGAGTACCCCGAATGACGGGTTTGCCGTGACAGATGGCAGGATCGATGACAATGCGGTTCGGGGTGGTCATGGTGCGTCAGATGATAGTGATTTGGCTGAACTTGTCGAGTTTAGCCTCGCGCAACGTTAGCCTTCGGCATTACACAGCAGGCCGAGGGCTTCCGCGATCCACTCGTGAAGGGCCAGGTTTGAGTCCCGCGCCGGATTCACTCCTGGGGGTCGCGCAGTTGAAAAACCTAAGCCGATAGGTTATCCTTTTTCTTGAGCCGCGTGTTTGATCTTTCGGGATGGCACAACACTGAAATTATGACGACGAACACTCGACGAATCAGTGATGCGGAGTACGCCGCGGCGCTTGCCGCCGGCCAAACCGAAGCAGAGATCGAAATTCGGGCGCAAGCTGTTCGCTACGTCCCCGAACGCGATGCCATCGAGATCGTCACAAACCGCAACGCTGGTTTCCTGATTCCACGACAGTGGATAGGTGCGTTGCAGGACGTACCTACCGGAGAGTTGGATAAACTCGAGGTGTGGCCGGACGGGTCGGCGATTGAACTCGAAGACCGAGACATCCACATTGGCGTCCATGGGCTACTGACGGCAATCCTGCCGGCGATGCTGCCCTCGCGGTCCATTGCAGCGATCTTTGCCAGCCGTGGCGGCCAAGTGACCTCGCGCGCGAAGCGCAAAAGCTCGCGAGCTAACGGTCGTAAAGGTGGCCGACCTCGAAAACGTTCGTCCACTGACTGAACGCCTCGGCGATCGAGGTTCGTGCGCGCGCAGATTGCCGAAGCACGAGCGACTTCCCTTTTTGCGCGAATTCGCGAATTAATTGGATTCAATTTCGGTGGGGCTTCTTCCAGACTGCCTGGCACGCGACGGACGAAAATTTTTCGCACCCGCGCAGCACAGCAGTCAGGAAGTGACCATGAGCAGCTTCAGCGTTTCAGCCGTAGGCATTCGCGCGGCTCCGAGCAAGGAGGCCGGATCGTGCGGACGCTGAAACGCACATCCGCCCTGCAGCGTGAGATCACCGCCGCCGAACGGATTCCCTATGTTGCTCACGTGGCCCCGTCGATCGTGCGGACCGCTGTCGGCGACTATGTACAGGCATTTCGGCTCGGCGGCGCGAGCTTTGAGAGCAGCGATGACGATGGGCTCAACAACTGGCACGAGCGCTTGAACGTGCTATGGCGGAATGTCGGCAGTCCCAACGTGGCGCTTTGGACCCACATCATCCGCCATCGCGCCGGAATCGAGGCGGCTGCAACGACGCCTGCGCAACCCCATGGCGCCTTTGCCGATGCCCTGCACAGCAAATATCACCGTCGGCTTACCAACGAAAAGTTGATGCTCAACGAGTTGTATCTGGCGGCCGTGCATCGGCCGGCCTCCGGCGCGGCGACGAGCGTCGTCTCGAAAGCGCTGGCGAGGTCGCAACATGCGGGCTCGAAAATGGCGTTGATGGATGCGCTCGACGCCTGCGAGAAGCTGTCGCAGGCGCTGCTCGCGTCCCTGGCGCGGTATGACCCCGAGCCGCTCGGCGTCTATCGCGCGGGCAGCGTAACGTGCTCTTCGCTGCTCGAGTATTTGGGCTTGTTGGTCAATGGCGAGTGGCAGCGCGTGCCGCTGCCGGGAGGCCCGGTCAATCGCGCGCTCGCCACCTCGCGCCTGCTGTTCGGCACGGAGACGATTGAATATCGGCTGCCCTGCGCCACGCGCGTAAGCGGGATGCTCGGGATCAAGGAATATCCGACGCCGAGCGCGGTGGGCATGTACAACCGGCTGCTGTCCGTGCCGTTCGCCTTCGTCGCGACGCAGTCCTTTGCATTTCTGTCCAAATCGTCCGGCCAATCATTGCTGCAGCGTCAATTCAACCGCATGTCGAATGCGGGCGATTTCGCCGTCACACAGGCAGCGCAGCTCAAAGACGCGCTGGACGCGCTCACCAGCAATGAATTTGTGATGGGCGAGCATCATTTCTCGTTGCAGGTGATCGCCGACGTCCCGGATAAGGACATGGACGCCGGCGGCACTCGGCTCAAGGCACTGAATGATGCCATCGCGCTGGCGCGGAGTTGTCTTGCCGATACGGGGATGCTGGTGGCGAGGGAGGACCTGGCTTTGGAGGCCGCCTTTTGGGCTCAGCTGCCGGGAAATTTTTCGTTCAGGCCGCGTAAGGCGCCGATCACGTCGCGAAATTTCGCCGCCATGGCGCCGTTTCACAACCATCCGATCGGCCGCGCACACGGTAATCACTGGGGAGATGCGCTGAGCACATTTGTCACGAGTGCCCGCTCGCCGTATTACTTCTCGCTGCACGCCAGCAATCCGGTTGAACCTGATGGCGGCAGCCGCAAAGACACCGGCCATACCTTGGTTTGCGGGCCGACCGGTTCGGGAAAGACGGTACTCATCGGCTTCCTCATTGCCATGCTTAGCCGGCAGGGCGCCACGCAGGTCGTCTTCGACAAGGATTGCGGTCTGGAGATTCTGGTGCGCGCGCTGGGAGGCGACTACCTGCCCCTGAAGAACGGGCTTCCCACCGGGTTCAATCCGCTGCAGCTGCCGATCACGCCCGCAAACATCGAATTTCTCAAAGCCTGGTTGCGGGAGTTGGCCAGGGGAGATTCAAGGTCCGCGCACCTGGACGCGAGCGCGGTTCGGCAGGCAGCCGATTTGGATCAGGCGTTGCGCGGCACGCTATCGCTCGAGCCGGCCGCACGGCGCCTGTCGCGGCTGGTGGAATTCCTCGATCCGACCGACCCCGAAGGCCTGCATGCAAGGCTGGCGCGCTGGTGCGAATCGCATCGCGGCGACTACGCCTGGGTTTTCGATAACCCGCGCGATACCGTTGTGTCACGGCTGTCGGGCGCGGCACTGGTCGGCTTTGACGTCACGGAATTTCTCGATCACAGCCTGACCCGCGCACCCATCACTTTGTACTTGTTCCATTTGGTGCGTCAGCTCCTGGACGGGCGCAGATTCGTTTGTTGGATGGACGAGTTTTGGCGGCTGCTCGCCGACCCAGCCTTTGAGCATTTCGCCAAAGACGGCCCGAAGACCTGGCGGAAACTGAACGCGGTGATGTGCCTGGCGACGCAAAGCCCCAGCGACGTGCTCGGCAGCCCGATCAGCCGCACATTGGTTGAACAAACCCCGACCAAAATCTTCTTTCCAAACGCCGACGCCGACGCGTCGGAGTACACACAGGGCTTCGGACTCACGGAGCGAGAGTTCAAGTTGATCAAGGAGCAGTTGGAACCCGGCTCGCGCATGTTCTTGGTCAAGCAAGCGCATCACAGCGTCGTGTGCGAGCTGGACTTGAAGGGCTTCGATGGCGAGCTGGCCGTGATTTCCGGACGCGCCCATCAAGTTCAGCGCATGCAGCGGATCATCTCCGCGAGAGGAGCGGATCCGAAGGCTTGGCTGCCGCAATTTCTGGCAGAACAAACTCAATGAAAGGAGAAAGCTATGCGAGGTCTCAAGGTTCGAATGCTGGCCGCGTGCTTGTTAGCTTCGTTCGCTGCCGCGCCCGCGGCCTGGGCGCAATGGGCGGTAGTTGACGCGCCCGCCATCGTCCAGCTCATTCAAGAAGTACAGACGACGGCGCAGCAGCTACAGACGGCAAAAGATCAGCTGCTCCAGGCAAGACAGGCCTTGCAAACCATGACGGGCGATCGCGGCATGGAGCAACTGCTCAAGGGAACGGTGCGCAACTACTTGCCCTCGGACTGGACGCAGATTACGAGTGCATTGCGGGGCTTTGGAAGCTACGGTGCCCTGTCGGCCGATGTGCAGAGCCTTATCGCCGCCAACGCCGTGCTGTCGCAGCAGCGTCTGGCGACCTTGTCGCCCGCCGCGCAGCAACTCATCCAAGCTTCACGCCAATGGAGCGCCATGCAGCAGGCGCTGACCCACCAGGCGCTCTCCAATGCCAGCGACCGATTTGCCTCGCTGCAGAATCTGATAACCGCAATTTCGTCCGCCGCGGATCAGAAGGCTATCCTTGATTTGCAGGCGAGAATCAGCGCCGAGCTCGGCATGCTGCAAAATGAGCAAACCAAGCTGCAGATTCTCTATCAGTCGGCTCAGGCGCAAGAGTCATCCCTGCGCCAGCAGGCCTGGGAACACGTGATCGACGGGCACGGCCGCTTTAGCGCCCGCTTTCAGCCCGTTCCTTGAACAGCGATGGGATTTTTCGCAACATTCTGGTCGTGGCTGAATGGCCAGCTGGCCGCTTACATCGGCGACAACACCGCACGCCTTGCGAGCGCGTTGGAACCAGCGGTGCTCACCTTGGCGACGATCTACGTGATGGCCTGGGGCTATCTGCATCTTGTGGGCAAGATTACCGAGCCATTTGAAGCCGGCCTGAAGCGCATCGCCTTGATCGCTCTGATTCTGGGCGTGGGTCTGCGCCTTTGGCTCTACAACACAGTAATTGTCGACACGTTCTACAACGCGCCGGCTCAGCTCGCCGCCGCGGTGGTGGGCGCGAGCGACCCGGTCGGAACCATCGATGCGATTTGGGACAGCGGCGGCGCGGTCGCCGGAAGCCTTTGGGACAAAGCCGCGAGCGGTATCGGCTTCCTTTCGGGCGGTTTCGGCTTCTACCTGGCCGGCGCCGTCGTCTGGTGCTTGATCGGCGTGCTGTGCGTCTATGCGATGTTTCTCATCGCGCTATCGAGCATCGCACTCGCGGTGCTGCTGGCGCTAGGACCGCTTTTCATCGCGATGCTGTTTTTCGACGCAACGCGCCGGTTCTTCACCGCGTGGATCGCGCAGCTGGCCAACTACGGACTCATTACCGTGCTCACCGTGATGGTGTCGGCGCTGCTGCTGCGAATCGTCCAGTCTTACGCCGCGCAGACCGCCGCGCGAGGCGCCGCCATTTTGACGGTGGATGCCTTGAACATGATGCTGATTGCGCTCTTGGTGTTTCTCGTCCTGCGCCAGGTGATGCCTATTGCCGCGGGATTGGCCGGCGGTGCGTCGCTCAATTCCTTCGGAATGGCCGGCCGAGGATTTTCCTGGGCCGCGAGAACGACCGCGCGGGTGGCGCGACCGGCGCGTGCGGTGGCTGTCCCCGTTGCGGCACGCATCCCCGGTACCGTGGCGAGCGACACCGGCGCCGGCATTGGGGCGCTGGCTCGCAATTGGCGCGGTCGGGATCGATAAAACTTCCGACACCATGGAGGGTGGCTATGCGTCTGATTCTTGCTCTGATACTTGTGCTGAGCGCGTGCTCCTCGCCTCTCGTACGCTGCGATAAGCATCTTCAGCCGATCAATGCGCCGGCGGCGAAACAGCCTGTGGCGGCCGTCGGGAGCGTGCCGTGATGGCCGCGTCCGAGATTCAAGACTATTTCGACGCGGCGGAAAGCTGGGATGCGGATCGAGTCGCGCAGTCGCGACGCAATACGCGGATTGCCTGGCGGGTGGCGGGGGCCGGATGGCTGTGCGCAGTCGCCGGCGCGGTGGCGCTGGTGCTGCTCATGCCTCTGAAGCAAGTGATTCCCTACCTGGTGCGGGTTGACGGCAGCACAGGTATTGTCGATGTCGTACCGGTTTTTGTCGGCCGCACGACGCCTGAAGAATCCGTTACTCGATATTTTTTGACGCACTACGTCAGCGTGTGCGAGCGCTTCAACTTCTCCACTGCCGAAAGCGACTACGAGGAATGCGGTGCTTTTCACTCAGCGCAACGCAACCAAGCGTGGTATGCATTGTGGACCTCGACCAACGCGAATTCTCCGTTGAATTTGCACAAGGACGGCAGCAGCGTCCGCGTACAGGTCAATGCGGTCAGCTTCTTCACGCGAGCGAGCGGATTGTCCGACCTGGCGCAGGTGCGATATCTCAAGGCGGTGCGCCAAGGTGCGGGTTCCGAGGAATCGTTCACCCACTGGGTCGCCACGATTCAATACGCGTACGGCGAAGCTGCGAAGGATCCGAAGACGCGCCGCTGGAATCCGCTGGGATTCAAGATCATTGATTTCCGCACGGAACCCGAAGTCCTCGGCGAGGCTGCCCGATGAGCGCGCAGGCGCTCGGCGCGATGCGCCGCCTTTGTCTGGCAGGTGCATTGGTGGCGCTGCTCCTGGGCAGCGGCGCATGGGCAGAGACGACACCCACACGGGGCAGCGTCGATTCGCGTATTCGCGCTGCCGCGTACAACAGCGCGGAGGTTTACAGGCTGCGCGGATTCGTGGGCTACCAAATCGACTTGGAGTTCGAGCCCGGCGAGACGTTCGTGGGGCTTGGCGCCGGCGACATGGAGGGCCTGTCGTTCATCGGCCAGGAAAATCACCTATTCCTAAAACCTAAGGCGGCGAAGGTTGCGACCAATCTCACGGTGCTGACGAGCCGCAGGCACTATCACATCGACTACGCCGCCTCGGCGTTGCGGCCAAGCGAGGACGAGGTCGTCTATTCGCTGCGGTTCATCTACGCGCAAACGCCCGCCGTCAGCGCCGCCGAGGCTGCGGCGAAGCGGCTCGAATCCCAGCTCGACAGTGCATCGAGCCGCCGGCCTCAGAACATCGACTACTGGTATTGCGGCGAGCCGGGGCTGCGGCCGATCGGCGCCTCCGATGACGGCGTGCACACGCGCCTGACGTTCGCTGCGAACGCGGACTTGCCTGCCATCTTCGTGCGCAACGCCGACGACAGCGAATCGCTTCTGAATTTCAGCGTGGATGCGGGCGATGTGATCATTCATCGCGTGGCGCAGCGATTCATCCTGCGGCGCGGAGCGCTCAGCGGCTGCGTGGTCAACCGCGGCTACGCCGGGGGCGGCAAGCGATTGGACTCCGGCACGGTGGCGCCGGACGTGGAGCGGCGAGTGCAAGGGAGCGTGCCATGAAAGAACCGGAATCCGAAGATGCGGTGCGCGGCGAACGGACCAGCGCGGCGCTGACTCACGCGCCATCGTTGCAGTCGCGCGTCAGCAATCTTCTCGCCATCGGCTTGATGAGCGCGCTCGGACTGGGAATGCTCACCTGGTACTACGCCAATGCCATGACGCGTCAAAGTCACGCCCGGCAAAGCGCTGAAAGCTCCTCCGCGAAGCGCGCGCAGGGTGCCGACATGCCTCTGCCGAGCTTGGGCAGGATCGATCCGCCGACGGCGCAAATGCCGCCGCCGGATCCTGTCGCGCAACCCAGCCCCCTGTCGGCGGCCCCGCTTCGGGAGACTCCTCTCGAGGCCACGCCGGCCGCGGCGGTATATGGCGTCCCGCCGGCAAAAACCGCGGCGCAACTCGCCTTGGAGCGCCAGTTGTCGGGAGCCGTATTCTCATCGCAGAGTTCACTGCCGTCCGCACCGGCAACCGGCGCGATGCCGCCGCTGGTCGGGCCGCAGGAACCCGGCGAGCTGAGCGCATTGCTGAGACCGAGCGTGAGTACGGCGGTTCGCGCCCAAGTGTTGCCGACGCAGCGCTTGTTGCTGCCGAAGGGCGCGTTCCTGGACTGCACCCTGGAAACGGCCATCGATTCCACCTTGCCGGGCATGACTACCTGCGTCATGGCAACCGACGCCTTCGGCGTTGACGGTGAGGTCGTGCTGATGGAGCGCGGCACCAAGCTCGTAGGCGAGACTCGCGGTCAAGTGCAACAAGGGTCCGCGCGGGTATTTGTGTTGTGGAACGAGGCGCGCACGCCGAGCGGTGTCATTGTGCCGCTGGCATCGCCCGGCGCCGATGAGCTGGGGCGCGCGGGTCTGCCGGGTAGCGTCGATCGTCATTTCTGGGAGCGCTTCGGCGCCGCCATGCTGGTCTCGGTGATCGACGGCGCCATTCAGGCCGCCGTGCAGTCGAGCCGCGGCAGCAACGGCACGGTGGTCGTCAATCCTGCCGCGACCCAGGATGTCATGACGGAAGTTCTGAAAGGCACCATCAACATTCCGCCGACGGTCGTGAAACATCAGGGCGATCGGATTCAAGTGTTGGTCGCACGCGATCTGGATTTCAGGTCGGTCTATGAACTCAAATCCACCGTTGCCGTCCACTAGCGCGGGTACCGACGCATCGGCGCTCGCCCTGACGCTGCGCGCCTTGCGTCCGTTTCTCGGCGAGGAGGTGATGGAACTGTGCATCAATCAGCCGCACGAGGCCTTTCTGGAGACATCAGGCGGCTGGCGCCGCGAACATCTCCTGTTTGCGGATTTTGATTGGTGCTGCCGGCTGGCAAAGCTGATCGCCAACTCCACCCAGCAACGAATCGATGCGACTTCGCCTCTCTTGTCCGCGTCGCTTCCCACCGGCGAGCGGGTGCAGATCGTCATGCCGCCTGCGACCACTCCAGGCTGCGTCGCACTTGCCATTCGACGGCCGGCGAATAGGGTCTGGGGCATTGAGGAGTTGGCGGCTCGAGGCATCTTTCGTCGCGCCAAGCCGGCCTCGCGAATGCTCGATGCCGTGGAACAGGAACTTCTGACTCTGCTGGGTCGCCGCGACTTCGAGGCGTTCATGCGCCTCGCCGTCCGCAGCCGCAAGAATATCGTCGTCTCCGGCCCGACCGGATCCGGCAAGACGACGTGGACCAAAGCGCTGATTCGCGAAATTCCGAGCGACGAGCGCCTGGTGACCATCGAGGATGCCAAGGAACTGGTGCTCGACCGCCATCCCAATCATGTCCGCCTGTTTTATTCCAAGGACGATCAAGGCGCGGCGCGTGTCACGCCGAAGCAGCTATTGGAATGCTGCCTGCGCATGAAGCCCGACCGGATCTTGCTGGCCGAATTGCGTGCCGAAGAGGCGTTCGATTATCTGCGCAACGTCAATTCCGGCCATCCAGGGTCCATCACCAGCGTGCACGCGACCAGTGCCGAACTTGCGTTCGAACAATTGATGCTGCTGGTGAAGCAGAATCAGGGCGGCCGCGAGCTGGCGCGCAGCGATATCAAGAACCTGCTCTACCTGCTGATCGATGTCGTCATTCAGTTCGGGGTCGAGCGGCACGAGCGCTTCATCAAGGAAATTTGGTACGAGCCGGAGCGCAAGCGGGAATGATGGACGCGGCGCTGCACGGATGGTCCGGTATCGCCCTGGCTTATGCGGCCGTGCAGGGCCCGATGATCGCCGGCTTGATCAGGGCGCGTGCGAGGTTCCACCAATACGCCATCTCTCCGATCGTCGCGCTGCCCATAATGGGGGTGGTCGCGGCCGGTTCAGCGCTGTTCGCCGGGCACGGCGCGGTCCACACAATCCTTGCGTTGGGTGCGAGCGCCTGGCTTGGCCATGCGGGCGGGCGCGTGCTGGCCCAAGGCGCGGCAGCCGACAGGGTTCATCAGCGCGGCTCGCTGATCGAGGAGCGATCGCCCACGCCGGCGGATAAGCGCACATTGGCAGGGCATGCATCCGCGAGGGATGCGGGCATTACGCTGGCCGGATTTGCGGTACCCGCGATGGACGAGACCAAACACTTCAAGCTGATCGGTACCACCGGCACGGGTAAGAGCACCGCCGTTCAGGAAATCATGAGCAACGCTTTGGCGCGCGGCGACCGGGCGGTGATAGCGGATCCGGACGGCGGCTACCTGCGGCGCTTCTACCAAAAGGATCGCGGCGACATCATTCTCAATCCATTCGACGAACGCTCAGTGAAGTGGGATCTATTCGCGGAAATCAGGAATCCCTATGACGTCGAGCAGTTGGCGCGATCCCTGATACCCGATCACGAAGGGGCGGATCGCAGTTGGCGCGGCTACGCGCGGACGTTCTTTTCGGCCATTACCCAGCGGGCGCATGCAGCGGGCGTATCCGACGTAGGCGAACTGTACCGCTTGCTGGTTGTGGCCGACGCCAAGGAGCTGCGCACTCTCGTCAGAGGCACGCCGGCGCAGCCCTTCTTGGATGAGGACAACAGCCGCATGTTCGACTCCATCCGCTCGGTGACGAGTTCCTCTGTGGGCGCACTCAGCTATATAGCCAGGCAAAAATCCGCGAAGTTCTCGCTGCGCGATTGGGTCAATGAGCAGAAGCCCGGCGTACTGTTCATTCCCTACAAGGCAGGCCAGATCGCGGCATTGCGCTCGACCATCTCCGGCTGGATGCGCTTGGCGATTTTCGAGACCATGGATCAGGGCGATGAAAACGCGCGGCTCTGGTTCGTCATCGATGAATTGGATGCCTTGGGCCAGATCGATGGCCTGAAGGATGCCTTGGCGCGCCTGCGAAAATTCAATGCAAGCTGCGTCCTGGGATTCCAGTCAATTGCGCAGGTTTCAAGCACGTACGGGCAGGGCGACGCGCACACGATCGTCGAGAATTGTGGCAACACGCTGATACTGCGCTGCTCCTCCAGCGAGGGCGGCGGCACGGCGCGATTTGCCTCGCAGCTCATTGGCGAGCGCGAGGTTTTGCGAACCACGGTGTCAAGAAGCCGCCGGCTCACAGAAGTGCTGGGATCCGTTTCTCGGACGCAGCATCTTGCCATTGAGTCCGCGGTGCTTCCTTCCCAGGTTGAGCAGCTTCCCGACCTGACCGGGTACCTGAAATTTGCTTCCGATCCGACCTGGGCGCGCGTGCGACTCGACGCGACGCAGGCATGGAAGGCCGCGCGGGCGGGCGCATCCGCTGCGCAGCCGGCCGCCGATGCGCGCCACTTGGGATCGAGGGGTGCGGAACGTGAGTGAGCGCGCCGCTGCGCTCGACGATGCGACTCTCAAGGTGGGCCTGCTCATGGAGAGCGCGCAGGCACATCAGAAGCTCGCAGAGGGTCAGCTCGAGAGGCTGCGTGCGCACACCCAGGACCTCGACGGTGTCGTACGCGATGAAATTCGGCGCACGCTGGTCGAAGAACTGCAGGCGCTGACCGCGGAAGCGACGCGCGCGACCCGGGCATTGGAGAAGATTCGCGGCTCCGGCGCCCTGCGAGGCGCCGTATTGAGCGGCGCCGCGGCGGTTCTCTGTACCTTAGGTCCAATCGGCGTCGCGCGCTGGGCCCTGCCGTCAGCCGCCGATATCGCGGTGTTGCGCGCACGACGCGACGAGCTCTCGGCCAACCTGGCGAGGCTCGAGCAGCAAGGCGGCCGTATCGATTGGCGGCGTTGCGGCGAGCAGAGGCGTCTCTGTGTTCGCGTGGACCGCAAAGCGCCAACCTATGGCGACAAGGCCGACTACTACGTGATCGAAGGGTACTGATCTCATGAACCCCGTGGTTCTGACGGCAGCGTTGACGCTTGGTGTCGTGCTGGGCACGAGGCTCTTGATGCGAAGCGCGCGGCCCAATAAACGCGAACAGCACAAGCGCGGCGTGCTGATTGCCGATGGCGCGCGGCTGCAGCGGCGCAGCGCGCGGCGCAAAAAGTCGCTGCCGGAATTGCTCACCCTGGCGGGGGTCGCCATCCCGCCGAGCGATGAAGCCAAGCATTTCAAGCTCATCGGCACCACCGGCACCGGCAAAACCACGGCGATTCGGGAACTGCTGGGCTCCGCGATTGCGCGCGGCGATCGGGCCGTCTTCGCCGACCCTGACGCTGGGTACCTCGAGCAATTTTACAATCGATACCGCGGCGACATCGTTCTCAATCCCTTCGAACGGGAATCGGCAAAGTGGAATTTGTTTGCGGAAATCGATACGAGCTTCGATGTCGACCAGCTGGCGAATGGACTGATCCCCAATTGCGCCGACCCGTCCGCGCGCGAGTGGCGCGGCTACGCCCGCACGTTTCTGGCCGCCGTGATTCGGCGCTGCCGCTTTTCCGGGACGCGCAGCGCCGCCGAGCTGTGGCGCCTGCTCATGGTCGCGCCGGCGGACGAGCTTCGGCCTCTTGTCGCCGGCACGCCAGCGCAGCCCTTTCTCGATCCCGACAATGCCCGGATGTTCGGATCGATCCGCTCGGTAACCGGCTCGGCCATGGCCGCATTCGAGTACATCCAAAGCCAGCGCGCGGCCCTGTTTTCGGTGCGCGAGTGGGTGAAAAATCGGACCTACCCCAGCATCCTGTTCATTCCGTATCGCGCCGGCCAAATCGCGGCATTGCGTTCCATGATCGCCACCTGGATGCATCTCGCCATATTCGAGGCGATGAGCCGACCTCCGGGCGATGACCAGAGGCTGTGGTTTGTCGTCGATGAACTCGACGCGTTGGGCGCCATCGACGGACTCAAGGACGCGCTGGCGCGGCTGCGCAAATTTGGCTGCCGCTGCGTCCTGGGATTCCAGTCGATCGCGCAGGTTTCCAGCACGTATGGGCCCGGCGAGGCCCAAACAATTGTAGAAAATTGCAGCACCACCCTGATTTTGCGCTGCTCGGGCAGCGAAAATGGCGGAACCTCGCAATTCGCCTCGCGCTTGATCGGGGAGCGCGAAGTACTCAGAAGGCAGATCTCGCGCGGCCGGGATCGCGAATCCGCCTTTTCGAGCCGCGGTGCGCGCCGTTCGCGCAACGTCACCGACCAGCATGTCACCGAGACCGCGGTCATGGCCTCGGAACTCGAGCAACTGCCTGACCTGTGCGGTTATTTCAAGGGCGCATCTTCGGCAACGTGGTGGAAAGTCAATTTCGCGAGACAGTAAATGCAAGTACCCAACGCCAACATTCGCTCGCCCAGCTACTACATTGCGCAGATGCAAGCGCGCTGCGCGAAATGCGGCCGGCAATCCCGCGTTCTCGCGCTGGCCGTGCCCCCCGATCACGAAATACTGGTCGAGGATGAATGGCAGAACGTCGATACCAACGCCATCATCTTTTACCTCGCTGAACTTCCAGATGCCGTAAGCCGGCACTTGTTCGAACGCTCCCCGGCATTTCGTCTGCGCTGCCAAGACCCTGCTGACCCGCATTGGGTCAACCACTGCGAGTACTGCGCAGAACCGTTCAGCGAGGAGGAACTGCACTGCGAGCCGGGAGGCTTTATGCCGGGCTGCGTCCTGGAGGCCGAGGCCATTTTCCTCACGCGCATCGATGAGGGCTTCAGCGTCTCCGCTGCCGGCTATGCGCTCGCACCCGAATTCTTTGCGTCGATGCGGGTCGGGACCTTGAATGCTCAGACAGGCCTCTAAACGCCGTGGCGATCTACTTTTTGAACCTGAAGACATTCGGCCGTTCGAACAACAGCAGTGCCGTAAGTGCGGCCGCCTACCGCGCCGGGGAGCGCATCCGGGACGAGCGCACCGGCAAGACTTACGACCACACCGACCGCCAGGATGTCCTGCACAAGGAAATCCTGTTGCCGAGTCGATTTGCGGCGGACGACATGTCGTGGGCGAGAGACCGCGCCAGCCTGTGGAATGCCGCGGAGGACGCCGAGAACCGGAAAGACGCGCGGGTTGCACGCGAATATTTGGTGGCTTTGCCGGCGGAACTGTCGGCGGATGCGCGCATTGGACTGGTGTCCGGATTTTCCCGGGAGTTGGTCGAGCGCTACGGATTCGCGGTCGATGTCGCGATCCATGCGCCGAGGAACTTTCCGGGCAGCGATCCGCGCAATTTTCACGCCCACCTGCTCGCGACCACTCGCGAGGTGACGCTCGCAGGCTTGGGCGCCAAAACCACGCTCGAGTGGAGGGATGCCAAGCGCCGCGAGGCCGGAATGGGGCCGGCAGTAGGCGAGCTGCTGCACGTGCGCGAGCGCTGGGCCTTCGCTGCCAACACCGCGCTGGAGCAGGCGCACGTTACGTCACGTATCGACCATCGTAGTCTCCAGGCGCAGGGAATCGATCGCGAACCCGGTCCGCGCATTCCGCGCGCCGCATACGAAATGGAACGCCACGGATATTACAGCGTGGTCGCCGAACGCATTCGCGCCGAGCACCAGGAGCGGGTCGATGCACGCCTGCAGCGCGCGGCACAGATTGCACCGGCAACGGCGGAGCCAAAAAGCACCGAAGAGATTCAAAAAGAGTCGATCGAGAACTGGCGCCGCTATCGGCAGGCACAGCTCCAGGTGCAGCCGGAGGCGGCGCCTGTCGAATCCGCGAAACGCACGCGGGATCACGACTACGGGCTATGATCGCCCGCCTCGCGTTCGCCTCTTGCTACGTCTATTCGCCGGCGGGCGAGGGCGCGGTCTGCGCGCGTTCTCGCCTGCTGCGAGCGTTTCTCAAGGGCGGCGATGTCCGCTTCATGATCAAGTATGCCGCGCGCGTGCGCAAACAGAACGAGCCATCCTCGCTGCTGGCCGGCTTTTTCCTCTCCGATGACGTGCTGGTGCCGGTGCCGGGAAGCCAGCCTAAGATTGGAGGCACCTGGGCGGCGGCGGAGCTTGCGCACGCTCTTGTAAGGGAAGGGGTTGGATCTCGGGTCTGGCCCGGACTCCGCAGGGCCTACCCGGTGCGCAAATCCGCTACGTCAACGCAAGGCCGGCGTCCCACGGTGGCACGGCACTACGATTCGTTTCGACTGGAGCCATCGGCGCTGCGCCTGCGAAACGTGATCCTCATCGATGATGTCATTACCCGGGGTCGAACCTTGTTGGCGGCCGCTGCTCGGGTGCGCGAAGCAATCCCGGGCGCTCAGGTCCGCGCGTTTGCGTTGCTGCGGACAATGGGCCTGACCGACGGTGTGCAGAGCTTGCTCGCGCCGTGCCGCGGCGAAATCCGATGGATACGCGGAGATGCCCATCGCATTCCCTGACTGCCGCGCATGGCGCCGTCGCCTATAATCCGCCCAAGATTGCGCATCAATGCCAAAACTCCGCCCGCCAGTCGACCGCTTCGACATCTCGCGCAGCGCGGCCTCGCCGAGCGGCTGCGGCGCGCGTTCGCAGCGGCCGACGGCCTGAACGGCGCCCATTGCATTCATGAGCTATGGATGCGCGGAGCAATGTCCATTAACATTGAACGCGCGCTCGAACAGCTGTGGGCATGCGCGGCGGCTTCCATTCCGGAGTGGCTGCCGATGCGTTATATCGACTGGTTGCCCATGGCGTACGAAACCTCGCTGAAGTTTGCATCCTCTGCCAAGGGGCGATCGAACATCTACTTGGTGCTGCTGGATTTTGTCGATCGCGACGGTTCGTATGGCGTGTACGTCGGTATGAGCAAGTACAGCCCGGCGCAGCGCTTCGATCAGCACAAGGCGGGGATTCGTGCGGCGGGCAGCGTATTGAAGCGAGGCATCGAAGTGCTTACAGGACCGACCATGCATTTGCAATACATCAAGCGCAGCGAGGCAGAGCGCATCGAAGGAGAACTGGCTCTGGCGCTCGCCGACGCCGGCCTGCGGGTCATGGGCGGTCACTGATGATACTCATCGGCATGTTCGATTCTCCTTTCGTACGGCGCGTCGCGGTCAGCATGAATTTCCTGCAGATGCCTTTTGAACACCGCAACTGGTCGGTGGGCAAGGATTTCGAGTTGATTCGCCAGTTCAATCCTCTCGGCAGGGTTCCGGTTTTGGTGCAGCCGGACGGCGACACGCTGATCGAATCCGCCGCAATATTGGATTTCCTCGATGAACACGCGGGTCCCGAGCGCGCGCTGCTGCCCCGCGCGGGCGAGCTGCGGCGCGAAGCGCTGCGCATCATCGCCATTGCCGTCGGCGGGGCGGAGAAGGGCGTGACGCAGGTGTACGAGACCGCATTTCGCCCGCCCGAGAAACGTTACCGGCCCTGGGTGGAGCGCTGCCATACCCAGACGCATGCGGCGCTTGGCGAGCTGGACCGCCTCTGCCAGGTGCGCGGCGATGAGTGGCTGGTTGGCAGCCGGATCACTCAGGCCGACATTACCGCCAGCTGTGTCTACACGTTCTTGAGCGATGCGCTGGGAATCAATCGCGAGACAGTGGCATATCCAGCCTTGAGCTCGTTGACGGCACGCTGCGAAGCTCTGCCCGAGTTTCTGGCGGTCAAAGCCGATTGGTTCGCGCCCGGTAATCCTTAGGATTACAACGGCAATTCCAAGGACTACAATCCGCGCATGGTCGTCGTTCACCATCTCAACAACTCCCGGTCGCAGCGGGTGTTGTGGTTGCTCGAGGAACTCGGCGTACCTTATGAAGTGAAGCGCTACGAGCGTGACGCAAAGAGCATGCTCGCTCCGCCCGCGTTGCTCGCGGTCCACCCGCTCGGGAAATCTCCGGTGATCGTCGACGGCGATGTCACCGTGGCGGAGTCCGGCGCAATCATCGAATACCTGGTGGGAAAATACGGCGATGGACGCTTGATGCCTCCCGCCGGCACGGCGCAGCGTCTGCGCTATACCTACTGGCTGCATTATGCGGAAGGCTCTGCCATGACGCCGCTGCTGTTCAAATTGGTGTTCGATCGGATTGCCGCGAATCCCTCTCCCTGGCCCATCAGCGCGATTTCCCGCCGCATCGCGTCGAGCGTGACCAATGCCTTTATCGCACCCAACTTGCAGCGCCAGTTGGATTACATCGAGACCGAGCTGAATTCGCACGCCTGGTTCGCCGGGGAGCAGTTCACGGCCGCCGATGTGCAGATGAGTTTTCCTCTGGAAATTGCCGTGCCGCGGGCCGGATTGAACGCCGGCCGTCCGAAATCGATGGCTTTTCTCGAGCGGATTCACGCTCGCGATGCCTACAAGCGCGCGCTGGAACGCGGCGGGAAATACGACTACTAGATATCAATAAGTAAGAGGGGAGTTGCCATGTGGAAGTCGCTTGCCAAGAGTGCCGGGCTTTCGGGCCTCGTGTTGCTCATCGTGTCCGCCTGCGGACAATCGCCGCCGCCTCACCCCGCGCCCAAGGGGCCCTCGCCGGCGAGCCAGGCCTGGCTCAAAGTCTCGAATGCCTTTATCCAGGACTATATGCTGGCGCAACCAGCCTTTGCCGTGCAATCCGGCCGCCACGAATTCGACGGGCAGTTGGCCGATTTGAGCGCGCATGGCATCAAGCGCGAAATCGCGCGGCTGCACGATCAGCGCGATCAGATCGCGGGCGTCGATCCCGGTTCTCTGGAGCCGCGCGAGCGCTTTGACCGCGAATACTTGCTGGCCGTGGTCGACAAGGATCTTTTCTGGATAGAAAAGACCCGGTTTCCTTTCAGCAATCCCGCCTGGTACCTGGGTCAAATCGATCCGGATGTCTACTTGAGCCGAAATTACGCGCCGCTCGCCGTGCGCCTGAAGGCTTACATCAGGTATGCGCAGGGCATCCCGAAGATGGCCGCCTCCATCAAGGAAAATCTCAAATCGCCCCTGCCTAAGACTTACGTGGAATTGGGGATCGAGGAATTCGGCGGCCTTGCCGATTTTTATACCAAGAATGTCGCGGCGGTGTTTGCAACGGTCGCCGACGCCGATCTGCAAAAGCAGCTGAAAGACGCCGATGCGGCGGCGGCGCAGGCGATGAGCGGCCTCAAGGATTACCTGGTGGGCGAGCGCAAGAACGCGACCGACAAATACGCCTTTGGGACGGAGCTGTTTGCGCAAATGGTGAAGCAGACCGAGCAGGTTGAGCTGCCGGTCGGCGATATCGAGGCCGCGGGCCGCGCCGATCTCGAGCGCAACACCGCGGCCTTGAAAGCGGAGTGCAATAACTACGCGCCAAAAGCGTCTTTAGCCCAATGCGTCGCGAAAATGGCGGCGAACAAGCCCAAAGGGGGCCCCGTCGAGGAAGCGCGCACCCAATTGAAAATGCTCAAGGACTTCATCGTCCAGAACAAGGTGGTGTCGATCCCGAACAGCGACGAAGCCCTGGTGGCGGAGGCGCCGCCGTACAATCGCTCCAACGCCGCCTTCATCAATACCGCGGGGCCCTACGACAAGGGCGTGGCCTCCGTCTACAACATCGCGCCGCCCGATCCGAAGTGGAGCAAGGCGGAACAAGCCGCTTATATTCCCGGCCAAGCCGCCTTGCTATTCACGTCGGTTCACGAGGTCTGGCCGGGACACTTCCTGCAGTTCCTGCATTCGAACGCCAACCCCGACAAACTCGAAGGACTGTGGGTGGGATATGCCTTCGCCGAGGGTTGGGCCCATTACTGCGAGGAGATGATGATTGAAGCGGGTTTGGCCAAGGGCGATCCGGAAAGGCATGTCGGCCAGCTGAGCGAGGCGCTGCTGCGCGATGTGCGCTTGTTGTCCGCCATCGGACTGCATACGCACGGGATGACCGTTGCGCAATCCGAAAAAATGTTCCGTGAGCAAGCCTTTCAGGATGCCGGCAACGCGCGCCAACAGGCGGCGCGCGGCACCTATGATCCGGCGTACCTGAATTACACGCTGGGCAAACTGATGATCCGCAAGCTACGCGGCGACTGGCTTGCCAAGAGCGCCGGCGACGGATCGGCGCCGCCCAACCCGGACGATCAGACCCGCTGGCATGATTTTCACGACAAGTTCCTGTCCTTCGGGGGTCCGCCCATTCCCCTGCTGCGCAAGGAAATGCTGGGGGCGGGCGGCAATCTACTGTGACGCTTGGGCGTCCGATCCGCCGAGCCCGGTGATGATTCCGCTGTCCGCCCAAGCGCCCAGGAGGCTTGCGGCGGCGGCAGGAATTTCCTCCGGCGGCAGCAAGGCGCCCAAGTCTTCGCAAATCTGCGCGAAATTACCGCCGCGCAGCGCACTATCCAACGCCGCTGATTCGGGCGCATTCATCGAGCGAAAATAATTCTGCAGATTTTGGCGCCACAGCAGCCAGCGTATCGGCGCGGCGGCGAGTTCAGGACCCGGCGGCGTCTCATCCGCGCTCATCGCCTTCCACACCGCCGCCGTGTTCCAGCTGAAACTCAGGCGGCGCAGCGAGGGGTGAAACCGGAACGTGAGAGAGCCCCACGCGGACGACTCCACCGCGGAAAGGTCGGCGCGCTGCAAAGACGGCGCATCCATTGCGTCGAACACCTCGGAGAGCGTCCACTCGAGCAGCGCGACTTCCGCGAGAATGGGCGCATCGCCATAGCAGCCCGCCACGAATTCCGCCAATTCGCGTCCGTACCAGCGAATCGAGCGGAAAACCGAAGGATGCGCCGCGACGTAAGCATGGCCCAGGTCAACCCATGCCTCGTCGCCGAGCAATCCATGCAGAACGGGATAGGTTTCGTGCAGTGCATCGATCAGCCGCACCTGGTAGGCATTGCGATAAATCGCCAATCGATCCGCCGCGCCCAGCGGCGGGGCATCCACAATGGCGGCCGTCACCCCGCTTTCCTCGCCCAACAAGTGCCTCTGCATGTCCCGCTGCAGCTCGCGAAGCGGAATTTGCAGATTTGTCATGCCGCCTGCCGCGAGTGCCGCGCGGCGAGGTCGCGCGCCACGTCGAGCTCCGCCACCAGCTCGCTCAATTCCGGAATGTTGTCATCGCGCTCGATCATGGTCGGCACTTCGCCGAAGATCGTGAGCGCCTGGCGGTACAAATCCCATACCGGTTTGACGATGGGATGATCATGCGTGTCGATCAAATGGCCGCCCATGTCGCTGTGTCCGGCCAGATGAAACTGGCGCACGCGGGATTTCGGCACCGCCTGCAGGTATTTCACGGGATCGAAGCCGTGGTTGACCCCGCTGACGTAGATATTGTTGATGTCGAGCAAAATGTGGCAGTCGGCGCGCGCGGCGACCTCGCGCAAGAATTCCCACTCGCTCATCTCATCCGCGTGAAAGCTCAGATAGCTGGACACATTCTCCAACAGGATCTGCCTTCCCAGCGCCTCCTGTACTTGACCGACGCGCGCAACCACCGAGGCCAATGCCTCTTCGGTGTAGGGCAGCGGCAGCAGATCGTGCAAGTTCCGCCCCTCGACGCCGGTCCAGCACAGATGATCGGAAATCCAATGCGGTTCGATGCGCGCCGCCAGGCCGCGCACCATCCGCAAGTAGTCGAAATCGATGGGATCGGTGCTGCCGATCGAGAGCGAGACACCGTGCATCACCAGCGGGAAGCGCTCACGGATGCGTTCGAGGTACTGAAGCGGCTTGCCGCCGGGGACCAGATAATTTTCGGTGATGACCTCGAGCCAATCGATCGCATGAGGCTCGCTTAAGATGGCCTCATAGTGAGGAGGTCGTAGGCCGAGACCGAAGCCGGAGAGTTTCATCGAGAGGGGGCCGGGCGGTGAAGCCCGGCCCTTCAGGTCAATGCTTAAGCGCTTACTTCGCGGGAGCAGCCTTGGCTTTCGCAGCGGCGCAGGCTTCCTTGGTCATGGACACAAAGCCCTGGCCCTTGCAGCTGTTCATGCCTTTGCAGCTGTTCTTCGCCGACTTGCACTCGGATGTTCCCTTACAGGAATTTACGCCCTGGCACTTCACGGTCGCGGCATCCGCTGCAAATGCAGTGGTGCTGATAGCGGAAGTGAACAGCATGGCAGCCGCGGCGGCCATGGCAACACTCGACAGTTTCTGGCTCTGCATTTTTGATTCCTCGATAGTTTTGGACGCAGCGGAATTGCTGCTCATGTAAAAGACCCGGCCAACGGGTTCATTATTACGCAATTATCTAAGCTCATGGCTGTTTCAATTGGGCGACGGCGGCGGCCGGTTGCTTGTGCCAGCCCGTGCTAAATGACGCTTTCTTAATGTTGGTGGCGGGTGCATCCGATCGCGCCGCTGGGGCCGTTATTGCACCAAGGCCAAGGCGCGCCGCAACGGCGCGAATCGCGCCGCTGCCCGGTCGAGCCAGACAAGTCCCCGCCTGATTTCAGCCGCATTCATGGCGCGCGCCACGTTCAATACGTCGCGCCTCAACGCGGCGTCATAGGCATGTTCGGGCGCCTTGGAGTAGCGGCGCATGTCCGGCCCCTCGAGTATCGCGCGCACGTCCGTCGCGGCGGCCGGGATGTCGAAGTGACGCAGGACGGACAAGAGCAGGGCCGCCGGGTCGGCCAGAAACCGATCGAAGTCCACCCGACAAACGCGCACACCGCTGGAATCGGCAGCCTGCGCCAATGCGGACATTTCGCAGGCCCAGGCGAGCGCCAGCACTTCTCCTTCACTCAAGTCCGCAAGTTGCCATGCTTCATCGCCGATGCGCCGATGCAGGCGCCGTAAACGGCCGGGGGCGAGCAGTTTCGCTTCCTGCCGCGAATTGGGTCCACCCAGCATCGTGGCGAGATAGCTTTCCGGCGAGACGAACATCGCCACCGCCTTTGGCATCGATGCGCGCGCCAGAAGCTCGGCTGCGATCTCGGACACGAAACTCGTGGCCTTGATCACCGCGAGTTGCGGCGTTTCGAAGGTGCGCGACAATAATTTCAAGCCCAAGCCGATGCGAGCGCCCAAGTCGGGCCACGCGCGGGGCTGCGTTTGTTCATCGCCGGGTTGCGCAAAGGTCCGCAGTAGCATCGGCTCGCGCAGCGAAAATACGCCCGTATGGGCGCCGATCAAGCGTGAAAGCAGCGTCGATCCCACGTGGCCGATATGGAAAATGAATCCGCAACGCTCATCGAGCCGGGCGGCGTCGATCGCCGCACCCAACTGCGTCCAGGCAATCGCACGCTGGGAGGTTTGCGGGGTGAGCAGACGCGCATCGAGAAAGCTTGCCCGCTCATACTCGGATTTTGTGAGGCGAATGAATGCAACGCTGTCGCCGGGCGGGTCCAGCGCAAAGGGGAACAGCTCCGGCGAGCGACCCAATTCCTCCGCAAGTTCATCCATTGCGATCAGTTTCGCACCACCCGGCTGCTTTCGCGAGCGTGCGTCTATACTTGGCGATGTTGCTATGGAAGATGGCGGGGAAATCTGATGTTCCTTCAAATTGACAACTATCTGACGCCGGCCGAAGTGCAGGACATCGCGGAGTTGGCCCGCCAGGCAAAATTCATCGAAGGCCGACGCTCCAATCCGCACAACCTTACGAAAGACAATGTCATCGGCGATCCCGCCGATCCGACCGCACAGAAGGCATCGCAAATTGCGCTGACCGCGTTGCAGCGCAATGAACAGTCCCGAAACTTTGCATTTCCGCAGCGCATGGCCGTGCCCTCGCTGGCTCGCTACGACGTGGGCATGAAGTACGGAGCGCATATCGATGCCGCGTTCCTGCCGCTCGGCCCGCAGCCGCTGAGATCCGATGTCTCCTGCACCATGTTCATTTCGAACCCCGGCGACTACGAGGGCGGCGAGCTGGTCGTTTACCTGGGTTCGGAAATCGTGCACATCAAGGGAAACGCGGGTACCGCGGTGTTCTATGCATCCACCCATGTGCACCAAGTGGAACCCGTACGGTCCGGGTCGCGGCTCGTCATGATCACCTTCATCGAAAGCCAGATCCCCGACCCGCTGCAGCGCGACTTGCTGTTCTCGCTCGGCGAAGTGCGCGCGCTCGAGGCTGCGAAAATGGAATGGCGCACGCGCACGCAGCTCGACTATGTAATCGCAAATCTGCAGCGGATGTGGTCGAGGTAGTGAATTGAGCCCGGCGATTGCTCGAGATTCCAAGGCCGATCACGCCACGCTTGGCGAAGTTCACGCGGCCGCGCAACGCGGCGCGCACACGGAAGCGGCTGTGATGGCCGCGGCGGCTCTGGCGGGTGGCCTGGAGCATCCGCTACTGCTCAATGTGGTGGCACTCAATCTCGAGATGCAGGGCCGCGTGGCCGATGCGGAGCGACTCCTGAGTCGGGCGGTCGCGATCGCGCCCGGCGACGTGGGCGCTCGCAATGCGCTGGGCCTGTGCCTGCTGCGGCTCGACCGGCCTCGCGAAGCGCTGGCGCAATTCGACGCCATTCTCGATTTGGACGCCTCCCTGCCATTTGCGCATGCGAATCGAGGCAACGCATGGTCCGCGCTAGGCGTCAACGACGACGCGGAGGCGAGCTACCAGCGAGCCCTCGAATTGGATGCCAATCAAGCTATTGCTCTCGCCGGTCTGGCGCGGATCGCCGCCGGCCGTGGCGCGTACCGTGAGGCGCGCGAACGGGCGGAGAAAGCGCTGGCCTCGTTGCCGGGATATCCGGACGCCGTAATTAGTCTGGCCGCCGCGGAATTGGGCGAGCGCCAGGTTGACGGGGCGGAAGCGCGGCTGCGTACCCTGCTGACCGACAACCGTCTCGCGCCGGTGGAACGCGCCCACGCAACGGGTTTCTTGGGCGATGTGCTTGACGCGAAGAGTCTGCCGTCCGAGGCGTTTGCCGCCTATGCCTCGTGCAATCAGCAATTGCAGCAGGCCTACGCAGCTCGCTTCTCCGCAGGTCCCAGCGCACTCGAGTACGCACGCGCGTTGACGCGCTATTTTGAACACTTGCCGCCGCAGCCCGGCAGCGCCGCCGAACCCTTCCCCAGGGGCGCCGCGGAACTCTCCAATCACATTTTCTTGGTGGGTTTTCCGCGATCGGGAACGACGCTCCTCGAAGTAGTGCTCGAAGGACATCCGGATGTGGTGAGCCTCGAGGAAGACGAACTGCTGGTCGATGGCGTCCGCGAATTCATGAAAGCACCGTCCGATCTGGATCGTCTGATGCGTTCGAACGCGGCCTCACTCGAGCCGGTGCGGGCGGCATATTGGCGGCTGGTTGCGAAAACCGGTATCGCTGTCGCCGGCAAGGTATTCGTCGACAAGCATCCACTCAATATCTTGAAGCTGCCGCTCATTGCGCGGCTGTTTCCGCACGCGAAAATCCTGTTCGCGTGCCGCGATCCGCGTGACGTGGTGTTGAGCTGTTTTCGACATCAGTTTCAAACGAGCGCGCCGATTTACGAACTGCTCTCCCTGCCGGGGGCGGCAGGCTACTACGACGCGGTCATGGCGCTCGCGGTTCGCCTGACCGCTGCTCTCAAGCTGAATATGTTCCTGGTGCGGCATGAGGACGTCGTGACCGAATTCAGGCGCGAGATGAAACGAGTTTGCTCTCATCTGAATCTCGATTGGGTGCCGGCGATGGGAGATTTCGCCTTGCGCACCCAGAACCGTGCAGTGCCGACGCCGAGCACCGCGCAATTGGTGCGGACTCTTAACACCGAGGGGTTGGGGCAGTGGCGCCGCTATCAGGCCGAGCTTCTGCCGGTGCTGCCGATTCTGGAGCCTTGGGTGAAACGCTTCTATTACGATTGAACCTGGTCGAGCAGACGCCGCGGAGCGGCTGAGCCGTCCACAGTGAGGATCCGGAACCAGGGGGTTTGTTGCCTAAAGGCAACGACAAAACGCCCGGCGCGTGTCCGCAACACCGGTTGCCGGCAGCGGAAAACGCTTTCGCGGCGGCTTTCCCGGGGAATTTCCCGGTTCTTGATCGCTCAATTCGCCTCGATCGGCTCGAATCAAGCCGCCGCCGCCCACCTGGCGCGGGCCTCCAAAGAGGCCTGAAACGGGCGATGGAAGCCCATTTTTTCTGTTGCGGCATCTTCACAACATGGAATTTGCATGTTGTAATCGCGGCATCGCTCGAACTGGTGATTTGGGAGGAGCCGCTTATTGGCCCATCAGTCGAATCGTAGGGTTAACTGCACGATAAATGTTAAGGGAGCAACAAATGGGGAATAACCGCAAATTACAATTTGCAATCCGCGCTGCGCTTGCGGCCACCGCGGCAACGGCAGTGGTCCCGGTCGCGCTGGCGCAGACCGCCACCACCACCACCGCACCGGCACCTGACACCACTCTGCAGGAAGTGGTCGTAACCGGATCGCGTATCCAATCGCTGAACATACAGTCGATCAGTCCGATCAGCTCCGTGAGCGCGGTGGATATCCAGGCCACCGGCCTGACGCGTGTTGAGGACATTCTCAACAACTTGCCCATGGTCTTCGCCGGCCAGAATTCGACCGTGTCGAACGGCTCTGACGGCACCGCGACGGTCGACCTGCGCGGTTTGGGCGCGAAGCGCACTTTGACGCTCGTCGACGGTAGGCGGCTCGGCCCCGGCGCGGGCGATGGCCGCAATTTCTCCGACATCAATCAGATTCCGACGGCCTTGATCGAGCGGGTCGATATTCTCACGGGCGGCGCTTCCTCCGTGTACGGAGCGGACGCTGTCTCCGGCGTGGTGAACTTCGTTCTGAATACCCATTTTCAGGGCATCAAGATCGATGCGAGTTACAACTACAACCAGCACAGTCAGCATCAGGGCGTCGCTGAAGCTGCGGTGAATGCCGCGGGCGATGCGTCGCCTGCAAACAGCGTCAATACGGGTTTTGGCAAGAACGTCTCCGTCCTCATGGGTTCGAACTTCGATGACAACCGCGGTAACGCGACTTTCTACGCGACATTCGATACCGTCGCACCCATTCTCGAAGGCAAGTACGACTACGGCGCCTGCACCTTGGACGCGACCAAGGCTGGCGGCCTCAAGTGCGGAGGCTCGGGCACGTCGGCCAAGAATAGGGCCGGCGGCTATTTCCTGGCTTCCAGCGCCGGCGCTGCGGGATTCACCAACACCGTCGATGGCTTGACCGGCCAGTTCCGGCCCTTTACCGCTAACGATCTATATAACTTCGGTCCGGTAAATTTCTATCAGCGGCCCAATGAGCGTTGGACGGCCGGCTCGTTCGTCAACTACGACGTCAATTCGCACGTGAATGTCTACGCGGAAACCATGTTCACGCGCAATACGTCTACGGCGCAGATTGCAGCGAGCGGCGACTTCTTCAACAATTCGTTCATCCCTTGCAATGATCCCTTGTTGACTGCGCAGGAAGCGGCGGCCATCTGCGCCGCCGGCGCTGCCCAGGGCGCCAGCCAAGTCATCGGCGGCGTAGTCACTCCGGGAGCCAATCTGTACATCGGCCGCCGCAATGCCGAGGGTGGTGGGCGCGTCGCTTCTTTCCAATCCGATGCGAACCGTGTCGTGATTGGCGTCAAGGGCGATTTCGCTGACGCTTGGAAATATGATGTCTACGCGCAACACGGTACGGTAGACAGCGCCAACCAAAATTTGAACTACTTCAGCAACGCGAACATCCAGAACGCTCTCACCGTGGTGCCGGGACCCGGCGGCGTGCCGACTTGCGCCTCGGTCGTCAATGGCACGGACCCCAAGTGCGTCCCCTGGAACATTTGGGTGCCGGGTGGCGTGACGGCGGCCGCCACGAACTATTTATCGATACCGCTGCTGGTCGATGCGACCACCACCGAAGAAATCGTATCGGGTTCGGTGACCGGCGATCTTGGCAAGTATGGCCTCAAGATCCCGATGGCGGATGAAGGCCTGAAGGTCAGTTTGGGCGCGGAGTGGCGTTCTGAGTCGGCGGTTTTTTCGCCGGATCTGCAGAGCCAGTTGGGCAACGCCGCCGGCTCGGGCGGCCCTACGCTACCGGTGGCAGGCGAATTCACGGTCAAGGAAGTATTCACGGAATTCGGCATACCGATTGCCAGTCATCTTCCCGGCGCGGACTCTCTTGGTATCGACTTGGGTTATCGCTATTCCGATTACAGCGAAGGCTTCAAAACCAACACCTACAAGGGTGGCGTCGAGTGGGCGCCGATTCATGATGCACGTTTTCGCGCAACCTACGCACGCGCGGTGCGCGCGCCGAACATCACTGAATTGTTCACTCCGCAATCGGTGGGTTTGGATGGCAACACCGATCCTTGCACGGGCGCTAATGTCACTCCGGGCCCTGTGACTCCCGCTAGCAAACTTGCGAACGGTAATACTTTTGCGCAGTGCTCGGCCATGGGCGTTACTACGGCACAGTTCGGCCACGTCGCAGCCAATCCGGCCCAGCAGTACAACGGCCAGTTCAGCGGCAACGCCGGTCTGCAGCCGGAAAAATCCGACACGTACTCCGTTGGTATCGTTTTGCAGCCTCGCTTTATCGAGAACTTTACAACGTCGGTGGACTGGTTCGAAATCAAGGTCAATGACACCGTGGGGCCCGTCGGTGCCGACGTGATCTTGGGGAACTGTCTCAACGGAGTTGCGGCGGCCTGCAACGCGGTGCATCGCGATGCAGGAGGCACTCTATGGCGATCCCCGAATGGCTTCGTGCAAGATCCGAACATTAACTTCGGTTCGTTGTCGACCAAGGGTATCGACGTCAAGATGAACTATCGTACGCCGATACCTGCGGCCGGCTCGATGTCGTTCAGCCTCGAAGGGACGAGGCTGATCGATCTTCAGACCCAGCCTTTGACCGGTGGACCGTCCTACAATTGCTCCGCTCTCTTCGGTGCCATTTGCGGCGCGCCGAGCCCCTCTTGGCGGCATGTCTTCAACACGACTTGGTCGACGCCATGGGATGGACTGGACGTCACGCTGCGTTGGCGCTACTTGGGCAAGGCGGATTCGGAGTTGACCAGCACCGACCCGCAGCTCACTGGCAAGGCTTTGCCGCAGACCTCGCACATCCCCGCGTACAATTACATCGATTTGACAGCGCGGTTCAATCTGTACAAGAGCATCAGCTTGCAACTCGGTGTCAACAACGTCACCGACAAGGATCCGCCACTCATTGACTCAGGCGGCGGTGGTTTCGGCAGCAATTGCCCGGCGATCTCATCGGGACCGACGGCGAGTTCTTGCAACGGGAACACCTTTCCGGGAACTTACGACGCGCTGGGCCGCTTCTTCTTTGCTCATTTGACGGCACAGTTCTAAGTTAGTTTAAGTAAAGAAGACCTCAACTCGGCGGGCCCTTTGGCCCGCCGTTTTTTTGATTGCCTGGCAATCCTTTGCCATGCAGACTGGATCACATTTTCTGATTCTCAGGAGCCCGTTATGCGCATCGCCCTCGGCCTGGCATTGTTTCTGTGGTTAGGTGCATTCTCGCGAGTTCTCGCAGCCGACCCACCGGCGGCGCCCGCGGCACCAGCCGAACAAGCGCCGCCGCAGGCCAGTCCTTCAACGCCTGCGCCAACCGCGACTAGCCCGAAGCCCCCGGTTGTTGCTGCGGCGGTCTCCGCGGACGGCGTGACCAAGGAAGAACTCAAGAGGTTGCATGTGGCGGGCTATAAGCAGAAAACCCGCGGCGATCAAATCGTCTACTGCCGAATGGAGCCGGTTCTGGGAACGCGCTTCGACCGGGAAATGTGCGCGACCGCACGCGACTTGGAATTCATCAGGGCGAACGGCCAGGAAATGGCGACGCAGATCCAGAGGGGCAATTTGGGTAGTCCGAAAGGGGCTCCATAGATTCCGGCTAGGTTCAGTGAATGCGCTGTACGCGATGAATGCGGCCGGTTGGAGTCGTCAGGAGGAAGGAACCGAATGTCCCGCGCGTGATCATCACCGAATCCCCTTCAGCGAGCAGTGGGTCCGTCGCGTCGAGTTCCCATAGCTCTCCGCCCTCGAGCGACACCGTCGGCCGTCCACCGCTGGTCGAGCTCAACCCGACGATTTTGGCGGTGTGCGATGGTTCCGTTTTCGGCGGCGCGGGATGTTCCGCGGCGTAGAGTCCGAAGGATTTTTTGGGCGTCACCGCCGTTGACGGTTGCGCGGCGGGTGATGCCGCAGTGCCAACCGAGTCGGACGGTGCGACGGCCGTGGAAGCTGCGCGCTCCGCGAGCTGCTTAAAGCAGGCGAGACTTTCGGTGGGTCCGTCGATGCTCGCACATGCTTTGAGTTCCGCGGCGATGTCCCGGGGGCTCTGAGCGCTCGCGAAAGCAGCGATGGCCAAGTTTGCGAACGCTAAGGCGCAAAAAAAACCGCGGACCACGCCTGATTTGTTCATTCAGCATTCACTCCGTAGTAGGTGCCGAACGCTTCTGTCGCGGCACGTATCAAGTCACGCTCTGCCTCGCTCAGGTAGGGATTCCAGATATCGAAGATCAGCACCGCTCGCGGCATGTCCGAACGGTTCCAGGCTTCGTGCTCGATCGTGTCGTCAAAGACCCATGCCTTGCCCGGAACCCACTCGCGCGTCTCGCTGCCGACGCGGAAACCACAATTCGGCGGGATGATGAGAGGTAGATGCACCGTAAGCCGGGTATTCGTGACGCCGGTGTGCGGCGGGATCAGCGTGCCGGCATCGAGAATCGAGAAGAAGGCCGTAGGTCCGCGGTTGGCCACATCGCATTGCGGCGCAAGTTTGAGCACTTCCGCAGTGCGCGGACAGCGCGCCATATGAGCCGGCAGTACGACGCCTTGATTCCATAAGAAATACGCGCTCCAGCGCCGGGACTTGTTCAGCTCCCTCCAGCGGTCGAGCGGGACGCCTTCAGGATAAGAGATGTAAGGCTCGAGTCCGGCGCGGTCGGATACCAGCACAGTGGTGAGTTCCGAGCGAATCTCATCGGTTGCTGCTTCGATGGCGTCGAGCCAGGGGAATTCCCCGCGATCGAAAAAATTGATCGCGGGAATCTCCGGGAAATACATAAACGTCGGCTGCGGGTCGTAGCGCGAGCGTTTGCCGTTCAATAATTCGATGCACCGGTCCACCCGCCGAAACGAACCGCCGCCATGGCGCTCGCGGATCGCCGCGAGACGCTGCTCGAGCACTTCTGCGAGCGCATCGTTGTCGGTGCGCACCGATTCGCGTGCCCGCTCCACCATGGCTGCCACCGTCGGCGGCGGGGGCATGTCTGGCGGCAGGGTCGCCAGAGCGTTGCGGTAGGCCCGGGCCGCATTGCGGGTATCGCCGCGCGCGTCCATTACCGCACCCTTTTGCAGTAGCGATGCCAAATGCCGCGGCTCAATCGCGAGCGCGCGCTCGACAGCATCCATGGCTTCCTGCGGCAGGCCGAGCGCGTAGCAGCTCGAGGCTAGGTTGGACCACAGCGATGGGTGCGCCTGATCTGCCTGGGTTGCCCGCAGGAACAGCTCGCGTGCCTTGCCCGCGTCATTGCGCTGCATCATTCGCAGGCCGAGCTCGTTTAAGACGGCGGGGTGGCCGGGCGCCAGTTGCGCTGCGCGCGCCAGGAGTTGGTCGGCCTCCGATTCGCGGCCGGCCGTTGCTGCTGCCTTGGAGGCCTGAATTAACCGCAGGATCGCGGCGCCATCCGGGGCCACGGGATTGACGTTGCTCAAGAAATTCACCTATCGTGCTTGGTTTGCGCGCGCAGATTCTAGCGCGGTTCTTCAACGGAGAGCGCGATGGATGCTGGGGGTGCGGCGATAGACGCTAAACTGATGCGGGTGGCGGCGCTCCTCGACACCGATCCGTCCTGGGCGGCCCGCGAGGCCGCGCAGATACTCAAGGATCATCCCGGCCACACCGCTGCCACTTTACTCTTGGGCACGGCGCTGAGTAGCTGCGGCGATTCCGCGCAGGCAACGTCGGCGTTTGCCGGACTTGCCGCGGCACAGCCTGATTCGGCCCTGATCCAGCTCGAACTTGGGCGAGCGCTGGCCGCCCAGCGACAGGACATACCGGCCCTAAGAGCCCTTGCCCGCGCGGTGGACCTAGAGCCGAACCTCGCCGAAGCCTGGCGCGAACTCGCCTCGCTGCACGCCGCCCGCGGAGATGACAGAAATTGCGATGTGGCGTACGCAAACTACTGCCGGCTGGCTCCTCCAGAGCATCATCTCGGCGAAGTGGCGATGGCGTTGGCAAATCGACGCTTCGGCGCAGCCGAAGAGTTGCTGCGGCGCCGTCTCGCGGCGGAGCCGCACGACGCGGCCGCGATGCGCATGTTGGCCGCGATCGCGGCCGAGCGCGAGGACTATATCGACGCTGAGCGCCTTTACGGAGCTTGTCTTAATCTTGCGCCGGGCTACAGCCGCGCCCGTTTTGAACTGGCTCGCGTTTTATTGGTGCAGCAGAAGGCGGACCCGATACTGCCCTTGGCGGAGCGGCTGCTCGCGCTGGAACCCGATAATCTACGCTACAACACATTGCAGGCCGCTGCGTACACCCTATTGGGCCAGAATCAGCGCGCTATCGATGTGCTCTCCGCGCTGATCGCGCAATGGCCGTCCGATGAGGCGCTGTGGCTGGCGATCGGCCACTCATTGCGCACCGCTGGACGTTTGAGCGAGGCCATCGCCGCCTATCGCAAGAGCACGGAACTTCGGCCCGAGTCAGGCGAAGCGTGGTTCAGTCTTGCGAACTTGAAGACCTTTCGCTTCACGGACGGCGACCTCGAGGCGATGGAAGCGCAAGTGGCACGGCCGGAACTCGACGACAACGAGCGGGTACAGTTCGAGTTCGCGCTCGGCAAAGCGTTGGAGGACGCCGGAAATTTTGCCGGCTCCTTCGCGCATTACAGCCGCGGCAACGCTCTGCGGCGCGCCCAGGTTGAGTACGATGGCGAAGGCAACGCCGGCCTCGCCCAGCGCACGCTTGCGCTGTACACAAAGGAATTCTTCGCGTCCCGCCACGGCAGCGGCTGTGCCGCGCCCGATCCCATTTTCATAGTCGGGTTGCCGCGCTCGGGCTCGACGCTGCTGGAGCAGATCCTCGCCAGCCATTCCCAGGTCGAGGGTACGCGCGAGCTGCCCGATGTTCCGGGGATTGCCTACGAACTTGGCGCGCCGCCCGGTAAACGGTCCGTTTATCCGCAATCGGTAGTTCGCCTGACCCGCGAAGATCTCACGGCACTCGGCGAAAGGTATCTTGCGCAGACACGGCCCAACCGCATGCTCGGCAGGCAGCGCTTCATCGACAAAATGCCAAGCAACTTCTTTCATGTCGGTCTCATTCATTTGATCCTGCCGAATGCGCGCATCATTGATGCGCGGCGCTCGCCCCTGGGCTGCTGCTTTGCAAACTTCAAGCAGCATTTTCAGTCAGGTTTGTGGTTTACCTACAGTCTCGATGAACTTGCTCGCTACTACCGCGACTATGTGCGGCTGATGGCGCACTTTGATACCGTGTTGCCGGGCCGTGTTCATCGCGTCTACTACGAGAATCTGGTTGCTGATTTGGAGGGGGAGGTACGCCGGCTGCTCGACTACTGTGGATTGCCGTTTGAAGAGCAATGTCTGCGCTTCCACGAAAATCGGCGCGTCGTGCAAACCGCGAGTTCCGAACAGGTACGTCAGCCGCTGTACGCCGACAGCGTCGAGCAGTGGCGCAACTATGAGCCATGGCTGGACAAGTTGAAAGAAGCGCTCGGCGACATCGTGCAGCAGTACCCGGTGAAGTCCGCATCCTCATAAATACAAACAGGGTAAGCAATGCAGTCCCCCAGTCTCGTGAATATGTTCAGTGTCCCGTTCTCATTCGGCTTCTTTTCGGGGCACGAACGGCTCAACCCCCTGCTCAAGACCTATATTTACATGCAAGAGAAGAGCGGTGTGGCGGCCAATCCGCGGCCGCTGACACAGCGCAATGCCGCGACGTTCGAGAGCAATTTCAATTTCTTTAGGTCAAGCGATGCCGCGGTGCAGGAATTGAAGGCCTTCTGCTGGAATCAGCTGCTCTCGATGGTCGGGTCGCTGAACGGCTATGACATGGCAACCGTCAAACGATTACAAATCTATAACGACTGTTGGTTCCACGTGACGCGGCGCGGCGGCTTTTTCGCCCTGCATAATCATCCCAATGCCTCTTGGAGCGGCGTGTATTGCGTTGATCCCGGCAAAAGTGACCCGGGCAAGAAGGAAAGCGGCCAGTTGAGTTTCGTCAACCCGATGATTACGAGTGCCATGCACATGGACGCGGGCAATGCAAAGATGCAATTGCCCCACGCGCCGCTGGTCGCCAACCTGTCGATGGAAGCCGGGCAACTCGTCATGTTTCCCTCCTGGGTGCTGCACGACGTCAAGCCTTTCGAGGGTGATGACGCGCGAATTACGATCGCATTCAACTGTTGGTTCACTCTGCCCGATGCGGATTGAAAAAGCTCCGAGTTTTCTCGGGACTGATTTACCCGTCCAAATCGGGTGCGGGGCCTAAAGTTTTTTGAAATTCTTGTGCAGAACGACATCACCCACTTTGATGCCCAGACGTTCGCACGCGCCACCCTTCAATTCGAGCACCGCGAATTCCGGCGTCGGCGGTCCGATGATGGTGT
>Ga0210400_10000367_pt1 | contig 51466 bp, 50 predicted proteins | sample IncBWH26MmetaG_FD_155456 | JGI IMG/M metagenome (GOLD analysis project Ga0210400, IMG submission 155456) | Forest soil microbial communities from Barre Woods Harvard Forest LTER site, Petersham, Massachusetts, United States - Inc-BW-H-26-M | ecosystem: Environmental > Terrestrial > Soil >...
GGCGATTTGGCCGCAAGCTGAATGTGGAAGCCTCGCGCAGCGCGCTGCCCATCGAAGCGTTTTTTTTCGACTGCCTGCGCTTTGGCGATGCGAGCATCGCCACGTGCACGACTCAAGAGCGCTTCGCGGCGCTGGCCAGGGCGGTTCCCGCCGCGCTGCTCATCCCGCGGCTGGTCACCGATTCCGAGTCCGCGGCACGCGCCTTCTACGAGGCGGCAATCGCGGCGGGCCATGAAGGCGTCATGGCCAAGGCGTTGAACGCGCCTTACGAGGCCGGCAACCGCGGCGCCGGCTGGCTCAAGATCAAGCGGGTTCACACCCTCGATCTCGTGGTGCTCGGCGCCGAGTGGGGCTACGGACGCCGCACCGGCAAATTGTCGAACCTACATCTCGGCGCCATGGATCCTGCGTCCGGCGAGTACGTCATGTTGGGCAAGACCTTCAAAGGGCTCACCGACGCCATGCTCGCCTGGCAAACCAAGGAATTTCTCAGCAGGGAAATTCGCCGCGACGCCGGGACGGTTTACATTCTTCCCGACGTGGTGGTGGAAATTGCCTTCAGCGATCTGCAGGCCAGCAGCCGCTATCCAGGCGGACTGGCCCTGCGCCTGGCCCGGGTCAAACGCTATCGCGACGACAAGCGCGTCGAAGACGCGGACACGATGGATGCGGTGCGCAGGATTTACGCGGCTCAATCTTCAGCAGGCTAACCCTGTCACTTGGGCCCGTACTGCATCTCACCGTTGCCGAAAGACCAATCCTCCCGGCCCGTATCAATGAGATTGATCCACACGTCTTCTTTTCGCACTCCACCCTTCGCATGGATGTCGTCGGCGATCTGATGGAAGAATTTCTTCTTCACCTCGGTCGATCTCCCGCCGACCCAGGTGACCTGGATGATGATGAGATCGCGGGTGTAGTTCAGGCCGAGATACCCCTCTTCCGGGTAAACGATCTCGTCCGCCGCGTGCCGGGTGATGACCTGGAACTTGTCATGCACCGGGACATTCGCGACATCCACCATGGCCTTGTAAACCGCTGTGCTGATGACGCGGACCAATTCAACCGATGCGTCCTTACGGATGTCTATTCTGGCTAACGGCATGTCCGATCCTCTCAGGCAGCGACAACGACTTGCCTTTACAATAGCGGTTGACCGAACTCTATTATAGAGTTCAAATGAACTCCATTGTCAAGACTGTCCGGAGGTGGCTGTGGGTCGCTCGAATCGCGCGCAAGCGGAAAAAAATCGGCAGCGCATCGTTGACGTCGCGGCTGCCGCGTTTCGCAAAAGCGGCACCCAAGCCGTCACCATCGCTGACGTCATGACGCAGGCAGGGATGACGCAGGGAGGTTTCTACAAGCACTTTCAATCCAAAGAGGCCCTGGTAGCGGAGGCTTGTACGAACGCGTTCAACCGTTCGGCGCAGATATGGAAAGAGAAAGGCCGTCAGCCCGACGACAACGTCGACGGATCGCTGGAACGGCTGATCGCCCACTACTTCTCCAAGAAACCGCCGGAGAAAACCTGTCCGATGGTGGCGCTTGCCCAAGATGCCGCACCGCATCAGGCCAATCATGCGTTGAATGCGGTCTACCAGACGGGAGTGGAGCAACTTTTCGAGACCTTTGCTGCGATTGCATCTGAAGGGCAGCTCAAAGAGATCTCGCGAGAGAGACTCGTTTTGACCTTCGCGGCCATGGTCGGGGCGAATGTGCTGTCGCGGGCAACGGGGGACCAGAAGTGGGTCAAGTGCGTCAAACAAGCACTCCTCGACCAACCTCCATCTCAGCCGCCAGCGTCGTTGCCGCGCGCAAGCAGGCATTGAGCGAGACGAGTCGACGAGATGCCGACAGCTAGCAAACGGAGCGCGTGGGCGATCACGCTTGCGGCCGCCGCCATCCTCATGGTGACGATGGGCACAAGACAGTCGCTCGGGCTCTTCATTTCGCCGCTTAAAAGCTCAACCGGGCTTGGCATTACCACCATCAGCCTTGCGTTCGCCATCGCGCAACTGATGTGGGGCGTCATCCAGCCGATCTCCGGCGCTGTCGCGGATCGTTATGGTCCCGCGAAAATCCTCATCGCGGGCCTGGTGGTGCTGGCAATTGGCATGGCCTTGACGCCGTTCATGACCTCGGGCTTCGGCCTCATCGTCTCACTGGGCGTGCTCTCGGCGGTCGGTTCCGGTGCGGGCAGTTTCTCGGTACTGATCGGCGCGGCGTCGCGGCACCTGCCGGCCGATAAACGCGGCAACTCGGCCGGCATCATCAACGCCGGAGGATCGTTGGGGCAATTCGCCTTCGCGCCGGTCGCGCAAACGCTGATCCAAATACTCGGGTGGATGGGTGCAATGTGGTCGCTCGCGGTGATCAGCGTGGGCGCGCTGCCCCTTGTGCGCGTGGTGAGTCCCGGTCCAGTGCGCGGCCGCGCCGATGCCATGGGGCCCTCGCCCTGGCAGGCCGTGCGGACGGCGATGGAAGATCGCAGCTATCTACTGCTGCACGCCGGCTTCTTCACGTGCGGATTCCATATTGCGTTTCTCGTGACGCATCTGCCGGGCGAAGTAAATCTCTGCGGCCTGCCGCCGGCGGTGGCGAGCTGGTCGCTGGCCCTCATCGGCCTCGCCAACGTCGTAGGCAGTCTGATTGCCGGGGCGTGCACACAGCGCTTCCGCAGCAAGTACATTCTTGCCGCGATGTACGGCTCGCGCGCGCTATTGATTGGCTGGTACTTGGCGGCACCAAAAACCCGGTGGACATTCTATGGCTTTGCCGTGGGCCTGGGCCTCACCTGGCTGGCCACGGTGCCCCCCACCGCCACCATCGTCGGCAAGCTCTTCGGTGTCCGGTACTTGTCCACGCTGTTCGGCCTCACACTGCTTTCACACCAGATCGGCGGTTTTTTTGGCGCGTACCTCGGTGGTCTGGCACTGGTTCGATTCGGTAATTATCAATGGATGTGGTACGCAGATATGGCCCTGGCGGCCGCCGCTGCGCTCATCAATTTACCGATTAGAGAGACCCGGACCCACACGGTATTGGCTTCATCGTCTTGAACCTTCGCCACTGCGTGCGAGCGGGCGGTAGACAGCCAAGTAGGCAGGTAGGCAGGTAGGCAGTCGTATAGTCGATTAATCGATCATTATTGCCTTAATGATCGATTTTAGAGGCTTAGGCCCACTTGCGCTTTGGCAGCCGATAGCCCTATTATGCGCTCGATTAATCGAGTATTAGGCGATCAACGCTTGGTTAAACGAGTATGAAAGTCACCCAATCCGCACTCCTCAACTCAAGCCAGGCTGCTGAAGCCAAGCGGCTGGGGGCGACCCTCGCGCGCTTACGGATCGCTCGCGGCATGAAACAGGATCAAGCGGCCCTCCGGGCCGGCCTGTCACGGAATACCGCGTATCGGCTGGAAAAAGGCGATCCGGGAATCGCGATGGGTCAAGTCCTGCGCTATCTGGAAGCCATCGTGCCGGGCAAAACTCTATTGGAACTCTTGTCTGAGACGGATCCGGCCTTAGCCGCTCTCAGTGCGAAAGAACAGCGGCGCCGGGCCCGGGAGCTGTCGAAGCGCGAACTCGAAGAGATCGACTTCTAAGCCATGGCCGCAACGGAACAGAAGCTGTTTGTCTTCATCTATCTGGACACGGAGTGGGTGCCGTGCGGCCAACTCACTTTGTCCGAAGACGGAGCGAAACTGTCGGCCTCGACGTTCGCGTACGGGCTGCGATATCTGCAGCGTCCCGGCGCGCTCGAAGTGGATCCCGTCTCCTTGAGCCTCCGGGATATGGACCAGGTGCGCGGCGCGGCTCTATTCCCGCCCAACAATCTTCCCCTGTTCGGCGGAATTCGCGATGCGGCGCCCGATGCCTGGGGCCGGCGGGTCATCGAGTCCCGCCTGAAACTCCCCGCCAACAGCCTGCCGGAGTCGAGTTATCTGCTCCATGCGGGCAGTCAGCGCGTGGGAGCGATCGATATCCGCTCTTCCCGAGATTCGGCCGCGACGCCGGGCTTCGGATCTTGGGACAATCTTGAGTACTTGATGGACGCCGCCCAACGCATCGACGAGGGCTTGCCGGTCCCTGCGCAGCTCGAGGAAATCTTCGCGGAGGGCAGCGCACTCGGCGGTGCAAGGCCGAAAGCGACGGTTCGCGACGAGGAACGGGTGTTGTGGCTCGCCAAATTTCCGAGCCGGAAGGATGCGCTGCTGGTTCCCGTTCTAGAGACCGCGACGCTGCGACTGGCGGCCGCCGCGGGTCTGACCGTTCCCCCGGTCAGGCTGGTTCATTTTGGTTCCCGGGCCGTCATGCTCATCCGCCGCTTCGACCGCTATTGGGCCAAGGCGGGGCAAGTTGCCCCGCTGCCGGAAGATCTTTTCAGCACGGTTCCCGCGTACGGATTGGCGGAAAAGCGTTTGGGGTTTGTCAGCGGTCTGACGCTTCTGGCGTGCGATGAGATGGAATCTCCGAACAAGTCCTATGGAGATCTGGCGCAAGCGGTTCGACGATACTGCCACCCGGACGTGATACGCGAGAACAATCGCGAGCTGTTTGAGCGCCTGGTCTTCAACATCTTCGTCAATAACGACGATGATCACCTGCGCAACCACGGCTTTGTCTGGGACCCGCGCCTGCTCGGATGGCGTTTGAGTCCGCTGTACGATGTCATGCCGCGAGCCAGTTTGGCGACCGAGCGGCGCTTGCACCTGGGCGTCGGGCCGCTGGGACGGATTGCAACCCTCGACAACGCCTTTGACGGCCGCGAGATGTTCACCTTGTCCGCGGAGACCGCCGCCGAGAGTATCGCCAGGATTTGGCGGATCCTGCGCGAATGGAAGGTGTACTTCGAAGAGTACCAAGTACCTTCCCATCAGATCGAGAGGATCGCGCCGGCATTTCGGCACCTGGACGATCTCTCGACGCCGTCACTGCGCAAGCTGATACCTTGATCGCGGCAACTTAGGCTCGGTGGCTCAGCCGGGCGCCCAAGCGAAGTCCGCAGACTCCGGTGTGCCAGGAACGTGACCTAGGTCACACAGCAAGACGCCACCTTACCCTACCCTGATCGCGCATTTGACAAAGGCACACCTTTCGAAAGAAGGGGTCGCAAAGCCACCGGTCTAAGGGGTTTCCTACGACAGCGGGGTTACCAGCATGGAACACCACACGGCGAGGGTGCGGCTACATAGACCGCCCACGGTTCAAACCCAACGCACCTAGCGTAGATCCCCGGGTTTTCCCTGCATCTGCAACACACCAAGCGAGCACCGACATGTCCATGACAAGCCTGTTGACATTCACGCCTTGGCCCGCGCTGTCGGCGGCAATCCTGGCGGTTCTCCTCGTGGCCGCGCTCTACTTCGCGCGAACCACGGCCCATCAAGCGATCCATGCGGCTTGCGGAGCCCTGGCGCGAGGGCTGCGGTTGGCTTCGCATTCCGTCACCCAGGCAGAGCAGGGTCTTGGGGCGCGAAATCGGGCGGTTCTGCTTGCGGCGGGCCGTGAGGCCAAGGAGCGCATCGTCGAACGCGAGTTCGCGCGCGTAGGCGACACCGTACGCAAGGATCTTGCGGGCTATCCCGAGATGCACCGAAGGTTGAGCGGGGCGATCCTGCGGATAGAAGAGGACCAGGAGAAGGCGGTGGACGTCCCACCCGAAGCGCCCGGCTGGGCCCAAGCCGTCGGCGTCGTGGCCAAGCTCGACGCGCGCAGCGCGGGGGCTGAGATCCTCGCCGATATCCACAAATCGCTGGTCAAGGCGCATACGGAAGCGATGCGTGACTATCGAAAGGCGAGCGGCGAGCGGCACGCGTTGCTGCGGCAAATGATGCCTGACTGGCGCTTGATCCAGCAGACGCTCGGGCAGGTGAACAAGACCGTCGAGAGCGTCATCGATCGTTCGCTCGTCATCGACCGTCACATGGAGGACTACGGGATGATCGTGCGCGGCGAGAATCGTGCCGAGTCGGTATTGTCGTCCTCGTCGATCGTCTATTTCTTCATCTCGGCCCTGGTGCTGGCGGTGGCGACAGCCGGGGCCGCGATCAATTTTACGTTGATAGCGCGACCCATGGCCGAGATGGTCGGCGGAACCAACTTTATCGGCGCGTTCCGCACAGCCGACATTGCGGCGCTCGTCATCATCATGGTCGAGATCTCCATGGGCCTCTTCCTCATGGAGTCTTTGCGCATCACCCGCTTGTTTCCGGTGATCGGCGCGCTAACGGACAAGATGCGCCTGCGGATGATAGTCATCACGTTTGCGATCTTGCTCATGATGGCGAGCGTCGAGGCGGGGCTCGCATACATGCGCGAGGTGTTGCTGCAGGATGAGTTGGCCACCAACGCGCTGCTGCGCAGCGACAGCACCGGGTCCCTGGTGAACCAACACCTCTGGATCACGACCGCGGCGCAGATGGGCATGGGGTTCATCCTGCCTTTTGCGCTGGTGTTCGTCGCGATTCCCCTGGAGACCTTCGTGCACTCTTTACGCACGGTCGTCGGCCTGACAGGCATCGCGATTCTGCGTGCGCTTGCGTTGATCCTGCGGGTGCTCGGCAACGGAGCCCGCCACCTCGGGGTACTCGCCCAACGCCTCTACGACCTGCCGTTATTCCTGCCGCTGTGGCTCGAAGCCAGGACGGCGACCCGCTTGGCGGCGAATGCCGCCGGCTCCGCGGAGGCCGGAACCTGGCAGGAGGCGCGGTCATGAAGCGCCGGGTCTTCCTGCTGGCGGCAACGCTTGCAACGGGCGCCTGCACGCCGCCGGGTCCTCACAATACCGGCGTCTATCTGTTGGTCGATACGTCCGGATCGTACAACAGGCAGATGAACAAGGCGGAACAGATCACCCTCTACGCGCTGTCGCGGCTGCAGTCGTCGGACTCGATTGCAGTCGCGAGGATCGATACGGCGAGCTTCACTGAGAAGAACATCATCGCCAAAGCCACGTTCGACGATCGTCCGAGCACCACGAACCAGCAAAAACGTGCATTCGCGAGTCGCGTGGAGAAGTTTGTCGACCAGACAACCGCGGCGCCCTATACGGACATCTCCGGGGGATTGCTGCAGGCGATCGAGTTCCTGAACGAGAAGCGGACGGCACGCAAGGAGATCCTGATCTTCTCCGACATGAAGGAGGATCTCGCCAAGGGCTATGTCCGCGACATCCCGCTCGATTTCAAGGGGTTCGACGTGGTCGCGCTCAACGTGACGAAGCTTCGCTCGGACAACTTCGATCCGCGCCAATACCTCGCGCGGCTGGAGGAGTGGCGCGTGAGGGTCGAGAAGGGCGGCGGCCATTGGCGCGTCATCAACGATCTCGATCGGCTGGACGGTCTCTTGTAGTTGGTTTCGCGCTTCAGTCGCGGCTGGATCAGCATGCTCAGATCGCTGCTCTTCGAGGCGCGTTTCTGGCCGGAAATCTGGCGACGCCGCTTCGCCTACTACTGGCTGGTCCTCGACACGGACAATTTGAAGTTCTTCTCGATGTTTGGGGTGCTGATCCTGAGTCTGATCGGCATCGTCCGCTTTGCCTACGTGGACAGAGTGCTCATCGAGCCTGCCCGGATACATGCCGAGCAGCGCGAAGCGGCGCTCGCGCGGCGGCGTGAGATCGATCTCGAATGCCTTGCCGAGAACATTTATTTCGAGGCGCGCGGCGAACCGCTGGATGGGCAGTACGCCGTTGCCGAAGTCACCTTGAACCGGACCCGCGCCGAACACTTTCCGCACACGGTGTGCGGGGTGGTCCACCAGGCTCGGTGGGATCCAAGTCGCGGGCGTTTCGTCGCCGACTTCTCCTGGACGGAGCTGGGCGCGTTGTCGCCGCAGGACGGACCTGACTGGAAACAGGCGATGGCCGTGGCGAGCGCGGCCTACGATGACCAGCACGAGCCGCTGGTGCCGGGTGCCTTGTTCTATCACGCGAAGAGCGTCCACCCAGGATGGTCGAGGACGCGAAAAACCGTCGCGACGATCGGCAAGCACATCTTCTACTTGTGAGTCTCGGCCCCTGATGTCCGTCGCGGTCGCGCGAGGGGCGTTTTCGGCGGTCAATGTCGGGTTTGCGCGGTAGGCCAACTTCTTGACCAACTTGTCAAGTACCCAGTCCTAACGAGTGGCGGGCGTCGTGCATTCATTAGAACGCACCGAGACTACCGCAATCAGGCCGCCGAAGCGGTTGCTGAAGCGATAGTGAAATGTCGTGCCTAAATCTCGGAAGGGCTTTAGGTCATCCGACAGGCAGATAGTTTTCTCGACTTGCTTTTGCATTTCGGCTTCGAATGCCTTCCGGTACTCCTGATCGACGTCGTCCGCGTCTTCGCTCAAAATTGTAAAGTTGTACTGCATAGCGCGGTCCGGAAGTGCCTGCGCGCCGTCTAATCGGGTGATTTCATCGATCATCTTCGGTGTGTCGATGTTAACGGCGGCAACGCCGAATCGTATCTGATTTTCTGGCGACTTCATCAGAAGTCCGATATAGGCGAGACCTCCAAAGATTCCAAAGCAGAGGCACGCCACGAGCCAAGAACGCCACCAACCTAAACGTACCCGAAACACGCCGGTTTCTGTCTTCTGGTCCCAACTCAGCGTTTCATGCGCTCGTAGTTTGCTATACGAGTAGATCATCGTAAAAACCGCAATAAAAGTAATACCCAGGGCCATCCCTCGGAGGTAGACCTGAAAGTTGCGATACAAGTATCTGGCGAAGGCGGCCTTCGTCCCGTCTTCGTTTAGAACACGAATCCCGGCCATCGCTTTCCCCGGCGTATTTCCGCACAAGGAGTACACAGTCGCATCCAGGAGCATCACAAGTGGCAGCGTTGCCAAGTAGGTGATCAGGGCGAATCCGTTCTCAAAAGCGCCGGGCGCGTACCAGGCGATTGGAAAAACTAGCAGGCACAACCAGAGAACATAGTCGAAGCTACGCGCCCAATAGCGCGGCCAGGGCGTTGCCAGTTCCGGGGACACGTCGACCGTGGTTACTGGGAGCTCACAATTCTCCAGCGCGATGGTAACCGCGTTTGTTGTCGCGGCGACCGGCGCGCCTATCGCGGTTATTTGATTGTCGGAGTTCATGTTGACGAGCCAAGAACGAGAGTGAACATCATGTTCTCCGTAGTTCTATAGGATATTGCGACTGGACCATAAAAAGACTATATTAAGTCTTGTAAGCAATTGGAGCTACCGTGCGCTATTCGACCCAAATAAGGCCTATCAGCTACTTGAAAGCCAATGCGGCCGAGGTCCTTCAGGTCTTAGAGGAGCAGCGTAAGCCCATGATCATCACTCAAAATGGCGAAGCCAAGGCCGTAATTCAGGACGTCGCATCTTACGAGGAAACCCAGGAGACGCTAGCGCTATTGAAGATTCTAGCGCTTGGCAGCCAGCAAGTTGAACGCGGGGAGATCACGCCGATCAGCAAGGTCGCGGCTCGACTGCGCGCGAAGGTTACTGACCCCTGATGCTCTACGAGGTCTCGCTGACGAAGGATGCAGAGCGTGACCTGGAAGAGATCTACCTCTACATCGCTGAGCACGATTCCCAAGCTAGCGCTGACCACGTCCTCGATCGGCTCGTCAAGGCAACCGAAGCGCTCAAAACGTCGCCTGACCGCGGTTCCTATGTAGACGAGTTGCGCTCTCTTGGCATTTCGGAATATCGACAAAACTTCTTCAAGCCCTACCGTCTAATTTACAGGGTGCACTCGAAACAAGTGATCGTTTACGTTATTTCCGACGGTCGTCGCGACATGGGGTCGTTGCTGGCACGCAGACTATTAGGCGCTTGACGACGCCAAGCGGGCACTCGCCAACGTCTGCTTCCGTTCGGGCCTGTCGACGAATAATATGGACGATCGACAATGTAGATAAGGGCCAGCTCAAGCCATTCGCAAATGTCAAACTCACTCGACACTGAGGTATCAGCGCAGTTGACGAGCGGCACCAGCGCTGGGACCTCGGTAATTCCTCTCATCGATGCAGGGCCGCTGTTCGATACCAATCCAGCCGCATGGGTTGTTCCTGATCGCGAGCTTTTCGCGGCTGCCCGGGACACCGGTTTCGCGTGCATCGCCGGGCTACCGGCGGACATCCCGCTGGAGCCGGCTACCCGGGCCCGTCTGCTTTCAATCTTTGGTCTTGGCGTCGCCGAAAAACACCGCCTGTGCCGGCGGAAGTTCGCGCCCGAAAACCGCAATATCTATCGCGGTTGGTTCCCCCTACAACCTGGGAACCTCACGTTCAAGGAGGGCATTGACATCGGTGGCGACGTCGCCCACGGGCCGAGTGTCACGATGGCCGGTGATCCCCTGCGCGAACGCAGCCCGCTGCCAGAGGATGACCGACTGCCGGGGTGGCACGAACTCGTTGCGACCTACTATCGAGCAATGGAGCGCGTGGCAGAGACCTTGATGCGTTCTCTCTCCCGCAGCCTTGGGCTTCCGGCTGACTATTTCGACGACGCGTTTCGCCGCGGACTATCGACTTTGCGCCTGATTCGCTATCCGTCCCGTAGCGCCGCAGATCTCGCGGCTGTCGCCGACCCGGCAGTCTGGGTCGAGCCGCGTGCGACCGGCCGACATATCGTGGGCGCAGCTCACACAGACTCGGGCTTCGTAACGCTGCTTGCGCAGGATGGGGTGTCCGGACTTCAGGCCCGCTCGCTGGATGGTCGCTGGATCGATGTGCCCCCGCTCGAAGGAACGGTGGTCGTGAATTTTGGCCAAGTACTCGAACAATGGTCGGCGGGCCGTATCCGCGCGACCGAGCACCGAGTGTTGGGCAAGGGCGTTGAGCGCAGCTCGATCCCGTTTTTCTATGAGGCTCGCGCCGACGCTACCATCGCACCGCTACCCATCGACCCGCCAGATCGGTTCGTGCCATTCGAGTACGGCGACTTTCTTTGGAAACGGATGACCTCGTTCCTGGAGTTTCGCGGCATGGAGGACGAGCGTCGCAGCTTTCGGGAGTCTCACATGCGGGCGTGAATGGCCGGCTTTGGGCCGCGTCCTGCCCGTCAGGCCCTATCGGCGTCTGCACGCAACCCTTCAGGCATGACCGGCGTGATCGGCGCGATCTTCCTGGGCCGGCCGGCGAAGTCGAACAGCTCGTCGATGCCGCGCATCGCGGCGATTTCCTTCAATATCGCGCGCGTGGGATACATCAACAGTAATTTCTTGTCAGCGTGTTCCGCCAGGGCTTCGGCCGCCGTGCGCCAAACCAGCTCGGACATCTCGTCGCCCACGAGGCTCGCGGTCTGATTGAGCGGCGCCAGGCACAGGAAAAATCGCGTATCGAAACGCAACCTGCCCGGCGGGGTAATCCAATGACTAAAAAATGCCAGCTTGTCGACGGCGAGGCTCCAACCCTGTGCCAGACAGAGTTCTGCGATCGTCAACCGGCCCGCCGATATCCTTAGCCGCGTCTCGCGCAACACTGATTCATCCCAAGAGGACAGGTCCACTATTTCGCCGCGAGCATCGTAGGCCATCAGCAATCCGCACTCCTCGAATGCTTCGCGCACGGCAGCCACGAAGAATCGGAGGCCGTTCGATGGTAAGTCCAGTTGCTCGCTCGCGAGCCCATCGCTCAGTCCCTTGCATAGACCGTAGACGTCCGCGCATTCATCGCTGAGATCGAGCGCGCCGCCCGCAAACACGTAGGCATTGGGCATGAATCGCGCGCACTCGCCGCGCTTCAGCAGCAGTAATTCAGCTTGAGTTTCGCGCGGGCGCACGAGAATCGTGGTCGCGGCGAGCCTCGGCGTTACATCGGGCTCAGCGGTCATCGAAGCATATTAGTGCAGGCACGCCATGATTTGCCATGTTTGTACGGTCCCGGAAGAAGCCCTCATCACCGAATGCGAATGCGAGCGCGATCTCTCCCAAGCATCCAACCGCCGCGAGCGAAGCTGCAAAAAGCGCTGCCCTGCCGGACTACCCATTCGACAGGCAGCACAGCATTTGGTCCCCTACTGCTTCATCAAAGTCGGTCACCAGGAAGCGCGCGGCGATCTATTCAAGAACATGCGGCAATACTTGGATCAGCGTTTGACGGACCCGTTACCTTAGAAGCGCGCACATGCAGGCTGGCGCAGCCCGTTGACCATGTCCGCGGCGGCGTTCATTTCAGCGTGGCACCAAACAGACTGAAAAGGCGTTCCCAGTGGCGCTCCGCCGCCGGCTTGTCGTACACGGGACGCGAGGGAAAGGCGAAACCATGCGCAGTGCCGGGATACATTTCAATTTCCGCGTTGCCGCCCTTGGCGGCGAGTTGGGCGCGCAATTCATCGATCATTTCCGGGGGTGCGTACGGATCATTCCCCGCGCAGCCAAAATAAAACCGAGCATCGGTGCGCTGCGGGGCGAGATGGGGGCTATCGGGCTTGTCGCTCACCAGCGCCACGCCGTAAATCGACGCTGCCGCTCGAATCCGATCCGGGTGCCGCGCCGCTGCATTCACCGCGTATTGACCGCTCATGCAGTAGCCGACGCAGCCCATCGGGCCGCTCGAGGCGGCTTTGTCGCCGGCGGCAAAGGCCAGCAGTGCATCGACGTCCTGCATGACGAGCGGAATGTTGATCGTCGCCATGAGCTGCAGCGCCTTCTGGCGCGTCGTGACGTTGGCTTCGCCCACCACGGAGCCGAGTTCCTCGACATTGGAGCGATAGTACAAATTCGGCAGCATGACGTAGTAGCCCACCGTGCCCAGGCGTCGCGCCATATCGCGCAACTCTTCGCGAATGCCCGGCGCGTCCATGAAAAAGATGATCGCCGGATGCGGCGAACCGCGCTCCGGATGGCAAATGAAGGTATTCATGCGCCCATCGGACGTGGCAATTTCAATCTGCCGCTCAATCATGCGTTCTCTCCCCTACTCCTGCGCGCCGGCGCCGACGGCAACCCACGCCAGATCGGCGCTGGAAACCGACTCCACCTTGAAATTCTTGGCCGCCGCCGCCATGCGCGTCAGGGCTTGGGCAAGGGGCATCGGCGGTTTGGTGTCACCCTTTTTGGCTTTATGAAAGCGCACGGGATTGATGCGCGCCACCACATAGTTGCGCAGATAGGGAGACTTGAATCCCCGCGCCTGCAGGGTCTCGATGATCTTTTTCGCGCGCGCATCGATTTCCAACAGCCGCGATGCGTGGCCCTCACGTTCGCGCAGGCTCAGCGTCAGCGTGCGCTCGCTGAAGCGGTCCACCTTCTTGAGAAAGGAGCTATAGGCGCCGCCGGCAAAGCGCGACGATTTCTCGTACACGATGCCCAGCGTCAGGAGTTCGGCGGCTTCGAACTCCGCGGTGTACTGCGACTCCTTCGCAGCGCTGTGGCGCTTCGCGAGACTGCGCGCCATGCGAATCACTTCGAGACTGCGGTCGCGCAAGTTGTGCGCCTTTTCGGTGTTGAGGGCGAGGATGCGATACGCCAAAGTCTCGTCCGGGGAGATCAAGACGGTAATCTGTTTCAAGCCGAGCACTTTGCCCGCGGCCAGCCGATGACGTCCGTTCGGCGTCCAGAACCGACCGTCTTCGCCCCGCACCACGATCAGCGGGTCCAGAAAGGCGGCGGTCTCGTCGATTTTCACCGCCAGGCGCTTGGCGTGCGTGGGCGACAGGTCGCGCTGAAACGGCGTCGGCTGCAGCGCCGCCAGGGGCAGCGACGCCAGCACCAGAGCACGCCCGCCGAGCGGGTCGCGATAGGCGCCGATGGAAGCGCCGCCGGCACTGCGCACCATGGCGACCACCTCCGCGATTTCCGCGCTGTCCAAGGCGATGGCCACCTCGGCGGCATCCAAGCCCCGGGCCTTGCCGCCGGGCGCCAGCTTTCCCCGGGTACGCTTCGTTGCGCGCGTTTTGCCTTTACTCGCGGGCTTGGTTTTTGTTTTTGCGGTGGCCATAGGGCAGTTAGGTTCTCCTTTTAGGGGCTCGGCGTAAAGGGCATTGACAGTTCGCAGCGGCGCGGCTTACAAAACTTGCCAAACTTCAACGCACTCGGAGACCGCGGCCTTGAATGTTCAGCTCAACCCCGTCGGCACGTATCTACGGGAATGGCGCCAGCGGCGCCGCCTAAGCCAGCTCGATTTCGCATTGCAGGCCGAAATTTCTCAGCGGCACCTAAGCTTCATGGAGAGCGGCCGCGCGACACCCAGCCGCGACATGCTGCTCAAGCTCGCCGAACATCTTGGCGTCCCGCCGCGCGAGCGCAACACGTGGCTGCTCGCGGCAGGCTATGCGCCGGTATTCGAGGAGCGCAGATTGGACAACCCCGTGCTCCACGAGGCGCGCCAAGCCATCGACGTGCTGCTGAAGAGCACCGAGCCATTCCCGGCCTTGGTGGTGGATCGCGGCTGGAACCTGGTGGCGGCCAATGCCGCTTTGCAGCCGCTGATGTCACTGGTCGCCGATGGCGCGCTGCTGCAGCCGCCGATCAATGTCATGCGCTTGAGCCTGCATCCCGGCGGGCTGGCCTCGCGAGTCGCCAATCTGCCTGAATGGCGCGGACACCTGTTGGACCGGCTATTTCGGCAGGTCACCTTGACGAACGATCGCACACTGCTGCCGCTTCTCGAGGAACTGCGCGGTTATCCATGCACCGAAACGCAGGTCGCGCCCACGGCGGATCACGGCAACATTTTCGTGCCGTTTCAGCTGAAAACCGAGCAGGGCCTCTTGAGTTTCTTTTCCACGACGACGGTGTTCGGCACCGCGGTCGACATAACCCTGTCGGAACTGACACTGGAGTCCTTCTTCCCCGCCAACCCGGAGACCGCGGGCGCGTTGCGCGCATTGATGAGTTAGTCGATTACTTCTCACGTAATCGACTCCGGTTTGTCGCCCTGGCATCGTTACCTCGGTTATTTTGGCAACGAGGAACTCGATATGAATGCAAACGAAGTGGTCATGAACTACATCGCCGCCTGGAATGAGCGCGACCCGGTCAAACGTCGCGCCACCGCGGCTAAGGCTTGGGCGTCCAACGGTACTTATGTCGATCCGCATCGCAAGGCCTCGGGGCTCGATGAGATCGACGCGATGCTTGGCGTGGCGCAGGCTTCCTTCCCCGGCTATCAGGTTCGGCTGATCAGCAAAATCGAGGCGCACAACGAGCACATTCGATTCAGCTGGGCGGCAGGCGGGACGCCGGAAGCGCCGTTGTATCTGGGCGGCACGGACTTTGTCCGCGTGGGCCCCGACGGCCTCAGCACCGCGATCGTGGGATTCGTCGACGCGACGCCGGCCATGTAAGCGACCAGCGCCTTTAGGTCCGGTGGCGCGCCCGCGCACCACCGGACGCCCTCACTTCACGCGTCACGGCGATTTGGGATTGTGATCGACTTGCGTAATGAGACAGGCGCTGCGGCTGCCGGTCAAATAAATCCATAGCCAGCTCAACGCCACCGCGAGCCGGTTGCGCAGTCCGATCAAGAAATAAATGTGCGCCAGTCCCCAGACCCACCACGCGAGCCATCCCTTGAGCTTGCACCAGCCGAAATCGATGACGGCTGATCGCTTGCCGATGGTCGCCAGATCTCCAGCGTGTCGATAGCGAAATGCGCGCGTTTGAGAGTCTCCGCCCAGCCGTCGCTTGATGGTGCGTGCGACGAAAATTCCCTGCTGCTTTGCGGCCGGCGCGATGCCGGGCGCCGGCTTGCCATTCCAGACATTGACGGTGGCCGTATCGCCGATCACGAATATTTCCGGGTGTCCTTGAACCGTGAGATCCGGCTCAACCTTCACCCGGCCGGCCGAGTCCGACGGCGCATCGAGCCACGCGGCGGCAGGGGATGCGCGCACGCCGGCGGCCCAGAGGATCACGTCCGCTTCGACGGTGTGATCGCCAATCGTGACACCCCTTGAATTGCAGTCGGTCACCGGCGAGCCGAGCTGCACTTCGACGCCCAGGCGCTCAAGAGCGCGCAGCGCATAGGCCGACAAGTCGGGCGCAAAGGCCGGCAACACCCGCGGACCCGCCTCGATCAACAGCACCCGCGCCTTGCGGGTATCGATGCGGCGAAATTCCCCGACCAGGTTCTGATACACCAACTCCACGATGGCGCCGGCCAGTTCGACGCCGGTCGGTCCGCCGCCGACGATCACGAACGTGAGCAGCGCGGCGCGCCGCACAGGGTCGGTTTCCCGCTCGGCTCGCTCCAGCGACAACAGCACTCTGCGGCGAATCGAGGTCGCGTCTTCCAGAGTCTTGAGTCCGGGCGCGAATGGCTCCCACTCGTCGTGACCGAAATAGGCGTGACGGGCACCCGTGGCGAGCACCAGCGTATCGAAGGCGACGGCGCTGCCGTCTTGCAGCGTCACACAGCGCTTTGGGGTGTCGATCCCGCTGACCGTCCCCAGCAATGTCGTCACTTCCTCGCGCTTGCGCATCAAAAATCGAATCGGCCAGGCGATTTCCGAGGTCGCGAGTGCCGCGGTTGCGACTTGGTAGAGCAGCGGTTGGAACAAGTGATGATTGCGCTGGTCGATGATGGTGATGCGCACCCCCGCGCCGGCCAGTTCCAGCGCGGCAGAGAGTCCGCCGAATCCCGCGCCCACGATGACGACATGATGCAGGTTTGGCGTCATAACTTGGCGAGAACGGTCTGCGCCAGGGCTTTTGCCCTCGCCGCATCGGCGGCGCTGCCTTGAAACGCAAAAGCCATCCCACAAATGACGGCCAATCCCGATCGACTGCGCATTTAGGACTCCTGGCAATGGGTATCGCGAGCTTAGCGCATGCCATGACCCGCGATCCATTTATACTGGCGGCCGTCGTGAACACCTTTCGTCTGTGCGCCCTCTTGACGCTAACAGCCATTCTCTCCTGTATGACCGAGACTCATGCGGGGGAGCAAGCACACGGCATCGTGCTCACCTCGTGCCGCTTTGCAGATCTCGCGCGTGCGGCGCGTTGCGGTTCTTACAGCGTTCCTGAAAATCCCGATAAGCCCCACGGTCGGCGCCTCTCGATCAGCGTGGCCGTGATTCCCGCCTCGCATGCGCCGTCGCTCGCCGATCCCATCGTCGTGCTGCAGGGCGGTCCCGGCGAGGACTCGATCAGCTCAGCTGCCTATTTCGCGGAGCGCTTCGCGCCGCTGCTCGATGATCGCGACCTGTTGCTCGTCGATGGACGGGGCACGGGCCGATCCGGCGCCCTGCCCTGCAATTTGTATTCGTCCAGCGATCCGGCCGCGGTCCTGCGCGATGTCTTTCCGGTCGCGGCAGTCAAGCGCTGTGCGCAGCACCTCGATGCACGCGCCGACCTGACGCAGTACACGTACGACCGATTCGCCAACGATCTTGAACAGGTGCGGCGCGGACTCGGCTACGGTGCGCTGAATCTCTATGGCGGATCGTATGGGACCCGCGCCGCCCAGGTGTATATCCGCAGCTTTCCTGCCAGTGTGCGCACCGCGTACCTGGGGAGCGCCGTTCCCATGGATGCGGCCAATCCGCTGCCATTTGCGAAGACCGCCGAGTCAGCGTTCGAATTGCTGTTCAGTTCTTGCTCTGCGGAGGCGGGATGCCGCTCGGCATACCCTAAGTTGCGCGAGGAATTTCGTGCCGTCATGCTGAGACTCGATTCAGGCACGGTGCGCGTTTCGATTCCCACACGCACGGAAAGACCAACGCTAAATCGCGGTAGGGTTGTGGAGTGGATGCGTTCGAGACTCTATCGGCCAAAGAGCGCGACGATGCTGCCGTGGATGATTCATCGGGCCTACGGGGAGGATTGGAATCCGCTCGTCAAAGACCTGCTTTCGGATGCGCATGACGCCGATCCGGCCTTTAGTTTTGGGCTATTCTTTTCCATTACCTGCAGCGAAGATGTCGCGTTCATTCGCGAGCAGGATATTGCGCCGCAGACCCAGGGCACGTTTCTCAGCGACTACCGCGTGAGGCAACAGCAAGCCGCGTGCAGAGAATGGCCGACAAGGGCGCTGCCAAAAGACTACCGAGCACCGGTGCTCTCCGCCGTGCCGACGCTGTTTGTATCAGGCGAGGAGGACGGCGGTACGCCGCTGTGGTACGCCGATCGCGTTGCGGCAGGATTCTCCAATCGCCTCCGAGTAATCGTGAAGGGCCAGGGTCATACGGAATGGAGCGACTGCCTCGCGCAGTTGTACCAGCAATTCGTGCGCGGAGGCGCCGTGAACGGACTCAATCCCTCATGTCCGGAAGTCCCGCGGCCCCCCTTCAAGCTCAACTAAGAGGAACTCTCATGACCGTGTCAGTCACAAGGGTTGATCGGGTAGCGGTCATTCGCATGATGCGACCCGAACGGCGCAACGCCGTGGATGCGGCGACAGCGAAATCTCTCGCCGATGCATTCCGCGCCTTCGAGGCGGACACGGGCCTCGACGTAGCCGTGTTCACCGGTGCCGACGATGTGTTCTGCGCCGGCGCGGATCTCAAGGCCATCGCTTCGGGCGATCGCATCACGCTGAACGTCGGCGGTGACTCGCCAATGGGACCACCCAGGTTGCGCCTGTCCAAGCCCGTCATCGCAGCCATCGAAGGTCCCGCGGTCGCGGGTGGCCTCGAACTCGTACTATGGTGCGATCTCAGGATAGCCGGCGAAAGCGCAATCTTCGGCGTATTCAACCGCCGCTTCGGCATTCCGCTGGTGGATTTGGGCACCATCCGCCTGCCGCGGATCATCGGACATGGCCGGGCGATGGATCTGATCTTGAGCGGCCGCTCAGTGGGTGCAGTCGAGGCACTCGCCATGGGCTTGATCAATCGGTGTGTACCGGACGGCGCGGCGCTGCCAACGGCCATCGAGCTTGCGCAGACGCTCTCGAGCTTTCCGCAGACTGCCATGCGCCAGGATCGGCTCTCGGCCATCGAACAGTGGGGCTTGAGCGAAGACGACGCGATCGCCAACGAGATCTCGCACGGCATGGTCACCGTGGCGTCGGGCGAAACCGCTTCGGGAGCCAAGCATTTCGGCAGCGGCGCCGGCCGGCACGGCAAATCTTTGTGATCGAAACACCGCGGCTCGATCCGATCGCCGCCCGCTTGCGCGGATTCGGACCGCTGGGAATCTTCGCGATCTTCCTCATCTATGCGAGTCAGCTGTTGGCCTCTCCTCTCGGCGGAGTTTTGGTTTTGGCGTGGGCCTGGCGGTCGCGCACTCCATGGCGAGAGATCGGCTACGCGCCACCCAAGAACTGGATCGGCAGCGTGGCCATCGGAATTGCCTTCGGCGTCGCCTTCAAACTTCTCATGAAGACGCTTGTGATGCCCCTGCTGGGTGCTCCTGAGCTCAATCAGGCTTATCACTATGTCGTCGGAAACACGCTCGCGCTCATTGAACTGCTGTTCATGGTCACGATTCTAGGAGGGTTTGCGGAAGAGACCGTGTTTCGCGGCTACTTGTTCGAACGCCTCGGTAAGCTCATTGGCACAGGCGCCCGGTCCAAAACGGTTACGGTTCTGCTCACGACAGGCTTGTTCGCGCTGCCGCACTACGTCGAGCAGGGGCTGGCCGGCGTTCAGCAGGCCACCGTTACGGGACTGGTATTCGGAACGATCTTCGCCATCACGGGCCGGATCGGGTTGCCGATGGTCGCGCATGCCGTGTTCGACGTGACGGCGCTCATGATCATCTACTGGAATCTCGAATCCGCGCTCGCTCACCTCATCTTCAAGTAACTCAAGGCGAAGCCCCGCTCTCCGGCAGCCAGGAAATGGCCCGCGTCGCGCCCTTAGGGAGAGATGCCCGAAATGCGGGCCGCGCCCGCAGCCGCTCAAGATAGCGCGCGACGTGTGGAAACTTGGTCAGATTGATGAGGCGGTCGGCGAGATGCAGGCTGTAGCCGACGCCGATATCGGCGGCACTGAATCCCGTGGGCAACAAAAAGTCCCGATCGATCAGCTGCGCCTCCAGCAGTTGCACGGACTTTTCCAGCCTGCGGCCTTCCAATTTGGCAATCATCGGCGAGCGATCCGCCGCTGCAATGAAAAATCTCTGCTGCACGAGTGAGGCCGCATGCACCGCCATGGTTTCGCAGTAATGGATCCATTGCAGCCACGCATAGCGCTCGGGATGCCCCTCGAGCCGGCCGAGGCCGCCTTCTGAATAGCGCTCGCACAAATACTCGGCGATGGCGCCTGATTCGAACAGACGAAAGTCCCCGTCCGCGAGGCATGGCACGCGTCCGAGCGGGTGCACCGCCAGGTAGTCCGCCGACCTCAGGACCGACAAGTCGAAGGGCATGTCGATCAACTGGAAGGGAATCTTCAATTCGTTCAGCAGCCAGAGCGAGCGCATGGACCGCGTCTCGGCGCAATGGTAAAGCTTAAGCAAAGACCGCAACCTCCCCAGACGAGAAGACGACTTCGGGCGAACAGCGTTCTCGGGGAAAAGCTTTCACGCGCCTCTCCTTCATGTTCTAAAATCCTAGCATGAAGAAATATCTGCGGCCGACCCACATCGTTCTCGCCGTGCTCGCGCTCATGTACTTCATCACCTACTTGGATCGCGTCAATGTCAGTACCGCGGCCGACGGCTTCGGCAAGGACTTCCACCTCAATAAGACGCAAATCGGGCTGGTGTTCTCCTTCTTTGCCTACCCCTATCTTCTCTTCCAAATCATCGGCGGCTGGGTCAGCGATCGATTCGGTGCACGCCGCACGCTCATTGCCTGCGGGATTGTCTGGGCGGCCGCCACCGCGATTACCGGCATGGCGAGCGGATTGATTTCCCTGCTCGCCGCGCGCCTGCTGCTGGGTTTCGGCGAAGGCGCAACCTTTCCTGCGGCAACGAGCGCGATGTCGCGCTGGGTGATCAAGGAACAGCGTGGCTTCGCTCAAGGGGTGACGCATGCGGCGGCTCGGATCGGCAATGCGGTCGCGCCGCCTGTCATCGCGCTGGTCATGGCCACCAGTGGATGGCGCGCTTCCTTCTACGTCTGCGCGCTGATCAGTTTTGGCTGGGTCGCGCTGTGGGCGCTGACCTTTACCGAGTACCCGAAGGATCATCCTCGAGTGACAGCGGAGGAACTTGCCGAGTTGCCCCCGCCGCGCGCCAAAATCGCGATACCGGTGCCCTGGTCGCGCCTGATCGCGCGCATGTTGCCCGTCACGATCGTTTATTTCTGCTACGGCTGGACGCTCTGGCTGTACCTGAGCTGGATTCCGCAATATTTCATGCACAGCCAAAATCTTGATCTGAAAAAGTCGGGGCTGTTCTCCGCCGGGGTCTTCTTCGCCGGCGTGGTCGGCGACACGCTGGGCGGAATCGTCACCGATCGTCTGCTCAGAAGAACCAAGCGCCTGGAGGTCGCGCGCAGCTACATGGTCTGCGTCTGCATGTTTTTGACCCTGGTGTCGCTGGTCCCGCTGATGTTCACGCACAATTTGCACGTTTCGCTGGCGTGTCTGTCGGCCGGATTCTTCTTCGCGGAATTGACCATTGGTCCCATGTGGGCCATTCCCATGGACATCTCGGTCGATCACTCGGGTACGGCAAGCGGGATCATGAACATCGGTTCCGCGGCGGCGGCGATCATCAGCCCGGTGGTCGCCGGCTACTTGATCGACGTCAGCGGCAACTGGCAGCTGCCGTTCGTCGGCAGCATGATGCTCATGGGGCTGGGGTTGGTTCTGTCCGTGCGCATGCATCCCGAACGAAAGTTTGCAACGACGCTAGCGCCTGAAGTAACCGCCGGCTGAAAGGCACTCACCGCTTTGCTGCACCGCAGTATAAGTCGCTCGGAGACCGGCCCTGCAGAGCGCTTAGCAACCCTTCAGATGGGCTCCGTACTCGCCCAACTCCCGCGTGAGGCGGCCATTGTCGCCAAGCGGTATGGCTCGGGAACCGGTCAGCAGCGCGGCGAAAGCGAACTTTAAAGCGCTCACTGCCCGGCCGCTCGGCGTGGGCTGCAGGGCCGGGCGCTGCGATGCCGACTCTGGCGTTTCCGCCGCCAAGGAACTCCGAAGTCGGTAAATCTCCGGATGCGACATACCCAGAAGACCGACAACGACCTTTTGAAATTCACTCATGGCGCTCACCTTTCAGTTGTAATTCCGACCCGACGATGACAGGTTGCTACCGTGGCTCTCTTGGAACAAATGCAAAGGCTGAAGGCGCGTTAAGTACTGCTTAACTATGCCCCGGAACGTCGGGATCAAAGATGAAGCACTTCCAGATCGGCTAAGACGGGACTCTCATGACGCCACTGCACTCGACCTTGAAGCGCGCTCTAACCATAGATGGCCGCGACTATGTACTGACGCTGACGGAGACGGCGTTGAAACTCACGCTCAAGGGCAAGCGCAACGGGGTGGAGCTGCCCTGGTTGCAGCTGGTGAACGGCGAGGCGGCGCTCGCCGTCGCGCTGCATGCGTCGCTGGGCGCATTCGCAACGAAGGACAAAGCTCCGACGGCCGCGCCACCCCCATCAACGGCCTCGCGTCCGGCGGCAAGAGCCAAGCGCAAAACCCGCCCCGCTCGCAAGAAGTAAGCCTTGGACCGCACGCGCGCGGTTCCCTACGCCCCGCGTCGACAATTTTTGCTGAAATATTTGACAGTGACGAATATTCACCCTAAAAGGTGAATATATGTCGGACGCATCGAAGCTCGATCACATCTTAGGGGCACTGGCAGATCCCACGCGCCGCGCGATCTTGGTGCGCCTGTCGCGCGGCGATGCCCGGGTTACGGATCTCGCGGCACCGTTCGACATTTCTCTCAACTCCGTATCGAAGCACATTCGCATTCTCGAGCGGGCGCGCCTGGTCGAGCGTCACAGGTCGGGACGCGAGCATGTCTTGTCGAGAAATTTGCGCGCTTTGAACCAAGCTGCGGGGTGGATCGAGACACTTCAAGCCAAATGGCACAGCCGCATCGATCGGCTGGAACGAGCATTGGACGAGGCAGAAACATGACAACAAGCCAAAAAGCCGTGAGTCCCGAGCATTTCGTCATCGACCGGAGCCTGAAGGCTGCGGTGGAAAAGGTCTGGAGGATGTGGACCACCAAGGAAGGCCTCGAGAAATGGTGGGGCCCGGAGGGTTTTAGCTCCAGCGTGCGCCATCTCGATGTTCGCGTCGGCGGCCGGTTCGAAATCGTGATGACCGCGATGCTGCCGGAGATCATCGCGCACCTGAAAGCCGCGGGTATGGGCGAGAGCTCGGTGGCGAAGGGCGATTACACGCTCATCGAACCAAACCGGCGGCTCGCCTACACCAACGCCGTGGACTTCGTTCCCGGCGTCCCGCCCTACACGTCCAGCACCGTGGTCGAAATGACCGCCACGCCAAGCGGCGGAACGCGGCTGATCATCACCAACGATGTCATGCACGATGAACACTGGACCGCCATGGCGACGATGGGCTGGACGCAGCAGGTCGGCAAGCTCGAAAAACTGACGGACTGAGGGCGCACCCTAGGCAACCCTTCGCTGCACTTTCGCGCTTCTGGACCAGAGGCGTGGAATGAGCATGGGCGTTCGTGCGCGATAGTCGACGTAGGTCGCTCCGAATGCCGACACCAGATCGCGCTCCTCGAGACGGATGGCAATGAGAATGTAGGCGGTGGTCGCCAGTGCGAAGACCAAGTGAGAGACGGTCAGGGTTGGCGCGGCCCAGAAAATCGTCAACCAGCCGATGTAGAGCGGATGGCGCACCAGCTTGTACAGGCTGGGTGTGCGGAATACCGGCGCGCGGTAGGTCTTGTTCGCGAGCCGCCGCCACACCTGCTTCAATCCAAACAGGTCGAAATGATCGATGAGAAAAGTCGTGTACAAGAGCAGCAGCCAGCCGAACAGGTACAGCGCGATGACGCCGTTGCGCACCGGGCCCTGCGCTGCGCTCCACACCAACCCGCCGATCGGCTCCCAAAAAATATAGAGAGCCGCCAGCGCGAGTGAACTGAGGAGTACATAGGTGCTGCGCTCGGCTGCTTCGGGCACGTAGCGCTTCCACCAGGCTTTGAATGCCGGCCGTGCCATGCCGCTGTGCTGAACCGCAAATGCCGCGAGCAGCGCGAGATCCACGGTCAACGCGTGCCCTAAGGACGATGTCGGAACAGCGTCCAAGCTGGTCGGCGTCAAAAAGCCGCCGATGAAGCCGATGCCGTAGAGAAAAACAGCGAAAAAGACCAAGTAACTCAAGACCCCGTAGGCAAAAATTCCGATGCGAGACATGGGCGACTCCTTTTGATTTTCAGGCGTCGCATGGTGGCGCGGGGTGTCGCCCGGCGCATGGGGCACGGATCCCCATCTTTCAGGTTTGGCATCCCTATTTTTTGAAAATCACTTAAGCAGTCCCCGCGCGCGCGCGGCCGCGGCCGCCTGCTGACGGGTGGGTGCATCGAACCGGGCCATGATCGCCGACACATGATGTTCCGCGGTCTTGGCGGAGATGCAGAGGCGCTGGGCGATTTCCGCATTGCTCAAGCCCTCATCGACCAAGCCCAGGACCTCCACCTGGCGGCGGGTGAGCCCCGCCGCATTGGCCCGTGTTCCGGCGATGGGGCCGCGGGGCACGGTGCGCGCCCCGCCGATGCGCATCTGCCTGCGCAGGCGCGCAGCCGCCGGCACCGCGCCCAGGCGATCGAAAATTTCCAGCGCCTGCCGCTGCGCGGCGTCGTCGCCGCCGCCCAGCGCCAGTGCCTCCTCGTACGGACGACCGAGTGCGCGCCATCCCGCCGCCGCGGCATCCCAACGGCCTTCGCAATGCTCGCGATAGGGGCTCGACAGCCGCGCCGTTCCCTGGACCGGTTCTCCCAGCATGAAAAGCCACAGCGCCGAATCCTCGGTCACCCAGCGCGAATTGCGCTGCTCCGCCGTTGCGTGCACGACATTCAGCAGTGATTTCGCCTGGCTCGCGGCCGGCCCGGCCGCATCATTCAGTTCCCACGCCACTTCCGCCGCAAGCATCGCGATGTACACGGCGCGTTGCGGCTCGTTCAGTGCGGTTGCCAAACGTCGGGCCGCCTCGAAGGGAATATCGGCATCTTGGTCGCCCCGCCGGATGCGCAGGCGCGCCAGCGTGATCAGCGCGGGAAACCGGTAAGTCTCCGCGGCGTAGGTCCGGCTGCAGACCTCTTGGGCTTCTTCTTCGGCGCCGCTCCAGTCACCTTGATCGAGCCACACCATGGCACGCCACCCGCGCAAATACCCCTCCCAATGCGACAGCTCGAGACCGCCGGCATAAGAGACGCCGCGTTCGATGCAGTCGAGGGCCGACTGATAGTCGCGTCGCCAATAATGCGTGCAGGTCAGGTTGCAGGATGCGCGCTCTACATGATCGTGGTACTTGCCCGCGACGGCCAGCCGATAGCTTTCCTCAAGCTCGGGATAGCTGTTCGAACCTGTCACGTCGACTCGCGCCGAACCGATGTTTCCCAGGGCGTGAATCATGATTTCCTGTTCGCCCAATTGTTGCGCGAGCTCGAGGGCGCGCTCGCCCCAAGCGATCGCGCTGTCCATGCGGAACGCCAGCATGTCGAGTTGCGATTGATGCGAGTAAGCCCAAGCCAGTTCCGGACCCGGATGCGCGCCCTGCAATACGGCGATCGCTTCTTCGACAAATCGCTCTGCCTCGGCCCGAAGTCCGCACATCCACGCAAACCGCGTCAGGCGGGTGAGGTCCTGCCCTAGCTTGAGCATGTCGTGGTCGCGGCGCCGCAGTTCGGCCGCCTCCCTCATGGAAACCATGGCCAGGTCCGCGGAGCCCATGAGGTAGGCCTGCTCGGCGTGGCGCTCCAACGTCTCGACCACGAGGCTCGCCTCCATGGCCTCACGATGGCGCATCATCGCAGCAAAATGGGCCGCGGCTTCGCGAGCCGCGCGGGCTCGGACCGCCGCCTCGCCCGCGAGCAGGGCGAACTTGAGCAGCGCCGCGGTATCACCGGCGAGTTCGGCGTGATGCGCGATCTCGCTGGCTCGCGCGTCGGCGCGTCGTTTCAGCACGTCGACCACTTTCTGATGCAACCCTCGACGGCGGGTCGGCGCAATCGAGCCTTCAATGGCGCGGCGTGCGAGCTCGTGGCGGAAATAAACCAGGCCGCCTTCGAGCGACAGCATCCCCTTCTCCACGCAATCATCGAGTCCCGCATCGATCACGCCCCTGACCAGATCAGCGACGACCGCCGTCTCTGCGTGGCGCGGAAACAGGGACACCGCCTCGAGCACGACCCGCGCCGGTTCGCTGAGGCGCGATGCGCGCGCCAGCGTCGAATCGCGCACCGCATCGGTCGGCACATCGCCCTCCACGGCCAGTGCCTCGGTGACCAGAAACGGGTTGCCCGCGGTCAGCGCGTACAGCGGCTCGCCGCGCCGTCCGGCCTTTGCAGCCAGACTCGTCACCGCGGCGAGGGATAGCGGCTCGAGCGTCATGCGCTCAACGCTGCCGGCCGGGGCTTCGCCGAGGAGGTTACGCACCGGCGAGCGCGTATCCACTTCCTCATCTCGATAGGTAATGAGGATCAATGCGCGCACCCGCGCAATGCGCCGCCCGAGAAAGCGGATCAGATCCAGGGTCGCGGTATCGGCCCAATGGACATCCTCGATAATGAGCAACGCAGGCTCGGCACCTTGGGACAGGAGCCGCAACATCGACTCGAACGCGCGGATATGATCGGCGCCCAAATCGAAGGCTTCACCGCTGGCACGCGCAATGTCGCGCAGCGGCAGCAGCACTTCCGGCGTGGACAGGTTTTCGCAGGCGCCCCAATAGATTCTCGCGCGATCGGCGTGGGCAGCGACAAATCGCTCCGTCAGCGCCGTTTTACCCGCGCCCGCCTCGGCGGCGAGAGCGATGATCCGCCCCCTGCCGTCCCGAGCATGCGCAAACGCATCGCTCAAGCGCCGCAGCTGTGCATCCCGCTCCAGTAGGTCGATCGCGGCATCCTCGTTTTGCCTCCTTAGTCCCGTGCGTATGGTGTACCGCCTTGCAGCACGGTCCGCAACCACTACGTGGAGCCGTGAGCATCAGGCGGTAACCTTAACGCATTGGCCAGCGAACTCACGGCATCCGCCTTGCGTTCAACTTCCTGGGAGAACCGCCATGCCTTTGACACATCGATTGCAACGCGCACTCGCACTCTGCGCAAGCCTAGGTCTATTGTCCGCGCTCGGCGCCCCGGCGCGGGCGCACGATGCCTTCATCCCCAAAGCCATCACTTCCAGCACGATGCCGGCGAACGGGGATGTCAACCCGTACGGTGTTGCCTTCGTGCCCCGCGGCTTCCCGGCGGGCGGCAAAATTGCCGAGGGCGACGTCTTGGTCAGCAACTTCAACAACGGCGCCAACAATCAGGGTACCGGTACGACCATCATCCAGTTCTCGCCGCAGGGTCCCATCGCACCTCCGGGAGAGGCCATGACATTTTTCTCCAGCACCCAAGCGGGCCTGAGCACCGCGCTCGGCGTCCTGCGCAGCGGCTTTGTCATCGTCGGCAACGTGCCGACTACGGACGGCACGATCGCAACCATCGGGCCAGGATCGCTGCAGGTCATCGATAAGACCGGCCACCTGCTTGCAACCTGGACCGACCCGGTGTTTCTCGATGGCCCCTGGGATCTGACGATCGACGATCATGGCTCATGGGCTCGGGTGTTCGTGTCCAATGTGCTCAACGGCACCGTCGTCCGGCTCGACGTTGCCGTGCAGTCAAAGGGACCTGTGCTGTTGCATAAGACGACGATAGCGAACGGCTACTCACACGTTCCCAACATGGCGGCCCTGATCCTCGGGCCCACGGGTCTCGCGTTCGATCGCGGCACCGACACACTGTATGTCGCCTCCACGAATGACAACGCGATTTATGCCGTGGCGCATGCGGGCCAAAAAACGGGCGCCAGCGGCCCCGGGCAGGTGGTGTTTTCCGATCAACATCTGCGCGGGCCGCTCGCGCTGCGATTCGCGCCCAACGGAGACCTGCTCGCCGCAAACGGCGATGCGGTCAACGCTGACCCCCTGCACCCGAGCGAGATCGTGGAGTTCACGAAGTCAGGACGGTTCGTCAGGGAGTCCAATGTCGACTCGAGCCAGGGCGGCGCATTTGGAATCGATACCGTGCTTGGAGACGATGAGCATGCCGGCGACGACGATGATCGCGCCGCTGCCTTCAACTATGCCGTCATCGACGATGTCACCAATAGCTTGGCCGTTCTCAAGGTGCCTGGGCGCTGAAGAGCGGCGCGTGCCTGCCGCTTAGGTGCATTGGGCACGTGTCCGCGCGTGGCGAGCGCGGACACGTGGGCGGCGCGCCGCCCCGGAAAAGCCTTTTTCGAGGGGTACTTCTCGAAAAAGCGTGACGGCGAACAAGCCGTCACGCGGTTTTGCTATCGTGCCGCCATGAATGACGCCACACCGCAGGACCCGCGCCGCGAGCTGCAATCCATGCTGGCGTCGCGCCTGGCGCTCATCGTGGTGGAATCCCGGGAGGAATCGCGCGTGCTGACGCTGGTACGCGAGGTGAGCCTGAAAGTGCGGGAGGGCCGTGGCTGGGGGGTGTTCCAATGGACGGTCACCGAAGGCCTGCAGCGCATGGACATCGATCTCGGCGGTCCGCAGCGCATGCTGGCCGACCCGGAGCAGTTGCTGAAGCATCTGAAGGCGACGCCGATGCCGGGTATCTATGTGTTGCTCGATTTTCACCCTTACCTGAAGGAGCCGGTGAATGTCAGGCTGTTGAAGGACATCGCTCAGGGTTACGACCAGGTTGCCCGCACCGTCGTCTTGATGAGCTACGAGGTGACGCTGCCTGACGAGCTGGAGCATTTCGCGGCTCGCCTGCATCTTGCGCTGCCCACCAACAATGAGCGGCTGATGATCGTCACGCGCGTCGTGCGCGAGTGGAATGCCGCGAATCCCGGCAAGCCGGCGCAACTCGATCGCGAGGTGCTGACGAAGCTCATCGACAATCTCAACGGTCTTACCGCATCGGACGCGGAGCGCCTGGTGCGTCACGCGATCTTCGGCCATGGCGCCCTCACCCTGGCGGATATCTCCGAAGTGCTGGCCGAGAAATACGAGCTTCTGAATCGCGGCGGCTCGCTCTCGTACGAACCGGCGACCGCCAAGTTCGCCGACGTCGGCGGCATGCAGAACCTGCGGCACTGGCTGACGAGCCGCAAGCCGGCATTCGACGGCAGCGCTCCGGAGCTCGATGCGCCGAAGGGGGTGCTGTTGCTCGGCGTGCAGGGCTGCGGCAAGAGTCTGGCGGCGCGCGCGGCCGCCGGGATTTTCGGGGTGCCGCTGGTGCGCCTGGACTTCGGCGCCCTCTACACCAAGTGGCAGGGTGAGGCGGAGAAGAACCTGCGCGAATCGCTGCAGTCGGCCGAGGGCCTCTCGCCCTGCGTGCTCTGGGTCGATGAGATCGAGAAGGCGCTCGCCGAGGGTGAGGGCGACAGCGGCGTCTCGCGCCGCGTGCTGGGGACCTTTCTGACCTGGCTCGCCGAGCAGCGCGCACGCATCTTCGTGGTCGCGACGGCGAATGACATCGCGGCCCTGCCTCCGGAACTGATCCGCAAGGGCCGGTTCGATGAAATATTTTTCGTGGACCTGCCCGGCAAGGATGCGCGCGCGGAAATCATCGGCATCCACACGCACAGGCGCGGCCTTGCGTTGAGTCCCGCCGAGCTCGCCGCACTCGCCGGCCGCTGCGAGAATTTCTCGGGTGCGGAGATTGAACAGGCCGTCGTCGCGGCGCTCTACAGCGCACACGCGGCGAAACAACCGGTCAGCGCCGCGTTGATCGCGCGCGAGATGCAGAACACGCGGCCGCTCGCCGTCGTCATGGCCGAGAAGGTCGCGGCCCTGCGGGCCTGGGCCGCCGGGCGCACCGTCTCGGCCGACTGACACGGCCGCGTGCGCGGCCTATTGGCGCCCAAAGGCGAACAGATCGAATAGATCGCCGATGGCCGGCATATTGTCCGGCACATAGCTTCCCGCGCGCTGCACCGGATTGGGCAAATTGTCGCGACTGCGATCGCTGAGCGTGGCGCTCAACATCCAATTGCGTTCGACGAATTTGACGAAGGAGGAATGCTCGCTATAAACGTGACTGACGTGACCGCCCGTGGAGAAGGGGGATATCGCCAGCAGCGGAATGCGCGGACCGGTGCCGAAGAAGTCGACCGGCTGGATGAACCCGGAATCGTAGAAGCCGCCGCCCTCGTCCACGGTGACGAAGATCGCGGTCTGCGCCCACTGCGCGCCGTTGCTTTGGGCCAGCTGCACCAGGTGGTTGACGAAGGCTTCAAACAGCGTCAATTTTGAGCTCGCGGGATGTCCGTCCATGGTGGCATCCGGTTTCACATAGGAGACAGCCGGTAGCGTGCCGTTGGCCAGATCATCGAACAAGTCGGTCACGTCCCGCATGTGTTCGGCAACCAACGAAGGATAGGCTGACTCATATTCAAAGGGGTTGCAGCCGCCGCAGTAAAACCCGTCGAGCGGGCCACCCGTGCCCCAGGCATTGAATCCGCCGCCGTAATATTTCCACGAAATGCCGCGCGCGTTCAGGGCATCGCCGAGGCTGGGCTGCATCGTTGGCGGAACGACCTGTCCGGACTGCGCGGCCCCCTTCGGTGCGAAAGCGGGATTGACGTTGACTGCCATGAAGTACTCGCCCGCACCGCACCGGTTCTTCACCGGATACGGCAGCGACTGCAGATAGTTGGTGATCGCGGCGATGCCGGGTTGCGCGGGATCCGAGCAATTGAACCATGCAGCGAGACTTGTATAGAGATTGAGCGTCCCAGGCTGCGGATCAGGATCGTAAATGCCCGCCGCGGGCGGGGTGGCTGGATTGCCGTGTCCGTCGCTATAAAAGACCTGGTCGGCGAAGCCCAGGACTTGACTGTTCGGGCCGGTGGCGCCGAGCACGGGCTGATGGTAGTTATCATTGATCGAGTACTGGTCCGCGAGCGATTTGAACACGGGGGCATCGCCCCGCTGCATGTTGAAGAACGCCATGGTCTGTCCGGAATCGTGCGCCGTCGCGCCGGGCGGCGTCGCGAAGGTGGTCGCAATCGCTGCCTGCAGATCGTGCAAACAGCCGGTGGGATTCCCCGCGGATACATGCTCGGCATCGATGGCGCAATCCGCCTGCTGCACCATGATGAAGTACTCGTGAGGTGTATCGCCCGTGAAGGCATCGAAGGGCATGGTCGGTCCTGTCAACTGAAACGGCCCGGGCGGCAGGTCATTGACGTTGGCGATGCGGGTATCGGGACCCAGCGTGAAACTCAAGGCCGTGCCGCCGGTGCCGAAGAGAAATTGATCTTGGGGCGGCAGCCCCGGATCTCCGCCGGGAATGCTGAGGAAACGGACATCGGGAGATACGGCGCCGACGCCGTTCACGTCGGGGGGCGGCAGCAAGGGATAAAGCGTCTTATTCTTCAAGCCGGCGCTGCTGAAGAATGCGCCGCCGTTGGGCGCGGAAGTGATCTGGTACTGATGCGCCTGGGCGAAATTCGGGCCCGGCGTGCCGTCAGCCTGGATGATCTGCTCTGACAAGAGATTGAGTACGTGCTCTTGAGGGTCGGGCGGCACGTAGGTTGCGAACAAATGATCGAAGCTGCGATTCTCACCCACGACAATGATGACGTGCTTGATCGGCGTCGCGGTACCCAGGGCCAAGGGCGAGCTTGTCCCTTGCTTTTCTGCGCTGCAAGAAACCAGTGTGACGGCGATCGCGGCCAAGGCCACAGCCGAGCGGTTTTTGGGCATGTCGCTCCCCCCGGAAGACGCACGCCCAAGTCTACGGGCAGCGCACACCAAACCGCAGCATGGCAATCCGATGCGTGGTTGCCCTGTCTTACGCCTACGGGATGGCCCGGCACGGCGCGGCGTGCGGGTTGCGCCCATATGGGGGACAATGCGCCACGCAAAAAGAGAGGGGAGTTTCATTGAACCACGCTGCCATCGTCGGCTGGGGCAAGTGCCTGCCGCCGTTAATTCTGACCAATCAAGACCTGGCTACCTTCCTGCCAACGGACGATGAGTGGATCACCACGCGCACCGGCATGAAGGAGCGGCGCATCTCGCATGTGCGCGGGATCGAGCTGGCCATCACCGCGGCGCGCCGCGCGATTGCCTGTGCCGGCATGTCGGGCGAGGACATCGAGTTGGTCATATACGGCAGCTGCAGCAACGACGAACTCGTACCCAACAGCGCCTCCGGCGTGCAGCAGCGCATCGGCGCTACCCGGGCGGCGTCCTTCGACGTCAATACCGCCTGCACCAGTTTCATGTATGGGCTGTCGATCGGATCATCGATGATCAAGAGCGGCATCGTGAAAAATGCGCTGGTGATCGGGGTTGAGCTGATTTCCCAATACATGGACTGGGACAACCGCAATGTCGCCGTGTTGTTCGGCGACGGTGCGGCCGCCATGGTGCTCAAGGAGTCGCAGACCGAGTCCGGGGTCATCGCCGAGAAGCTGCAATGCTACGCCGATGCCCGGCAGATCCTGCGCGTGCGCGGCATGGGCACGATGTACGCCAATCTCGGCGTGCAGTATGGGCAGACCAGCTGGGATTTCGACGGGCAGGAGATTTTTCGCAAGGCCGTACAAGGCATGAGCGAGGCCAGTCTTGATGTGATGCGGCGGGCCGGCGTTACCATCGATGACATCGGGCTGGTCGTCCCGCATCAGGCGAACCTGCGCATCATCGACGCCGTCGCCAAGCGCGCCGGCGCGAGCGCCGACAAGGTGTTTCTGACGGTGCAGAAGTACGGCAACATGAGCTCGGCCACGGCGCCGGTCGCCCTGGTTGAGGCCGTGGAAGAGGGCCGCGTCGCGCCCAACAGCCTGGTGCTCATGCCGGCGTTCGGCGGCGGTCTCACGCTCTCGGCGCATCTCATTCGCTGGGGTGAACGTCTGACGCCGCTCGAGTCAAGCGATGCCGAGCTGGCGCCAACGACAAAAACGGCGCTCGAGATCGTGAATGAGATCCGCGCGCAAAAGAAACTGGGCGAGGCCGAATCAGCGCGCTTCCAGAGCTTGAGCTTTCCGGAGAGCCGCGCCGGATAAGCGCCCACGCGGGCTTGCGGTATCGTGCGCGGATTGAGTCAAAATGGGCGTTTGAAAACAACGAGGGGGATATTTCATGACTGATTTGAGCGAGGGCTTCAGCCGGCGCGATTTCGTGCAGGGCGCATTGTCGGGCGCCGTATTGATGACCGGCCCTGCTGCTGCCCTGGCGGCGGCCGGTGAGGATCCCGATAAGGCGGCGGTGCTGGCGCAGATTCCAAAGATGCACGCCGAGAACGTGAAGCGCTTGCAGGATTGGATTGCCCTGCCCTCCATTGCGGCCGAGAACCGCAACTATCCCCAGGGTGCGGAGCACATGGCGAAGCTCGCCGGGCAAGCCGGATTTACCGGCGTGAAAATCATCCCGACCGCCGGCAAGCCGGGTGTTTTTGGCCGCCTGGATTCGGGCGCCAAGACGACGGTCGCGGTCTATTTCATGTACGACGTGAAACAGTTCGTACCCGAGGAGTGGAGCTCGCCGCCGCTGGAAGGCCGTCTCGTCGAGAAGGCGGGTTTGGGCACGGTATGCATGGGACGCGGCGCGGTAAACCAAAAAGGGCCGCAGAACTCCTTTTTGAGCGCGCTCATGGCCTTCAAGGCCACGGGAAAGAAATTGCCGGTCAATCTGGTCTTGGTGTGCGAGGGCGAGGAGGAAATCGCCTCACCGCATTTCGGGGAAATCGTCAACAGTCCCGATGTGTTCCCGCATATGAAGAACTGCGTCGGCGTGATGTTGCCGGATGCCAGCCAAGATACCGATGGCAGCGTGCAGGTGGCGGCCGGGGCCAAGGGCGTCGTCGAACTGGAATTGGTCTCGGATGGCGCGTCCTGGGGCCGCGGACCGAAGAAGGACATCCACTCGAGCCTCGAGGCGCAGGTCGATTCGCCGTCCTGGCACTTGGTACAGGCGCTCAACACATTGGTGGAAAAGGACGGCCACACCCCTGCCGTCGAAGGATTCTTCGAAAAAGCCAAGCCGTTGTCCGAAGCACAAAAGAAAATGGTCCTGGCCTACGCGAAGTCCGTGCCGGAGGCCACGATCAAGGCCGAGTTCGGCGTCGATCATTGGGTGCACGATTTGAATTGGCAGGACTCGCTGCTGCGCCTGTTCTCGCAGCCCACGATCAACATCGAAGGCCTAGTGGGCGGCTACACCGGTCCCGGCGGCAAGACCGTGCTGCCGCATCGAGCCGTGGCCAAAATCGACATGCGCCTGGTTCCCGACATGACCGCGGCGGATACGCTGGCCAAGGTCAAGGCGCATCTCGCGAAACACGGCTTTGGGGATATTCAAGTCAACATGAGCGGCGGCTACGACCCCACGCAGACCGACCCCGACAGCCGCTTCTTCAAGACGGTCGTCGCAACCTTCGGCAAGCTGGGCTCCCCGCCGCTGGTGGTGCCGCGCAATCCCGGCTCCTGGCCCGGGTATCGATTCACCGGTCCGCCCTTGAGTCTGCCGGCCGGCGACTTCGGCTTGGGACACGGCACCGGCGCGCACGCGCCGGACGAGTACTACTTGGTCGACTCGAAAAATCCCAAGATCAAGGGGTTGGATGGCGCCGCGGCATCGTTCGTCGAGTTCCTGTACGCGATGGCTTGATCGGCAGTGCCGGCGGCGCAATGCCGCCGGCACGTTTCGCGGCAGCGGCGGCTCCCTTCGCTCTACAATGGGCGATGAATGACGCCAATCTCTCGCCCGATACCGCGATCTCCGATGACGATGTACGCACTTGCATGCGCGTGCTGCGCTTGATCGAAGCCGATCGATCGCATCTCACGCGCTTGAGCCAAGAGCAGCGCCGCGAGCTGCTGATGCTGGCAGGTCTCGTCACCAAGCCCGAGCGGCACGATGTGTCGAGGATGCTCAAGGGATTTCGGCGCGCCAAACGCCGGGTTGCGCAAGAACACGACCGTAATCTCATCGAGCGTGCGGGTCTTCGCATCCAACGACGCTCGAAAGTCTACGCGCCGCTCTGGCTCGAGCGGCCGAAACCCGCCCTGCAAAGCGCCGGCGCGGAATTCCGGCAGGAGCGCAATTGCTACGTGTGCAAGCAATCCTTTGCCCTCATGCACCGCTACTACGATTCGATGTGCGAGTCATGCGGCGAATTCAACTATGCGAAGCGCGAGCAGACCGCGGACCTCAGCGGTCACTTCGCGCTCGTCACCGGCGCACGCGTCAAGATCGGCTTTCAGGCATCGCTCAAACTGTTGCGCGCGGGCGCGCATGTCATCGTCACCTCGCGTTTTCCGGTCGATGCCATCGACCGGTATTCCAAAGAGGAAGATTTCGTGCAGTTCCGCGAGCGCCTGCAGATTCACGGACTCGACTTGCGGCACACGCCCAGCGTCGAGCTCTTTACGCAGTTCTTGCTCGAACGGCTGCCGCGGCTGGATTACATTTTGAACAATGCCTGCCAGACCGTACGGCGCCCGGCGGGTTTCTTTCAGCACTTGCTCGAACGCGAGAGCGGGTCGTTCGCCGCCCTGCCCGATCTGTGGCGGCAGCCGCTCGCCAGCCACGATGAATTGCGCCGGCGCATCGCGGCAGAGCATGGGCACAATCACAGCGCTCTGGTCGCCGTCGCGCGCCAGCACGGCGAGGGACTGCTGCACAGCGCCGCGCTTTCGCAGCGGCGCTACCTCGATGAGGATTATCAGGGCGGCGAGGCCCTGTTTCCGGCGGACCGCTACGACGAGGATTTGCAGCAGGTCGACTTGCGCGAGATCAACAGCTGGCGGCTGCGCATGCATGAGGTCAAGACGCCGGAGCTGCTCGAGGTGCAGCTGGTGAACGCCATCGCACCCTACGTGCTCAACGCGCGCTTGAAACCGCTCATGCTGCGCACGCCGGGTCGTCACAAGCATGTGGTGAATGTCAGCGCCGTGGAGGGACAGTTCTATCGCACCACCAAGACGGACAAGCACCCGCATACCAACATGGCAAAGGCGGCGCTCAATATGATGACGCGCACGAGCGCGCCGGATTTCGTCAAGGACGGAATCCACATGAACGCGGTTGACACCGGATGGGTGACCGATGAAGACCCTGCCGCGCATGCGGCGCGCAAGGCGAACTTGGGCTTCGCGCCGCCGCTCGACATCATCGACGGTGCCGCACGCATCGTCGATCCGATATTCGCCGGACAGTTGAGCGGCGAGCATGTCTGGGGACAGTTCCTGAAGGATTACAAACCGGCGCCGTGGTAGCGCGGGAGCTGCTCGGGCGTCGCCGTAAATTTCCATACAGCCGCCCGCCCCTTTCGGCTGACCTTCAAATCACGACGCGTGCGTCTCGCTAATCATTTCCGATGACGCGAACTCGCAGGTTTCTTGACCTGCAGGTACTCATTTCTCGCGATACCAAAGTGCGCCACGGGGGCTCACATTCGCATCGTCGATGAGCAAACCCCATTCGCCATAGGAGCATGCAATGAACAAGAGCACAACCGCCATCCGAGCGCTGATCATCTGCGCCATCGCGATACTCGGATTCAATACAGCCCAGGCGTCCACCGCAGACGTCTTGAATGACCTGTCACTGAAGAATGCGACGCGCACGTATACGGTGCGATTCGCCGATCTCAATGTCTCAACGATTGATGGCGCTAGGAGCCTATATACGCGACTTCGCCACGCGGCGAAGGTGGTCTGCGCACCGCTTGAAACTGCGCCGCTTTTCGGTTCCAACCAATACTATACGTGCATGAGCAAAGCCATCGCTGATGCCGTTGCGAGCGTCAACCGCCCGCTCCTGTCGCAATACCATCGGTTGCGCACGAAAAGCGACAAGGCGCGCGGCGTCGAGCTCGCAAAGGCGAATTGACATTGAATACCGAACGCCATGTCTCGCGAGCAAGCGCCCACGAGACATGGCCGCCCGGCCTCCTGTCAAGCATGCATCGGTTCCGGACGAAGCTCGCCTGCAAGCTCGATGATGATATCCGCAGGCAACCCAGCCCGCCGGGCGGCTTCTCTTATGGCCTCGCCGCTCTCTGCTTCATAGAGACAATAGGTTTTTCGCTTGTCCGCGGACAAAAACGAATACAGCCATTTGACGCCCATCACGGTGTTGACGTCGACGATCGCTTTCAGATCCGCTGCGGATGCGTTCAGGGACTCGGCGAAGTTCCTTTCTATCATGAATAGTGCCATGAGCGTCTCCCGGGGTTAAACGGCGGCAACGGCCGGCGCGCTTTGAAGTTGGTGCCGAATGGCATAGGCCGCGGCCTCGGTGCGATTGGCGCACTGCGTCTTGTTTAGAATGTTGCGCACATGGGTCGCGACTGTATTGAGACTAATCGCCAGCACGAGAGAAACGTCCTTGTTGGTCCTACCGATCGCCAGCAATTGCAAGACCTCCACTTCGCGAGCCGTAAGGTCGTCAGGAAAGGCGACGCCGCGGTCTTTCGTGTGTAGCAACGTGTCGATATCGATGATCAGGCGCGCCATTCCGAGGCGGCGCGCGAGCTGGTCCGCCTCGCGCAAGTGCCGAAGGCCAATGAGCTGGTCCGCCTCCGTCGGCTGCGTAACCAGGAAGGCGCCGTACCGAAACTGCGTGCGGGCAAGGTAGGGCCAAGCGCGCATCGCACGATTGAGCGCCAGGGCCTGATCGAAATGTGCGCGGGCCAAGTCGGGCCAATGTGCCGTGCTCGCCAGCATACCCAAGTACAGTTCGGTGGCGCCAAAGCACACGGCGGTCGGGTGGTTGGCAGCTTGTCCTGCGTAAGGGTGCAACAAGTGATAGAGCGATTCGGCGCGGACCGCATCCCCCAAAGCGCAGCACGTCTCCGCGCAAAACACTAAACAAGTCGTGTACATATCGTCGCGACGGACGGCGCAACAATCAGCCTCGACCAGCCGGTCAAAAATCGCACGCGCCTCGGCGAACAATCCGATCTCCGCACAGATGAGCATGAGACCGGGCGGCCACATACGCTGGTTGGTTCGCGCTGCAATATCTTTGATCGTCGGCGCCAGGTTGTGCAACAGGCCAAGATCACGGTTTAGCGCAAACATCTGCGCGCCATAGACGCCATCTGCGTCGTCGCGACGCATCTTTGTACCTATTTCGAGCAAATCCTCGATCTTGGCTTCCAGAGAACTCCACTCCCCGCGCAGCAGGGCCAGCGTCACGCGGTACGCGACCGCCCAATACTGATGGAGACCGAAACGGGTCGTACTGAGGCTCTCATATCGCTGCAAAAGCAGTTCTAGATCGTCTAGTTGGGCGGACTCAAAATAATTGAGCGCCTGCCAGTAATAGGCTTCCGCCAGCAGACCGGCCGTCCCCGTCGACTGCGCGAGGGCAATATATTCTTGACCTAACAGGAGGCGGCGATTCAAGGTGCGCGGATTGCCGCGCAATGCCATGACGGTGAGCTGATAGCAGGCGCAGCGCGCGGTGCCGTCAGTACTGCGGCTGGCGATTCGCAGGGCTTCGTCCACCAAATCGTCTATCTTCGTTCTATCCGCCGAGGTTCTCATGGCAAACGCCAGAGTTGCCAGTGCCTTGGCGCGTGCGATCGAATTCGGCTCGGGCAACAGTGCCAACGCACGATGCAGCAACGGCACCAGGTGTTGTTGTGCAATGTGCTGGGAGGCGAAGACAAGTAATACCAGAACATCGATGAGCAATTCGGCACTGCCCAGAACACGAGTCCGATTCACGCCCTCGAGCAGGACTTCTATCGAGCGATCCGCCTGCCCCAGCAGCCTCAACGTGGAGCCCTTCAGTATGTAGGCCCGTGCGAAGCGGTCATCGTGCACCAGGCCGCCTTGCTCCAGAGTCTCGATGGCGCGGTCGTAATGCAAAATCGCGTCTTCGTAAGCGTACATTCGAACCGCGCTGTCGGCGGCGCGCAGGGCGAAGCTTACCGCCTTGTCGGCGTTGCCAAGTTCAGCTGCTGCATAGTAGTGATGCGCAATGCGTGTGAGGGCGGGTTCCAGATTTGCGGCATGCAATCTCGCGAGCGCATCGCCGGCGCGACCGTGCAAGCGCAAGCGCTCAACGACGGGCAAGTCTTCATAGATGGTTTCACGTATCAGTGCATGGGTGAATTGGTAGCTGCCTGAGGCATCGAAGTTCGATTGCACGATGCCGGCTTGTACGGCCGGATCGAGGAGGGTCAGTACGCGCTGCACATCCTCGTCCGTGGAGGCGGCAATTTCACGGGCGCTAAATTGACGCCCATGCACGGCCGCGACACCGAGCAATTCATTGCACTGCTCGGAAAGACGCGTCAACCGTCGGCCGATGGTCTCGTGCACACCGGCGGGAATTCTCGAGGGCATCGACCCAATTGCACCGCCTGCTCTCTCATCGATGAGGACCTTGATCAATTCGATGGCAAACAATGGGTTGCCATCCGTCTGCTGATAGATCATCTTGATGGCAGACTCAGGCAAGCGGACTTCGCACAGTCGTTCCGCAACCTCGCCGATCGCCATCTGCGAGAGACCTGCCAGATGCAGGCGCTGACACTGAGAGTCACGACTCAGATCAGCGAGCGAACTCTGCAGCGGCGTCCTTCTCGATGCGTCGGCGTCCCGATAGGTACCCACAATGAGCAGTCGGCTGCGCAGCAGTTCTTTGCTCAAGAATTGGAGCAGCGATAGCGACGGGGCATCGGCCCAGTGCAAGTCGTCCAATACCAAAGTGATTGGCACCTGTTGCGTTGCCTGATGAAAGAACTGTCGTATGGCGTCAAAGGTCCGGAATCGCGCCGGGCTCTGATCGGTGATGGCGCCGCTGGGCTGCTGCGCCGGCTGCGATGAATCCAGTAACTCCGGCACAAGCGCGGCGATATCCTTGACGGCTGTGCCCATATTGAGGCGCACTTCGTCGAGCGAGGAGGCGTCGAGATAGGCTCGAAGGATTTGCACCCGGGGCCAGTACGGTGGGGCGCCGGCCTCTTCATGGCAACGCCCCCAAAGCACGAGCGCGCCCTGATCCTCGGCCACATCCCCGAGGGCCTCCGCGAAGCGTGTCTTGCCGATTCCAGGTTCCCCGGATATCAAGAGCATCTGCCGTCGACAGGCAAGCATCTGGTCAAACGCCGCGCGAAATGCATCCAGTTCGCGCGCCCGACCCACGATCGGTCGACGCCGAATGCCGCCTTCTGTTGGCAGATCGCTCATGCCGATTTTATTGTACCGGTGATCCTCAATGCGGCGCTGCACCAGGGTTTTCCCGCGGCCCGGGGGAATAACGCAATTCATTCTACGTCCGCCCGGGCATCCTAGCCGATCGATTTCATCCAAGTGACCCGCATCCGCTGCGAACGCGTCGACAGTGGGTAGTCACTCGAAAGTGATCTTTCGGCTCATTCCACGGATTGTTGTTCGCAGGTGACGTGGGTATTCCAGTCCGCAAAGTTGCCTCTCGGATTGTCCTCCCACGCCCAGACATGCAGCTCCCAGAGCGCCGGCAGATCATAACGGTTCGGCGCACCGATCAAATTCAGCAAGTTTCCCTCGAGGGCGGGCGGGGGCCCGTTCGGGTTTCGAGCAGTCCAGTCACCGGCGATCTCGATGTACTCGACGCCGACCAGGCGCATCGCGCCCGACGGCAGCGGCTCGTAGATCAGCGCTTCCGGCTCGTCGACGTTGATCACGCCGTCAGCGAGACGGCTGGGCATGACGAGATGCACTCCCATGGCGCCGGTATCGGGCCCGCTGACACAGGGGGTTGCGACGACCCAGCCTTCGTGAAGCGCGACATTGATATCCTTGAATCGCGCCGTCGCAGCGCGGACTCTCTCGATCAGCGGCGAATGGACGGCCTTAACCTCCGAAGCAGAAGCATCGGAAGGCCGGACCGCCGCCAGGGCAACCAGCGGTATTGCCAACGTCAAACTGACAGAGATCAATCGGCGAAATATGCTCATCGGTGGTCCCCCTAAATTTGTAGCAGAATGTTGTCGGCTGTTAAGGTACTCGCGGGGCGTAATGGGGACCATCATCAGAATTGATGAGAGAGCGCATCGGGCGCAAGACGAAAGAGCGTCAATCGAACGAGTGGAGTGAAATGAATGGTTCGATTTGGTCTTTCAGCCGTCGCGATTGCCACATCACTGGTGCTATCGGACTGTGCTGCGCCGCTGCATTCCCCTGAGAGCGAGCGACCGCCGGCCCAGATTCCCGCCACCATCGCGCCCGAACAATCAGCGGCTCCCACACCGGTCCCGCAGCTTCCCGCTCCAGCACCAACGCCAACGCCAACGCCAACGACGCCAGCCACACCTTCGGCGACCAAGGCTTCGCCCGGGCCGACTTCCGGCCGCGCGGTTTCGAAACCCAGCGACACTATTGGCAGGGCCGCGCCCAAGCCAACGCCCGCCACTGAGCCTGCGCCCAAGGCTGCCGTGCCCGCACCCCAAGCACAGACGCTGGACTTGGGTTCACTCGAGCAGCGGCTGAAGGACACCAAGGCGATCGGCGTCTTCACCAAACTTTCACTGAAGAACCAGGTAGATGACCTGCTCGGCGAGCTGCGCGCATTTCACAATGGATCGGCCAAGACACCGACCGCGGAGCTGCGGCAGAAATATGATACGTTGATCATCAAGGTACTGACGCTGCTTCAGGACGGCGATCCGCAGCTCGCCTCGGCGATCTCCTCCTCGCGGGAAGCCCTGTGGGGAATACTGATGGACCCGAAGCAATTTGCACAAATCTAGGAATCGTAAGGAGTCACCGTGAGCGCGCGAATAGTCCAATTCATATTAGTGATGGCGATCTTGAGCACCACCCGCTGGGCGATGGCCGACGGCCTGTCGTCCGGACAAGACTTGCAGGCGACCATCGTGCTCAACGGCCAACCCTGCGACCAGGTTGTCGGCGTGAAGCGCAATGCGGACAGCGACTATGTCGCCACGTGCAAGGACGGCAATCGCTATCATGTTTTCGTCAACCCGCAGGGGCGGGTCGTCGTGCAGAAGCTGTAGCGAACTCGAGCCAGGGATTCCTCGCGTATACGGTTCGTCCCCTTACACCGCGGCCAATGCATACAGATGCATCACGTACGACAGCGTCGCATCCGCCATGCCTTGCACCGCAGGATTGCTCGACTCGATGACATAGTACTCATCCGGCGCGTGGGCGCGGCTGCCGTGTCCGGTGCCGAAATGGCCGGCGGGCAAATTCACCGGCGGACCGGTAAAGATGTAGCCGGGCCAAGAACCCGCGAGGCGCGGCGACAGGCTCACCGACATGCCGAGCTGCTTGTAGACCGCCGTCGATGCCTTGATCAGCGATGAATTCTCATCCGTCTGGGTCGGATCGTAGCCGCCCGTGACCTTGACCTCGATATCGCCGTAGCCGCGCTTGGCGAGGTGCGCCTTCAGCTTGGCTTCGCAATCGGCGGCCGTCTGGTCGGGCACCATGCGCAGGTCGAGTTTGGCCGTGGCCTTGGAGGGCAGAATGGTTTTCCCACCGGGTCCGGTGTAGCCGGCATACATGCCTTCGATGTTGACGGTCGGCTGCGAGGCCAGCCGCTCCAAGGCGTCGCGATACGAAAGATCGCGCACCCAGTGCTGCACTCCCAGGAGTTTCTTGATATCGGCCTCGTTGGTGTGCGCGACTTGCTCGCCGATGAGTTCCTTCTGGCGTGCGGTCAAGGGTTTCACGCGCTCAAACCATCCGTCGATGGCCGGGTCGTTGCCGTCCTCGGACACCAGCGTCGAGAGGGCCTTGACCATGTGCCACACCGCGCTGTCGAGTTCGGCTTTGTAGCTGGAATGAATGTCGTCCTTCGATCCGCGCCCCCATCTCTCGGTCGAGGCCACCAATTCCACTTCGAGCGCGCCTTTCGCACCCAGCGCAATCTGCACCGAGCCTTGCGGCGACTGCGACGCGAAGGGCATGAACACTTCGTGGCATTTGGATAGTGCCTTGAGTACTTCCGGCTGATGCACCACCTGCGCGAAATGCGGTGAGGCGATTTCCTCTTCACCTTCGGCCACCAGTACGATATTCACCGGCGGCTTGCGGCCCGCTGCCTTCAGCGCATGCAGCGCGGCCAGAAACGTCGCCTCGGGTCCTTTTTGATTGATGGCGCCACGTCCTATCATGACCTTGCCGAACGGAGCCTTATCGATAATGGCGGCGTCCAGCGGCGGAGAACTCCACTCCTTGGGATCGAATTGTTTGACGTCGTACATGAAGTACATGCCGATGGTGCGCGCGGCCCCTGCGTCCAAAGTCGCGAACACGCCGGGTTGGCCGTCGGTCGGCATCACTTTCGCGCTTTGAAAGCCGGCCTCCTTCAAGAGGGCGATCATCATTTGAACGCCTTCCTGCATGTTGCGGTTCTCGGCTGCGATCGAAGGCAGCGCGATCCAATTTTGCAGACGCTTGATCGCCTCGGGCCGTTGCTTGTCGATCGCGGCGCGGACCGGATTCAGATCGCCGCCATAGGTCTTGTTGGGTTTGCCGGCTGCCGCGAGCAGCATCCGCGGCCAGACCCAGGTGGCACCCGCTGCCGCTGCCGTCAACAGCAAGCCGCGTCTTTGTTTATTCTCTACATCCCGATCCCGCATTTTTTGTTCTCCGGATAATGCTTTGGGCAAGATAGCATTGCGGAGACCGATGAGCACGCCCGGATTAGGTCAATGCGATTGCGTCTCCGGTGCGGCATTCGAGAAGCGCTTGCCGGAGGCCGAGTTGGCTGAGGTCGCGTGCGCCGGCGAATTTGCCGGTGGGCTCTTCGCGGACATCTTCGCCTCGATCGCGCTGATTTTCGCGGTAACGCCGGGCAGGTCCGGAGCCAGGGCCGCGACGCGTCGATAGGTTCGCAGCGCATCGACGGGGCGATTCGCGCGAGCCAGCGCATCGCCCAACGCGGAGAGCAGGGACGGATCACTGGGACGATAACGAATGGCGTCATAACAGGCGCCCAGATTCGCCTGCGCACGGCAGCGCTCGAAATCCGAATTGGGATTGGGCGTTGTCGCGGAGGGTTGCCCGGCCGCGGCCATGCACACGAGCAGGCATGCCGCGGCGGCGGATTGCGCAGATCGTTTCACTTGGGCGAGAGAATGCCTCATGAGTCGACGTCTCTGGCCACGCGGATTCCGGCGCTGCTGGTCCGATAGTCCGCGCCGAAATGATTGCGGTAATTGGCGCGGACATAGGCGGGAGTGCTGAACCAGGAACCGCCGCGGAGTTCGCGTTCGGCGCAATTGCCGTCCATGCGCGCCGAACCATCGATGGGCGCGCCCTTGTAGTCCGCATTCCAACAATCCTCGGTCCATTGAAAGACGTTACCCAGCATGTCGTTGAGACCGAACGAATTGGCTTTGAATGAGGCGACCGGAGAGGTTTGAACGTAGCCGTCATTGCATGCGAATACCGACCACCCCGGATAGCGGCGTGCCGCGCTTTGGTCCGCCACGTTCGCGCTCGCGCATGCCCCCGAACCGTCTTCACTCCAGGGCTGCGCGGCCGCCCCGCCCGCGCGCGCCGCATATTCCCACTCCGACGCGCTCGGCAGCCGGTAGCGATGGCCGGTCTTCGCCGATAGCCACGCCGCGTAGGCCTTGGCGTCATTCCAGGATGCGCACGTGACGGGATGAGATCCGGTTTGGGCAAAACCCGGGCTCTCCCAATTGTTTTCAGCGTGGTGCCGCCAGGCACCGTCATAGGTATCGCAGCCTTGCATGTCCCGCCCGGTCGCCGCGACGAAGGCGCGGAACTCATCGACCGTGACGGCATTGGTCGACAGCGCAATCGGATGAGCAATCATCACCCAATGCGGCGGCTTTTCGAAGGCGGAGCCATCCGCCGCCGCCGTTCCCTGTTCGAATCGACCGGTGGGTAAAACCGTCAGCGCCGGACAAGTCGGACAATCCTGGATGATGCTGCCAGGCCGGATCTGGGGAACCGGGACGACGGCCGCGATCTGCGGCGCGGCCGCGGGATGACGAACGAGGAACCAAAGCGTCGCCGCGAGCAAGACCAGCGCGGCGCCGATCCACAGTGCTTTCGGAGCGGCACGAGGATCCCAACGCCATCCGCGCAGCGTAATGCGGGGATTGGGTGCCGCCGGCGGCCGCTTGGCGTCCATTCGCGTCAATATCGAGGTCACGTCCGCATCGCGCACCTGCGCCGCGCTTTGCCTTTGCGCCGCTCGCTGCGCCTCGCCGCGCACCGCCGCCTGCAGCTTTTCAACCAGCGCCTCGTTGTCGCGCAGCTTCATCTGCAGATGGGTGATCTGGGCACGCGAGCGATCGAGTTCGATTTTAGAGGCGCCGCCCTGCGCGCCGCCAAGTTGCGCCGCCTGCAACTCGGCGCGGAGAGCCGTGAGCCGGGCGTCGCGGTCCGCCAGCATTTGCCGCATCTGCGCCTGGTTGCGCTCCAACTCGCGTTGCGCCTGCTGGCCGCTCCCCTGAGCCGCGCCGCTCAAGCTCTTGTCGGCCAAAGTACGCTCGATTTCCCGACTCTTGCGTCGCTCGGATTCGAGCGCGGCTTGGACGGATCGAAGTTCCCCGGCCAGGGCGGCTGCCTGCGTGCGCGCGGCTTGCAAATCCGCCTCCAGCTGCGCGCCGCTGGCCGCGCGCGATTCCAACGTCGTCGACGCCTCGGCGTGTTCGCGCCGCAGGCTCGCGAGCTGCGCATCGCGCTCGTCCACAGTCAGCCGCATTTGCGCTGTGACCTTGTCGCGGCTCGCAATGGAATTTCGCGCCGCGCGCAATTCAGACTGGTAGCGCTCCGATTCCTGCAGCGTTGCGTCCAAACGCGATCGCATGACTTGCTCGGATGCCGCTCTCTCGATCAATTCAGCTTCGATCTCCGCGACTCTGGTTTGCTCCGACTCCAACGCGGCTCGGGTCGCCTCCAGTTCCGCGGCGAGTTCGGGCGCCGAAGGCAATTCCGCACCCGGCTCCAGCGCAGCGTCCGAATCGCTTTGTTGACCCGCTTCCCGCTCGATCGCTGCATCGAGAAGGCCGAGCACTTCACTGTGTGCGTACTCGGGCAGCGGTTCGATCAACTCACTGCGTCGCAGAACTTCACGCAACTCCGCTGCCGATGCACCCGTGGCGAGCAAGCGTTTGAGTTGAAATTGGACTTCCGCATAGGGCAGCCCGCCGATCTCGAATCCCTTCAAGACCTTTCTGAACGCCATGGCCGGGAAGGAAATCCGAGGACCGGTCGCGCCGTTGCGTTGGCCGAGGCTGTTCATATGAGTTTTTTTACTCGACCGCAGCAACTAAGGCAAGACCTTAATTACGGCATGCGCGTGACGACCCTTTGTAGTTTTTTCAAAGAGATTCGAAGCGATTGAGCGCCGTGTTTTTGCGCACCGACTGGGCGGGAAACACTTGCCCATTGGCGGTGATATAGACACCAGGGGGCAATACTTGGACGGCGCCGACCGCAAGCCCCAAATTGAAGGCGGCATCGCTGTCGGCAAAGCGCGCCGGCTGGAGCGCACCGGTCAATACGATGGTTTTACCGGCAAGACCCTGCAGCTCGCGCGCCGTTTCGACCATGGTATCGGTGCCGTGCGTCACGATAATGCGCGTCGAGCCGCTGGCGGCCACCGCGTCACGAACGGCGACGCGATCTGCCGCGGTCATCTCCAAACTATCTTTGCGCAGCAACTCGACGATGGGAATGTGCGCCGTCACCCGGCCCTGCTCCAGGATTTCGCGCACCATGGGCGCGCCGACTTCGTAGCCGCCCTTGGCGTCGAAATACACCTTGTCGATCGTGCCGCCGGTGGTGAAGATTGCGATTTGCATGAGAGCGCCATTATAGGCCAGCGGACGTTAGAATCGGCCGATGAAACACCAGACGCTGATGACCGTCGCCGAGCGGTCGAACTACCGCGAGACCGGAGGCTTGGAGGAAGTCGAGCGACTGTGCGAGGAATTTGCGCGCGCGTGGCCCGAGGCCGCGCGCTCGTTCGAATTCGGACGGTCCGCGGAAGGGCGCATCATGCGCGCGCTGCTGATTTCCCGATCCGGCGCATTGACGCCGGCGGAGCTTCGCGCCGGGGCGATTCCGCTGCTGATGATCCAGGGCGGTATCCACCCGGGAGAGAGCGACGGCAAGGATGCGGGGTTCATCGCGTTGCGCGATTTGCTGGGAAATTCCGCGGCGGATCCTTTGCTCGCGCGGCTTGCGGTGCTCTTCGTGCCCGCGTTCAATACCGACGGTCACGAACGGTTCGGGCGCTGGAACCGGCCGAATCAAAACGGGCCGATCGAGACCGGCTGGCGCACGACGGCACAGAATATCAATCTCAATCGCGACTACACGAAAGCGGACACACCGGAAATGCGCGCCATGTTGCGCCTCATCGATGCGTGGGATCCGTTGGTGTGCGCGGACCTGCACGTCACCGATGGAGCGGACTTCGAGCCCGATATTTCCCTGCAGGTGGAACCGCTCAATCAGGGCGACGCGACCCTGAGAGTCAGCGGACGGCAGCTGCGGGATGCGCTCATTGCGCGGCTCACCGCGCTAGGCTCGGTGGCCCTGGATTTTTATCCTGACTTGGCGAGCACCGACGATCCCGCCTCCGGGTTCGCGCTGACGGTGTACTCGCCGCGCTTCTCAACCGGGTATTTTCCGCAGCGAAACCGGTTCACCGTGTTGGTCGAAACGCATTCGTGGAAGGACTACGCGCATCGGGTCGGAGTGATGCGCGACACGATCGTCAGCCTCGCCGAATTGGTTGCCGCACACGGCAGCGACTGGCGCGGGCTGGCGCTGCAAGCCGATCAGACGGCAATGAAGCTGGGCGGAGCGGAAATGGCGCTCGATTTCTCATCGAGCTGGCGCGAGCCGGCACCGGCGGGAGGTGCCACCGTGGACCGGGATGTCGCGGCGGACGCACGCATGATCGAGTTTCGGGGCTACGCCTATACGCGAACAGCGTCGAAGATTTCGGGAGGCCTCGTCACCACCTATGATCCGACGACGCCGCAGATCTGGCGCGTGCCGCTTCGCGATCACGTCCGTGCTTCAGTCACGGTGACGGTGCCGCTCGGCGGGTATGTGGTCCCCATGGCGTTCGCGGCGGATATCGCACCCAGGCTCGAGGCCCATGGCATTGCATTCTCACGCCTGCGCCACGGTGCGAAGAACATCGACGCGCAGGCGTTTCGCGCCGTTGAAGTGAAGTTCTCCGCCGCACCGTTCGAAGGCCGCATGCGCGCGCAGCTGAGGGGCGCGTGGCACAAGGAGATGTACCGGCCTCAGGAAGGCGCGCTGTGGGTACCCATTGCGCAGCCCTTGGCGCGGCTGGCGGTGGCGCTGTTCGAGCCGCACGCGCCGGACTCCTTTGCCTCGTGGGGGTTGTTCAATGCGTGCTTCGAACAAAAAGAGCACATGGAACCCTATGTGGCCGAGCAGATTGCACGCGAAATGCTCGATAAGGACCCGCGCCTCGCGGCGGAATTCTCGAGCAAATGCCAGCAAGACGCTGAGTTTGCCGCCAGCCCGGTTGCCCGTTTGGAATTCTTTTTGCGCCGCCACGCATCATGGGACACGCGCTACAACCTGTATCCTGTGCTGCGGATCCAGACGATTTTGCATTGACCGGTCGGCTTGAGGGGGTGGCGGCATGAAATACCTATTGGTCTTCGGATTTCTCATCGTCGCGACCACCCTGGAGGCTTTCGGGGACGCCACCATCAGGATCGGCCTATACAATCGCAGCGGCGCGAGTCAAATCGCGGTTTTGCTGGGCGGCGGGATTTTGCTGTTCGGCTACGGGCTGATGCTCAATTTGGCCCCCCTGCCCTTTGAGCGCGTCGTTGGGCTCTACATCGCGACGCTGTTTTGCGTTTGGCAGGCCGTCACCTTCGTCACGTTCCGCACGGCGCCCAGCCTCCCGATCCTGGCGGGCGGCGCACTCATTGTCGCGGGCGGTCTCGTCGTGACGTTTTGGCGGCACGGCGCCGTCGAATAGAAAACGTGTGCGGGAGCGAGGGAATCTCTCGCCGGTTATATTTCTATAGATACAACGCGGGAGCCGCAAAACCGCTCGTCGCTGTATTTGAAGAAATACGACGAATGCGCCTAGCCTGGATGTTACGAGATTTTTTCGGCGCGCTGCAGAATCTTTTTTGCGAGCTGCTTTTTGCCGGCATGGTCGGCACGGGGCGCCTTCACGATCACATGCGGAACGATGTCCGTGAGCCGTTGCGCGCCGAGCCGCCCGACCTCGCGCTCGAGCGTTCGGTAGTGCTTGATCAGGCTGGCCCCGAAGCTGGTAACCCGTGCGCCGCCACCGCCCGCGCCGCCGGTTGCGGAAACGGTAACGGCCTCGGAAAAGCCCTGTTTCAGGCTGTTTACCAGCATCCACGCGCGCCGGTAGCTCATCCCGAGCGAGCGCGCGGCATCGGAAATGGACCCCGTGGATTTGATCGCTTCGAGCAACGCGATCTTGCCCGGCCCGACGTTGACGTTTTCGGCGAAATCGATGCGGATACGGATAACCGGCGTCATCGCACGCTCCTCTCTCAAAGCTTGAAGCGACGCCATCATACGAGATTCGCTTAAGGCTTGAATACGACCTGCGACAGGAGGATTCTTACGCAATCGAATCTGCGGGGAGTCTTCATGGCGACAACATTTTTTTTGAACGGCAAGAGCACCACGCTGGATGCGGATCCGAACATGCCGCTGTTGTGGGCCATCCGCGAGTTCGCCGGCCTGCGCGGCACCAAGTTCGGATGCGGCATGGCCATGTGCGGTGCCTGCACGGTTCACCTCGACGGCCAGGCGGTCCGCTCCTGCGTCATGCCCCTGTCGGCCGTGTCCGGCCGGCAAGTCCTCACGATCGAGGGATTGCAGAGCAAGCAGGCCAAGGCCGTGCAGGCCGCATGGATCGACCTGCAGGTTCCCCAATGCGGATATTGCCAGTCGGGGCAGATCATGTCGGCGACCGCGCTGCTCGAAAAGAATGCCGCGCCCAGCGATGCCGATATTGACGGCGCCATGAGCGGCAACATCTGTCGCTGCGCCACCTACCCCCGCATCCGCGCAGCCATTCATGCCGCCGCGCAATCCACCAAGGCCTGACCATGAGCAACCACCCGCCTTCTGCACCCAAAGTACCTTCTGCACTGAAAGTCGAACGGCGCGCATTCTTGAAAGGCGCCGGCGCGGCCGTGACGGCGCTCACCATTGGGTTCGAATGGATGGGCACGACGCGCCGCGCGCTGGCGCTGGCCGGCGCCGCCAATAACGCGGCGCCCTTCGCGCCCAACGCCTTCGTCCGAATCGGCACCGACAACAGCATTACCGTTATTTCCAAGCACATCGAAATGGGCCAAGGCTCGTATACGGGTTTGGCGACGGTGCTCGCGGATGAACTGGACGCCGACTGGTCGCAAGTCCGCGTCGAGAGCGCACCGGCCGATGCCACGCGCTACGCCAATCTGGCCTTCGGCAAGATTCAAGGCACCGGCGGCAGTTCGGCGATCGCCAATTCCTGGCCGCAGCTGCGCGACGCGGGAGCGAAGGCACGGGCGATGTTGCTCACCGCCGCGTCCAACGAATGGCACGTGCCCGTCGGGGAACTCAAAGTCGACAAAGGCGTGGTCTCCCATGCCGCGAGCAAGCGCCAAGCCACGTTCGGCTCGCTGGTAAAAAAGGCCGCGGCCCTGCCCGTGCCTGCAACCGTGCAGCTCAAGGATCCGAAGGATTTCAAGCTCATCGGGCGCGACGTGGCGCGGGTCGATGTCGCCGCAAAGTGCGACGGCACGGCGCAATTTACCATCGACGTCGACATGCCCGGTCTCCTGGTCGCGCTGCTGAAGCGCTCACCGCGGTTTGGCGGCGTGGTCAAAGGCTTCGATGCGGCCGCGGCGATGCAAGTGCCGGGCGTGGTCAAAGTCGTGCAGGTGCCGGGCGGCGTTGCCGTGATTGCCAAAAATTTCTGGGCCGCCAAGCTGGGGCGCGATGCGCTCAAGGTCGACTGGGACGACTCGAACGCCGAGAAACGCAGTTCCACGGCGATGATGGAGGAGTATCGGCGCCTGGCCGATCAGCCGGCACTGCCCGCGCGCAAGCAAGGCGATGCCAAGAAGGCCATCGGCGAGGCCACCCGCAAGATTTCCGCAAGCTACGAATTCCCCTATCTCGCCCATGCGCCGATGGAGCCGCTCGATGCGGTGGTCAAGCTGGATGCCAGGAGCTGCGAAATCTGGGCCGGCGATCAATTCCAAACCATCGACCAGATGAACGCCGCGCACGTGGCGGGCTTGGATCCCGGTCAGGTGAGCATTCATACCCTGTATGCAGGCGGCAGTTTCGGCCGGCGCGCCAACACGATATCGGACTACATCGTCGAAGCGGTCTCGATTGCCAAGGCGCACGGCGCGGACGGCACGCCGATCAAATTGCAGTGGACGCGCGAGGACGACATCCACGGCGGATTGTATCGACCCATGTATTTCCACAAGCTCGAAGCCGGATTGAATGCGCAAAATGAACTCACCGGCT
>Ga0210400_10000368_pt1 | contig 51330 bp, 43 predicted proteins | sample IncBWH26MmetaG_FD_155456 | JGI IMG/M metagenome (GOLD analysis project Ga0210400, IMG submission 155456) | Forest soil microbial communities from Barre Woods Harvard Forest LTER site, Petersham, Massachusetts, United States - Inc-BW-H-26-M | ecosystem: Environmental > Terrestrial > Soil >...
TGACAGACTTAACATTAATTACAACAAGCACTTCGCTGGAAGGTTATAAAATAATCAAACAATTGGGTTTAGTGCGCGGAATTACGGTGCGTTCGAGAAGTATACTTGGCAATATGGCCGGAGGGTTTATGACTATTTTCGGTGGTAAAAGTGCCATCTATACCGAGCTGTGTGAGAACGCAAGGGAAGAGGCTTTGCAATTAATGATAAAACACGGAAAAGAATTGGGATGCAACGCAATCATAAATATGCGTTACGATGCCAACGAAGTTATGAACGGGCTTACAGAAGTTTTAGCTTATGGCACAGCTGTAATTGTTGAAAAGACTAATTAACCCCGGGCTCATAACTCTTTAATGACAAACAAAACGACTGATATACTTTCGCAAATTATAATCAGGTCGGTTAATCATTTGGATAGTTTAACTCATTCGGGCAATTCGCAGTTGACCCGAAGTTTCAGGAAATCGGTACAGGCAGCAAATTAATTGAACTGGTAGAAAAACTTACTATTCGCGATAACGCAACAGAAATATCTTTTGACACTGCCGAGGGCGCCGCAGACTTAATTAACTATTATGAAAAAAGAGGTTATAAATTTGTAAATTATACTCAATGGGAAGTTACAAATTATCGTAGCATAATAATGAGTAAAAAATTAAACGGTGGATAAGGTTTAATTATAATCCCTTAGGATTAAGATAATTGCCCAACATTTTATACCTTTAGCAGGAATTTAGTTAATTCCCTCGCCAACCTACCGTAAGGAATTAATAACCAGGGATGAAAGCTGAAGGAAATACATATAAAACATCCGAAATAGAGAAGCGCAACATTAACATAAAGCGCTTCTTATTAAAATATGTAAAGTATTGGTACCTCTTTATAATCTCGCTCGCCATTGCTTTAGGTATTGCCCGTTATTACAATTGGTACGCCACCCCCATTTACAGGTCGTCATGCCGCATCATTATCAAAGATGAAAACTATGGAAGTTCGGCAGAAAATTTATTGAAAGACCTGAATGATTATAAAAGAAACAGAAATCTTGAGAATGAAATACAGATTCTTAAATCAAATTCTTTAATAGAAAAAGCAGTTCAAAGGTTAGAATTGGGGGAAACCTATATCCTGGAAGGAAAAATAAAATCTTCCGAATTATATAAACAAAGCCCTTTCCGTTTAGTTCCTGATACACTTTATGAACTCGCTTACTTTTCTGAATTGAACATAAAAATTCTTGACCAGAATAAATTTGAGCTTGCTTATAATCTGAAAAAAGAAAACAAAAAAATTTCACAAACTTATATCTTCGGTGAACCTGTTATTTGTGATCTGGGAAAATTCAAAGTTGAAAAAAGAAAATTGTTCGACAATGCAGCGTTTAGTAATCCTTCCTTTGATAAAAGGCAGTTTAAAGTTTTCTTTAATCCTACACAAAATATTGCCAGTTATTACGCCTCTACTCTCACTGTAGATATTGTTGCAACGGGTTCATCGATTCTGCAGCTTACAGTTACCGATGTGGTGCCCGAACAATGCTCTGATTTTTTAAACACGCTTACCGATGTGTATATTAAAAACAGCATCGAACAAAAGAACCTGCTTGCAAGTAACTCCTTAAAATTTATTGATTCGCAAATAAAACAGGTTTCAGATGAATTAAAGAATATTGAAAGTAATCTTCTTGATTTTAAAACCAGTCGCGGTATTGTGGATATTGACGAAGAATCAAAAATATTTTTAGCCTCGGTTAAAGGATACGACGAAAAAATTTCGGAGTTTGACGCGCAGATAAGTTTTGTGAGTTATCTTGAGAATTATATTAAAGAAAATAAAAAAATAAACGACATCTCCCCTGCCAGCCTCGGGATCAACGATCCGTCGCTTGTTAAACTAATCGGCAATTTAAGCGACCTTGAAAACGAACGCGAAAAAAGGCAATTTGAAAACGGTGCAGGCAACCCTGCTATGAAAACGCTTGACCTTCAAATTAAAAAACAAAAAGTCATCATTCTTGAAGCGCTTGCAAATATTAAACAGGGATTTAAAACTTCCCAGGCCGAAGCCGGCAAAGAACTCGGAAAAATAGAAGGAAAAATTAAAGCGATGCCAAAAAATGAAATTGAACTGATTGGCATTAAAAGGCAATTTACCGTTAAAGAAGGTTTGTATTTATATCTTTTACAAAAACGTTCAGAGACGGCCATTCTTTTAGCGTCAACCGTTTCTGATAATTGGGTGGTTGATAAAGCGGTTCCTTCTTATAACCCCGTAAAACCGGTAAAAAGCAGGTCTAACGCGATCGCTTTGGTTCTTGGTTTGCTTATTCCCTCTTTCGGATTATTTATCAGGGAACTACTCAATGATAAAGTGAGTGATAAAGATATGCTGGAATCGTACACAAAAATTCCGCTGATAGGAATTATCGGTTACAGCGATACAGGAGGAAGTGTGTTCTCTGACACAAAACATAATTCGATGATTTCAGAGGGTTTCCGGACAGTGCGTACCAACATTAAATATTTTTTAGAAGAAAACAAAACCAATCAAAAACAAAATGTTATACTGATTACTTCCTCTATCAGCACAGAGGGAAAAACGTTCAGCTCTTATAATCTTTCTTCCATTTTTGCCATCTCCGAGAAAAAAACAGTTTTGGTTTGTATGGATTTAAGAAAACCAAAAACTATTGAGGAACTTAAATTAAATAAAGATTCAGGAGTAAGTAATTACCTTTCGGGAACCGCTTCACTTGAAGAAATTATACAACCCTCGGGTGCTTTACCCTATTTGGATATTATTTTATCAGGGCCTATACCTCCCAATCCATCCGAATTGTTATTAAAAGAAAAAACAGAGCAGTTGTTTACAGCATTACGTGAAAAGTACGATTACGTAATTATAGATACTCCGCCCATAGGAATGGTTACCGACGGTATTGTTTTAACAAAATACGCGGATGTAAATATTTACGTGGTGAGGCAAAATGTTACACGCAAACAACATTTACTCTTTATAAATAAATTATACGAAGAAGGAAAAGTAAAAAACATCGGGCTTTTGTTTAATGCCGTTAAATTATCGGAAGCAAATTACGGATACGGCTATGGTTACGGATACGGATACGGTTATGGCGAAGTAAACGAAGGAAAGAAAAAAAATAAACTGGCACGTATGTTCAGTAAAAGCAATCCTGCTTAAATCAGTTTATGGCAACGGCGGATGAAACATTTCATAAAATAAAAAAATTCAACCCAAGGCATTACTTTACCTCGGGGCACCAACGCAGCGTTAAAGCCAAAAAAAATATTCTCGCTTTAGTTTTTGTTAAGGGTATCAGCGTGCTTACCAGCTTTGTTTTGGTACCGCTTACCATCAACTACCTTACCCCGGTAAATTACGGTATATGGCTTACTCTTTACAGTATTATCAGCTGGTTTGGTTTGTTGGATTTGGGACTTGGCAACGGCCTCCGGAATAAATTTGCCGAAGCATTGGCCAATAATGATAAAAAATCAGCCCGCACTTATTTAAGTACCGCTTACGCTATGTTGTTTTTAGTTATGGGAAGCGCCTGCGGGGTTTTTTTAATAACCAACCGGTTTTTAGATTGGTCTTCACTACTCAACGTAAATCCCGCGCAATCTTCTGAACTTGGAAAAGTAATGGCCATTATTTTCGGGTTCTTTTGCATGCAGTTAGTCATTAAACTTATCAGCGTTGTACTTCTTGCCGACCAAAAAACCGCGGTTGCAGGCTCCTTAAATACTGTAAGCAGTATTATTTCATTAGCAACAGTTTATATTCTTACAAAAACAACGAACGGTTCCTTAATTTATCTTGCAACTTCTATCGGGGTAATAAATGTAATCGTGCCTTTGGCGGTCAGTTTTTGGTTTTATAAAAATCAATACAAAGATTACGCGCCTTCGTTGAAATATGTAAATTTTAAATATGCCAAAAACCTGATGAATGTAGGTTTAATGTTTTTTTTGTTTCAGTCCACCGCGCTGTTAGTGGTTGCCACCGACAATGTAATTATCATGAAATTATTCGGGCCCGAAGAAGTTACACCTTATAACATTGCACTTAAATATTTCACTCCGGTTACAATCTTATTTACCATTATTTCTAACCCCTTATGGAGTGCCTACACCGAAGCTTTTATGCAAAAAGATATTGATTGGATAAAACGCATTACAAAAAAGGTAATCAGAGTATGGCTGCTGCTTATTTTAATTGTAATTCCTATGATTATATTTTCGGGATTTGCTTATGAATTATGGGTGGGGAAAGAAATAAAAATTCCTTACAGCCTTACCATACTGATGGCAGTATATGTATTGCTTTCGTCCTGGAACCAGATTTTCGGGAATTTTATTAACGGTATCGGTAAATTACGGCTCGCTTTTTATCTCACCATTTTTACAGCATTGGTAAATATTCCGCTGTGTATTTTACTTTCAAAATACGCGGGCTGGGGCCTTGCGGGAATTATTGCCGCGTCGAGTATTTCACTAATCCCTGATATCATTCTTATTCCTATTCAATACCTGAAAATTGTTAATAATAAAGCTAAAGGTATCTGGAATAAATAATAAATTTATAAGCACAGATGGAGCCTGTTACTTACATAAAACACAAAGATCAAACTCTCGCTATTGTCATCAGCCATCATTTCAATAAAGAGGGCGTACATTTTTTTACTCCGGATGAGTTTTCTCAGCAATTAGCTTACATGAAACATCCTGCCGGAAAAACAATCGAAGCGCATTATCACAATCCTGTTAATCGAAATGTTGTGCAAACACAGGAGGTACTCATTATAAAAAAAGGAAAATTGAAGGTTAATTTTTACGATGCGCAACAAAATTTTATTTCCGATTTTTTACTGGAAGGCGGAGATGTAATTCTTTTGGCTTCGGGGGGGCATGGATTTGAAGTGATTGAAGAAGTAGAAATGATTGAAATAAAACAAGGCCCTTACCAGGGAGATGCTGATAAAACAAGGTTTAATCCGAAAAAATAATTTGCAGCCATGATTCCTGTTAATGAACCTTTGCTGAACGGCAACGAAAAAAAGTATCTGAACGAGTGTATCGATACAGGGTGGATAAGTTCTGAAGGTCCCTTCCTGAAAAAATTTGAAGAAGAGTTTGCAAAAAAAGTTACACGCTCTCATGCTGTTGCGGTTTGTAACGGCACTGCCGCTCTCGAAATTGCTGTTGAAGCTTTGGGCATTGGTAAAGGGGACGAAATAATAATGCCCGCGTTTACAATTATTTCCTGTGCCTCTGCCATTATAAAAATGGGTGCCGTTCCTGTTTTGGTTGATTCTGATTTGCAAACATGGAATATGGATGTTTCGCAAATTGAAAAGAAAATTACACCTAAAACAAAAGCCATTATGGCCGTGCATATTTACGGATTACCCTGCGATATGGACACCATCCTGCAACTTGCCAAAAAATACAAATTAAAAGTTATTGAAGACGCCGCCGAAGCACACGGACAAACTTATAAAGGCAAACCCTGCGGAAGTTTTGGCGATGTAAGTGTTTTCAGCTTTTATCCCAATAAACTTATTACAACGGGTGAAGGCGGAATGCTGGTTACCGATAACGATGCTCTTGCTGAAAAATGCCGTTCGTTGCGAAATCTGTGTTTTATTGCAGGGAAACGTTTTGTACACGAAGAACTGGGATGGAATATGCGTATGACCAATTTACAAGCCGCATTAGGCCTCGCACAATTAGAAAGGTGGGATAATCACGTCAGTCGCAAAAGGGCAATGGGAAAATTGTATACTTCTTTTTTAAAAGACGTAAAAAATATTTCTCTCCCGGTGGAAAAAACAGACTCTGCCGAAAATATTTATTGGGTTTTTGGCGTTTTGCTGAAAAATGCAGAAGCGGAAACTATTACAAAACAATTGGCAGAAAAAGGGGTTGGAACACGCCCGTTCTTTTACCCCATGCATTTGCAACCGGTATTTAAAAAAATGGGTTTATTCAAAGACGAGTCGTATCCTAATGCGGAAATTTTATACAAATACGGATTTTATTTGCCCAGTGGTTTAGCTATAACCGAAGCACAAATAAAAGAAGTTTCCATAGTACTAAAAGAGACTGTGAAATAATGAAAGTTTTTGAAGCTTACAGCGAATATTACGACCTTTTGTACAGCACAAAGGATTATGCGGCAGAGGCAGATTATATTGACGGTATATTGAAAAAACATCATTCCGGAACAAGTATTATTGAATTGGGATGCGGCACGGGTTTACACGCATGCCTCCTTGCAAAAAAAGGATATACTGTTAACGGAATTGATTTAAGTGACGTAATGTTGGATAAGGCTGCGGCAAGAAAAAAAAATCTCTCCTCGGAAATCGCAAAAAATATTTCTTTTGACAAAGGAGATATACGATCGTTTACCAATGAAAAAAAATACGACGCTGCTATTTCACTTTTTCATGTGATAAGTTATATGACATCCGACAATGACCTTAAGAGTGCTATTATCACTGCAAAAAAACATTTAAACCCGAAAGGCCTTTTTATTTTTGATTGCTGGTATGGGCCGGGAGTATTGCATGATAAACCTGTAACAAGAATCAAAAAATTTGAAAACCGGGAAATCGCCGTTAAAAGACATTCTGTCCCTGAAATGTTTCCTGAAAAAAATGTGATAGATGTTCATTTTGAAATTAACATTCACAACAAAAAAACTTCGGAAGATATCAAACTGAATGAAACGCATAGCATGCGGTATTTATTTACCGATGAACTAAAAAATATTTTGGAACAGAATGGTTTCGAAATAATCTGCGCCGAAGAGTGGATGACCAAAAACGAATTATCCGAAAAAAGCTGGAACGCTTGCTACGTTTGCAGAAATAAATCTTAAGAACCATGCTTTTTAATTCTTACGAATTTTCATTGTTTCTTCCCGTTGTCTTCATTTTATATTGGTTCGTTTTTAACAAAACCATTCAGCTTCAGAATATTTTTCTTTTAGCCGCCGGTTACATTTTTTACGGTTGGTGGGACTGGCGTTTTCTATTCTTAATCACTTTCAGCACTCTTTTTGATTTTACTATTGGCTTACAGTTAGAGAAAGCTACCGGAGAAACAAAGCGAAAATGGCTGTTTGTTGCCAGTTGTATAGTAAACATTGGTTTCCTGGCATTCTTTAAGTATTTTAATTTCTTCATTGACAATTTTATCGCGGCTTTTGCTGCGATTGGATATCATATTCCCGCCATATCTTTAAAAGTTATTTTACCTGTCGGAATCAGCTTCTACACTTTTCAGTCGTTAAGTTATACAATCGATATTTATCGGCGCAAAATGAAGCCCGTCACAAATTTAATTTCGTTCGCAGCATTTATCAGTTTCTTTCCTCAATTGGTAGCGGGGCCTATAGAAAGAGCTTTTAATTTATTGCCACAGTTTTCTAAAGCGAGAATATTTGATAAAACACAGGCGATAATCGGCATGCGTCAAATTCTTTGGGGATTATTCAAAAAAATTGTGATTGCCGATACTTTATCGGTTTATGTTGAGCAAATATTTACCTCCTACTCTGTTTTACCGGGGAGTACTTTAGCTTTAGGCGCCGTTTATTTTGCCGTGCAAATTTATTGCGATTTCTCCGGTTATTCGAGTATCGCGATCGGCACCGCAAAACTTTTTGGCTTTACGCTCATGCAAAATTTCAATTATCCTTATTTCTCAACCAACGTGTCCGAATTCTGGCGCAAGTGGCATATCTCCCTCACATCCTGGTTCAGAGATTATGTTTACATTCCGATGGGAGGAAGCAAAGAAAGTTTACCCAAAACAATTTTTAATACCTTATTTGTATTTTCGTTAAGCGGCTTCTGGCACGGCGCAAACTGGACTTTCATTATATGGGGATTGCTTAACGGATTATATCTTATTCCGAATTTATTATATCATAAAAAATCTCCTAAAACTATTTCTCCCGAAATAAATATTTCTGTCATTGGTAAAATGATCATAACCTTCGCTTTAATTACTTTTACCTGGATATTTTTCCGCTCGGCCAATGTGTCTCAGGCATTTCAATATATAAACGGTTTATTCTCCAAATCTCTGTTTCAATATCCTATTCAACATGGTATGGCAATTACAATTCCCTTGATTGCAATTCTGTTTGCTGTCGAGTGGTTAAGAAAATACGGATTCAAAGTTGCTGAACCACAACGTTCACCTGTTTATTTAAGATGGAGTATTTATCTCATTTTAATTATTTCCTGCTTTGCATTTTTTAAACAGAATCAAACTTTCATTTATTTTCAGTTTTAATGAAGAATTTTTTAGTAAAAATAATAAAACTGACACTGTTTACAATCTTTGTATTAGTGTTGTCTTTATTTTTTGTGCCTGATAAAGTTTCTGAAACAAGTATTCTTGCCGCTTTAAAAGATAAAAACGAATTACTTGGTAAAACTCCCTCTCCTAAAATAATATTAGTAGGCGGCTCTAATGTAAGTTTCGGGATGGACAGCAAAAAACTGGAAAAGAGATATCGAATGCCTGTTGTAAATACCGGCCTGCACGGAGGTTTAGGAATGGAATTTATGCTCAATCATATAAAACCCTATGTGCAAAAAGGTGATGTGCTGATTTTAATGCCCGAATACGAATATTTTTACACAGATAATTTTTACGGTGAAATGGAATTAGTCTCTGTAATTTTTGATGTGGAGCCTGAATCCAAAAAAATTATCAGTACTGAACAATGGTCACATCTCTTAAAATACCTGCCTGTCTATTCAGCTAAAAAAATAAAAAACTACGCTTCTTCTTTGTTTCAAAAAAGTGCGGACGTAATCGATATTTATCACCGTAATTCATTTAACTCGTACGGCGATGCTTGCTTACATTGGAATTTGCCAAATCAAAGTTATTTACCTGCTCCGGCACTTAAAGGCAATGAAAAAGTGAATGCTAAATCCATTCAGTTTTTAAAGGAGTTTAAACTGTATGTAAAAAACAAGGGGGCCGGACTTCTTATTTTTCCTCCCGTAATTGATAAAACCTCTTTCGATAATCAAAAAATAATTATAGAAAAAATTGCTGAGGAATTAAAAAATAACGACCTTACTTTTTTTACGAAACCTTCTGCTTACAGGTATGAAGATTCGTTGTTCTTTAATTCGTACTACCATTTAAATAAAAAAGGGGTTGACAAAAGAACAGAGCAACTGATACGTGATTTAGATTAAAAAATTGAATAAAGAAAAATCCATACTGATTGTTTTTCCCGACGAGTGGCTGCAATATTCGCCTTCAGTACTCAACCTTTATAAATGCTGTGAAGAAAAACATTATACCAAACTGGTATATGTTGATAACGGCCGTTTTAAAAACGAAGGGCTTGTAAAAAATTATTCAATCATAAAAATCGGAAAAAATGCGGCTTACTTCTGGAGAAAAACATTTGGTTACAAATTTTATAAAATTTTCCGGTTATTGTGGACACTACTGCTGATTAAGTTGTTTGACCGGAGATATGACCTGGTAATTGCCATTGATTCTTCGGGCTACCTTCCCACCAAATTATTTTTTCCGCGAACGGTTTATTTTTCGCTCGAAACAGAAAAAGATAATTATTATCAGTTATGCCGCAGGATGGGAATTGAAACTTTACTCATTCAAAGCAAAGAACGTGGCGATTTTATGATTGGCGACGATAATACTATAAGTGTATTTTATCTGCAAAACTCTCCTGTTCTTGATAGGAGCATTAAAAGATATAACGGTCCTAAGGAAAAACGTATATTATATATGGGCAATATCGAATTCGGGTATGGCCTGGAACATTTTATTGACTGCGTGAAGGATTTGGAAGAAGGATACACACTTACTTTAAAAGGGATTAAGAACGATAAGTATTTTAACCGGCTTCAGGAGAGATATAAAGATATTATTGATTCCGGCAAACTAAAATTTGATTTTGAATATGTAGAACAGTCTTCTATAATAGAATATGTTTCACAATTTTATATCGGGATTACCGGTTATGATTTAGAGCTCGCTAAAAAAAGTTTCAATTATTTTTCTTCTCCCGCCGGTAAATTGTTCAATTATTATGCTGCCGGAGTTCCTGTTATAGGAATCGATATTATCGGGTTAAAAAGTGTGAAAGATTTTAATGCCGGTATTTTATTAGAAGCAGTAAATACCACAAATATTAAAAATGCCATTAAAAATATTGAAGAAAATTACACCGAACACTCCTCTAATTGCCTGAAGGCATCTGAAGAATTTGATTTCAAAAAAGGTTTTGACAGTTTCATAGAAAAAATTGAAGGAAAAATAAAAGGGAAATTCACCGTTAGATCCTTTATGACAGAAGGGCACGAACGCAGCCTAAAAACAAAAAAGAATATTTTAGCCTCGGTCCTTATTAAATGTTTCAGTATCGCAATCAGTTTCATTTTAATTCCTTTGGTGCTTAATTACCTTAATCCAACCCGTTACGGAATTTGGCTGACACTTACGTCCGTAATCGGTTGGTTTACTTTTTTTGACCTCGGACTCGGAAACGGATTAAGCAACAAGTTAACCGAAGCTTTGGCAAAAAATAATAAAGAACTGGCACGTACTTATATAAGTACCTCGTATGCTATCATGACGCTTATTATTGGTATTGTATATGCTTTATTTGTCTTCCTGTTTCCTTATGTAAACTGGACTTTCATTTTAAACACCCCAACCGAAATGAGTGAAGAAATAAACCGTTTAGTGTTTATTGTCTTTAGTTTTTTTTGTTTGCAGTTTATCATAAAATTAATTTCAGTTATTCTCAAAGCCGATCAGCGCTCTGCCGCAAGTGGCGGCATTAATACATTTGCCAGTTTACTATCGCTTACCATCGTATTTATTTTAACTAAAACCACCAATGGCTCCTTATTATGGTTGACTATCGGTGTAAGTGTCGCCAATATTCTTTCGCCATTAATTGCAAGTTTTTGGTATTTCGGAACTGATTATAAACACCTGGTTCCCTCTTTCAAATACATAAAATTAAGCAGCGCCAGGGATTTAATGAGCCTGGGCTTTCTGTTTTTCATTATGCAGTTTGCCGCATTGATTCTTTTTTCTACAGATAGTTTTATAATCGATCAGTTATACGGCCCCGAAGAAGTGGTTCCTTACAATATCGCGTTTAAATATTTCAGCCTTATCACAATGGGCTTCGCCATTATCACTACTCCGTTCTGGACAGCTTATACCGACGCGTATCACAAAAAAGATTTTATTTGGATAAGGCGCATAACGCGCAAACTTATTTTATTTTGGGCTTTTTTATTTTTTGCGGTAATAGTAATGCTTCTTTTATCAGATGTATTTTACAAAATATGGATCGGTGATAAGATAGAAATCTCGCTTTCACTCTCAATTTCTATGGCTTGTTGGGTGCTTATTTCCACGTGGACAAGTATTTTTGGAAATTTTTTGAACGGAGTAGAAAAAATCCACCTTAGCCTTTATCATTCATTTGCCATGATTGTAATAAACATTCCGCTATCTGTTTTCTTCGCAAAATATTTAAATATGGGTAGTACGGGAGTTATTATAGGTACTTGTGTATGCGTTTTACCGCAAGTGTTTCTGCATCCTATCCAATACAAAAAAATTATTACCAATACAGCTAATGGTTTATGGGGCAAATAAAAGAAAATAAACGGGCCATACTAATCACCGGTACTATTGTACCCAATAGTAATTTTGTTGCACATACAAATACAGAGCAAAGAAGGCAGGAGTATATGGCCGGGTTTTTATTTTACTCTTTGCAATTTCCTGACGATGATATTTACTTTTTAGAAAATTCGTCGTATAATTTTAATGCAGATGAAAAATTTCTTTCTCTCTTAAAAGAAACCAAAATTACATTGATGAAATTTCCCGTTTCTGATAAATTTTCTGAGGGGAAAGGATACCAGGAATTTGAAATGATTGACGGCTTCGTCGAAAAGTATTTTGAACAGTATAAAAGTTTGATTAAAATTACGGGACGCTATAAAGTGCTGAACATAAAAGAAATAAGCACTTCGTTGACCAGTGATATGTTGGCAGATTCTCATAAAAAACATCGGGTAACACAAACCAATGTATTTTGCGTTACAAGCGATTTCTATAAGCATCACATAAAAAGTTTGTACTTACAGGTAAATGATGCCGGAGGAAGATTTATCGAACATGTCGTTTACGAAAAACTGATTACAGAAAATGTGCTGAACAAAGTAAATCTCTTTTCAGAAAATCCGGTTATTACCGGTTTTTCGGGATCATACGGCGGTACTTTAAGCAGAAATAAATACAAAATGATGTTGCGCAATATGGAACGGAAAGTATTAAGAATATTTGATATTCATCAGTTTTTAATTGAGTATTAGAATATGGGGAAAAAATTTGTCACCTTATTTCCTATTTGCGAAAACGTGCATCTTACCAAAGATTTGGGGCAAATTCCGTTCTTTCTTCAGCAAGTAAATAAATATAATTCCTCTATTGTAAGCTATAACAACAGCAAAGAGTATTCCAACCTTAACGGCGAAGTAAAAGGCCTTAAGATGGAATTTATTGAAAATACCGGCAGGTTCAGTTTTTTAGAAAAAGGTGTGTTGAAATATATTCGCGAAAATGCAAAGAAAATTGACGTACTTAATTTGTATATTTTTTCGAAATTTACTTTTATTTACGGCATAATGTATAAAAGATATAATCCCAAAGGATTTCTCTTTTTAAAACTCGATGGCTACAATGAAACATTTGAGGAGGGAAGAAAAATCAGGCACTCTGCCAATAAGTTTAAAAATTTCATTCTTAAATACACTGAGAAAAAATTTCTTGAGAAAGTTGATTTGATTACAATTGAAAACAGTTTTGGCGAAGAATTAGTAAAAAAGAAATACCCGCACATCGCGCATAAAATAATGTATTTACCGGTTGGGGTAAACGACCATTTTCTCTTTCAAAATTTTCAATCCTCTTTTAAATCATTTGCTCAAAAAGAAAATATTATTCTTACAACAGGGCGTATAGGCGAAGAAATTAAAAACAATGAGATGATGCTGCGCGCCCTTTCACAAACTGAGCTGAAAGACTGGAAAATGATTTTTGTAGGCCCGGTAAATCCGAAGTTCAAACTCTTTTACGAGGAATGGGTAAAAGATTACCCGCACTTAAAAGAAAAGATCATTTTTACAGGAGAAATTCAGAACCGGGCTGAATTGTACGAATGGTACAACCGGGCCAAAATATTCTGCATGACTTCCCGGATAGAATCCTTTTGTCACTCGATCGGTGAAGCGCTTTATTTCGGAAATTACATCATCGGTACGGAAGGAATTGTAAGTATGCCCGACTTAACCAACAAGGGAAAATACGGGACTATTCTTAAAGCAAACGACCATGAGACGATGGCGAAAAAATTGCAGGAGCTGATGGACAGTCCGGATTACTTATCTAAAATATATCCCGAGATTGTCAGTTATTCACATAAGAATTTTGTTTGGTCTAAAATCGTCGAAAAAATTTATAGTAGGATTGAAAACAGGTAAAAAAATGGAGGGCGGAGCAAGAATAAAAGGAATTGACAAGAAGCCGGAACCCGATCTGCCATTAATAAGCATTATTACCGTTGTATTGAATGGGGAAAAATACATTGAGCAAACTTTTAAAAGCGTATTTGAGCAAACTTATTCGAACATAGAATATATTGTAATCGATGGCGACTCGACAGATAAGACCGTTGACATCATCCGGCAATACGAAAACAAAATTGATTACTGGCGAAGCGAAAAAGATAAGGGGATTTATTTCGCGATGAATAAAGGAATTTCATTGGCAAAAGGAGAATTAATCGGGATTTTAAACGCGGATGACTATTTTTCGAAAGACACCGTTAAGTTAGTCGCTGATGAGTATCTTAAAACAAAGGCCGATATTTTTCACGGAGATATTTTATTGATTACAGAGGGCAAAGAAACACGCATGCAACCTGATATTACAAAAATGGATCAGCAGCCTTCTGTTTTTCACCCTACCTGTTTTGTAAAGAAATCGGTTTATGATACTATAGGGGCATTTGACACGCAATACAAAATTTCATCCGATTATGATTTTTTGCTGAGATGCCTGAAGAAAAATTACAAATTTCATTATATCCCCAAGGTACTCAGTCATTTCAGGCCGGGCGGGATGAGTGCTTCCTGCGCAAGTAATATTGAGGGTTATAAAATTATGAAAGTGCATCAAACAGGCCATCACCGCAGTGTAATTATGCGGGGAATTAAATGTTATGTGAAGACTTTCCTGAAAAAAGTAATAAATTTGAAGAATAAGTAATGCGTCGTTTTTTTATATACATAGAATCTGTTTGTCGTAACCGTTCCTCGCGTTTTAAAGGCGTGCTCCTGAAATTTTACCTGGTCACGCATGGCTGCAAGGTTGGGAAGGGTTTAAAATGCGCTGAGTTTCCTTATTTCAAAGGCTTTCCTTATAAAAATATTGTTATTGGAGATCATGTTGATTTAGGAAGGAAAAACACTTTTGAACTGGCACGCGACGGAAAAATTATTTTTGAAGATTACGTTTTACTACACCAAAACATCCTGGTAAGCTGTAACTCACAAATTACATTCGGGAAATGGTCGGCGGTAGCGGAAAATGTAAGCATACGCGACGGCAATCATAAGTTCAGTAAAAATGAATACTACCGCAAACAGGAATGCATTGCCGAGCCTATTGAAATAGGAGAAGATTCGGGAATTGCAGCGGGTTGTGTGGTGTTGATGGGAACAAAAATAGCGAAAGGCGCGTTTATCGGCTCTAATTCGGTTATTACCCGAAAAGATAAAATTGAAGAAAACGGCATTTACGCGGGCAACCCTTTACGATTGATACGCATGAGAGATTAAAAATTTAGCTATGGCGGATAAGGATGTAGTTAAAGAACTTTTTGAGAATACCGCCCTGTATCTTACCTACGATTACAATTTACAAATCAGAAAAGAAACCGTAGAAATTTTTACTCAGGGGGAAAAATTAAATTCCGTATTGGATATTCCCTGTGGTACCGGGGCAATTTCCATTCCGCTTTTAAATCGCATTGAGAAATTAACATTAATAGATATTTCTTCCAATATGCTGGCTATTGCCGAAAAAAATATTCCGGCAGAGTTCAGAAACAAAACCGAACTTATTAATAAAAATTTTTTCGAGTGTAATTTACCTGAAAAATCGTATGACCTCATTTTGTGTTTGGGATTATTAGCGCATGTTGAATCTCCCGGACAATTATTAAACAAACTTTCTTCATTGGTAAAACCGGGCGGATTACTGATTATTCAGAATACAGATTCAAAACATTTTTACAGTTATTTTATACGTGCTTACCTCGGCCTGAAAAATCTTATTTCAAAACAGCCTTACTCGCTTAACAAAGTTCCGGCCAAACTTGTGGAGAAAACACTTATCGCCAATGGTTTTGAATTACAGAATTGTTTTCGATACAATCAATCCTTTTTAGGTTTTTCCAATTTATTTAGTAACGGGAAGAAATACAAATTAACCGGCCGCTTTTTCGGCGACGCGCAGAAAAATAAAAACGCCGCGATGGGCAGCGACTACACTTATCTTTTCAAAAAAATTGGCTGATTCAGAAAAAATAAACCTTTTGGTCATTCCGGACCTGTTTCCAAAATTTGAGGGAGATGTCCAGGGCGTTTTTGTTTTGGATTATTTAAAATCGGTAGCGCCGTATTGCAATACTACAGTGCTTTTTCCTCGCTTACAAGGAACAAAAAAAGGAATTACCTCTGAAAAAACTGAAGATGCAATTATTTTACGCTATTCAGTTACTGAAAATAAAACTTCGGGTTTTGCGAAAGCGACTTTGTACTTTAAACTTTTAAGAGGAGCAATTAAGGAAGGAAAAAAATTACAAAATACGGACATCATCCATGCGCACGGAACGATTATCAGTGGTACCATCAGTTATTTTTTAGCGAGAAAGAAAAAAATTCCTTTTATTATTACCGAGCACGTTGGGCCATTTACTTCGGTTTCTGAAAGCTTCTGGAAAAAGACATGGACAACATTCATTATGCAGCGCGCTGATGCGGTTTTGTGCGTGAGTGAGCACCAAAAAAATGAAATTTTGTCCTGCGGAATTAAACCAAAAAAAATAATTGTCACCAATAACCCGGTGGATACTGAATTGTTTAAACCCACTGCCGGGAGAAAAACCAACCACAATATTCTTTTCGTTGGGCGACTCGATAATTTTAAAGGAGCACTGAGGAGCGCCAATGCTTTTAAGCAAATTGCGGTAAATTACCCCGAGTGGAAATTTACCGTTGTGGGTGATGGGGAAGATTTTATTCCTTTACAAAATTTAATTAAAACCACACCGGCGCTTGAAAACAGAATCATTTTGAAAGGCGGTATGAGTAAAAAAGAAATTGCCAATGAAATGAATCGCGCTGACTTTCTCGTTTTTCCGAGCCGCCACGAGAGTTTTGGTTTAGTTATTGCCGAAGCTTTATCCTACGGCTTGCCTGTAATTACTACCAACCAAACTGCTCCCAAAGAATTTGTAGATAAAGAGAACGGTATTTTAATCTCTCCCGATAACGAAAGCGAAATAAGAACCGCGATGGAGAAAATGATAAAGAATCATTCTTCTTATAATTTAGCAATTATTCGTAGCAAGATTGTAAGTTCCTTTGGTTTTGAAAATTTCGGAAAAAAACTTGCCGATATTTATTTTTCGTTTGGCAATAAGCGCTAACTTGTAGCGGAATTATCGTTTCAAATTTATGTGTGGCATAGCAGGTATCGTAAGTAAAGAAAATCTTAGCCCTACCGGTTTGCATAAGATGTCGGCAACACTGAAACACCGAGGCCCCGATGATGAAGGCTTTACTTTATTTTCTAAAGGCGGACAAACCAAAAATTTTCGCGGGGAGGATACCATTGCAGAACTACAAAACTTTGAACACATCAGCGCGGCAAAACCGGATTATACTCTCGGGCTCATGCACCGCAGGCTATCTATTATCGATTTAAGTGTAAACGGCCATCAGCCCATGCATTTTCAGGATAAATACACTTTAGTTTTTAACGGAGAGATTTATAATTACCCGGAAATAAGAACCGAACTCCAAAAAGAAGGTTATACTTTTCAAACTACCGGAGATACGGAAGTCATCATGGCGGCCTATCATAAATACGGTGCTGCCTGCGTAGAAAAATTTATAGGCATGTGGGCCTTCGCGATTTTTGATAAAGAAAAAAATATGCTTTTCCTTTCAAGAGACCGCTTCGGCATAAAACCGCTGTACTATTATGAAGACGGCAATAAATTCGCCTTCGCCTCAGAAATAAAAGCTTTACTCGCGTTGGATTTTATAGAACCAACAGCCAAACTCTCATCCGCTTTTGAATATATTTCTTTCGGCGCAACTTTCTCTCCCGTTGATGCAATTTTCAGTCAAATAAAAACATTAGAACCTGCAAATAATTTGGTTTTGAATACTAACTCGTTGCAAAGTACTGTTTCATGTTATTACAATTTAAAAGACAAAGTTTTAAATTATATTTTACCTCCCGACGAAAAAATTCTCGACACATTTACTTCCTTACTCAATAATGCCATTAATATTCATTTGCGCTCGGATGTAGCTGTTGGATCGACTCTGAGCGGCGGGCTCGATTCAAGTACTTTAGTCGCACTCGCTTCCACAAAAATGCATGGTAAGACTTTTAAAACATTTACCGCGTCGTATAATGAACCGGGCATTGATGAATCTTCCTTCGCAAAAATGGTCACGAACGCCATTCCAAATTTAGAACCGCATTACATTTACCCGCAAATAAAAGATTACTGGAATGATTTTGAAAAACTAACCCTGCACCAGGATTTACCCATCAGCTCAACATCCATGTTCGCGCAGTGGGAAGTAATGAAGCGCGCCAAACAAGAAAATATTAAAGTGCTTTTAGACGGGCAGGGCGCTGATGAAATATTGGGCGGTTACTACAATTTCGCCGGAATTTATCTTATTGAACTGTTAAAAGGGTTTAGAGTTCGATCATACTTTTCGGAAAAAAAATCCTTAGAGACTAATTTCGTTCCTGACATGAACACCGCCCTGGGAAGAGCCTTTTTTTACTTCATGCCGGACTTTATTCAGCGAAAAATAAGGGCCGGAAAAAGATTGGGTATGGGATTTATTTCGGATAAATATAAACCGGAGATGAACCGCGTTCAAATTCCGGGAAGAGGTGGAAAAAGTTTTAAAGAGCAGTCGTTTTTAAGTATGCAGTACGGCCTGCAGGACCTTTTACGATATGAAGACCGGAATTCCATGGCATTTTCTATAGAAAGCCGCGTTCCTTTCCTTGACCACAGAATAGTTGAATTTTGTATTACGCTTAAGAATGATTGGAAAATCCATGAGGGCTGGACTAAATACATATTAAGAAAAGCTGCCGAGCCGGTTTTAAACCCCGAAGTCAGCTGGCGTAAGGATAAAATGGGATTTGTAACCCCTCAAAAAACTTGGAAGGAGAATTCCAAGAAAGAACTTACAGATTTTGTTAATAACTGCAAGGCCCCGGATTTTATAAATAAAAAATATCTTGTTAATTTGTGTTCCGAAGAAATTAGCAATGCCACTCATTTAAGCGAATTCTGGAGAATGATTTCATTCCTTAAATGGGTACAGGTATTTAAAGTAAGATTTGAGTGATATGCACGGATTAAAATTTGCCCTGATTGGTTGCGGAAGAATCGCCCAAAAACACGCGGAACACATGGCCAACCATGGTAAACTTGTTGCCGTATGTGATACTGTTTCGGAAAATCGGGATGCATTGGCAAAAAAATATTCTTGTAAAGCTTACGACTCAATAGAAAAATTAATTGCCGCAGAAAAAAAAATTGACCTTGTGGCGGTTTGTACCCCTAACGGGCTTCATGCCAAACACAGTATTGCTCTTTTAAAAACCGGATTTAATGTGCTGTGCGAAAAACCCATGGCAATCACTGTTAAGGATTGTGAGAAAATGATTAAGGCTGCGGATACGACGAAGAAGCATTTATTTATTGTAAAACAAAATCGTTTCAATTTACCCATTGCCGAATTAAAAAAAGTAATTGATGAAGGCCGTCTCGGAAAAATTTTCAATGTGCAATTAAATTGTTTCTGGAACCGTAACGATGCATATTACAATACTTCCGACTGGAAAGGCTCAAAAGAATTAGACGGAGGCACGCTATTTACTCAATTCAGTCACTTTATTGATTTGCTTTACTGGATGGTTGGCGATATTAAAAAAGCGCACTTGCTCACCGGGAATTTCATGCACAAAAAAAATATTGATTTCGAAGATACAGGAGTAATCGCGTTGAAATTTACCAATGGTGCGCTGGGAACCGTTAATTATACCGTAAACAGTTTTGCAAAAAACATGGAAGGTTCAATAACTGTTTTCGGAGAAAAAGGAACCGTAAAAGTAGGCGGACAGTATTTAAATGTTTTGGAATACCAGAGCATCGAAAATTACACGATGCAAGCGGTTACCGAATTAAAACCGGCAAATGATTACGGATTTTACCAGGGTTCTATGTCTAATCATGATAAAGTATATGAAAATATTGTAGACGTTCTTACCAAAAACGGAAGCATTGCTACTAATGGGGCAGAAGGATTAAAAACTGTTGAGATAATTGAAAATATTTACAACAGCGTTAAGAAGAAAAATAAAATAAGTTTACAGAATTCATAATATGACGGTACCTTTCCTGGATCTTAAAAAGCAGTACCTCTCACTTAAACCCGCCCTTGATAAAGCATGGGAAGATGTCGTAAGTCAATCTGCATTTATTAAAGGAAAATATGTTTCCGGTTTTGAAAAATCTTTTGCAACTGAAATAAACGCAAAACACTGCGTCAGTGTTGCTAATGGTACGGATGCCATTTACATTATTCTTAAAATGCTGGGCATTGGCCAGGGCGATGAAGTTATAACTGTTGCCAATACGTGGATTTCTTCGGCAGAAACTATTTCTCAAACCGGGGCAAAACCTGTTTTTACAGATATTGAACAGGATTATTACTGCATAGATACGGAAAAAATAAAAGATAAAATTACCACGAAAACAAAGGCGATTATCGCTGTGCATTTATACGGACAAGCTGCAAACATTTCTTCTTTGCAGGAAATTTGTAAAAAGAAAAATTTATTTCTAATTGAAGACTGCGCACAATCGCATCTTACAAAATACAATAATCAATTTGTAGGTACATTTGGTGTTGCTTCTACTTTCAGCTTCTATCCCGGAAAAAATTTAGGCGCTTACGGCGATGCAGGCGCTATTATTACCAATGACGATGAACTGGCAAAAAAAACAAGAATGTACGCAAACCACGGCTCTCTTGTAAAACATCAACACGAAATAGAAGGGATTAATTCGCGCTTAGACGGATTACAGGCTGCAATTCTCTCTGTAAAACTTCCGCATCTTCAAAACTGGAACGATAAAAGAAGAGAAAATACTGCTTTATACAATCAACTACTTTCTTCCATAAAAGAAATTGTTTGTCCCGCCGAAAGAAAAAACACGAACCACACATATCACTTATATGTAATACGCGCCAAAAAACGCGACGCGCTTAAAGAGTATTTGCTTAAAAAAGGAATTGAAACACAAATACATTATCCCAAACCACTTCCCTTCGTAAAAGCGTATGCTTACCTCAATCTTCCTGAAAATGAATGCCCGGTGGCGGCGGCATATATGCACGAAATTTTATCTCTGCCTATGTATCCCGAACTTGAAAAAGAAGAAATTGAATACGTGGCAAACGCTATAAAATCATTTTACACAGAGGCATGAAGATTGCAGTTGTAAGCGCGCATTATTTACCCGAAATAGGTTACCAGGAGGTACATCTTGCAAAAGCATACGCGCGATTGGGACATACTGTAAAAGTTTTTACCACTACTTCCAGTGTAAACCTGGGTGGGAAAATCGGGAAAGTAAATTATAAAACAGGCTTAAGCAAAGATCCGACTTACGGGTATGATATTTTGAGACTCTCCTCCTATTCATTTAAATCAAAAGCATATTCATCAGGTTTAAAAAAATCGGTTAATGAGTTTAAACCCGATTTGCTGATTATTCTCGGCGTTGCAAAAGTTTTCCCGATGTCGCTTTTATCGGAAAGCATGCATAAGAAAACAAAAATCGTAAGCCTGTACGGGGATGCGGGAGAGTATTTAGAGCGAAATACTGTTTCGCAAAAAATAAAATCATTTATGCATGAAACGGGATATACATTCATAAAAAAGCCTTTGTACATGAAGGCCATAAAATATTGTGATAAAATAATTTTAAATACTCCCGAAACGCACCAATATTTCTTGTCTATCATTCCGGAAAAATTAAACCCGGTTTACGAATCGAAAAAACTTTTACTGAATCTCGGGTTCGATCCGGACGAATATTTTTTTGATGAGGAAATTCGGAAAAAGAAAAGAGCGGAGCTGAAAATAAATGATGACGAAGTTGTTTTAATCACTTCTACCCGAATCAACAAAAGAAAAAATTTGGAACAGGTAATTGAATTGATTTCTCGCTTAAACAAAGAAGGCAAAAAAGTCCGATACATATTAGTCGGTTTTTTAGGCGATTCGTACGAAAAAGAATTAAAATCTTTCATTCATTCTCAATCTCACCCGAATACGTTTATGTGTTTTCCTTTTCTTTCTTCGCAGGAAATACAAAAATTGTATTGCGCCGCCGATGCCGGGATTTGGTTAAAAGCCGCTATTTCCATCCAGGAGGCAATGGGTACCGGTTTGCCGATTATTTTAGAGGATAAACCTATTGTAAACCACTTACTGAAAGATGACCATAACGGTTGGTTTTACGGGAAGAATACATTCGACACAACAATTGAAAAAGCGATTAATGTCTTGCTGAACAAAAAATCCGACAGGAAACAATTATCAGCAGAAAACGCAAGCTGGTTATCATACGATGCCATTGGCAAAAAAATTATTAGTAGCTTGCAACTATAATATCCATGACATTCAAGGAATGGAAATACTGGCTTTCTTCCCTACCCTGGCACCTTAAGTGGTTTGTCATATTAGTTTTAATACGTCCCGTAGTAGATAATTTTTATTACCTCAAAAATATTTCTCCTTTCCTTTCTCCGCTATACCTTGTAGGAATTGCTACTCCATTATTCGCAGTAACCGCCATTTTTACTTATAGAAAAAAAGATAATTCAGGTATCGATATTCTTTTCGTGCTTTGGTCGTTCCTGATATTCGTCTCGCTGCTTTTTATGTTCATGAACGACCCAACTTCGGTTACTTTTCTTGAATATTTTCTCAAGCTGTCCATGCCCGTATACCTATTTTTCTTTTTACGTTTACTTATTCGATCACGCCGCGATTTAGATGGAGTATTGCAAACTTTTTTATACTCCTGTTATTTTGTAATCGGTGTTTTTCTTTTTGAATTACTGGTAAACCCGGTAAAAGTTTTAAAAACCCGTGACCTGGAAAGGATACAGGGCTATTATGGCGATGTAATGAATTATGCCATTTACCTTACACAGGGTTTTTTAATTATCTGTTATTTTTATTTCCGGAAAAGAAATACTCAATCCTCCTTTATTCGCACAAGAAACTTAGTTATTGCAGTGATGCTTTGCATTGCTGCTCTTTTTAAAATAAGTCACACGGCCAGTTATGCTGTTTTTCTTTCTATACTTTTTCTGTTTCTGCTGTTTAATCTTAAAACAAATAAAACGACCGGTTTTGTGTTAATTCTTACCATTATGGTTGCCGCTTACTTTTTTGGTGGCGACGCATTAGAGAAAAAAATTGCACCACTTGTTAAAACAGATATTGCTGTTTACGAGGGAAAAAAACAAAACGAAAGGCTTTTACACGGAAGAGTTGGCCGCTGGAAAGATATGTTGGAGCAATTTTCCACCTTTCCCGTTGCCGCTCAATTTTTCGGAATGCCTTTAATGATAACCAATTCGTATGCCGAAGTAAGTACCGGTGCACATAATGATTTCGTGCGCATACTTTTCTTTACCGGGGTTACGGGGCTGGTTATTTATCTCCTTATTCTCTTCTCCCTGTTGCGGCGTTTAAAATATTTAACTTCCGAATTTCACTTTCTCGCTTTAGGAACTATCAGCATTTTATTTTTGTATTCTATCTCTACTTGCCCTACTCTTTACGCTCCCATGCTTTACATCATTCTTTCGGTATTTTGTTATATGTCCTTACCCGCAACTATTTTAGAACAACATGAAGGGTAAGAAAATTCTGATCCTCGGAAAACTTCCCCCGCCTTATATGGGCCCGGCTGTTGCAACTGAAATTATTTTAAACTCCGCTTTAAAAAACACGTTTGAGTTAGTTCATCTCAATACAAAAATAAATACGGAGCTGGATACATTCGGGAAATGGAGTATCGGTAAAGTATTTAAAAATATTTCTCTTTATTTCCGGATGCTTAAACTCGTTTCTGGTAAAAAACCGGATTTAGTTTTAATTCCAATCAGTCAAACTACTACCGGTTTTTTTAAGGATTCTATTTTCATTTTACTTGCTTCGCTCTTTCGCAGGAAAATTCTTCTGCATCTTCGAGGAAGCCAGTTTAAAGTGTGGGCGGATAATTCCTCAGGGTTAAATCGCGCCTATGTAAAATTCATTTTAAAAAAAGCTAAAGGAGTAATTGTATTGGGAAATAAACTCAAATATATTTTTGAGCCTTATTTTTCTTCTGAAAAAATATTTGTTGTTCCTAACGGTGCTGATTATACCTTTCCTGCAAAAACAAAAAGCCTAGAGGTAAATATTCTGTATTTCTCAAATTTATTAGCGGCTAAAGGCGTAGTAGACGTTTTTAAAGCGATTGAAATTTTATCAGGCAAAATAAAAGCGAATTTCTCAATTGATTTTGTGGGCGAATGGTATTTACCCGAAGATAAAAGACTCTGTGATGAAATAATAAATAAGAAGACTCTGCCAATTCGTGTTCATTCATCAAAATCAGGTGCGGGGAAATTTAAATTCTTGTCGGATGCCGATATTTTTGTTTTTCCTCCGCGTGAACCCGAAGGCCATCCTTGGTCGATTGTAGAAGCAATGGCAGCAGGATTGCCGATAATTTCTACCGATAAAGGCGCTATTACCGAATCAGTCATTGACAGATGTAACGGATTTATTATTGAGCCCGGGAGGCCTGAACAAATTGCTGAAAAATTAAAGTTGCTTATAGAAAATGAATCGTTAAGAAAGAAAATGGGTGAAGAAGGCAGAAATTTGTACCTTTCTAACTTCACCGAAAGTAAAATGGTAGAAAAACTTTCGGCAGCCTTTACAAAAATAATTGAATCGTGAAACGTGAAGCCGTGCATACAGAGGAACTTGAACAGGTAGAGGAGTTTTGGGATAACAATTTATGCGGAAAACAATTTGTTGAAGCAAAATTTCCCTCTAAAGAATTTTTTGAACTCTATAGAAATTTTCGATATAAAAAAACGCACCATCTTGACGCGTACATCGATTGGAAATCGGCCAAAGAAAAAGACGTTTTAGAAATCGGCCTTGGTATAGGTGCCGACGGAACCCGTTGGGCGGAGCATGCAAAATCGTATACAGGAGTTGATTTAACAGCGGAAGCGGTAAAGGCTACGCAAATACATTTTTCACACTTAGGCCTGAAAGGAAACATTCTGCAGGGAAATGCAGAGGCACTGAATTTATCTAATGAACAATTTGATATTGTTTATTCACACGGAGTATTACATCACACAGTAAATATTGAAAATACTTTTCGTGAAATTTACAGAGTACTCAGGCCAAACGGGCAATTTATTGTCATGCTCTATGCAAAAGGTTCATTTAATTATTGGTTTCGCATACAGGTCTATTTCAGATTACATTTGTTGTTTGAAATATTCAAAAATAAAATTGGCGGTAGTTCAAAAGGAAATTGGGCTTTGCATATAAAGAATTTTAAAACGGAAGGGTGGAAATATCTTTCCTGGAAAAATTTTCCGCACCGATGCACCGATGGGCCCGATTGCAAAATCGCGAATATTTATTGGCACAGGGAAATGTGTGAAATGCTGGAGCGCGCAGGCTTTACCGTTGAAAAAACAAAAAAAGCGCATTTTCCATTGGGAGGAACATTCCCAAAACTTGAACGTTCTCTCGCAGCCTTTATAGGCTTTCATCAAATTATCTGGGCACGAAAAAAATAAAAATATGTGCGGCATCGCAGGGTACATAGCTTCGCAAAAACTCAATGGTGCTGCCATGCTGAGCTCTTTGCATCACCGCGGCCCTGACCACGAAGGTTTTTTTGAAGCCTCATTTCCCGCTAAAGAAATTTATTTAGGCCATACACGACTCAGCATTCTTGATCTTTCTGAAAACGGAAACCAACCTATGTTCAGCGATAACAAAGAAATTGCTATTGTATTTAACGGAGAAGTTTACAATTTTCAGGACCTTCGTAAAACGCATTTACGGAGTGAAAAATTCGTTTCCTCAACAGATACGGAGGTAATTTTAAAACTCTATGAAAAACTGGGAATCAGTTTTGTAAAAGAATTACAGGGCGATTTTGCTATTTCTATTCTCGATAAAAAAGCAGGGAAATTGTTTCTTATTCGTGACCGCATTGGTGTAAAACCACTTTATTATTGTGCGCACAACAACCAGCTTATTTTTGCTTCCGAAATAAAAGGAATTCTTGCGGCCGGTATTAAAGCGGAACTGAACGAAGAAGAATTATTAGATTATTTCGTTTTTAAATACAGTTCGAAAAACAAAACGCTTTACAAAAATATTTTCCGCCTTGCTCCGGCTCATGTATTAGAATATGATTTGGAGAAAAATAATTTTATCATTCAACCCTATTGGGATTTACACAAAAACAATAAATACACCGGCCTCTCTTATTCTCAGGCTAAGGAATGCCTTTTTGAATTGGTAAAAGAAAGCATTAACCAAAGATTGATTTCTGATGTTGCCATTGGTAATTTTCTATCGGGCGGGCTTGATTCTTCCATCATCGCATTCTTTTTAAAAGAGAGAAAAGATATTATTCACTATTGCGCACGAAAAGCCGAAAAAGATTTAAAAAAAGAGGGAACTACTTCGGATTATCATTACGCTGCGCAACTTGCCAAAGACTGGAATTTAAAATTAGTCGCTGCCGACATAGGCAAAGAAGAGGCTACCTTGGAAATGATTCGCAAAACATTATCCTACTCGGATGATTTAATTGCTGATGGCTCGCAAATTCCTTCTTACCTGATTACGCACGAAGCAGCAAAAACTTCTAAAGTCATTTTATCAGGCATGGGTGCCGACGAATTATTTTTAGGTTATGCGGGCCACATGCTTACCCTGGTTTCTTCTCAATGGTTGGGCAAAGCCCCGTTTTCAAAAACAATCGGGAATATGGCGGCAAAAGTAAACCAGGGCAAAGGAAAATTTTTGGCGTACAGGCGTTATATTCATAAAATGGGCAAGTATAATTCTTTGCCCGATTATAAATACGCTTTGTTTAATATCGTTGGTGATTTTGATAATTCCTGTTCGGTTTATAAAGGAAATAAAGAGCGGATTATTGATGAATTATCGGCTTACTTCCCGAAAGGACAAAATACTTTTGACAGCCTCGCGCATTTTGAAATGGAAAATTTTCTGGTAAAAAATTTACATTATACAGATCGCATGGCAATGGCTAATTCGGTAGAATGCCGCGTGCCGTTTTTGGACCACCGCATTGTAGAATTTGCTTATAGTATTCCCTTAAATTATAAATTGAACAATAGCGGAAAATTTAAACGTATTTTAAAAGACACTTTTAAAAGTCATGTTCCCGATTATGTTTTAAAAAGACGCAAAGCCGGTTTTGGAATGCCTCTCCGTAGTATTTTCAGCAGTGAAGAAAACATAAATGGCTTGCTTAATAAGTCTTTTTTCACTAACTTTCACTCGTTTTCGGTAGAGAATATAGAAAGGATTATTGAAAATCATGTTTCAGGAAAAGAAGATAACTCGTCGATTATTTACGCGCTTATTTCTTTTCAGGAATGGTATAAATTAAATTTTACTTAGTGTGGAGCAACTTACCCAAAATCTGAAAAGCGGAGAAATGAAAATACTGGAAGTACCTTTCCCGGTACTTGCCAAAGGTTGCGTTTTAGTAAGAAATCATTTTTCAGTAATAAGTGCAGGTACGGAAGGAAAAACGGTGAAAGATGCACGCCTCGGCTACATTGGTAAAGCAATGGCTCGTAAGGATGATGTAAAAAAAGTTATTAAGTCGGCAAAAACTATTGGAATAAAAGAAACCTACCAGGTAATGATGAATAAACTGGACGCACCTTCTCCGTTAGGGTATAGTTGCGCCGGAGAAGTTATTGGCGTTGCGGATGATATTACCGAATTTAAAATCGGAGATAAAGTTGCATGTGCGGGCGTGGGTGCGGTACATGCGGAAATAGTTGCCGTAGCAAAAAATTTATGCGTTAAGCTTCCGGATGATATTTTATTGAACGAGGCAGCTTTTACTACTCTCGGCGCTATTGCCTTACAGGGAATCCGTCAGGCGGATTTACGTTTGGGAGAAAATTGCGCAGTGATTGGCTTGGGATTAATCGGGCAATTAACCATTCAATTATTAAATGCAGCGGGTATTAAAAGTATCGGTATAGATATTGATAAAAAAATGGTTGAGCTTAGTAAAGAAATAAGTGCAGCTCATGCTTACGAAAGAAACCAGGAAGCTTTAGAAGAAACCATTCATGAATTAACAAACGGGTACGGAGTAGATGCCGTAATTATTACCGCCGCGACAGACAGCACCGACCCGATTGATTTTGCCGGAGACATTTGCCGCAAAAAAGGAAAAGTAATTATTGTAGGAAGTGTTCCTACCGGATTTAAACGCAGCAAGTATTATAAAAAAGAATTGGAAGTAAAAATGTCCTGCTCGTATGGCCCGGGGCGTTATGATAACAAATACGAAGAAGAAGGAATTGATTATCCGATTGGTTATGTGCGTTGGACAGAAAACCGAAATATGCAGGCCTTTGTCGAGTTACTTGCTGTAAAAAAAATAAACCTTCAAAAAATTATTACGCATACATTTGATTTTAAGGACGCGCCTGACGCTTACCAACTAATTTTAGACAAAGAAGAAAATTACTCAGGTATTTTATTGAAATACGATTTACAAAAATCACCCAAGAAAAAAATTGAATTAAAAATCGTAAAAGCTCAGGCCGGCAAAGCGAATATTGGTTTTATAGGCGCAGGCTCTTTTGCAAATAACGTTTTGCTACCCGTTCTTAAAGGGAAGGCAAGTTTCATTGGTGTTTCCAGCAGCAAACCGAATAATGCACGTAATGTGGCCGATAAATACGGATTCTCTTATTGTACTGATAACGCTAAAGAATTAATAGCCGATAAAAATATTAATACGGTATTTGTCGCAACCCGACATGATTCACATGCAGGATATGTTTTAAGCGCTTTAGAAAATAAAAAAAATGTTTTTGTAGAAAAACCACTTTGCTTAAATGAAGAAGAGCTGAACCGGATAAAAACTGCCTATCAGGATTCTTCTTCGGTTTTGATGATTGGTTTTAACAGGCGGTTCTCTCCTCTCATTCAAAAAGTGCACGGCCACTTTAAAAAAATAAATACTCCGCTTGCCATTAACTATCGCGTTAATGCTGGAACAGCCCCTGCAGATCATTGGATTCATAACAAAGAAAAAGGCGGAGGAAGAATTATAGGGGAAGTTTGCCACTTTATAGATTTAGTGGCGTTTTTAGCAAATTCGAAAATAAAATCAGTCTCTGCTCAGTCTATAAACGACAGTCATAAACTGAACGACACACTGACCATTAATCTTAGTTTTGAAAATGGTAGCATTGCATCCATTTCCTATTTCTCCAACGGAAATAAAAACCTGGAAAAAGAACGCATTGAAATTTTCGGAGCGGGGCAAGTAGTAAGCATTAGTGATTTTAAAGAGATGTCCGTTTACGGAAGCTCGGTAAAAACTCAATCGCTTGCCAGGCAAGACAAAGGGCATAAAAACGAAATAGCTCTTTTCATTGAGGCGATAGAAAAAGGAAAAGAATCCCCTATTCCGTTTGCTGATATTTACAATTCTATGCTCGCCACATTTAAAGTAGAGGAATCTGTTGCAATGAACGGTGCACAAATAATTTTATAAGAGCATTCGTTAATATGAACATTGCAAAAAACGAATACGCACTTATTGAAAATTCATTAGAAAAACTTCGGAAATACATTGAAAAAGAGGAGTTTAAGGGTTATGACCCGTATGACACTCTCAATTCTTTTTTCAAATTTAAATACTTTGGAAAATTCGTTTCCGTTTTAGCTATTCAATTTCAAAAAAGAAACCCGGTAAATATCCGCCCTGTTTTAGGAATAAAGAAAAATTATAATCCTAAAGCAATAGGTTTGTTTTTATACTCTTATTGTATCTTGCAGAAAAATAACCCTAATAAAGATTATTCCAAACAAATTGATTTTCTCTTTGCTTATTTAAAAGATAATCCGAGCAAAGGTTTTAGTGGCTACTGCTGGGGATATAATTTTGATTGGGCCAGCTCGGGCAAATACATTAAAGCTTATAGTCCGAATGTAGTGGTGACCTCATTTATTTCAAAAGGTATTTTTGCCTATTATAATTTAACCAAAGATGCAAAAGCATTTGAAATATTAAAAAGTATCGGCAATTTTATTTTAAAAGACTTACCTCTCACCGAAACCAAAGAAGGAGTTTGTTTCAGCTACACAACACTAGGCGTTGATTGTTGTTACAATGCAAGTTTGTTGGCAGCGCAAACTTTATCGCAAATTTATTCCATAACCAAAGAACTCGCTTTACTTGAAAAGATAAAACCGGCAATTGACTTTGTACTCAGCAAACAATTTGATGATGGCCATTGGAATTACAGTATAGAAATTGAAACAGGTATTGAGCGCAAACAAATAGATTTTCACCAGGGATATATTATTGATTGCATTAAGGACATTTTAAAGAGCACAGGCATTAGCGATAACAAATACACAATTGCTATTGAAAAAGGCACGGATTATTATTACAAAGAGCAGTTTTTTGAAAACGGTCAATCCAAATGGAGATTGCCAAAAATTTATCCGGTAGAAATTCATAATCAATCGCAGGGCATTATTACTTTTTGTGATTCTGAGAAGTATAAAAATTTTGCTACAATCATTGCAAAGTGGACCATTGACAATATGCAAGACAAACAGGGTTACTTTTATTACCGAAAATTGAAAAATTACACACACAAAATTCCGTATATGCGCTGGAGTCAGGCATGGATGTTTATTGCACTTACAGAATTAGTGGTTTCATTAAACAATAAAAAGAACTGATGGCGCGCGATTTTACATTGAAGAAATATCATGAATTGCTTAACGCAGCCATTAAAGCTGGTTACACACTTACCTCGTACGAAGATTTTATTTTGAATGGCAAAAATTATTCAAAAGTTTTTATTCTCCGACACGATGTAGATGATTTGCCGAATAATTCCCTTCAAACTGCAATTCTTGAAAATAAATTGGGCGCAAAAGGCTCTTATTATTTTCGTGTAGTAAAACAAAGCTTTGACGAAACCGTAATAAATAAAATAAAAGAACTTGGCCACGAAATAAGTTATCATTACGAAGACATGGCTTTATGTAACGGAGATATAGAAAAAGCATTTGCCCATTTTAAGGCCAAACTTGAATTGTTTAAAAAATTCTATCCCGTAAAAACCGTTTGCATGCACGGTAGTCCGCTTTCTAAGTGGGATAACCGCCTGCTGTGGAAAAATTATAATTACAAAGATCTTGGCATTATTGCCGAACCCTATTTTGATACCGATTTTAAAAAAGTGCTTTACATAACCGACACCGGGCGTAAATGGAATAATGCTACATCCAGCGTGAGAGACAAAGTGGACTCCGGGTATAATTTTACTTTCAACAATACCGATGATATTTGCAGGGCATTTACTCAGAATAAGTTTCCTTCACAAATTATGCTGAATATTCATCCGCAAAGATGGACAGATAATTACTATTTTTGGGGAAAGGAATTAATTGTTCAGAATTTAAAAAACATTGTTAAACGAATTTTAGTTTCAGGAAAAAGTGCTGATTAAAAAAATACGCATCCCGGTTGCACATATTGTAATGATTGGATTTTTGCCATCGTTCCTTAAAAAATTTGTGTACCGTTTAAAAGGATACAAAATAGCCCGCAACGTTAATCTCGGTTTAGGTTGTGTAATAATCGGCAAAGAAGTGGAGATTAGAAAAAACTCAAGTATCGGTTTCCTAACCATTGTACGCGCTGATAAAATTAAAATCGGCCGTTTTGTAAAAATTGGCTCTTTGTCCGTTATAGATACCGCGCGTTTTGAAATAGATGACGATGCACGTATTAACGAACAGGTTTATGTGGGCGGAATAAAAACTCCTGAATCTGCTTTATTAATGGGAAAAAGAACCATTATAATGCAGGCAAGTTATCTTAATCCAACTTTACCAATTATTATTGGCGATGATTCAGGAATCGGCGGCGATTGTTTATTGTTTACGCACGGCTCATGGAACTCTGAATTAGAAGGTTATCCGGTAAAATTTGCTCCTATTACAATAGGGAAAAAAGTTTGGCTGCCCTGGAGAGTTTTTATTATGCCCGGTGTTACCATTGGAGATAATGTGGTGATTGGCGCCGACTCGATGATTAATAAAGATATTCCTGCCAATTGTTTAGTCGCCGGCTCTCCCGCAAAAATTCTGAAAGAAAATTTCCCGACTCCGCTGAGCGAAGAAGAAAAAAGTAAAATTACAGAGCGCATTTTTTCTGAATTCTCATCTCATTTAATGCATAATGGTTTTAATGTGGATATGAATTTTGCAAACGGAGCACTTAAAATGTCGGTTAAACAAGAATCCACAAATGCCTTTATTAATTATTGTGAAGATGAATCTTTGAAGGCAAATACCGAAACATACAACAGTATTTTAATAGTGAGAAAAGGTACAGCCAAAAATATTTCCGCTTATGGAATGATGATCTCGTTAGAAGACAATACCCGGATTGGTAGCTCTTTTGCGGGCGAAGAATTAATTTCTTTTTTATCGCGTTACGGCATTCGTTTTAACCGCCTCGATTAAATATGAGTGTATTAGTTTATTTGGGCCATCCCGCGCACTTCCACCTTTTTAAGGAAACTATTAAAAATCTGCTCGCCAAAAAAGAAAAAGTAACCATTGCTATTAAAAGCAAAGACGTTCTTGAACAACTTTTAAAAGACGCGAATTTTAATTATGTAAATGTAAGTTCTCCGTCAGGGAAAAAATCTCCCTACAAGGATTTTGCCACACGACTTTTAAAATTGAGAAGCCTAATCCGAAAAGAAAAACCCCGATTATTAATAGGTTCCGCCGCTGAGTTAGCTTTGTTAGGAAAATTTTTCAGAATTCCATCTTACATTTTCTTTGAAGATGATTTTGAGGCGGTACCTAAATTCGCAAAAATAGCCGGCCCATTCGCAACAAAATTAATTTGTCCCAACTGTTGCAGCGCCTGGAAATGGAATCACAAAAAAATTGGTTACAACAGTTATCACGAATTGGCTTACCTCCACCCCCATCATTTTACTCCTGATTTTGAAAAAGTGAAACATATTTTCAGCAGGGATAAAAAGAATTTTATTCTCCGCTTTGCACAATTAACTGCCTATCATGACGTGGGAAAATCGGGAATTACCACGGAGATAGCGCAGCAATTAATTGATATGTTAAGTAAGCATGGTTCGGTTTTTATTACATCTGAAAGAGCGCTTGAGTCACAATTTGAAAAATATCGCATTCAAATTCCTCCTTTAGATATTCACCATGCTTTGTATTTTGCGGATATGTATATCGGTGACAGCCAAACCATGACTGCCGAAGCAGCTGTATTGGGAACTCCCGCTATTCGCTTCAATGATTTTGTGGGAGAACTTTCGTATTTAACAGAACTTGAAAATAAATTCGGTCTTACTTATGGCATACGAACAAATGAACCGCAAAAAATGCTGCAAAAAGTAAACGAGCTTTTATTATTACCGAATCTTAAAGATGAATGGGAAGCCGGAAGAAAGAAAATGCTGGAAGAATGTATCGACTTCGCCGACTTTATGTTAAAGCTCATCGGGTCAAAACCCATTTAGGTTTACTTTATTAAAGCACTCAGCGAATACTCTTGAGAAATTGTTGAAGAGGGTATTTTTTATTCTCGTGCATTTACATTATTTTCGTAGGAGCAGATTGAATTATGAAGAAGGAACTTTTAGTTAAAGAGCAAGGTGCAGAGGCAGCAGAGTTTATCTCAAAGTTCACGGATGTTGCATCATCAGATACCCATGTCCTTAAAACAATCATTAGTTTTCCTGTTGAAGCTATTGAAGGCTCTGTTAATAAAGCAATCATAAACCTCAATAAAATAAATGACATAAGAGGGATAAATGCTTTTTACAAACTCACCAATTCAAAATTACAGGAAAGCGGAATTTTTATAGGGTGTGTGGAAACGCATGTACAGCGCAAAAAAAGAATTCTTAAAAAATATCCGTTTATATTGGCACAAATTTATTTTTTATTTGATTTTATTTTTAAACGCGTTTTTCCAAAATTACTCCTTACCAAATGGCTTTACTTCTTCGTAACTGCCGGCCGTAACAGAGTTCTTTCTAAAGCGGAGGCATTAGGGCGATTGGTCTTTTGCGGCTTCGATATTATTGAAATAGCCGAAATAAAAGGCCTCACTTACTTTGTATGTGCCAAAACACACAGACCGGTTCCCGTAAAAAACCCTTCATTCGGAATTCTTTTTAAGATGAAACGAATCGGTAAAAACAATAACCCTATTACCGTTTACAAATTCCGAACCATGCACCCCTATGCAGAGTATTTGCAGGAGTATGTTTATCAGAAGAATAATTTAAAAGACGGCGGCAAATTTAAAAACGACTTCCGCATAACAAGTTGGGGTAAATTTATGCGCAAATTCTGGATTGATGAACTGCCCATGATTGTAAATTTACTTAAGGGGCAAATAAAACTGGTTGGCGTGCGCCCTCTAAGCGAACATTATTTAAGCCTTTATTCGGATGAGTTAAAACAAAAAAGAATAACCGCCAAACCAGGGCTTGTACCTCCTTTTTATGCCGACCTGCCCGTATCGTTAGAGGATATTATGAAATCGGAATTAAAATACCTCGATTTATATAAAGCCCATGCTTTAAAAACCGATTGCTCGTATTTTTTCAGGGCTTTTAACAACATTGTTTTTAAAAGCGTACGCACCAATTAAAAAATATTAGCTGTATATTTACCGGAAGCAATTACTATGAGAAAATTCTTCGTCCTGCTTCTTATATGTACACTCTTTTCCTTTACGGCCCTTACGCAGGAAATAAATAAACATATTTCGTTTACCAGTATTTACGATTATCTCGACGAACTGGCCAACATACAGGTTATTGAATTAAACTCGGCAGTAAAACCTTATTCCCGTAAACTTATCGGAGAAAAGCTTCGTGAGGCTGAATTGAAAAAGGAAAAACTAACCAAGCGCCAACAAAAAGACTTGGCATTTTTTCTGAAAGACTACAACAAAGAAGTTATTCCGAATAAAAATTTTAAACGCAGGCCCGATCTTTTTTATTACCGTGATTCTTTGTTTGCATGTACGCTGAATCCCATACTTGGATTCTCGTATTCAACAAATCAAAACGGTGTTGCAAGTCACCGGTGGAACGGAGCCGAAGTATGGGGAAATGTTGCCAACAAATTCGGTTTTTATTTCAGCCTGCGCGATAACGGAATAAACAACGTACTTTCAACACCCGATTATTTAACACAAATACCGGGTGCCAATTACAAACCTTACCAGGGCGTTAACAAAGTACGTACCGATTTTGACGAAGCACGCGGAGGTATCAGTTACGGATGGAAATGGGGCTCAGTAAGTTTATTAAAAGATAATTTTACCTGGGGAAATAATTACAACGGCGCCAATATTTTTTCGGGCAGGCAGCCTTCTTTTGCTTACCTGCAATTAAAAATGAAACCCGCAAAATGGTTTGAGTTTAATTACATTCACGGCTCATTGGTATCGCAAATTTTAGATTCTACACGTATTTATGGCGTAGGCAGCGCTTTGAGGAAAAATTTTATTCCTAAATACGTCGCCGCGAGCTTGGCAACTTTCAGGCCCTGCAAAAATTTTTATTTTTCATTGGGCAATTCCATCGTGTATGCCGATAAATACATTCAACCCGTTTACCTGATACCGTTTATGTTTTATCCTTCGGCCGACCACACCATGAACGGTGCGGGAAGTAATTCGTTGGGAGAAAATTCGCAAATGTTTTTAGATGTGAGCATCCGCAGCATTCCTAAAACACATATCTACACTACTCTTTTTATTGACGAAATAAATGTGGGAAAAATGTTTACGCCCAGCAAACAAACCAATCTTTTCAGTTTTAAAGCCGGAATCCGTTTTACCAATTTATTAATTAAAAACACTTCGCTTACTTTTGAATATACGCGCACGAATCCGTGGGTATATGTTCATCCTATTGCATCTACTGCTTTTTCTTCCAATAATTACAACATGGGGCACTACCTCGGTCAAAATTCAGAAGAATTTTATGTAGGATTAAAATTAAAACCCGCACGCGGATTAATGATTGATCTCGGCTTTATACAGGCATACAAAGGACATACCGAACCATTTATGCAGACTAATGGTGTTAATGCAAACGTGGCAGGTACTCCTTTCTTAACTACTGCCGACTGGTCTAATCAATCTGCATTCATAAAGGCACAGTACGAAATTATTAACGATCTTTTTATTTTTGCAGAATACTGGCAAAGTAATATTGACGGAATATCCACGAATCAATATACAGCGCCTTTTTACTACGGCAAAACAAATACAATTACGTTGGGATTAAATGCCGGATTTTAATTGAGGTATTGCATTTCAAACATCATCAGCATAAGCTCGTACATTTTCAAACGCAATTCAGTATCCTTATCTGATTTTGATTTCTTTTTAAAAAGTCCTCGCTTGGTAGCTTTGGTTTTAGATTCATCGTTACTTACGTCAGCCGAAGAAACATCTTTGTCTTTTTCGTGTTTGAGGTATCGTTGGTTAGCCGGCATATCATCGCCATCTGTTTTACCAAAATTAAAGGTGAAACCTAAACCTATATATAAATACTTGTCGTAATGTGTCCAGCTTCTTTCCCAGGAATCAAGTTTATCCGATAAAACGGTTGTGTATCTGAAATCAAAAGTAATGTCCGTTTTACCATTGAGTTTAAAATTGATTTTTCCGCCAACAGGTATTATGATGGCACTTACCATAGCCGCTTTTTTTGTAACCAAACCGCCTGCAGAAGTAATTCCCGCGCTATCAATTCCTGTAGTTACATACCCGTTTGTGTGTTCAAGATACCAAAGACCATTGTTTGCCTGTTTGTACAGGCGGCTGCGGAAGAAAACCTGCCCTACACCTGCCGTTGCAAATACACTTAGCCTGTTAAAAAATTTACGTTGTTGTTCCTTACGAAAAACCTGCTGAGAAAGGTTGTATTTAAAGTTTACAGAGTAATCCATGTAATCCGCTATAAAATAACGGGGATAAAGTTTGTTGGCTATTTTTTCGCCGGTTAAACTTCCCTTAGAAACCTGTAGTTCCGCAATCAATCCGTATTTAAATTTCTTGCCACCGTAAAGACTGTAAGCAGAAGCGAAACTCTTTTTGAAATCTGCAATTTTCGGAAAATAATTATAAAGTGCTACATCGCCGTAAAAAAGTGCAGCTCCAAAATTTGCGCCGGCATACCAACCGGTTTTCAAACTCATGTAATTTTCGTTTGTATGCTCGGGGTTTTGCCATTTATCCTGCGCAAAAGCAGAAAAAGACAAAAGGCTGAAAGCGGTCAAAAACCGCAAACCTTTTAAATATTCGAACCTTAACAACATACTTATGATAATAACAACGCAATATCCTCTTTTTTTTTAACTTATACAAGTTTTAGGGCATTTATTTGTACTTTAGTAGCTCATTATCAAAGTGATGAACCAAGCCCCTTATAAGTTTTTGCCACTGCTCAAGATGCTTCTGCTTATGGTTTTAGCTTCGGTCAGGGGGCTTTCTCAAACCGCGAATAACTCGGCCAAATGCAAGGCCCTCGCTATTTCGGGAGCCGAATGGGCAAAAGGCGCTTACAATTTTTCTAAAGAAAGTTACCTGGCCGATAATCCGACCCTCGCTTCATTAAATATCGACTCCTCGCATTATTGCATGTTGCAATCTATATTTTGCCTCGATTCGTGCATAACCCTTGCTTCCGACTCAGATTATTTTGCGCTGGGTTTTGCGCGCTTTGCCAAAAGAAAAGCGACAAATACTTTGGCGTGGATAAATAATTGTAAAGAAGAGAGCCGGAAAAACAGGAAAAGAGAATTGACTTGGGAGGCAGTTACTTCCTCGCAGCAGGTTGTGCTGGATGCTTACCATGCCTCTTTTTATTTTGATGGGGATGTGCCGATAGAGAAAAAACCGGAAGCGGTTGCGCCCACCGAAAAAAAAATTACTAAATTGGATGTTGACCAGGCCCTGTTTGCGCTTTTAAGCGAGCAACTGCACGAAAAATCGGAGAAACACAAACAGGAAATTGCCCGACTCGATGAAAAAATTAAAAACAGTAAAGACCCTGTTAAAACAAAAAAATACAAGGAAGAAATAAAAAAACTGGAATTACAGGAAAGTACGTTAGTAAAAAAAAATGTTGAAGCCTCTGAAAAATTATCTGAAATAAACGGCCTGATAGAAGAGCGCGACAAAAACATTAACGCGGGCGTAAAAAGTGAAGAGACCGTTTTTGCAAAAGGATTGAATAAACCGGCCGACGAATGGAATAAACAGGTTTTAATGAATGCCGATCTCCCCTCGGGATTGGTCTACCAGATACAAATAGGCGTTTACAAAAACACCATAGTGCCCGAGATTTTTAAGGGCCTCACTCCTATTTTCAGCGTGCCTGTATCGGGCGGCATTTCCTACTCAACCGGCATATTCGAAAAATTTACCGACGCGCAGGAAGCCAAACTCTATGTAAAAAGTATGGGCCTTGCCGACGCGTTCATCATTGCTTACCATAATAAAAAGAAAATTACTTTGGCGGAAGCCGCCAAACTCGAAAAAAAATAATCAGGCTTTTAAGATCACTACTTCTACCCGTATGTTCATCTGGCCTTCTTCATTATTTTGCGGATCCGCTATCACCGGTTTTTTACCACCATAGCCTTTAGGCACCAAACGAACAGACGTGATGCCATGCGTTTCTAAAAATTTTTTAATAGCCTCAGCACGTTTCAAAGAAAGCTCTTTGGCGCTTCCCTGGAAATTCCATTCCTCACCCAACCCCGCATACGATTTATTTTTGGCTACGCGGTTATCTCCGTTGGTATGGCCCTGTATCTCTATAACCACTTCTTCGTTATTTTGCAAAAAGCCTAACAGTTTTTGAAGTTCATCGGCCGACTCGCGTTTTAATGCGTAAGTGTTGGGATAAAAATAAATGCTCTTCATCACAAAAACATCCCCTGCTTTTAAAGGCTCAAGCATCACAATTGCTTTTGTGGTATCATTATTTTGCGACGTAATGTTGATGGTTACACTTTTGTAACCCAGTAAAGAACACTTTATTTTGTAAGAATTTCCTTTTACAATGTTTGCAGCCCATTCGCCTTTAGCCAGTGGTGTAATGGCCAATTCGTCATTACTTGTTGCCTCTGTCACCAGGGGTTTATAATCTACCGCACTGTTGTTCTTTTTGTTTTTTATATAGCAGGCCAGAACGGGAATTCCGGAAGTAAGTATAACAGAGTCTTTTTTTGCAGCGGGAAGATCAGTTTTTTTAATACTCAAGGTATCCCGTTTGGTTTTAATGGATACTGATTTTACCGAAAGCGCGGCAAGGTCTCTTTTACAGGGAACGTGAACGGCTTTCAGACGCAGGGTGTCTTTACCATCAAACAATATAAGTCGATGCCCGCAATTATTAACGGAGGTATTAAGCACCGAGATATAATACGTGTTTCCGGCAAGTGCGTTGAATTTTTTTTGGGAAAGATCGTAAGGATCTTCTTTATTCACCAGGGAAAAAAATTCGTTTCGTACAGGTTTTACTTTTTGATCATACACTTTTTTACAAAAATCAGAGGTGTTATACTGGTACACAAATACTGAATAGGAATCGCTGTCATTCAAAGGATCTACCTTAAACGTAACGGGCGTGTTTTCTTTAACGAGTATCCTGTACCAATACGTAAACTGATCGCGGTACCCATAAAACACACTTTGGTTCAATGCCTGCCTGGTTTCACCGGTTTTTTCTATATGTCTGAGGGGAATTAAGAGTTCCTTATAAAAATTACAATCGTAATTTTGGTAAGTTGGCAACTGGGCCGGCGCGGTATTAAAACACAAACCAAAAAAAAGCAAACGTAAGAATACTTTCATGCTCTAAGGTAAAAACTTTTTATTGATTCATAAGACAGAAGTTAAATACTAATAATAACAAGGGCAGTAAAAACAAGATGAGCTTATTTTTCATAAACTGTTTTTTGAAAACGTATGCAAAAATACGTATCGTTTTAAAAAATAAATGCGGTAACCGGTAAAACAGGTTAATGATTAGCCGGACTTTACTCTTTGGTAATTTTTGAATAAAAAAATATCGTTTGAACAATTCAAACGATATCTTTTTGAAGAAGGACAGCCTGATGCATTGCCGGGAAGAACATCTTCTTAAATTTATAATGTAAATGTACTATGGTAAGAGCACCCTTAAAGGAAGTTTTAGTTTAAACCCGCTATTTCACAGCCGATCGTCAGTAAAAAATAGCCGGCCTACTTTTTAAGGTTTTTAAAATAAGCGCAACTTTTACTTACCGGGCACTCGCCGTGCTTCGGATTTGTGGGCCGGCAAATTTCTCTTCCCAAAAACGAAATAGCCATACCAACTTGTCCCCAATCTTTTTGCGGGATAACTTCCATAATTTGCTTTTCTACTTTTTTCGGGTCTGTTCCTGTGGCAATTCCCAGGCGTGGGGCAACACGCAGCACATGCAGATCAACAATTACTCCTTCTGCTTTTACACCTCCTTCACGCATAATAACATTGGCGGATTTACGTCCAATACCCGGTAATTCTGTCAATCCATCCATGGTAAGCGGAATGTTTTTATCATCTTTAATTTTTTGTGCCAACTCTAATAACCACTTTGTTTTATTGCCAAAGTTGCGCACTTTACCAATAAAGCGGTACAATATTTCCGCATCAGCTTTCGCTAAGCTTTTCATATCCGGAAAAGCTTTAAAAAAGGGAGGCGCAACTTCATTAATATGTTTATCCGAGTCCTGTGCAGATAAAATTACCATTACCAATAACTGGTATAGATTTTTATAATCAAGCGGGTGTTTTTTGTTTTTATACTTTGCCAATAAAGGCTTCAGGCTTTCTGCCCAGTTTATTTTAGCCATAAATTTTATTCTATTGCCAATTGCTTGTTTATTTTTACAGAGGCATTTATAATCTCGGCTACATAAATACCTTTTGGTAACGCACTTACATTAATTTCCAATTCGTCTTGGCCCGCCGGTAAAACCACCTGCATTACTTCGCTGCCCAACATGTTATATAACTTAATAGTGGTGCCTTGCGCTAACGGAAAATTCAACCTCAACACAACTTTATCGCTTGCGGGGTTGGGATATAATTTAATACCCGATGTTTTAAACGTACTTATTGCGGCCGACCTGTTATTTGTAATGTTTGATTTTGATTTTACGATAGAAGTCTGCGTCTCGCTATTTCCGTAACGCGCGGCAGGAGTACAACTTATACTCCACTTGGTAACGAGGCGCCATTGTCCGTTGGGATAAGACAATACCGCCGGGTCTGTAGTTGTATTGACAGTTCCTGATACCGAATCAATAACATGCCATTGATTAGTACTGTTATCATCGCGTAAAAGCATATATTCCGTAACCATTCCTCCACCCGTTCCTTGTATGTCATAAGAATTCCAGTTGTAATTGGTTACCGTTTGAGCGCAATAAATGGTTGCATGATACAAGCCCATTACACTGTAACCATTTCCGGGGGTCCATACCTGCAACTTATAACGATGCAACATTTTATTCGGATTTCCGGCAGTATCCATATCTAAAAACATGCTGAACGCCGTTTGGGAGTTAGCCATTACACGATCATATCCGCCCGTATATGCGTTTTGCCTCCACAATATGATACTGTCGGTTGGGTTCAATTGTGTCTTATCATAATAAATAATATTATGCTTAGAGGAATCATCAACTGTAACCATACAAATGCCCGGGTTCGTAGCCATTTGGGCTTTTGCAAAAAAGGAAACTGTTAAAAATACGGTAACTAAAAAGTAAAGTTTTTTCATGTGTGTGTTATTTGATAAGTAAATATAAAAATATTTTCTCACAACAGCAAAAGGGGCTTATTTTTGCTGGCCTATGCCTATTATAATTAACGGAAAAGAAGTTTCAGAAAAAATTCAGCAGGAAATTGCTGCCGAAGTAGAACAAATAAAAAAGGCCGGGAAGAGAGTTCCGCATTTAGCTGCTGTATTGGTGGGCAACGACCCCGCCAGTCAAACTTATGTGAACTCAAAAATTAAAACCTGCGAAAAAGTTGGTTTTAAATCGAGCTTAGTGCGTTTTGATGAAAACATAAGCGAAAAAGAATTACTCACAAAAATTACGGAGCTCAATAACGATGACGATCTGGACGGATACATTGTGCAACTTCCTTTACCTAAACATATTGCAGAACAAAAAGTTATTGAAGCTGTAAAACCAGGTAAAGATGTAGATGGTTTTCATCCTGTAAATGTGGGGCGTTTGGTTTTAAATTTACCTACTTACATAAGCGCCACTCCTTATGGTATCGTGCAACTGTTGGAACATTACAAAATAGAAACACAAGGAAAACATTGTGTTGTTATTGGCCGCAGCAATATTGTGGGTACACCCATGAGTATCTTAATGGCAAAAAACAATTTGCATGCAAACTGTACCGTGACGCTTTGCCACAGCAAAACAAAAAATTTAAAAGAACATACCTTACAGGCCGATATAATTATTGCCGCAATTGGTCGTCCTGATTTTGTTACGGCTGATATGGTAAAACAAAACGCTGTGGTAATTGACGTAGGCATTAATCGCATACCCAGCACACAAACCAAAAGTGGTTTTAAGTTGGTAGGTGATGTAAAGTTTGATGAGGTAGCTCCGAAATGCTCGTACATTACTCCTGTGCCGGGCGGTGTTGGCCCGATGACCATCGCCTCTTTGCTGAAGAATACTTTGTTTGCAGCTAAAAAAGAGATTTACAAATAAGTTGGGCGTTTCATAAAATTTCTCAAAATCAAAAAAGTTGTATTACACGTTAGGGATTGAGCAACGGTGTTGAAGCTCTTTTTGCACTTTGTCTTTCAACTTGAAAATAACTCGCTTTCTTCCGAAATACTTCCTAACTAAGAAGCGTGTAAAAAAGCGACTTGCGAAAGCCCGGCCCCGCGAGAATTACGGATTGAAACCATAACACCTTTGCGGGGAAACGCCAAAAAAACAACGCCCTTAAAACCCTGAAAAAATCCCAAAATAAATATCCGTACTTCATAAAAAACCCTATTTTTGAGGGATAAATTTTTGAGTGTATGAATATTCACGAGTATCAGGGAAAACAAATTTTAAAAAGCTTCGGCGTTAACGTGCAGGAAGGCATTGTGGCCGAAACACCCGAGCAGGCTGTTACCGCTGCCAAAGAATTAAAAGTAAAATACAACAGCGATTGGGTGGTTATAAAAGCCCAGATACATGCCGGTGGCCGCGGTAAAGGCGGTGGAGTAAAACTGGCCAAAAATTTAGACGAAGTAAAAGAAAAAGCAACCGCCATCATTGGGATGCAACTAATAACCCCTCAAACCAGCGCCAAAGGAAAAAAAGTAAACAAAGTACTGGTTGCTCAGGATGTTTATTATCCGGGCGCTTCGCCAACTAAAGAATTTTATATGAGCGTAATGCTTGACCGCGCAAAGGGTCATAACGTAATCATATACTCTACCGAGGGCGGAATGGATATTGAACACGTTGCAGAGCATACTCCCGATAAAATTTGGAAGGAAGAAATTGACCCTAAAGTAGGCTTGCGTGATTTTCAATGCCGCAAAATTGCTTTTAACCTGGGTCTTAGCGGTGGCGCTTTTAAAGAAATGTGCAAATTCGTTGCCAGCCTCTATAAAGCTTACGATGGCATTGATGCCTCTTTATTTGAAATTAACCCGGTTTTAAAAACCAGCGATGATAAAATTATTGCAGTTGACAGCAAAGTGTCGTTTGACGGAAACGGTTTATACCGTCACCCCGATTACGAAAAATTGCGTGACCTCAGCGAGGAAGACCCTACCGAAGTAGAAGCTAAAGACGCCGAGTTGAATTACGTAAAACTAGACGGAAATGTAGGTTGTATGGTAAACGGCGCGGGACTTGCCATGGCAACTATGGACATTATTAAATTAAGCGGAGGCGAACCTGCCAATTTCCTTGATGTGGGTGGTACCGCCAATGCCGAAAGGGTAGAAAAAGCTTTCCGCATCATTTTGCGCGACAGCAATGTAAAAGCTATTCTGGTAAACATTTTTGGCGGTATTGTGCGTTGCGACCGCGTTGCGCAGGGTATTGTGGATGCCTATAAAAATATGGGTAGTATACCCGTTCCTCTGATAGTACGCCTGCAAGGTACCAATGCGGAGGAGGCCAAAAAGCTCATAGATGCTTCAGGTTTAAAGGTGTATTCGGCCATACAATTGCAGGAAGCTGCTGATTTAGTTAAAAAAGTAATAAATAATTAATAGATTTGCTTACTCTATTTAATCCTATGAAAAAAATCGTTTTTAATAAGTTATCCTTGCTTGCTTTAAGCAGCACGCTTATTCTTGCTTCTTGCGGAAACGGCGACAAACCGGAGGGCGACGAGCACATGACTGATTCAACCAAAATTGATACAGCTTCTGCCAACAATAGCGTGCCCTCTAACGAAATGTCCTACCAGGTGCCTTCACCTAAAGAAATGTTTCAGTTTATACGCCAGGTAGGCAGCAAAAACAACAAACGTACCGATGTTCTTAACAGCCCCGATAATGCTAAAAACTACAGCGAGGCAAAAGCCAAAGCAGTAAATTTTGGTATTTATAGTTGCGACCTTACCTATTGCTCTATTTTTGAAATAGGAACCGAAGCGCTTAAATATTTTAAAGTGGTAAAACAATTAGGCGACGAAATTGGTGTTGCCACCAGCGTAAAGGCTGATATGGTTAAACGTTTGGAAAAAAATATGGGCAACCCCGACTCTTTGGTTGAGATTGCGGATGATATGTATTTCTCTTCTTTCGAAACTTTACAAAACGGCCAGCAAGGCAATACTCTTGCCATGGTTGTTGCAGGCGGATACATTGAGGGGTTATACATTGCCACCAGTTTAATTAAATACGAAAAAAACAGCCCGGCGGTTGAACGTATTGCAGGCGAGAAATTTACTTTAGAAAACATCATCGACTTTATGAAAAAATACGAAAGCGACGCGGGTGTAAAAGAAGTAATCGCCAAACTGAATGATTTAAAAACAGCATTTGAACAGGATGTTACTACCAAAGACCAGGGTAAAGTTGAAATGAAAGGCGAAAAAGGAAAACCTGTTGTATTGGGTGGTGGCGAAGAATTATCGATGAGTGAAGCGCAATACAAAGCTATTACCGAAAAAGTGGCGGCTATCAGAAATTCATTTACCGGAAAATAAGTTTTAAAGAAAAATACTATGAAAAAAATATTTTTAATATTAGGTGTTTGTTTAAGCTTTAGCACCATTGCGCAAACCAGCGCCTGCGGCCAGTTTCATAAAACAGGTTGCCACATGGAAGGTACTAAAGCAGACCGAAAAGCTTTCCAGTACAACTCGCAATCTAAAAGCGGTTTGTTTGCTCAGGGTACGACCTCTAAACTACGTTGTGTGGTTTATAAGGGCATGGATTACCGTATGACTGTTTGCTGCGATGCTGCCTTAGGGGATAAAATTAATTTTAAAATTTTTGACGGCCGCACACAAGAATTGTTGTTTGACAATACTAAAAATGACGGAACGAAACAATTTGAATTTCAGGCGGGCTCTACACGCCAGTTAGTTATTGAAGTAACCGTACCAACCGGAGAGGTGAAAGAAGAAAAAGGAAAACCTGTTGACGCGGCCTGCGTGGGGTTGTTAATTGAGCACAAAGTGTCTGAGAGGACAGGTTTCTCGCAATACTGATAAAAGATTTAATTTTATAAAAATCCTCGTCATCGGCGGGGCTTTTTTTTGGTTAAAAATAGTTATGAGAATCCTTTCGGCTTTTATACCTCTCTTACTTAATTTGTTTGTTTCGGCGCAAACAACCAGGATAGATTCTCTGAAAAAAAATATTGAAGGGCGCGCAAACGATACGAATAAAATAAATACACTCCTTTATCTTGGCAAAGAATTGCGGAATACCGGCAATTACGATACTGCAGTACAATACATATCAGCTGCCGAAAATATTGCGCTTGCTTTACAAAACTCACCAAATGAAATCATTCGTACTGCAGCTACACGCGATTTGGGCAAAGCCTATAACAGCAAGGGCATCATTTATTGGTATCGTGGCAATTATCCCCTGGCCCTGAAGAATTATTATTCTGCCTTACAGATAAACGAAAAACTAGGTTACAAGAAAGGTATTGCCGCAGCTTATAATAACCTGGGGCTTGTTTATACCGATCAAAAAAATTATCCGCTCGCCATTAAGAACTATGATGTTTCTTTAAAACTTTATCAGGAATTGAACGATAAAAAAGGAATTGCAGCCTCTTACAATAACCTGGGTAATATTTATAAGAACAAAGGTGATTTTGAACCTGCTCTTAAAAATCATTTTGAAGCCCTGAAATTACGCCTGGAAACAGGCGACAAAATGGGAGTAGCAACTTCATATAATAACATAGGGCTTATTTGTTGGATGCGGGGTAAATACGAAGAAGCTTTGAAAAACCATTTTGAATCTTTTAAATTAAAAAAGGAAGTGGGCGATAAACAAGGCCTTGCCGGTTCTTATAATAACATAGGGATGGTTTATCTGGCTATGAAAAAACCGGCCGAAGCAAAAAAATTTCTTGTACAGGGGCTGGCTTTATCGCATGAGGTAGGAAGTGTGGATTATACCAAAGAAAGTTATTTGGGCCTTTCGCGGCTTGACAGCATGACGGGTAATTGGAAAGAGTCTTTTAACTTCTACAAATTATACATCACTCTTCGTGACAGTATGCTGAATGAAGAAAACACCAAAGCAAGTGTCCGGTTGGAAATGAATTATGAATTTGACAAGAAAGAGGCCGCCACAAAGATGGAACAGGAAAAAAAAGAAGCGGTTGCAGCGGCAGAAAGGAAAAAGCAAAGAATGGTTTTGATATTGATCTGTTGCGTGTTGGTACTTGTGGGCTTCTTCGCCATTTTTGCTTACAGAAGTTATTTGCAAAAACAAAAAGCCAACGAAGCTATTACCGGGCAAAAATCAGTGATAGAAGAAAAACAAAAAGAGATACTCGACAGTATTCGTTATGCACTCCGCATTCAAACTGCCCTCATCCCTTCTGAAAAGTTTATTGAAAAAATTATCACTCGTTTAAAAAGTTAGCGTTTCTTCTTTCCGAATAGTTTTAATTTGCGCATCGCGCTAAACTTTTCTATCTTTAATATATCAAAAACCGAAATAAACAACAATACATGAAAACATGCTTATTTGTAGTTTTATCAATCGGGAAACAAGTACTAAGCTGATTATTGAAAAATTAAAAAAACCAAATTACACAAACATGGTAACCGGGTTTTCTAAAAACACTTTTAATGTTTGCAAAAACGCGGCTCCTGTTGCTCCGTCAACCACACGGTGATCGCAGCTTAATGTAATTTTCATAGTATTTCCGGGAACAATTGCGCCGCTTTTAACTACGGGTACTTGCTTAATTCCGCCCACAGCTAAAATACAGGCTTCAGGCGTGTTGATGATGGAAGTAAATTCATCGATGCCGAACATTCCCAAATTAGAAACTGTAAACGTATTTCCTTCCCAATCTTTGGGTTGTAATTTTTTCTCTTTCGCGCGTTTGCCAAAATCTTTTGCTTCGGTAGAAATTTCCTGAAGTGATTTTCCATCAGCAAAACGAATTACGGGCACAAGCAATCCGTCTTCAACAGCTACTGCCATGCCTATATGTATATGATGATTGTAGCGGATTTTATCACCCATCCATGCGCCGTTTACTTTCGGGTGTTTTCTTAATGCGGCAGCACAGGCTTTAATTACGATATCGTTGTAAGAAATTTTTACATCCTGAATTTTATTGATGGCTTCGCGCGATGCGATGCAATGATCCATATCAATTTCCATGGTAAGGTAAAAATGCGGAGCGTTCACCACGCTTTCAACCAAACGTTTGGCAATTACTTTGCGCATTTGCGAAACCGGCTCATCGGTAAAACTTTCTGTCCCCACAAAAGCAGGAATACTTTTGCCCACAGAAGGATTAAAGAATTCAATATCTTTTTTAATAATGCGCCCGAAATCTCCGCTACCATGTACTACAGCTAAATCAATGCCTTTATCCTTTGCTATTTTTTTTGCAAGCGGCGATGCTTTTATTCTTCCGTTTGTATTTGCATGCTCCGCTACTTTAACCGGTTGCTGTGTTTTAACTTCGGCAACTGCGGTTTGTTTTGCTGTGGTCGCAGATACCGGTTCCTGACTTTTTACTTCTGACTTTTTATTTCCGGCTGATTTTTCATATTCAACAATTTTAGAAACATCTTCTCCGCCTTTTCCTACAATAGCAAGTAATGAATCTATAGCCGCGGGTTTTCCGGCCTCTGTGCCTACGTACAATAACACGCCGTCAAAAAATGATTCAAATTCCATCGTGGCTTTATCGGTTTCTATATCAGCAAGCAATTCGCCATTCTTAACTTTATCGCCAACTTTTTTATGCCATTTGGCAACCACGCCTTCCGTCATGGTGTCGCTTAATTTAGGCATACGGATAATATTTACTGTAGTGGGTATTTCAGGTTTAACAATTCCTTCTGACTTCTCACTTTTAGCTTCTGATTTTACTTCTTCTTTATTTTCTGTCTTCTTCTCAATCTTTACTTCCTGTCCGTTATCACTTGCCGGTTGTTTATTTGCTTCAATTAAACCTTTAATATCTTCTCCTTCTTTTCCAATTATAGCCAACAAAGAATCAATGGCAACAGCTTTTCCCGCTTCAACACCAATGTGCAAAAGCACGCCGTCGTAAAACGACTCAAATTCCATCGTGGCTTTATCGGTTTCTATGTCGGCAAGCAATTCGCCATTCTTAACTTTATCGCCAACTTTTTTATGCCATTTGGCAACCACGCCTTCCGTCATGGTGTCGCTTAGTTTGGGCATTTTAATTACTTCAGCCATAATTGATTTACGATTTTTTTGATTTACGATTTACGATTTGCAGCTATCAATAAACAAATTGTCAATTCTTAAATCGTCAATGAATTTTATTCTTTAATGAATGGGTAATCCTGTTGAACATAAACATCATGATACAATTCTTCAACCGCAGGGAATGGAGATTCTTCGGCAAATTTTACCGACTCTTCAACAAGAGCTTTTATTTTTGCTTCCATTTTTTCTACGCCCGCATCATCAATCCAATTATTTTTTTTGAGTGTTTCTAAAACTTTATCAATGGGATCCTGGTGTTTGTATTCTTCCACCTCATCTTTTGTACGATAGGTTTGCGGATCGCTCATACTATGCCCGCGGTAACGATATGTTTTCATTTCTAAAAGTGTAGGGCCATCACCCCGGCGCGCGCGCGCAGCCGCTTCTTCAATTGCTTCGTGTACGGCTTCAACAGTCATACCGTCAACAGGTTTTGCAGGCATATCGTACGCTAATCCTAATTTCCATAAATCGTGCACGTTGCTGGTGCGCTCAACCGATGTTCCCATTGCATAGTGATTGTTTTCTATGATAAAAATTACAGGTAATTTCCAATTCATAGCCATATTAAAGGTTTCGTGTAAAGCGCCCTGACGAATAGCTCCGTCGCCCATTGCGCAAACACAAAGATTATCGGTACCGTTATATTTTTCTGCAAAAGCCAGTCCTGCACCCATTGGAATTTGCCCTCCAACGATACCATGTCCGCCCACAAAATTATGTTCTTTACTAAAAATGTGCATAGAACCGCCCTTGCCTTTAGAGCAACCGGTAGCTTTTGCAAATAACTCGGCCATTACATATTTTGGATGAAGTCCGAGTGCAATGGGATGTACATGATCACGGTAAGCGGTAATATGTTTGTCGCCCTTTTTTGTAGCGCTAACCGTGCCGGCAACAATGGCTTCCTGCCCGTTATACAAATGGCAAAAACCTTTTATTTTTTGCATAGTGTAGAGCTGTCCAGTGCGTTCTTCGAAACGGCGCATGAGGAGCATGCTTTCGTACCAGGTTAAATAATTTTCTTTTGTAAACTTCAGCTTCTTATCGACTTTCTCTGCAACCTTTGCCATGTAGAGGTAATTAGTAGGACAAAAATAACAAAAATACCGTAGGAAAAGTTATAAGTGATGAGTTATAAGTGATTAGAAAACAGCTTGCTGAACGCTATATTTTTAGTACTTTTGTGCATGGCTCCACAATTAGCTGAAATACTTAAATTAAGCCTTCCGGAAAGAATTTTGTGGGCAGAGGCTATTTGGAACAGCATTACTGCAGACAATAAGTCGTTTGATAAAATTCAATTATCTGCGAAAGAAAAAAAATATCTTGATAAGGTGGCTATTGAATTTGAGGCAAATCCTCATCAGGGTTCTTCCTGGAAGGAAGTAAAAAAAAGAATTCTTTCTGCTAAAAAATAAATGTACACTTTAAAATTTCGTCCGGAGGCAGAGGGGCATCTTACCGATAATTATTTATTCTACGAGGAGCAGTTATTCGGTTTAGGCAGTGAATTTATTTTGTCTTTTGAGGCCTGTATGAATTACATTCAGCGACATCCACTTAGTTATGAAAAAAAGTATTTTAACTTCAGGGTTGGCTATGTAGACAGGTTTCCTTACGGTATTTTTTATCTGGTAAATGAAAAACAAAAAATTATTCTTATAGCTGCTATTTACTTTTTACATATGAACCCAAAGACTATTAAAAAAGAATTGAGGAAAATTTAGCGCTGAATTATAATTTGCCGTATGATGCCCAATTTGCTCTATAAAGAGGGACAAAAAATGACTATATTTGCACCCCCTTCCTGCAAGGCAAGAACAGCGCAACGGCAGGCAGGCTATAACAGGAAATGAAGAACATACGTAACTTTTGTATTATTGCCCATATTGACCATGGTAAATCCACCCTGGCCGACCGACTTTTGGAATACACCAACACCGTGAACAAACGCGAGATGCAGGCGCAGGTTTTGGATGATATGGATTTGGAAAAAGAGCGGGGTATTACTATTAAAAGTCACGCTATTAAAATGGATTATGAGTATAAAGGAGAAAAATATTCTTTAAATTTAATTGATACTCCCGGCCACGTTGATTTTAGTTACGAGGTATCACGCTCAATTGCCGCCTGCGAAGGTGCACTGCTGATTGTGGATGCGGCACAAGGAATACAGGCACAAACCATTTCTAATTTATACCTGGCGCTTGAGCATGATTTAACGATTATCCCTATTTTAAATAAAATTGATCTACCAAGTGCGGAACCTGAGTTGGTAAAAGACCAGATTGTGGATTTATTGGGTTGCAAGCGCGAAGAAATTTTAGCTGCCTCAGGTAAAACCGGGATGGGTGTGCATGAAATTTTACATGCAATTTGCGAGCATGTTCCTGCGCCTAAAGGAGATGAAAATGCTCCGCTACAGGCTTTGATTTTT
>Ga0210400_10000369_pt1 | contig 51282 bp, 63 predicted proteins | sample IncBWH26MmetaG_FD_155456 | JGI IMG/M metagenome (GOLD analysis project Ga0210400, IMG submission 155456) | Forest soil microbial communities from Barre Woods Harvard Forest LTER site, Petersham, Massachusetts, United States - Inc-BW-H-26-M | ecosystem: Environmental > Terrestrial > Soil >...
ACATTCGCGCGCTGCGATCTCGGACAGTTCCCCTGGCCAGTCGAGCACGAAGGCAATATTGCCGCAGTGACACTTCCCGTCGATACGCATCTGTTCTCCGTCTGGTCGAGCCATTCGTACCGTTAACGCTACGCTGTCCGTACTTCGCTGCGGTCCAGCCCGCACTCCTGACCGGGCGTTTGCAATAGTGTTGCTCACCCATGTACTCGCTCGACAGCGGCGAGTCAAAGGCGTGACTCCGACCGCAACGCTTCACCATCCATGGTTTCGCTGCTGCCCTGCCTAGACTCTCCGTGTCCAGGCGTTCGATCGGTTCGACGAGATTTTGTATCTCGTCGAAAAAGCATCCGATCTCACCCTCACAGACTTTCGTCCGTTGCCACTTCCGGTGCCAAGTTACGTACCCGCGATCGCTTGAAGCCATTGTTAGCCGACGATATAGGCCAGAGCAAGGGCTATGTTCGGCGCGACAAATAGCCCAAACAATCCCAACACGATCAACAGTCCCCGCCATCGATGTGCCGAATACATGTGGTATGCCGCGAGCAGCGGGAAGGTGATCCAAACGAACATCGCGTGGTCAAAACTGGGTCGGTGTGCAGCCGGATCGCCGGATCCGTCACCAGCCGTAGGAATAACAACAAGCAGGCTTTATGAAAAAATAGATGACCGCAAACAACCTGCCGGCTGACCATGGTGCGATTCTTGAGATGCGCTTTGTCAAGTTGCTCTCCTTCGATAATGACGGACTAGTTGAAAGATTCCTAACTATTGATCATCTGACGGAATCGCCCACCGGGCGTCCACGGTCGGGAGTGCTATTAGCTGAACAAGATCGTTTAAGCTCAGCAGGACAAAGTGTGCCACGGTTAGCGGAGTTCGCACCTTTACCAGATAAAGCCACTAGGAAATTTGCCTTTACTAAGCATCTCGTCGAAGAGGTATCCGCCCTCACCCACGATCGCTAGAACCGATTGTTAGGCTCTCACGCCAGCATAGCCAACAAGGATATAGGGCCGTTGCAAGGAAACCGCCCATCCACCAAGAATATGTCCGTCCCACCGCGACTACATAAATGATTGCGACGATCATCAACAGAAGGGATCCGATCTTTGAGACCGACAGCGGCGTCAGATACGCCAAAGACAGTACAATATTCACCGTGACCATAGCTACCGGCGCAGCATACAAATCATGCATAGGACCCGACGTTATCGCCTGAAACAGTGCGCCAAAGACCGTCAAGTCGTCGGGATGCCAATACGAGATCACGAGTGCCGTAAACGCTCCGACCACTAACGCCGGAATCGCAAAGGCGACTGCGGTGGTCGCGCGCGCTGTCGACATCAGTTCGCGATCTGACATGGCGAGCCTAATGATGAGGTTGAGCGATGCGTGGTTGCGCCGACATCAAATGAAGCTGCTTTATCCCAATCATCGATTCCCTCCGTGGCTCACCAAATACTCTGCCCCGCGATCGCTCGAGCCGATGGTTAGACCTCGACGAGTGCTAGTACCCCGGCTCCCCAGTAGTCAATCCCGGCAGGATCTAGCACTTCCCATAGGCGAGCATCAACCCCAGGAAGGACACGGCCCACCCCAACAATGCCACCGGCGTGCCTGATGTCCGCCAAAGTAGTGCCAACGTATCGGGGACTAACGGCAAGATATTTAACGGAGGTGCCGCGCCAAGTCGCTGCTTCCTCACAGATCCCGAGCATGTACTCGCCCTGCCAATTCGGCATATTCGGAGCGGCAATGTTACCGCCATCAATAATGACCAGGGGTGGGACGTCACGGGGGCCGTGCGCGCCGTCAGCCATGCCCAATCGGTAGCGCAGCGGCGGCACTGGGCTCTTACGATGAGGTTGAGCGACGCGGGGATGCGCCGACCCAAAACGAAGCTGATTTATCCCAATCATCGACTCCCTCCTTGGCTCACCGAAGACCCAACTCCCGCGATCGCTCGAACCGTTTGTTAGATGCTTTGAAGTCACGTGTTCGCCTCAATTGAAGCGAGCAATTCCGCGTACTCTGCGGAAGGCTGACTTTCTAGGAAGCGCTTCGCTTCGTTTATCGCATCAGTGCGAGAATCGAGACCCCAGAGGCAGTGAAACAACCCAAGAGAAAACTTCTCAGAGTTAGGTTCAAGGAGTACAGCCCGACGAAAGTAAGGCAATGCACTGGCCGCGTCACCAAGCAACTGAAGAGTATTTGCGTAAGTCGCACAGAATACCGCGGAGTCCGGGCGCGAAGATATCAACTCGGCGAGGATACTGCGAACGCGCGGAAGATCGTCGGCAGCAGACGCCGCTTGCGCTTCGGTCCACTTTTGCAGCTGTTCAGCCGTGTAGTAGGCCGTTGGGGCCATTGGGTATCTAACAAAAAATTAGACGACGAAAAGACGAAAACGTCGTATAAGCGGTTGTGCGATTTTCATTTATGCCTTCCTTGCGTTCCTACACCTAGCCGTTTCGCGCTCTCCCTCAATCATCAGAATTCCGCACGCAACCCCTCCGCTACTTCCGCCGACGGCGATGCACCGTTTGGAATCAACTCCACCACCAATTTCATATCCAGAGCGTGAGCAATTCTCGCCAACGTCTCAAAGGTCGGAGCTTTCTCGCCGGATCCCGTTTCGAGTCGATGGATCTCGGATAGCTCCACGCCCGCTGTCATCGCGACATCTTCGTGCAGTAATTTTGCGCCTATGCGCGCACGCCTAAACAAGCGTCCCATCTTATTGAGCTGCGCCTGCTTGTCGTGACCTGCCTTGACTCCCTGACGAGTCCCCAGACGAGCTCTCATGGTTTGATAGCTCATAAGTTTTCTCCGTCCTTTCGCTACTTCCCCTACGGTCTCTCTGCCGCAAACTCTAGTCCTAATCCGTTTCTCACGCCAATGCCTAGAGCTAGTCCAGCAGCGTCACACCATTCCGCTTCAACACCCCCGGCAGTTCTTCCGCGTCCTTCAGCTCGCACGCATCGACGACTCTCAACTTCCCCACCGCCCGATCAAACACCGCGATGCAATCATCCCCTGTGAGCCGCGACGCATAAATGAACCCGTCCACATCCCTATGCTCTTCATACACCGCTTTTCCGAGCGCCCGGCCCGCCGCGAAATGCCGCGCGCGCACCGCATCGGTGGGCGCGCCGATGTCCACGCATCCCGTATCCCGCAAATCCAACAAATTGAGCTCCAGATCCCTCTGCGTCGAAATCCGCGCGTAGCCCCGCGCCAGCACCGCCGCCAGCGGTAGCTCCCGCTTAAGACGATGCGTGAAGCGATCTCGCACCAACGTCTCGACGACGCAAGTCTCAAACGACAGCGCCAAATACATCACCGCAAAATCGGATATGCCATCACAGAACCGCGAAGGCGAGGAATACAACTGCAGCGGCATCCGCGACACCCCGAACACCCGATGCGCCCCATCGATCGCAAACAGGTGCAGCCGCGCCTCAATTCGCTCGCGCGGATATCGGCCCATCACTATTGTTAGCTGAAGGCTTCGAGGAAGGAATGAGCCGCGGCTATCACTGCATCCACCTTCCCTTGGCGAAGCGCCTCGATGGGCCGCACTGAACTTTCAGGATCGACGAACGCCGACTCCTCGTTCAGAAAATCCCACGCCGCTTCTGCATCCGGAATCACCGCCAGCACCTGCGCGATCCCCGGCACCACCTCACCCGTTCTTAAGATCTGCTCCGCCGGAATCAGCACGCCACGGCGAGTCGCCCGCCAAGCCAGCAACCGCCTCGACTCGATCCACGCATACACCGTCACCCGAGTCACATCCAAAGCTTCAGCCGCCTCGCTGATGCTAAGCACCCTCCCCTCACCAGAGTCTGAGCCTCGAGAAACCACCAACCGCCGCAACGCCTCCGGCACCGCCCGCTCCTTGAAAGGAACTAACCCCTCCTCGAGCGCCGCCGCCTCCAGCGCATTCGCCACAATCCCCGTCACCTCATTCGGGTGCTTCTCCACAAACTGCACCGCAGCCCGCGACAACGCCGGCCGCACGGTCAACGGCTTCTCCACCCGCTCCTTCGTTTTGCTCGCCTGCTTCATGGCTCGAATTCTACTATCGACTATACAACTTGTATAGTACGCCAATTAACCATAATCTGGCTAGGCTTTGTGGCCTATTAGCCCTCTCGCCGCGCCCGCTCGACTTACTGCAGCACCCCTTGAGTTCATGCCCCACACGGATTTTCCGAACTCGCATCAATCGTCGCCTTCAACAGGTCCTGATGAATCGACGGGTGCTGATCGAGCACGCGCAAATCCTGAAAGGCAACAAAAGCCGCCTCCGCCGGGTCCTTGAAAACTCCCGCAGCAATCTTCTCCCGCAACCAGTTCGCGATCGCTTCAGGCAGGAACACTTCAAAGGTCATTCCCCGCGCACGAATTCGCTCCCGCTCCTCGAGCCTCAATTGCTCACCCTTGGCTATTTCGTCGGATCCCATACGTCCTCCGCGATTGATCCCTCTCAACGACAAGTATCACGCGTGATACCTAGGGAAGTCACACGAGTGTGACTCTTCTCAGGATCCCCAAACACGCGGCTACCTTTCACACACGCGTGTGTCATGTCTCTTTCCCCCTATTTTCTAGGCTCTTTTGTCGACGAACATGCGTGTTCGCTGACCACTCGTCGAAGTTGCGCCGGCTGAGCCAGTAACACGCGTGCTACTCCAGTGCTCGGCGACGCCGTCGCGTGTCCACCGGCGGTTGGGTCTGGGTGTCATTTCTTGGGGCGTGAAAAACACGACGTTTTTCCCGAAGGCTCCAGGGATGGATTTACGCCGTCCCGAGAAATGACACCCAGACCCAGCCATGGTCAAACCGCAAACGGCTTCGACCCACCTCTGAGTGCCGCCACCTCCTGCCTCAGCCGATCAACTTCCACCGCCCAATGATCCTGGTGCGCCCGCTCTCGAAACTCCGCCAGCTCCGCGCGCTTCAAATTCTCCGCCGCCACCGCTTCCGCGGCCTCCACCCGCTTCTGCAGCAACACCAGATCCGCCTGCAATCCAAGGTTTGACGAAGCCGGCGGCCGCGCGCACTCCTCCCGCCAAATCTGAAACACCCGCGTCGTTTTGCCGACAGCCCCGAACCGCGCGCGCAACTCCGCACTTAAGCGCCGACCCGAAACCGTTCCATGTTTCTTGACGAGCTCCCGACAGGTCGCGCGGATACGCTGATCCGATAGTTGTAGGTTCATTTCCCAACTTTACCGCACAAAGTAGCGAAGGGAAACATGTTTCCCTTGAATGAGAAAGGTCGAGCTGCGGCACAATCGAGTCGCAAAAAAGGCCGACCGTAAATCGCTACTGAATTGATTTAACTAAAGAAATAGTGATGACCGTTTCACGCGATGTTCCACGCGCAACGATCACGCTGGCCCGCTAAATATCTTTGAGTCCCGACCGTACGGAGTCGAGAATTGCGTCTCTCTCCTCTGCATTGCTGACATCCACCATGATTCGCGCCGCACCCGAAGCCTTTTGATGCAGCTGCACGTGTACGCTCTCGGTTCTTAAGATCTCGCTCACCACGACGAGCTCCGGCTGCCTTTTAGCAGGTGCGCCGCCCGCTCCTTCCAGCGCCTTGCGCACCAGTTTCTCGGTCTCCCTGACCGACAGCCCGCGTGCCACGACGACTTTCGCGACCCGCTCCCGATCAGCCTCTTCCTCGAGCCCCAGTAGCGCCCGCGCGTGCCCCATGCTCAAAGCCTTGGAATCGATCAACGCCACCACCGCTTCCGGCAGGTCCAGCAAGCGAATCAGATTGCTGACCGCGGCCCGCGATCTTCCGACCGAGTCCGCCACCTGTTGTTGCGTGAGCGAAAACTCCTCTGTCAGCCGCTTTAAGGACCTAGCCTCCTCCGCCGCCGTCAATTCCTCGCGCTGGATGTTCTCAATGAGCCCCACCGCCACCGCTTGCCGGTCCGACATCTCCCGAACGATGGTCGGAATGTCCTCAAGGCCCGCCAGCTTCGCCGCGCGCCAGCGCCGCTCACCGGCAACGATTTCATATTTCGCGCCCCCCGATGCCCCTACCGGCAAGGGTCGCACGACAATCGGCTCAATCACCCCATTGGCCTTGATCGACGCCGCCAACTCCTCGAGCGGCTCTTGATGAATTTCCCGGCGCGGCTGAAAAGCCCCCGGCTGCATGAGCGACAACGGCAACGTTCCCGCTCCGCGACTGGCACTGACCGTCGGAGTGGACCCCAACAACGCTCCCAAACCCCGGCCCAGTCCCCGTAACTCACCCGCCATAGCCACCACCTTTGTGATCTTCGAGAATGGCCTGCACCACCTCCGCCTCTACATCGTTCGCCGACGGCCGCGAATACGTCGGCACCGTTTTCATCGACAGCTGTAGCAACCGCGCTCTCACCGCCTCCTCCACGAACGCCGACAAATCACCCTTGCGCCCCGCGTCCGCCAAGTACCGCCGCACCTGTCGATCCACATCACCGGACACCGTCAAAGTCCAACGAGCCGATTGCTTCATGACCCCTCCTTGAGACCCTAAATCTATTGCGCTTCCTCTTTGGCGCTTCTGCTCATCGATTTCCGTTTTTCCTTTTATTATCAACCAGTTGATCTAGTTTCGTCACGAAACTTGAAGTCACCCCAGATCCTTCAGCAGCTTCTCGATCGCCGCCATCAATCCCTGCCGATCCGATTCTCTCAATCCTTTCGGGAACGCTAGCGTTACCTTGCCCTTCGGATTCCGCACCGCCGTCATCCGTGTTGACGGCCCGACGTTATATTCCCGCTTCAAGGGTTCTATGCGCTTCGATCGATCCAGGCTCGCCGCCAAATGCTTCAGGATCGCCGCGGCCGGCCGGCCGCCCTCCCCCCGCGCCGCCCAATTCTGGGCCGCCTTCACCACCACGTCCTTCGCCCCCGGCCGCTCCATCAATACCGCCAGGCCGTACGCAGCCTCCACCGGCACCGTACTCCTATCCGAAAACAGCTGCGCAACCGGCGCCACCTTCAGCAATTGCGCCGCCTTCAACAGCTTCGCCACCTGCCCCTTCGACACCCCAAACGCCTCGGCCATCGCGTCCTGGGTACCAAAAATTTTCGCGTCCAACTGCTGCTGAAACGACAGCGCCCGCTCCATCGGCGTAATGTCCTGCCGGTCCGCATTCTCGATGTGCATCTGCACGGCGCACTTCGCATCGTCCGCGTCGGTCAAGCGTACTTTCAGCTTGGTGTGCGTAAATTCAGCAGCGAATCGCCTGCGCAATCCATAGATCAACTCGAAGTCGAAATCCGCATCGCCGACGAGTTTTCGTGCCAACGCCGGTTCCAACTGCCCGTCCCGCGGCAGCGAATCGATCAAATCCTGGCAACCCTCTTTGGTCAGCGAGGTACTGCTGCGGTTGTGAAATTTCCACGGCCGGCAGCGCTTCGGATCCACCGAAAACACATTGGTTCGCTCCGCCATCGGCGAGGTCCGACCCGTGAGCGCCAGCTCCGCCGCCGGCGCCTTAGGTCCCGTCGGCGAGCTCTCATAGGGGGACGGATCGCCCTTCTCCTTGATCTGCTTCGCGACCTCGGACAAATTCATGCCCCCAAATAACTTGCTCGCCATTACACGATCCCCTTCTCGTTGAGCATCGCCCGCTTCGACGGCCACTCGCGCAAGATGCGGATCTCGATCTCGCCGAACACTCCGTCCAGCATCTCGAGCACTTTGCGATTCGGCTTCGGCTGCTCGTACGACCCCAAATACTGAACCGCCGAATTGATGATCTCGGACGATTGAAAAAATACATGCTGCAGGATCACGTCCCCAAAACACGCCTGCATCACCTCGAAAAACTGCTTGTGACTCACCAGCCGCTGATCGAACAAGGTCGTCAGCACCGAGATCCACCGGTACTCCTTGTCCACATCGATCTGGCTGATGTAATTGCGCACCATGCGAAAAAACTGCACCGTGCTCGTAAAGTCATACATGCGCGGCGCCGTCGGTACCAGCAAACAATCCGCCGCCAACAGCACGTTGATTGAGATCAACCCCAAGGATGGCGGTGAATCCAGCAGTATCACATCGTAATGTTCGGACACCGTCTGCAGGCCGAACTTGAGCTCCGAGAAAAAATCCAGCCGCTTCGCCCGATCGTCCTGCGTCGCCAGGTGCGCCGCGATCGCCAGCTCTGCGTCGTAAAGCGCCAGACACGACGGAATCAAATCGATATTCGGCCAATACGTCTTACGCACCGCATACACCAGCGAGCTCTCCGAGCTATCGAGATACGGCAGCAGCGTGTGTTCCTGGGTGATTTGCGCGTCCGGCATATAGCCGAACATCGAGGTCGTCGTCGCTTGACTATCCGTATCCACCACCAACACCCGGTAGCCTTTCAACGCCAGGTAGTGCGCAAAGTTCACGCAGGTGGTCGACTTCCCTATGCCGCCCTTGAAGTTCTGACACGCCACCGTGATGGGCGCCTCCGATGGAGTGCGGTGCGGCAACGTACCAAAATGCCCCCGGAACGCTTGCACCTGCTTTAACGTGTATCCCAGCCGCCGGTTGTTCTCTGGATTGCGCTGCAGCGATTCGAAGCCCAATTCCGCTTCCGCGCGTGCAAGGGTGGTACGATCACGCCCGACCATGTCCGCCGCCTCAGAGGGAGAAAATAGACGATTGAGTTGCTTATGTTGGTGGGGTTCGTTGCCCCTTTCGTGCATCTTCTGCAGGAAGTTCTCGGAACTGGCCAAGATGTCGTCTAACTTGTCTAACGCACGGATCGCTGGCACACTTCACTCCACGAAGGGATTATGTCCCACGGATATCGGACGGAATTTACCAGAAATGCGCGCGGAAGGCTTCATCAAGTGAGGGCGGAAACGCCGCCGCTCGATTCCCCCAGGGTCGAAACCCCCATCATCGACCGGCGCATCGAAAAGTACGCCTCCGAAGGGTTGACGCGCGCCGCCATTCTTGAGCAACTGCTCGCAGTGCGCTGGCCGCTGGACCAACTACGGGCTCGGTTTCCGGAGATGGAAGAGGGCGCCTTTGCATACCCGCCCATAGCGAACACGACTACCGCGCCGGCATTTCCGACTCCAGCGGTTTCCAAAGTTTTGCCCTCGGGCCCGACAACTAACATCGATCGGACAAAATCGCATGCGGCGTCAGCGGCGGCTACAGCCGAGGCCACGGCCGTGCAGGGCATCTCCTTTCAATACGTACCGCTCATTCAATGTTCCTTCCCGCATGCCGATCCCAAACACGCCAGCACCTTCACCCGCAAGAACGGTTGGCTGGAGTTGACCCTCGGCACGACGCGTCCGGAGACAGGTCTACCGTACGGCGTTCCCGCTCGACTTCTGACGATTTACTGCACCTCCGAAGCGGTGCGCACCAACTCACCTGAAATTTACTTAGGCGATTCCGTGCATGATTTCTTGCGTCGCTTGGATGTCCCGATCACGCGAGGCGCGCGCGGATCTTTGAGCGTTTACGCCAATCAGCTTTTGCGCTTGATCCACAGCACGTTAAGCATCGATGAAAACATTCGCGACGGGGCAGGGCGCCAAGGTCTACACATGCGCCAGGCTCTCTTCGTCGAAGAAGCCAAACTGTGGTGGGACGATCCTCAAGCTCCAATGAATCGCAAAGGGGCAGGGCGCAGCATCGGCAACGGCTCATCGCTGATGTTATCGAGCGTGTTGTTCCACTCCATCCTCGAGCGCTCCGCACCGCTCGCCACTTCCGCCATCAAACAACTTCGCAAGAGTCCGATGGACCTCGATGTCTACGCCTGGCTCGTGCATCGCCTATTTCATTTGAGCAAACCCAGCATGGTGAGCTGGGAACAACTCTCCAACCAGTTCGGCCACAACTACCGCGAACCCCGAACCTTTCGCCGCTTCTTTTTGGATTCCCTCAAGCGCGTCTCCGCTGTCTATCCTGAAGCCAAACTGAACATTGGCGCTTCGGGCGTTCTCCTGTTGCCGTCGCGCCCGCACCTCGCGACGAACAAAGCGCCCGCTAAGCGCTAGATTCCTGTTAGATCTTGTGAATCCGTGATTCGCCTCGCCGACGCTTCGGACTTATCAGCCCTCACCTCACTCATCGAGCGTTACTGGGAATTCGAGCGCATCAGAGGTTTCAATGCTGCACGCATCACCACTTTACTCACCGATCTTTTCCGTTCGCCGGATCGAGGCCAGATTTGGCTCGCGCAAGAACGCGGCCGCTCGGTCGGCTATTTGCTCACCGCCTATCTCTTCAGTTTGGAACACGGCGGACTGATGGCGGAGATCGATGAGCTCTTTGTGACGCCTGAAAAACGCTCGCTCAAAATCGGCGCCGCTTTGCTCCAGGCGGCCACCGCTGCGATGGCGCTGCGTGGCATTACCTACATACAGCTACAGATTGGTATCCATAACGAGCGCGGCAAGCGCTTTTACGAGCAACACGGATTTGAGGCGCTTTCCGGATACGGGTTGTTGCACAAGTCGCTGCGGCCTTGATCATGACCCGTTGCATCTCTCCCGCCGCGCGGGGTCATTTCCGTGGAGTTTCCGCAGAAATACAGGCGAAAACAGCGGTTTGCAAAGGGGCTAGGGCAGGGCGTTACATCTCTCCCGTTTTGATCCCAACCTTTTGATTTCACTGCTATTAAAAATCCGCATTCCAACCAGCGCCGTGGCAACTCTCTCGCAAAAGCGTGGCATCGCTTCTCCAAAACCGTTACATCTCTTCCCAGAAGGCGTTGCATCTCTCCGCGAGAATGCCATTTTCACTTTTCAATTCAGTGCCTTACGGATTTCCCCTGTATTCTCTTCCTGTAGTACCTATAAATCCTTCATAAAGGCCAAGAAGCTGGGGGACCCATCAACTGTTTGTTACGCATACTGAACATGTATAATTCCCTTATCTAAACAGGAATTTTCCATGAACAGCTCGCCCATGTTGAAGCCTTCGCCCAGGGCTAAAACCCTTCACCCGATACGCGCCTTTGGAGAATTTCGCTCGAGCGTAGACCAACGCGTACTTCACGTGTTCGCCAACGCAGGCTTGAAGCGAAGTCTGCGACAGGTAGTGAAGATCAATTTTGCCGATCTCTGGGAGCGCACCGTGAGAGCCATGAGCGAACAGGAAGATCTAAATACTGCGCTCGAACAAATGCAGGTTCATCAGTCGATCGTCGACGGTTTACCGGGTGAGGCGTTATATATCGCATCTGCGATGGCCTTTGACTCCCTGCAGGAAGCGCTGCCATTTTTCGACGTCAGCGCCAAGACAGCTCGCCTGCGGGTGGGCGATGTGCTGCCTGCGAACCAAGGCGAGATAGCGCTACGCATCGGACGTGTGCTCACCATGGCGGGCGATCTATTCGGCTCGCTCGAAGCCGCCCGTCAGTATTTGCGAACTCCAAATTTCGCACTCGGCGGCAACGTACCGCGGGATCTCCTGAAGACGGGCGAGGGCGAGCAACTGGTTCTCGCCGAGCTCCAGACTCAAGCCGCCGGCGGCCCGGTGTGAAACTGTATCGGGCCCGTGCCTGGCGGGGCGGCCCCAATACCTTTGATGCCCTCGATTCCGCGCCCTCAATCGCCGGACCCAAAGGCTGGCGCTTCAACGACCTGACCACAGAAATTCTCTACGCCGCCGAGGTCGAAGCACTGGCGACTCTCGAAGTGGCCGTGCGACCCAGCTGGGAAACCATCCAACAAGTGCTCATTGCCACCATCGACATTCCCGATGGCTCACTCGTGAACTTGCACGATATCGGGATTCTCTTACCCAGCAACTGGAATTCTCGACCCGCCACCGACGACAGCCGCCTCATCGCCCGCGAGTTTCTCAATGCGATCGCAAGCTCCCCCGCGGGCACCACTCGCCCCATCGGCCTGCGCGTTCCCTCGGTCTTAAGTTCCACGGACTTCAACGTGCTCTTGGACCCCTCAAGGAAATCCGAGATGTCAGCGCATGTCACCAGCAAGATACCCTTCAACACCCTACGCGTGACGGGGAGCTAGATTGCTATTGTTCCTCGTCCGATCGAGTAGGCTGGACCGAAGTAGTGGAACGCGAGGAGGGCACACTGATAGGCAAGACTGGGAAAACGACATCGATCGACAACGGGAACTCATCGCGAGACCACCGTCCGCCCTCCAAAATTACAGATCTCCCTATATGCGCATAACCCGCCGACACCTGATCCTCGTTTGCGTTGGACTGCCTTGGGCCATCGCGCTTGCCGCGACCGCCTACTTCGTATTTTCGCCGTCGCCAGAACAGAAAATGATAGTCGAACACGCAAAACTCCGGCGACTCCTCGTCGACCTAGACACTATTGAAAAAGATCTCAGCAACCGAGTAAATGAGCTCGACGCGGCGGGCCACGGCATCGACGTCGGCAATATCTATCAAGGCATAAACTCAAGCAAAATCGAAGGAACTAATGACGCGAGACAACGCGTGCAAATCTTTGACACACAGATGAACGGGTTTGGAGCTCTTTTAGAAGGCGTTTGGACCCGCATCGCAGACAAAGTGAATGCCAGCGACTTAGACGAACCCCTCGCGACTCAACTTAAAACACAATTGTCCCGCGACGAATCTGATATTTACCCGAAGTACCGAGATTGGATTCTCGCAGCGCGTGAAAATGTTGAAGCCATTACTCACTACTTAGACGTCAACGAGCACTACCTCGGCCAGTTCCACATGACCGACAACAGCTTGACGTTCACCAACCCAAGCGTGCCGGCCGACATCGCCAAAGCTCAAGCAGTGCTCGCAACCGCCGAAGACCACTACAAGCGCGCCAGTCGCGCTGCCTTACAGAATCATGGCGATACCATAAAATTTGTCCTCTCCACGATGCGTGAAATGGAGAAGGGCATGACTAGGCGCGACGGCGCCAATGAAACAGACCCCGAAAAGAAACCGCAATAGAGCCGCGCGCGTTCGACGCGTTTTGGAAGCGGTTCAAGATCTGTCGTATGATCACAGCGACTGCGACCGACGCACGAGGTACACATGTCAAAGAAAGTCTGGTTCATTACGGGTTCGTCCAAAGGATTTGGCCGCGTGTGGGCGGAGGCGGCGCTGGCCCGAGGCGACCGGGTCGCAGCCACGGCCCGGAACATTGATACGCTATCGCCTTTGACGCAACGCTACGGCGACCAGGTCGCGGCACTCAAACTGGACGTCACCAACAAGGCCGAAGTCGATGCCGCGATCGCAGAAGCTCATACACGCTTTGGTCGGCTCGATGTGGTAATCAACAACGCCGGCTACGGACTCTTCGGCACGATCGAGGAGGTCAGCGAAAAAGAAGCCCGCGCGCAAATCGAAACCAATTTGTTCGGGGCACTCTGGGTCACCCAAGCGGTACTGCCCATCATGCGCGCGCAAGGCTCGGGCCACATCATTCAGGTTTCTTCGATCGGCGGAGTCAACGCGTTTCCCACTGTCGGTCTGTATCACGCATCGAAATGGGGTCTCGAGGGACTTAGCCAAGCACTTGCGGCGGAGGTCGCCGCATTCGGCATTAAAGTAACGATAGTCGAGCCGGGCGGTTATGCCACCGATTGGGGCGGCTCGTCCGCCATTCGCGCCACGGCCATTCCCGCTTACGATCCAGCGCGAGAAAGGATTGCCGCTTTTCGCAGCAGCAATGTGCCGGGTGATCCCAAGGCCACCGGCCCCGCCATCCTGAAAGTAGTCGACGCGCATGATCCGCCCCTGCGCATCTTCTTTGGCTCGGGAGGGCTGCCCATGACGCGTGCTGAATACGCGCGGCGTCTCGACACATGGGAGAAGTGGAATGCGCTCTCGGTTGAGGCGCAAGGCTAGTATTCTTCATCAGCCGGGCCGTTCGTGCTCCTGCACTCGCCCGGCGCCGGCGAGTCAGGCGGGCGGGCCCGACTCGCCTCCCGGATCTCGTGCGAAGCGCCCTTCGATCCGTCGCGACTGCTTCGCTACGCTTTCCTGCTGCGCTCTCAGACCTGCCGGACTCCTGTCCGGGCGTTCGCCGGCGTGCGGCTCACCCTGTCGCATTTAGTGCTCGAATCTAGCGTGATCAACCGCACCTACCCTGGAGACCAGGCCTGTCGCCAGACGGGCCCTCTTGGTGGACAGCGCCGAGCGGCTCGGCCGCGTCCCTTCTTTGTTCGGATTACAGATTTGGGCTGCCACGCTTTGGTATGGCAAGCTCCATCGAGGCTTAGACCGCCTTCGTCACTGTGCACCACGCCCAGTTGAACGCAGCGAGAGAAAACCGCCACGAATTCGGAACTCTTCATTTTCGCCAGCTTCAAGCACGCAAAGGTGCGGCACCTAGTCGCGGCGGCGGCCGCTTTCTTGATAACCCCTCTTGCAGTTAGCGCACAATCGGCCGATCGCACACCTACAAACCCGACCGCGCATTCATCCGCTCCAAGTAGCCACTCCCTTCCAATCTTTTATGACCCAGCGTTGGTTGCCAAGGGATTTCCAAGTCCCTTGGTGAAAGCGCGAATTGCGGGCCACGAAGCGATGTTCATTATAGATTCCGGCGCCAGTGTGAATGTGTTGGCGGACTGGTATGCGAGACTTGCTGAAATCCCCACCACGACCGCAACCGGCACGGCGACAGGCTCCGGTGGAAAGACAGCAGCAGTGCAAACGGCGCGTCGACTTCGAGGTCACTGGAGCAACGGTCAAGGGTTTACTCTAAAGGAAGCGATCGTAGTCGCCTTCCCACCGCTTTTTGAGACACTGCATCTTGCCGGACTAGTGTCACCACAGCTCTTGGCCCCGGATGGAACCGCCGCCGTGCTGGATCTTAAAGTCCCATCCCTCAAATTCGAGCCATTTGCGCGCGCGATGACTGACTTGCATTTGTCGCAAGCGATCACGATTCCACAACAGGTGTGTCGCGATCCCGATTCCCAATTTGTAAATCGTGTGTACCTGGCTCCCGTCACCGCGGCGGGCGTCACCGATCGGGTGCTCATTGATAGCGGTGCGACCAAGACGATTTTCTCGGCGGAATCCAACATTGCTCACGCAATCGAAACCACCAGCGAGTTAGGTCCGCGCTCCGAAGGTGTCGGCGGCGAAGTGAGCGGCCAACGCATGGTGCCCAACGTCCAGATGCTGCGAGGAGGTCAGACCGCCGCGTTGAGTCCCTCTATCGGAAAAGTGGCGGCACCCTGCGACGCCAAGGGCCTATTGGGCATGGATGCCTTGCGTAGTTGCTTGCTGATCCTTGGGGATAGCGAAATGGCAATTTCTTGCGACTGATAGTGTTCTTCGTCTGCCGGGCCGTTCGCACCGCGACGCTTCGGCGTTCGCCCCGCAACGCCGGTAGGAACTAATCCAATCGCAGGCACCACGACGCCAACAATAGGCAGGGACAATCGATATCTCAATATGACCTCTGAGATGTTACTGTTGCGTTCATGCAAGAGGAGAACGCGGCGGCTCCAGCGAAGGATTCGCAACTCAATGCGCTGACGCTAGCCAGTATTGCGGCTCTAGCCTGCATCGCCGCAGATATGACCCACGAAGTAATGGGGCATGCTTTCGTATCCTGGCTGACGGCTGACCCGATACTATCGATATCGACAGTCGCAATCCAAAATGCCAGCCCAAGTCGCCTAGTAGCAGCAGCCGGGACCACGGCGAATCTAATGATTGGTATCCTTTCGCTTCTACTCCTGCGCCGCGTTCGCAAACTGACGCCGTCGGCCTATTCGCTATGGGTCTTTGGTGCCTTCAATCTATTCAATGTGGGCTACCTGGTCGCGTCTGCCGGCATGAACCACGCTGACTGGGCGGCTGTGATTACCGGATTATCTCCACCGTGGCTATGGCGTTGTGTACTGGGACTCGTCGGCATGGTCTTGTACGTACTGAGCCTTCGATGGGTCGCAAGCTTCGCCATCGACTTCGTCAATCACCGCCAAGTCGCCATGAAAGATGGCGAGCGCCTGGTATGGCCGGCGTATCTCTCGGCCGGCGTGGTACTCACCGTCGCATCCGTTTTCAACCCGATCAGTCCGAGCCTCATCCTAGGGTCGGGTGTCGCGGCCTCATTTGGGCTCAATTGCGGGTTTCTGTTTGTGCCGCCCATCATCGCAGGGAACGCCGCATATCATGGGGCCGGAGAAGCGCGGATTCCGTTCAGCGCCCTTTGGTTCATCGTGAGCCTCCTTATCTGCGGGCTTTTCATTAGCATCCTCGGACACGGAATTCATTTTTCTCACTGAGCGGACGCCCGTCGATCCGTTGCTACGTCCTGTCGCTCGAGTCACGCCTTACCGATCCGCCCTACCCTGGAGACCAGGCCTGTCCCCAAGACAGGCCCTCTTGGCGCGGCAGCGCCGAGCGGTCCGCCGCGTCCCTCCTTATTTGATTTGCCGGCCACGTGTTGAATTGGTTCATACTTCGTAAAAGGGATCTGAGGATTTCAAATCGGTAGCCAACTAGGGAGGGCAGGGTGAAGGCAATCGGCATTCTCAGCTTGACCATTGTTGCCGCGCTCTCACTACCGGTTCCTCCGGTCCGCGCCGCCGAGATCGCAGCCTGCACAAAGCAGCAGCTCCTCGGATTTACCCCAAAGCGCGACGAAGTGAAGACTCACCGGCAGTTCCCGCTACCGTTCATCAGTTATCCCTTCGACACAAAGATGGAAAACTGGGGTTTCGACCTGTCGGTCCGTGTCGACGAATTCGGACGCGTCGTCTGCTTTCGCATATACGACGTGTTCAATCACAATGAACTACCTCTCAACAATCAACGTCGCGCGTTTGTTACTGCGCTCAAAGATTTCCGCTACACTTCTTTCACTCGAAACGGGCAGGCGATCCCAGTAATTATTTCCGAGTCCATCAACGAGCGAGAAACACCTTTACACCACCTGCCTCTGCCCGACGCGGCCCTCGACAAGGTAACGATCACTCTCGAAAGACAGGCATGCTATGGATCCTGCCCTAGCTACAAGGTGCAGCTTCAGGGTGATGGCCGCGCAATATACGAGGGTAGGGGAGACGTCGACGTGCTCGGAACTCACCACTATCGCGTACCACGCCAAAATGTTGCTAATTTAATCGACAGCCTTCGCGCTTCTGACATTTGGTCGCTGAGGTCTTCGTACAATGCGCACGTCACCGACCTGCCGACCTATATTTTGACCCTCAGCATGGATGGGCAGCAGCACCAGATCGAAGACTATTGGGGTCAGATGGTTGGGATGCCCTCAACCGTTTCCGACCTCGAGGAGGAGGTAGACAAGGCAGCTCGATCCGAGATCTGGATCCACCTATCGCAGGAAGCTGTCGATGTCCTTAAAAAGGAAAGGTTTCAGTTTACCTCGAAGCAGGCCGGGGACTTGTTGGCCCGCGCCGTGGCCAACGAAGAGAGTCATGACGACACCGCAATGCTCAGTCTCATCGATATGGGTGCCCCGATTGATCCTCGCCCTCAATATGGAATGGTTGGAAGGCGCTCTGCACTGACCGAAGAGGCTCTGAAAAACCACAGGGCTATTCTCATCGACCCATTGATCGCAAAAGGCGCGCTCAAGGCCGACGGCAAACCGGAACAACACATAATCGACGCCGCTTTCCGGGCTGCCATTGTCGGCGGCAACCTCGCGTTGGTTCAAAGGATCTGGAACATTAGCGCAGATCGACCGCACCCGTCCCTCAAATTCAATGATGCGTCCGATGAAGAAAAGCCCGTGCACAAACGAGTGCCGGTGACTCTACTGCTATCGCACACGCGAGAGGAGCGGGGCCCCTGGGAAGGCTTAAGTGTAGCCAAATGGCTAATCGCGCAGGGCTGCGACATGAGGGCGTCAAAAGCCGACGGTACCACGCTGCTGCATATCGCGGCGGAATCCCGCGATCCAGAATTTGTGCGCTACCTGCTTGCCCAAGGCTTCGACCCATCCACGCCCGGCGAATATGGCTTGCCGGCGTTGGGCGGCGCCGATACGGAAGACGTCGCGATGATCTTATTGGAGGCTGGAACTAAGATGTCAGCCATGCATGACGAGGGTCACGAGTTTTACAAGTACGCCGAATACAATCACTGGCAACGTGTTATCGAATGGCTAACGTCGCACGGACAATAGACGTGCGAATCGTCTCATGCGCGTAATTCTTGATCGTTCGGCGTTCCACGGCAATAATTTCACAGCGCTCGTGAACAGTCCGTTGCACAAACTTGTGGACGCCGGGCGCGTTTTGATCTTTCACACTCCGATATTTCTCGAAGAGACAATTCTGTCTTATGGTTCCACGGTTGACGTGGACGATTGGAAAGCCCATCCCGCATTCGCGGTGGAAGTCTGCAATGGCGGCATCTTCTTAGCGAAAGACGAGATTTGGCTTAACGAAATCGTGCGTGATCACGGACCAGCGGCCCAGCATCTTTACCCAAAGCACTACAGTAGACACTACGAGTCGCTGCCTGGTTTTCTGCAAACCCTGCGCGGCATCGCTGAATCGGGAGACCTGCGGGAGGAGTGGCTAGACAGTAAGGCGGAGCGCGAGGAGACGCAGGAGAAGAAAACCAACCAAAGAGGGATTTTTGGAAATATAAGAAAGGAGATTGCCGGCGCGTTGAAGAGCGGCCGAATTGGGAACCCTCGAGGCTATCCTTTCTCAGAATTTCTGAAGTCGGAATTTATTCGCACTGGCCAGCTATTCATGAGTATTGTCCATGCCAACCGGACCGAAGAGTTGGCGCATCAGTGGGCGCAGAATCCAGCGCGGTTTCCGTACTATTCAGCATTTATTGAGGGTGCCCTGTACGCTGCCTACTACGCCATGATTGAGCACAATCTGCCGCTCGACCGAAACGCACAAGCAGACTATGAGCAACTTGCGTATCTACTCTGGGCTGATGTAATTGTGTCAAACGACGAGAAATTCTTTCGGAGCGCTTTTCAAGCAATCTGGGCGCCTCGCGGCAAGCGCATGGAGTCGGCTGAGAGCTTCGCGGCGTTGATGCAAGCGCTGCGATGAGGCACAAGGCGAGCGCTCGAATGTGGCCTCGCCGATACCCACTCTGGTGGCCAGTCCAGGCATACTTGCTCTTCCGATAACCGAAGCGTAGAAATCACTTGTGGTTTTGGTAGAAGAGGAGCTGCTGTCGTGAGAAAGCCGCTTAATGTCATGAAAATACGACCATGCCAGTTCCTCAGAAGTGATCCCATTAGCAATACGTTTGGTATGGTTAGAACCAAGCACGGGAAGCGCAAGGCTCATCAAGGTTGGGACCTCGATGCTGCACCTGGAACCCCAACATTCGCCATAGCCGACGGTGAAATCAAGGCAGGGATCAGCAGTACATACGGAAACTGGCTCTCGTTGAAATTTTCGCACAAGAGGAAGACCTATTTCGCGTACTACGCGCACCTCTCGACTTATGCCACGGTCAGGCAACTCCAAGCCGTGAAAGAGGGCGATCTAATTGCCTTTACCGGCAGAAGCGGTAATGCCGGGACGATCCCCTTGTCTGAATCTCATCTGCATTTCGAGGTGCGAACAACAGAATTTCCGCTGGGCCACAAAGCCCCTTTGACCGGTCGTGTCGACCCGGGGGAGATACTCGGATATGAGATATACAGTTCGCATGTCTAGCCTCTCGCGGTACACAGTCACAGGCAATCTGGCTCCGGCCCATACCGCGCCTATGGGCTGGATGATGTTGGTTCGACCTCGCAGGTTTGTAAGGTGTAACTTGACCTGGTATCCGTTCGATGAGGGAAATAGATAAACGAGCGATCGATAGTTAACCAGCCGACTGCATAGAAAGGGAAGTCTACATGCGCATTCCAATTGATACAGCCAATGCAAACCCGTGGATCAGCTCTTCAGGCGTGCTAGCGCACCCCGCTTCACCCTGTGGCGGCGGAGGGCTTGGCAATTTTTCGATACCTGGCCCTATGGGATGTACAAGCATTCCATGGGGACTTCCTCACCCGCAGTCACACTCCGGGCGACGCATTTTGGCGAGCGATCTGTCGGAAACCTTACTAGCCCAAAATGACAAACGCCCCGTCAGAAAGTTGCAAGCCTCTGATGCCGGCGCCGCTCCAAGCTATCCGGTGGCGTTTAAAGAGTTTAATAATAATAGTGTCATCAAATATGTCGATGCCATCAAAGGCAACACAATGGGCGTGCATCCTAAAGGCAACTTCCCGTGGCTGAACGCTGTAGAAATTATTTTTGCAATCGACTCGGCGTTAGCGGGAAAGATGCGCATTACGGAATATCGCGCGCGCCAGAGAATCTATTCTGCGGAACTGTGGCAAAAGGAACTCAAAGACGGCAAAGTGACCCCATGGAAATTACTCGTGACTGTGGGTGAAGGTCCCGACGATCCAGACAAAGGCCTCGTAACGACCACTAAATCTATCATTGCTTATCACGACGCTCCCGGATTTATGGGTGGCTCAAAAGACACCCAGTTTCTTGGTCCATCGGAAATCCAAACTTCGAAGTTCGCCGTCTACGTTTTCATGCGACAAAACTTCATCGGCTGGATCGAGGGCGCCACAGGCACAGGAAAGCACCAGACTTGGCAGCAAGTAAGCGATGAAGTCAAATGGCATAGTAATCAATCACTGGTGCGCAACATCTTCGGCTCCGATAGAACGTGGCTGGCAGGCGATGGATGCGAAATTAAACTAGGACATACGCAAGGCCAACCCCCATGACTTTGCGCGCCGGGGTTGGCAATGCTCCGCCACCTCGACGTCACTCAAAGAAGCGCGGAGAACGTAGCTCGAATACACCGCGAATGCGCAATGCTGACTCCGAAAAAAAGCGCCAGAAATTTTAAAATCTGAGGCGTCAATTTGGCTCTCCGCATCCTAGCCTACCGTAAGCTGCGAGCGACCGCTAAGTCGCAATTAGTTCAGAGCATTCACTGACGGGTCATGGGCCGAAACCGGACTTCATTTCTCCCTTCTTCGCCCCCTTTCTTACCTCGCCATTGTTTGCGTTCCCTGCCACTAATGGCCTATGCGCAAAACCAGGAGGGCAGGGCATGGCTACCCCACAACGAGTAAATCGAGACGATCTTGAAAAAATCGTCATCGCCAACATCAACGAATTCGGCTGGCACTGCGTCAACGTTATTGAGGACGACAGCCACCCGTGTTGGTCATATACCATCGGCCTCTACGAAACCTGGGAACACCCCGAACTCATCATCATCGGCCGATCCCGTGCCACCTCCCACGAAATGCTGAAGACCATCGCCGACGACATCGAACTAAACTCCCCGCCAGACCTCACCGACCCCAACGGTCACCAGCTCCCGGGGCTGAGGTGCCACTTCCTCGAAGTACTACCTTGCTACTCTTCCGATTACGTCGGCTTCGCGCTGTCTTTTTATCGGAAGCGCCACTTCCCGCTCTATCAAATCGTATGGCCAAACATCGACGGACTCTTTCCGTGGCATCCGCACGCACCTAAACATTTCAAGGAATGGCAACCCTTATTGGGTAATTTCCTTCTGTTTTGCGACAAGGATGTCGCAACGGATTGACGGGCGGCTTCGCCCGAAATCCGTGAGGCGAGTTAGAGTCACGCCTCTAACTCGCCGGTGCCGGGCGAGTGCTTGGACAGCACGAACGGCCCGGCCAACGGAGAACGCCTAACAACGAAGGTCACTATCCCGTGGGATAACCGGGCACCGACCTTCTTCAAGGAATGGCAACCACTACTCGGCGAGGCGCCCAAGTAGGGAGCAGGCACGCCGTGACGTATTATTCGAGTAACTTTGACGCCACGGCCCCAAACTAGAGGCCGTCAAACGCTTAAGAATCTTGGATCGTATGGGCATCATCGAATTGCTCCCCGGCGACCGCATTCGCCGCCGCGCCAAGCGCGACTTCGATTGGATCCCCGATCGCCCCATCCGGAATTTCTTCTCTAGCAAAGGCCTCAACGATTTCCTCGAAGGACTCTTTAACCGGCAAGACGAATCCCTCGATTTCGCCAACGGCATGCTGACTCGTGCCGCCCATGCCGAACTCAAACTAGAACTTCGCCGTCTGCGCAGCAAACTCGTTTCCCTTCACGAGCAATCGATTCCCGCGCCGTTCGCGGATAAAGACGGCATCGGACTGCTACTAGCCATCAGGCAATGGGAGCCGCTCGCATTCCGTCGCATGCGCAGAGCAATTCCAAGCTCTAATGATCCAACCATTCGCGCCAAGCGTTTGCCAACTGCGCTCGGGATTGGGTGGACTTCAAAGCTATCGAAATAGTGACCCAGGCTTGGCGGCCGACAGCGACGCCCCGTGCGCTTTCAGCGACTGCCGCCGCAACTGCATACCGTACGCGACTGACATGTGCAAACTGGAGAACCGTTTGGAGCACATCGACCCGGATTGCAGTGTGCAGCCTGTCCGACTGGGCATGTGATCGAACACGTGCCGCCACAGTCAGGTGCCCCATTTGCCGTGCATGACGATCCATTGGCGGCGAGTTCGTAACGTGCCCCGGAATCTGCCCCTTCAGCGGGGAAAGTCAGCGGCGCCGTCCGCTCACTATTTTGGTGATTGAGAGAAGCGGATTTGCCGACTAAATGGTTGCCGGCAGACGTGCAGCCTGCAGCGGCGAACAACAGTAGAAATACAGCGACCGCGTTGAAACGAATCATGAGTCCTTCCTTGACACTAGTCTTGTGAGTTATTTCGCGAATCGTCCTCTATTCGAAAGGTAGGCCCATTCGCATTAAAAAGTCAATCTTGGAACGATTCTTCTCGCCGCCGCCCGCATCCTTCATCAAAGGGTTCCCAATACCACACCAATGGGCACTGACTTGGCGGGCTGCCTTACTTGACCGCAGCCGCACCAACCTTACATGCGACTTCATCCTGCGACCCCGTACCGCCTGAGCAGCCGATCGCCCCGATGACTTTCCCTCCTTCGATGAGCGGAATGCCACCGCGCGAGGCGATGATGCCGTCGAGAGTGAGCGTGTAATAATTTTGTTTCAGTTGGATATTATCCTCAAATACGCGTGTCTCACGCCGGAAACTGGCAGCCGTCCGCGCCTTGTGCTCCGACACCGCGATCGAGGCGAGTTGCGCGCCGTCCATGCGCTGGAAGGCGACTAAGTTAGCGCCCGAGTCCACGACCGCGACATTGAGCTTCCAGTGATGTTTCTTGGCCTCCGCAACCGCAGCCGCAATCGCCACCTCCGCCCGCTCCAACGAGATCGGCGCCCCGTACGGAACGTCGAACGGCATGTTCTCCGGTATGGCATCCAGCGGATTCACCGCCGCCGGCGCGGGCGTTTGCGCCTCACCCGCAAGGCTCAAGCAAAGGCCAGTTACGGCAAATACTAGCGTCAGGAATGGAAGGCGCATCGAGGTTCTCCTTTGTATATGATCAAACGCCCAGAATACTCTTATCAAATGATTCTCTGATACGAGCATTCCGGTCATGTGTTGGCCAGCTGCCCTTCAATACCCCAACGCGTCCCGGCACCTCGACCAAGGTTTCGACCGGCGCAGCGCCCAATGCGAAAACAGCAAGTAAGTGCTTTGTAGGATTCATTGTGATCCTTGTGATTGCCACCTGCTCATTCCCCGGGGCCAATCTCTAATCAACCCTAACCTTGCCGGATTGCCAGGCGTGCAGAGTTCTCAGCAAAAAGAGCATGAACGCGACGATAGCGACCACCGCCGCAGTCAACGCGATCGCCACTCCCAATTGGACGTCAGGTACTCGCAGACCGACGACAACGCCAATTGCTCCGGCCACGATACATGCCAATCCCTTCGCGAATTCGCGAATTGGTGTGTGAATGGCTTCGCCAGAAGTGGGCGAGAGGGCTGCAGCACCACGCCGACTGCCGGATTTGAGATTCAAGAAGTAGGCAAAAATACTAGTAGTATCACGAGGCCCACGCCATCGTAGGTTCGCATGTACGCACTGTAAAAAACGACTGCGACCGCGCACAAGGCCCCGGCAATGGGAATCATCGTCACGTGGGGTTTTTCACAAGTTCACGATCTCGATGCCCGCCCCACCCACACTAAATGCTTCTGGGTCTCCTTCACTTCTTCTCTATCTAGCATCCCCAACAAATTCCCGAGCCTTGTATACCCCACGAGCAACTCAAACCCGGCTCCCCCTCCCAACAACTCCCCGGAAACTACAACCGGCGGCACAACCCAACTCTTTGCTTCTTTCCAATGGCTGACGACTTCCTCGCGCTCGTCCACGATCCCAAACTGCGTGGCTTGGGTCCGTGCCTCATCAAGCGCGTATTGGTACTCGCGGTCCACCCGCATATGCCTAAGCGCAATCCCAGAAAACTCCTGCAGCTCCCACGAGACCCGGCCCCAGTCGATAGATGTCACCGCTTTAAGATCCGACGATAGCGGGCCGCCGGACTTTTCCTCTCCTTCCGCCGACACCTGTTCCGCATGAAACAGCTGTGTAAATACCTCTTGCGGACACCGCAATCCTTCCGCCTCGCAGCGCTGCCAATGCACGACGGCATCCGCATCGTACAGACGCTGGATCCTCGCCCAAGAGAATGCACCAACCTCGATTGCCGCGCGGTTCATGTCAGCCTCCACCACATGGCCCAAAGTATAGGCCCAAGAGGGCAGGGCAAATCGAGTGGGATGCCGGTGCGTTTCCTGGTCACGTTGCGGTCGCCAGAACCCGGCGCTTGCGCAGCCAAAATCGCCACACCGCCCATACTCCAAGAGTCGGCGCCAATAGGCTTACTAGAAATGCTAGGCCGAAAGTCCAGGCCACCGCGTTCAGTATCTGATCGGGGAAGCGTTCCATTGCGGCATTCATCGCCGATGCAAGGGCCCAAAGCGCTAGAAACTGAGAAGCATATGCAATCACAATTCCTACCGTGACAAACAACAACTTTCGCCGTAAGCACCTTCTCGCGGCAATGAAGAACCCCAGGACGCTAAGTCCCGGCCAACTCCTCGAGAGGAAATTCGTGGCGCGAAGCCACGAACCCGCGCGCGAGGCTTGCAACGGCGCATACTTCGCCTTGTAATCAGTTGCCATCCGATCCGCCGCGTCCATATCCGGCTGATTGAGAGTTGCACGAACCCGACGCGCACCTTGCTCGTCGCCGGAGATGACCAACCACGCATAAGCCTCGACCGGTTTTCGCAACTCCGGCTCTACGTCTTTGTGATTTAACAAACCGCCTAAAGAAATCTGCGCGACGAGATGACCCTGACGCGCGCTCTTTCGAATCCATTCCAGCGCCGCATGTCGGTCATGCACGGGCTGATCGACGCCACTCCAGAGCATCAATCCATATTGAAATTCCGCATCGGTGTCCCCCGCGTTCGCAGCCGTTTCACACGCACGCGCTTCCGAGGATTTTTCCGCATGCAAATAAGCAACGCGGCACGGATCATCGCTCGAAAAAGCCACGGCTGGGATCGAACACAAGAAAACGAGTGCCATCCGCAGCCATGACTCCTTCACGACGTCATCTCAGTTGGCCGATTCTTCAGTCACTTCAAGTCCTGCAGAACTATGGCCGTCGTCACGCCGTATACACCCAGCTGAGAACGAGGCAGGTCTTTCCATTGCGCGTCCAACACTGCAAGTTAGCCCCACCGCCGAGCGACCCTTTTGGCAAATCGTAAAATACCCACGCAGGCACCGCACACGCCTCCAATTCAGGATATTGCTTCTTTCCATTAACACCCCGATCGAAACACTCATCGGCAGGCCCGAGCGTAGTTTCCAATTGAGCGACAGAGATGCCGGCGAGCCCGAGAACTCGGAATTTCATGAATTGGCAAGGCGACTCGAAAAACCGTCGCCCCGACGTGGGGACTTCCCGGTGGCATTGCTGCAGTCGCGCGAGTGTCTCTTCGCGCCAGTCGATAATGACCGGGATGCTCAATCCCACGACGACCAGCGTCAGCAATCCGACCTCTGTGAGACGCCTCACGTGGCATCCAATCCAAACAACGCCCGATCCTCAGGCTTCGTGAGGGCAGGGTGCAACCACGCTCTGAGAACTGCTTCTTCTAAACTTCCGTCCTCAACCTTCGCCAGAACCACCGCCCCCACCAAGAACTTCCGTCTCATTTCCTCTCTCCGTGATCGTCGCGCCTCAACCGTCCGCGCCCTCGCGTCTTTTCTTTGCTGCTGAGCCTTCAACTGCTTGAGCTTCAGTTCCAGCGCCGCTATTCGTTCCTTCTCGCTCACTTTAGGCATCCCTTCCTCCCTGACAATAGCTCTATCTGGGTGTGGCCACTCTAGCCTCTCACCAATATAATCTCGATCGGATTCGGCCTCCCCACCGCCACATCCGACGGCCGATCCCAACGATTGGTGAAGTGCCTGATGACGCACACCGTTTCATAGTGAATCTGCAGCGTGTAGTCATTCACCCACTCAATGGACAGATGATCGCAACCGACCGCACCGAACACCGGCTTGTCGAGATTGAGCGGAAGTCCCCGATCGTTGACATAGATGTCCTCATGGACAGCGCCCCGGGACCCCCGGACTCCATCAGAACCGCGACCAAATGTTGATTGGGCGACACTTGTCGACGCAGCTCTTTCTGCTCCGCCGAACAGCCCGCTAACTCGACGAGTAGCAAAATCGAAGCCCCAAGCGCGAGAAGTGTCTTCATGAACAGATGCAGCATACCGCCCGCCTTAACCAGGCGCCCGCCGCCTTTCCATAAGAAGAGGCCAATTTTGGGAGAAGCCCGATTCACCACCGACACATGAGATCGACTAGGGCCTACTCCGTGATTCCCAGCTGCCGAAAAATGAACGCGTATTCGAGTGCCGTATCATGGTAACGCTGGAACCGCCCTGACTTGCCTCCATGGCCGCCGGCCATATTGACGCTGAATACCAACGGCTCATGATCCGTTTTCGTAGCACGCAGCCTTGCTACCCACTTGGTCGGCTCATAATATTGAACTTGCGAGTCCCACAGACTCGTCAGTACCAACATCGCGGAATAGCGCTGAGCCGTCACATTGTCATAGGGCGAATACGACAGCATGTAATCGTAGTATTTCTTCTCCTTCGGATTTCCCCACTGATCGAATTCGTTGCTAGTTAACGGAATGCTCTCATCCAACATCGTGGTAACAACATCCACAAATGGAACATAGGCGATGATGCCCCGATAGTCCTGGGGCGCCATGTTGGATACGGCGCCCACCAGCAATCCCCCGGCACTGCCGCCGGACGCGAAGACCTTGTCTTTGGCCACATATTTAAGAGCAACCAGGCGCTCCGTGACATCGATGAAGTCAGTGAACGAGTTCTTCTTGTTGAGCAGCCGGCCGTCTTCGAACCACGCGCGACCGAGTTCCTGACCACCCCGAACATGAGCGATCGCGACAATAAATCCGCGATCTAGAAGACTGACCCAGCTTGACCTAAACACCGGATCGCTCGAATAGCCGTATGATCCATAGCCGTACTGGTAGAGCGGCGCCGGCCCATCGAGGCGTACATTCTTAGATCTCACCAACGACACCGGAATCTTTTTGCCATCCCGTGCTTCGACCCAGAGGAATTCCGTGCGGTAGTTCGCCGCGTTAAATCCTCCCAGTACGGCTTCGGTCTTTTTTAGAAGCTTTTTGTCGGACCCCATATCGTAGTCATAAGTCGTGCGCGGGGTCTTAAGTGAGCTGAACACGTAACGCACGGTTGAGCTATCGAGTCCCGGCGTGTGTACTAACGAAGCGGCGTAACTCGGCTCCTCGGAAGCTATGAGCGTGTCACGCCCTGGGGCCCAAGTCATCACCCGCATCTTAAGAAGCCCACCCGAACGCTGATTGATAGCCAGGTACTTCTTAGAGACTTCAAAGTCCTCGATGTATGTATCGTCCCTCGCAGGAATCACGTCAGCCCACGTCTGCTTATCTGCACTGGTCGCAATCGGTGCGCTCATGATGCGAAAATTGGGCGCGCGCCAATTGGTGCGAATGATGAAATTCGATCTTAAGTGATCGGCCTCGTACTCGAGGTCCGCTTCGCGCGGTAGCACTGGCCTGAACCGTAACTTAAGATCCGCTGCATCCGCGTAACGCACCTCGCTTTGCTGAGTGCTCCTAAGATCGATGAACAGGAACTTCTCGGAGCGACTCTTGCGCACGCCCATGTAGTAGCTGTGATCCTTCTCCTCATAGACCAGAGGGTCGGGCTGTGTCGCGCCCAACTGGTGTTTACGCACCCGCACCGACAGCAGCGTCACCGGATCCTTCTCGATATAGACCAGGGTGCGATTGTCGGCCGCCCAGACGAAATCCGGCTGCACATTCTCGACTTGGTCCTTTAAGGTCTCCCCGGTCTTGAGGTTTTTGATGTGTAGCGTGTACTGACGTCGACCGACATCGTCCTCCGTGTAGCCGAAGAGCGTTCCGTCCGGACTGACCTCCGTGGCCCCGATCTGAAAGAAACTGTGACCCTGCGCCATGGCATTGCCGTCCAGCAGCACCTCCTCCGGCGCCGTCATCGCCCCTTTGCGCCGCGCGTACACCGCATAATCGAGGCCGGGCACAAAACGCGAATAGTAAAAATAGCCCCGCTCCAATACCGGCACGGAGGCATCGTCCGGTTTTAGGCGCGCGACCAATTCGTCATAGAGTTTTTGCGTTAACTTGGCGCTGCCGGCCATGTACGCATCGCGGTAGGCGTTTTCCGCCTCCAAATAGCTTAAGACGTCCTTGGATTTTCGCGTGTCGTCCCGCAGCCAGTAATAGTCGTCACGCCGGTTGCCGTTCGGCGAAACCACATCAAACGGACGGCGCTCCGCGACCGGCGGCACTGGAGCCTCCGCAGGCGCCGCCTCAAGTGCGGCCACTACACTTAAGCCAACGACCACCCACACGGCAAGCGCGGACTTATTCATGACGCCATCCCCGTTAACAGTATGAGGGAATGATAGCCCTCTCTTCACTGCCCGTCTCCGAGCATGCCACCCCGGCGGCAGGAAAACTCGCAGCACGACGTGCGGAGAGAAGGATCATCGTTTTAGTTTCTTAAACGCCACCGCTCACCACGCCCGTCCGTCCGCCGCCTTTTCCATAAGAAGTGATCAAATTGGGCGTTAGTTTGCCCAACCCAAGTACACGGCGAGGACCGCGAACGTATCGCTCAATCCATGTGCCAGGATGGGTGCCCAGAGATTTCGGCCTGATAACAGATAGATCGTTCCGAGAACGAGGCCCGAGTACGTACTGTCGAGCACACCCGCGGGTCCCTTGTAGTAGTGCCCGAAGCCAAAGAGCACCGCGACACACACCATGGCGATCACGTATGCCACTTGAGACCGACTGCCGAGATCCGCGGCGCGCGTCAGCAGATACCCGCGATATCCCAACTCTTCGCCGAAGGCCGCAAACGTCCAGACGATGCCGAGAGTGAGGAGCGCCTTTTGGATGGTCATACCCGAACTCAACAGCGACGACACCTGCTCAGGTTGGTGCCAGATCTGCTGCGCCAAAGGCTGAACGACCAACTCACTCCCGGCCTGAAGAACCACGGTGCCCACCAAAGCCAGCACCAACGTTCGACGCCAAGAGCTCGGGCGCGAAAGTCCCGCTACCTTCCATCCGCCATCCCGAACCTTAAAGGAAACCCAAAACAGCGCGAATAGAAAGAACACCTCGTTCGGCACCACCCTGAAGACATTGTGGCCGAGCACGAGGAAAACCCCGAGCGCGACCTCAAACAGTGAGGTCCAGCGGTAATACACTGGCAACGACTCGCGGCCTTTCCCCGTATTTAGTGTCATGTCTAAATTCCAGAACTGCCTGCGCACCTAGCTGCGGTTCTTCAGGACACACCAGACCGCCTTCCGGTTGCAGTTCTCCGCCGGCCTGGCCGTTCGCATATCCCTATGCTCGCCCGGCACCGGCGAACCAGAGGCGCGACTCCGGTTCGCCTGACGGATTTCGAGCGAAGACGCTCTTCAATCCGTTGCGACTTCCGTGTCGCAATTCGCTACCGGATTTCACCCCGTGCCGCTGAACTCCCACCGGCCCCAGTCAGTGCTAGCGGCTTTCTCCCCAAACGCCCCCGATTGACACTTGCACCGCGCCACGCACCAGGAGTAAAAGGCAGAAGAGGCAGAGTAAAGCGCACTTATACGTCGCTTCGCGACGTGTGCGGAGGGCGATGTATGAACATCGCCCGAGATGCTAGGTTTTGGCCGCGAGTCTGTCGGCCGTGAGAGAGATTCAAGGGACTGACGATTGTGGCGATCTATCACTTCCACGCCAAGATGGTGTCGCGCGCCAAAGGCCAATCGACCATCGCCGCCGCCGCCTACCGTTCCGCCTCTAGGCTTCACGAAGCCTCCACCGGCATCACCCACGACTATACGCACAAGCGCGGCGTCGATCACACCGAAATCCTCGCCCCTGAAGACGCCCCCGCCTGGGTCTTCGACCGCCACACCCTATGGAACACCGTCGAGGCCGCCGAGAAACGCAAGGACGCCCAGGTCGCCCGCGAGGTCGAAGTAGGACTCCCCATCGAACTTGAAGACCGCGAACAAGTCGCCTTACTCCGCGACTTCGTCAATCGCGAATTCGTCGCCAGAGGCATGGTCGCCGACATCGGCATCCACCGCGACAATCCGGGCAACCCCCATTCCCACATCCTCCTCACCACCCGCGATCTCACCCCCGAAGGCTTCGGCCCCAAGAACCGCAGCTGGAACACCACCCAACAGCTCCTCAATTGGCGCCGCGGCTGGGCCGAAGTCACCAACGAACACCTGATCGAAGCCGGTCTAGGCGTGCGCATCGATCACCGCTCCTATCGCGAACAGAAGCTCGACCTCACCCCCGGCGTGAAGATCGGCGTCGGCAAGGAACGCCAGCACACCTTAGGCCTCCCCGGCTTCCTGGCAGACCGCGTCGCCGAGCAAGAACGCATCATGGGCGCCAACGGCTTAATGATAATCGAAGACCCCACCATTGCCCTCAAAGCCTTGAGCCACAGCAACGCCACCTTCTCGCACCAAGACATCGCCCGGTTCCTAAACACCCGCACCCAAGACGCCGCACAGTTCCAAACCGCCTACCTCAAGGTCACCACCTCGCCCGAACTCGTACCCTTAGGCACCGACGACCTAGGGAAGCAACGCTTTACAACCCGCGAGATGTTCAACCTCGAGCGCAGCCTGCTCGAAACATCCGACGCTTTGGCGCATCGCGCGAACCACGGCGTCGACCCCAAACTCCGCACCCGCATCCTCGCCAAACACGACCTAAGTCCCGAGCAACAACGCGCCGCGATCGACATCACCGCCAGCGGCGATCTGAAATCCCTGGCCGGCGTCGCCGGCTCCGGCAAGAGCACCACACTAAAGGCCCTACGCGAGGTCTGGGAAAAGGAAGGCTACACCGTCAAAGGCGCCGCACTCGCCGGCATCGCCGTCGACAACCTGCAACAAGCCGCCGGCATCAAATCGCGCACGCTCGCCAGCTACGAACTCGCCTGGAACGGTGGCCACGACCCCCTTACCAAACGCGACGTCTTAGTGATCGACGAAGCAGGCATGCTCGGCACCCGCCAGCTCGAACGCGTATTACGAGAAGCCGAAAAAGCCCACGCCAAAGTGCTCCTGGTCGGTGACCCCGAACAACTGCAAGCCATCGAAGCCGGGGCCGCCTTCCGCGGCATCACCTCAACCCACGGCGTCGCAAACTTAACCGAAGTGCGCCGCCAGAGACTCGAGTGGCAACGCACCGCTACCCAACACCTAAGCTCCGGTAAAACCAGCGACGCCCTTGACGCCTACCAGAAGCACGACAACATCATCGCCGTCGAAACCCGCGACGACGCCCGCAGAGCACTCATCGCCCGCTGGGCCCACGACCACAAACAAAACCGAGACTCCTCCCAACTCGTCATGGCCTTCACCCGCGATGACGTCAAAGCCTTAAACCACGACATCCGCACCCTGCGCGACCAGACCGGCGAGCTAGGAAAAAGCCACACCATCACCACCGAGACCGGCAAGAAAGCATTCTCAGTTAACGACCGCATCCGTTTCCTAAGAAACGAACGCGACCTCGGCGTGAAGAACGGCTCCTTAGGGATAGTCGAAGGCATCGAATCCGGCGTCCTCTCCGTCAAGCTCGACGGCGGCACCCGCGTCCACGTCGACACCAAATTCTACAAACACTTAGACTACGGCTACGCCGCCACCATCCACAAAGCCCAAGGCACCACCGTCGATAGCAGCTACGTGCTCGCCACAACCCACTTCGACCGCCACACCGCCTACGTCGCACTCTCGCGTCACCGCGACAACGCCACACTGTTCTACGCCAGAGACGACTTTGGTGGCCGCGCTCCTAACGCCACCGACGACACCGTGCGCCAACGCTTCATGGACACGTTGAGCAGAGCGAGATCCAAAGAACTCGCGCATGACTATCTCGAGCGCGAGGTTGGATCGCCAGCGGACAGGGTCGCCACCCTCGTGGTGGCGGATTGGGAGAAGCGCAGAAACGCGGACCTCGACGCCCGACAACAGGCGGCTGCCGAGCGCTGGGCCGCCCGCCAGCTAAACGCCCCGCAGTCAACTCGTGATAGCAATCGCGAACCAAACCGCGACCACTCGCCACACCCTGAAAACGAAAACACTCCCGATCACACTCAGCACGAACCTGAAGACGGCTTAGAACCTAGTTCATAGCGCTCGTGCGGTCCGCTCGTATTGCGCGATGCCAATTTGCGACGCAAAGGTTGCAACGGAGGTGAGGGCATGAAGCGAGAACCGCGTGGCCGCACGGAGAAAGGCAGGGCGCCGAACCGCGGCCGCGACGGGCCGCAGAACAACTCCGACCCGACAATTCGTTTTGGCGAAGCGACGCGCGCGACCTACCATCACCAATTCGAAATCAGTGGGGTTGCCGTGTGTCGCGGCACCATGAGCAGCATTATTAGCCTACGACATAAACGTGGATATATCCATTCGTGCCGCACGAGCCCGAATTGTCGTAACCTATGCCGATTGGTTGTTGCGTGTAGTAGGCCGCTACCAGTCGTGCATACATGCGGGCCATCACCGCATCGGTATTATTTGCTGGATCGATTTCAAATTGGGTAGCGTTGCAAATTCCATTGGAGGCAGGCTGATTGCCCAGCTCAAACATGAAGATTCCTCCCTCATACTGTGACAGGTACGTCACAGTTCCCGTCAAATTGGCGTTGTAGCCCGCACCAGCCGTCGACATTATCGACAGTCCGAATGCAGCAACAAAAAGCGCCGCCCAGTGTTTGCGCGAATCCTTATTAAATCTCATGGCCGTCCCTCACCATAGTTGATATTCAATCGTTGCAAAACGCATGTCGCACGTGCAGTGGCAAATAGTCTAGTCGCCAGATAACTCGCAACCAATCGTAGCTTCGCAAGATGTATTCAGTCCACTCCCTTGTGAATACCCTGCGGCGGGTAACAGCGAAACAGGGCAACGGACAATGGACCATTCCTAAATCTCATTGCCGTTGACTCCGATTATCTACGGGAGTACTTTCACCGCAACACGGAAGGCCCGGGACGGCGATTTCGGATATCGCATTGCCGCCGCGCGGTACTGATAGCGTAATAGGGAAGTTATGCCTCTATTCAGAACAATCTCGCAACTTCTCGCCGCTACGTCATTTGGCCCATATCGCAACGCTTCCCGCGATTCGCTAGTTTCGGACCGTTAACGCAGATCCACGAGGGAGTCATGTATGCGTACAGTGAGACGATTGATGCTTGCCCTGAGTTTGTTGGTGCCCTTTGCGAGTCAAGCTGGGCAACAGTGGTCCGGTTGCCAAACCATTGTAGGCGTCTCCAACTACATGGCTTACAACAATGACAATCTCATAATTCTAGGGCTATCACCGGGTCTCCCCGACTGCAGCTATAACGGAATGACCGGAGCAGTGGGGATTATAGTGGGTCAGTTTGGAGTGACTTCGGCGAACATAAGTACTTTTCTTGCGGGCAGCTTGACGGCGTACAGCACCGGGCGCCAAGTGATGATCTACTACGATAGTGCCACATGCTTCGCCAATATAATTTCTAACGGAGGCTACGTGGGACAGTGTCCGTAAGGACCGACGCGCAATGCGTATAGCCAAATCACTGCGAAAACAAACTCTGCGCCGACTTTTCATGTTTGTCGGTACGTTAGTCCTGCCCGTCATGTGCAATGCAGCCGCCGGCTGGACAGACTTTGGACAGGTGTCAAACCTCAATCAACAACCCGCAACCGGAGCGGGAGCCGGGTTAATCTTTGTAAACGTCTCGACGACGGTCAACCCGAGCGGATGTACTCTTGTGACCGGGTATTATTTTTCCGTTACGGACGATCGCACGACCCGCCTCTTCACCATGTTGATGATGGCACAGGCAAGCGGCCGCAGTGTGCAGATCTATGTGACAGGAACCTGTCACACGTGGGGCTACGCTTTGTTGGACGCGGTGATCGTACAGTGACTTCCGCCGAAGCATTTAGGAAGAGGTAAAAACCGGAGCGACATCGTATGAATGCGAAAACACTATTCATGTGTGCTTTAACTATTTCGGTCAGTTTAATCGGCGCGCCCGCTTTGGCCGCAAATAGCTGGATCACGAGTGCGATACTGGACATTCTCGTGCAAGACGATGGGACAGCGGGTGCCAGCGGCCTTGTTCAAGTCACGATGCCCACGAACATGACGTACGTCCCGTCATGCCACACGGGCGCGTTAAATACATTCTATGTGGACCTGTCACGCGCCGCCAGTAAGTCCCAGTTGTCAATGTTGCTAGTGGCATCTGCCGCTGGGAAAAACGTAACAATAGCGCTCAACGAGTCGTGTATCGGAGGCATTGCTCTACTGAGAAATGTAGACTTTGCGCCATAAGGAAGGGGTCAACGAATCCCATGCGCGAGCGCTTGATCGCCATGCCCGCTACTCCCAGCATTTTTCAATTGCTATTCACAACGCCAAGGAGAGAATCGATGCGTACCTTTATCAAAGTAATGGTCGTCATCACCACGATGGCATCCTCAATCGCGCAAGCCGCCCAAGTGCAGTCAGCTTGCGTAACCGTAACGGCCGTAGTGAATGTCCAAGCCCAAGGTGCTGTGATCTTGGCCCTATCGCCGGCCATTCCTGGTTGTACCCCAAACACCACTCCCGGCGTCGAGTTCGCAGTTGGTATGAACAGCGTGACTGCGGCCAGCCTCAACTCCTATCTCGCATCCGGCCTGTCAGCGCTTACAACTGGGCAGCGCGTGATGGTGATTTACGATGACGGCTCGAGCAATTGCTTCGGGATTTCTTTTGCAAATGCGGGATTCCATGGCGAATGTTGATTGCGAGAAGAAAATCAACCGGTTGATATCAAACAGGAGAAGGACATGAAGCTTGTTCTGGCAATCACTGCCGCAATACTCGTTGCGTTCTCACATACATCAAATGCGGCCAACGCCTGGTATAGCCCTCTGCCAATATCATCGGTCTTGAACAATTTAGACGGAGGCTTTCTCATACTGTTACCGGCCTCAGATCCGGCCTGCGGTTCCAGCGGGAATCACTTCAACGTTGACCCAGGGGTCAATGGGCAAACGACGGATTCAGTCAAGACGACGCTGGCAATTGTTCTGGCAGCATTCGCAATGGGTAAGATGATTATAATTTACGCAGATAACGCGCTCCCGGGGTGCCCAGTACAACTTGTGATGGTGAATCAGTAAGGAGCAGGGTGATCACCCTTCGATGGCGGGGAACTTGCAAGCAGTTATCGGGGTGGTTGAGCGGCGATTAACGATGCCAGTACTGGCCAATGTATTGCTGGGTGTCCGCCAAGGTCTTCAACGCAGCGTACAACAATTAGGAAAGCTAGCGTGTTCCGAGACGCCATCATCATTATGGAGAAACGACGATGAAGTGGATCAAAATGTTAGTAGCACTTGGCGCGATCGGTCTTTCGGCAACCGCCGCTGCTAGTGGGCAGGTCACCGGAGCTCAAATCACCGGGTTGTACGTGAACACCGCATACAACATGATTTTTATAAGTGTCAACGTCGCGCCGACCGGTAGCCCATCATGCAGCGCATACACTACGGGTCCAAATGCCTTTGTATTGCCGCTGACGACCTCTTTGGGATCTCAGATGCTGGCGCTCCTTCTCTCGGCTCGCGCAACTCAAACACCGGTAACAATGACGGGAAACGGACTGTGCGACACTTACCCGGACGCCGAAACATTGGCAACTATTGCCTACTGACAATGTGGTATTGCGGTAGGGGAATTGCACTTACCCTGCGCGGCGATGAATTGAAATGGGGGTCAATAAGCAATGCGTCCGTATCTATAGGAGTCGAACTGTGAACAAGCATCGCATATTTGTGTGTTCGGCTTTTCTTGCCGGGTGGTCCGGATTTGCTCAAGCCTTGAGCTGGGGACAGCAAACGACCGTCCAAGGGTTTTACTCTGACACCAACGCCAATGTTGTACTCACAACGGCCAATAATCAAAACCCGGACGGGTGCGCGAGTTCCCGGTACCTGCTGATTAGCTTCAGCGCTTCAAACTTCAATCAGGTCTACGCTGCGCTCATGACGGCACAGGCTACGGGGTCGACAGTTACATTGCTCTACAACGGCTGCTTGGGAGGATATCCGCTTATCAGCAGCATTGCCGTTCCGGGGAATTGGTAAGTTTTCGATGGCGCTAGCTGGTAGTGCGGAGAGTTTATTGTCTAAACGAAGGATTCACGATGCAACTTCGAATCTTTATATCCAAAAGATCGCGGATGATTCGCTCTTGGCGCATCCATCTTGGTGGATTGCTCTACGTCGGTTGCGCGTTCACCGGAGCGGCGCTTGGCTCGCAAAATTACACGGCTACGGTGGGTCAAGTGCAATGGGCACTCACCGATACTTGCTTCTTTTTTAGCTTGGTAGGCGTCGCTGTCGCTGATCCCGTAGTTCCGAACAGCCCATGGTTTGCCATTCCCTTAGCTCAGACCGGGTTCTCGCAGGCATACGCACTAATGCTCAGTGCCAAGACGACTGGAGCGACGGTAATTGTATCAACCACCGGAGCACTGGCTGGAGGCACGTGTGGCACATACGCTGGTGTAGCTGCGGTGAACTTGCAGTAAGCGCGCCGTGTTCCCGCTGTTTTAGCAATCAGTAGTCGCGATTCGAGTCGACGCCAAAATAACAATGTCCATGGAGGTAGGAAATATGCCTTTACTCCGACGAATGAAAAGGATACCTCGAGGACGCTTGCTAATCCTTGCGGGATTACTCGCGCTGCCCAGCTTGTCATGGGCATGGGATGGCGACGTCACCGGCGTCGTGACTCAGATTGATGTCACCGATGGTGCATACTCGGGCTTCCGAATCTATTTCTCCGTTGCGATGTGCGGGAACACGAACAATTGGGCCTATTTAAATAGCGCGGACTCCAACTATAGCGCCTACACGGCGCCGCTCTTGATGGCCAAGGCCCAAGGACTCTCTGTCAGAGTATTCTCGAATCGCGACGCCAATGGGTATTGTCATATCGGATACATTTCCATCGTATGACGGTCCGCCACTCATTTGGGCTGTTAAAGGGGAGCGCGAGGCTTGTTTTTTTGGGAATTAGGTATTGGCAAAATCATGGAGAGATCGAATGACTAACAAAGCAAAATTATGCGCGTCCACTTTCATTCTGGCCTGCCTGTTTGGGGCGGGTATCGTGTTGTTCGCAACTAACACGGCCCATGCCGCGCTGGTCGGCGGAGCACCCGTCGGTCTAGTTAAACACTACTATTCCTATTCGGACTTTGGGACCGGTGATGTTGTCATTTGGGTTACTACTCCGCCGGCAACCTGTCCGGGCGGATTTTGGGTTCGCATGACCGATCCGGGCGCTAAGAACGTGGTAGCGCAGCTTTTGACTGCTGTCGCCGGGCAAATACCTCTTATCATCTGGGGCTATGATGATCAGCTCTGGCCCGGCACAACCACGGCAACGTGCAGGCTTTATACACTCGACTATGCGCTCTGAATGCCACGGAGTTGAAAGGCCTTGTATTGAGCGTTTTTCACTTCTATAAACAGGGAGGATGAATAATGACTCGGAAAATAAGGCTACGTTGTGTCATCGTGTTGCAACTGACGGTGGCGTTGTTAACAACAGAATCTGCGTTTGCGAACTATTTTTGTACTGGTACGGTAGATCAAGTCACCGTCAGTCCGAGCGGTGTCGTGATATTCACTTCATCCACCGTAGGATTGAATTACGTTTATTTATGCCAGATCGGCACCACGATAAACAGCGTCGACTCGGACCCTTGCAAGTCGATTCTGGCCGTACTACTCACTGCGCACGCAACGGGTGCGCAAATAGACTTAGCTTTCAGCGATTCCTTGACGTGCTCCACCCATCCAGCGTGGGCTTGGCTTACGGGCTGGTACTACGGCCCCAACCTTCATTGAGAAGCGTCTAGCAATGGTTAGTTGACTCGGAACCGCCTCTGGCAGCCGGTGATGACAGCAAGAAGAACGGCCGCTCGGCGCGAACTGCATGGCCCGCGTTCCAATTCATAGTTGGTTGTAAGTCCTCGATGATCAAGCCCCTTTAGAATTCGCAGAGTCCTGACCGATTGTCACATGTAATGGTTCCTCGCAAAGTATTTCGCAATTGACGCATTCCGCTTGCCATCCACCGATCCGTTGGTGTAACTTCCGCCGCATTGTGGAGGGATTCACATGAAACGGATTTCTAAGAAAAGAATTCTCCTTCTCGCCTTGGTTTTTACCTTTGTCGGTAACATTCTTGCCGATTCAGCGTTTGCTGTGCAATCCCACACGGCACCGCTCGCGCAATTCCAATCGCCTAACTATAACGAAGATTGCGTCTGGTTCACCCTGGCAGGAGTCCCTCAGGCGGACCCGCTGGTGCCCAATAGCCCTTGGTTTGCTCTATCCCGATCGCAGATCGGATATAACGAAGTTTACTCGATTTTACTGGCCGCCAAATTAAGTGGTTCATCGCTTAATGTAGTGACGACGGGCGCGCCAGCCGGCGGTGCGTGTGGCGGCTACGCGCAGATCGCTTGGGTGGTTCTGCAGTGAGCCACTGTCGCGCGTGCTTGCCGCGTCTATCGTTGCGGATGTCCGGCGGATGGTGAGAACTACGAGGAATGTTTTCTAGAAACGGCATCGATTGTTTCGATTGGAGACCTATGAAACTTCAATATCGACTTACGCTTTTGATTGCAGCTGTCCTGGCATTTGCCACCGTCCATGCCGACGCCCAGACCGGCCACATCACTAGAGTGTCTTACACTACCGCTGGCGTATTAATCATGATGGACACAGGTCCGCCGACAAACTGCTCCGCCACACCGTACGGCTGGATGATGATAGCGCCGCAGTACACGCCGATGATCGCGTTTGTGACGGGTCTGTGGTTTCGGGGTGACGCGGCAGCGAAACAGTTAGCTGTTTATACGAGCGGCATCGATAGCACGGGCTACTGCCAAATCAGCCAAATCGATACTGAGGCCGCCGGATAGGGAACGGTGCTAGCGGTCCAAGTGTATTTCACAAATCTGTTGGAGTAACTTCGCAACGTATTGACGAATGGATTTCATCGGCGTTATTGTTGTCGGGTAGGGGAAGGATCACTCTGCGACCGCGCTTAAGGGAATAAAAAATAGCGAACATCCCGCAGGATTCCAATTTCGCAGATCTCCCATAGGTGATGGCATGCCTGAATGGCCCTCCGTTATGCCGTACCCATGATTGATTGTTATTTTCTGGTGATCGAGCTGAAGGACGCGCTCAATGGTCAGTCGAAAATGGTTCGGTGCTCGAGGTAAAGAGACGGCGGCGCAAAGGACGAGTGGTTTATTTCCGCCTGTTCGTTGTTATTTGCGCGTATTGACCACCCTTATCGTTCTGCTATTTACGGGTACCTCACACGCCACCTACAACACAAACTTGATCGGGACCGTTGCAGCAATCATGACCTACACGAGCGGGGGGTCTGCTGTTCGCATTGAGCAATCAGCCGAGCTCAAACGGAACCTGCAGTGCTCAATTCTTCGAACTCGATCCCCCCACTTATCCGGGAAGCGATGTAGTGAATGACGCCGCCTACAGCCGAATGTATGCGCGTCTAGCTCAAGCCTACGCTACCGGCGAGTCAGTCAATATTGGTTACGACAACGCGGGCAACTGTGGGGGAAGCGGCTATATCCGCGTATATCGCGTGGGTTGATTAAGATCGGACATAACAACACGTGAAGTAATGCTTCCGGGGAGAGGTGCCAATGCTGAAATTATTCTCGGCCATGATTTTCGCGAGTCTAGCTCCGTTGAGCACTGCCCTCGCCATCTCGCAAGTTCCCGCGTCCACCATCACGGCTATGGGCAGTTACACAGGTGCTTCGGGTGGGGCGGGAGCGTGGGTAGTCTTCACTCCGGCCATTCCCAATTTGGAAGGATGCAGCAATTCCGCGGGAAATCAGGTGTGGATAGACTTCTCGTCAAGCGTTCAGCCGGACGGCAAGACCATTTACGCTACCGTCCTGGCGGCCTTCTTATCAGGACACAGCATAGGCTTTGGAGTAAGCGGATGTGTCGACGGGGGTCAATTGCCGCTCGTGTATCGCGTTGACCTGTATCCATGAGGTGTCATCCTGGTATCCGCCGCAATGTCATGCGACCGATCGACCGTCAATCGCAAGGAGTTAGAAATGTTTCGTAAACCATTAGGTTCGATAATGTGCTTCTTAGCGATGTTGTTCATGGCGAATGTCGCATCAGCCATTTCAGAGTGCCAAGACCATTTGCTTGAAATCTGGACGGGCGCGGGCGGCGAAATATTGCTCGTATTCAATACGGTTCCTCCCGTCTATGTATTCGGACCCACATCCGTTACCGATGTCGCTCAAAAAAACGCGATCGCGGTAGCGATGTCAGCCTTTGCGATGAATTCGCCAGTCACGGTTCGCTATCAGGCCGATGGTGTTCCATGCAGTTCTGGCCCGAGTCGCACGGATTTCGCTGGCATCTGGATTCAGAGGTGATTACACATCAGCTCGAACATAGGTTGGCTGCGGGAACCCCAATGGCCGCAGAAGGTGGGCCCGCGATTACTGAAAGAGTGGGACTTGTCTTGGGTGATTGCTGTCTCAAACATTCGAGGTGCTTCATGCGTAAATTACTCTTCGTCGCCCTCATGGTAGCGGCGACGATTGGACTACATGTGTCTGCAAACGCCGCGAATGCCGTGTTGACGGGCACCGTTACCGGTCTGGGTGTGCAGTCGACTGAACAAGCCCCTCCTGAGGTCGTCGATATTGTAATGAGCGTCAAACCGCCAATTACCGGCTGCCCGGGTGGAACCGCGGGCTTTGAGTTTTCCCCAGCCAGCGTCACAGATGCCCAGACTCGCAAGAATATGCTCGCGGTCCTGATCGCTGCCAAATTGGCCGGTGCGACTATCACGATAGTCTATGACAATGCAGGGACTTACTGCAGCGTAAATGGCTTCGCTGTTCCTATCTCAATCTCGATGAACTAAAACTGAACCGCGGCGGCATGCGCAGCCCATGGATCCGCGACGAAAGGAGCGCGCGCGTCGCGACTTACACGTTGCGCCATTGCCCTAGCATGGTGTACGGCTTTCGATTGCTTTCACTGACTCCACTGCACGCAAAAAGTGATTGACAGCCCAGTACGCGAAGATTAGTTTTGGCGTTGTAGAGAAAGCGACATGGAATTGTTACTTAAGGGACCCAATCGCAATGATTCGTCTCGATCGCACAACGGAAGGTGAGTTTCTTTCTCCACAAGAATCGCCAGCGCTCAACGTGTCCAGAGAATCACGTCGACAGGAAAAGCGAATGAGCCGCTTGCGTGCATGGATGGGCGCATTCCTAGTGTTGGGCGCTGCATTTAGTCTCGATGCCCGTGCCGATTACTGGTTCAAGGTCAACGACGCAAGTCAAATACAGTACTTCGTTAACAGCTCGCAGATTTACTTGCGTAATCTCAATACATTCGACAGCAGCGTCTTGGGCTGCTGCTTCAACTACTGGATCGACATTTCAACTGACTCAGGAAAGGCAATCTGGGCCACGCTGCTGGCGAAAATGCAGGCGCAGCAGCCAATATGGATCTACATCACAAGCCAGACGGTCGCGGGATCGGTAACGGTGGCGTGGTTCGGATAAAAATCTATCGGCGCTGTCGGTAGAAGACGTGCTGATTGATGGGAGCACAAGAACAATGAAAGTCATGAAATATACGACTCTAGCCGGCCTGCTTGTGATAGTCGGCGCGCTAACGATGCGTTCTGCTTGGGCGGAAACGTGGGTCTATGTGCCGGACATGAGCCAACTGAAGTACCAGCTCTATCCAGGCGGCCTTATTTACTTTAGAAACCTGAGCGACTTCAGCACTGCAGCACTGGGCTGCTGCTACAACTATTCGATCGACACGACCACGCAAGATGGCCGCAATACCTGGGCGACGATACTGTCCGCGATCGCTCAACACTCGCCCCTGTATCTAGGAATTCCAGATGGGCAAGCTCAAGGCATTGTGACCGAAGTAGGCATTTGGTAGGGCGGTCCAATCGTCATGAGAGAGGCTAAAGAAACGCTTAGGTCAATCTTGTTTGCCACTCGTCAAATCCAGTTATCTTCCCACGAAGGTGCGTTTTCAAGTGGATATAGGTTCAATAACCGGCGATGTATACGCACTAGTTTGAGGCGCCACCAAAACTATATGTGGCGGTAAATGGACTCCAGCGAAGGAAAAATGGATGGCCGTGGAAATGTGGACGTCTCGGATTGGGTGGATTCGCGGCGGCCGATCATGCCCACGAGTTACAAGACGCCGATTGCGTGGGGCTCCACCTTTATCGGCTTGGTCCTCACATTGCTCGTGCACGGAACGGCGATGACAATCCTGACTTATGGCAACGTCGATCATGGGTCTACGGCGCCCGCGTCGAATATTCGCATCGGTAATCGAAAACCGAACCCTCACGAGGCATTGACACTCATCGATCTCCCAATATCCCAACAAGCTCCCGTTAAACCAATGATGGCTTTTGTGACCGACCTGGCTCCCGTACCCGCCATCGAAGCCGAAGCGCCAAAACTCGGCTTAGACACAGATGAACCAACTGCGACGGAATGGCTACATTCCATCTATCTCAGGCAGATCCAAGCCAGAATTGAACGCGTTTGGCGACGACCGCGTACACCCGTCAAGGAATTCGGGTTGCCGGGGAGGCTTAGACACAAGGACGAGGCATTTCAATGTGAACTGCTCATTACTCAAGATCCGACGGGCAATGTCGAAGATGTCGAATTGAATCGTTGCAACGGCTCAGCGGCTTGGCAACAGTCGTTGATCGATGCCATACGAGGCGCGTCACCCCTTCCCGCCCCGCCGAACGCAAGCACTTACAGCGCTTCCATCAGCTTGACTTTCGTAGCACATCCTTACGCACCGGGTGTGGCGGAAGACGACTATGAAGCTCAAGCACCTCAGTTTGTGAGCGTCGAATGATTTACAGGCCTTCAAATGCGCGGACTACCTGTATCGGGAAAGTGTACGTGTGCGCGCTATGTTGAAAGCCGGATAAACGATTCAGTCTTAGATAAATCGCGGCCCGAGTATTTTGTTGCCGTACAGCGTTGCAGGGAGAACTGAAAGTGAAAAATGTACTTCGTGCACTTGGGATGCTTTTCTGTGTTATCTCAAGTGGTCTGGCTCACGCAACCACCGAATGGAGCGCTCAGGACTACGATTTGTACTCCGGCGATTTTAACGGCGATGGCAAGACCGATATTCTCTACATCGCCAAAAGCGCTGGTATGCCAAGCGGCATCGCGATCTCCGATAGCAGCGGCGGCCCGAACACCGCGTGGCAATCGTGGGCCAGCGATTACCTAGGGATCAATTGGTCCGGAAACGCATACAACGTCATCGTCGCAGATTTCAACGGGGATCATAAGGCCGACATCCTTCTGCAAAGTAAGACGCCCGGTGGTGATAGCTATCTTCTGCTGACGAGCAGCGCTGGGTTTGTCGTCGCGAAATTAGACATTCCAAACGGCGCCTTGGGCTTTAGCTGGTCCGCAGATCTGCACCACATCGTTGCGGGGGACTTCAATGGCGACGGGATGGCGGACCTGTTTTTTCAGGCAACGAGCCCTACGGGCACGAGTTACGTCGTCCTAGCAGCAGATACCAATGGAACGTTTAGCGTCGCGCAGAGTTGGACCGACGGCACCGGACCCGGCCCAGTGGGGTTTAAATGGTCGACTAAGAACGCCAATGTGTTTGCGGGCGATTTCAATGGAGATGGCTTAGCGGATCTACTGTTTCAGGCGAAGCCCAATTTCGTCATGATCGATTATGACGTTCCATTTCCGGTCCCCACCTATCCACCCAACATGAACGGCGTGGTGCTGTCACAGGGAGGCGCAACGCCGTTTACTTCTGCTCACGCGCAGACTTGGAACCGAATGGCCAACGGTGTGGATTGGTCGCCGCTAACGAACAACATCATTATCGCCACCACGGGATCGATCCCGCCGAAATCGGAGGTAATTCTCCAGGGGAAAAACGCGGGCAGCACAAGTTTTGAGTTAACGGGCAACTCAAACGGAGCGGTTTTCCCCAGCACCGCGACGACTTTGTCCTCTAATGTGAGCTTAACCGCAGACAGCTATCATCTGATCGCCGGCAACTATAATGGAAGCACTGGCGTAGGACTCTACTATCAGGCATTGACGCCGAGCGGTGCCAACTATCTCACCGATGCGGTCGCTGCTACCACGACTGCCTCTATACAAAATCCAACCAAGGTCACAGGGACCGTTGAGGCTACTTCGGTGGGGCGAACGGGAGGACAATTCGCCGTCTCCTCAACGGGCGCTGCGCAATACACAATCCCGATCTGGGCGCCTCCGGGTCCCCAGGGAATGCAGCCGAATTTAACGCTTATCTACAACAGCCATCAGGGCAACGGCATTCTCGGGGTGGGCTGGGGCTTGAGCGGATTGAGTTCGATTAATCGATGTAATCTCACCTACGCTCAGGATGCCGCACCCGCATCGGTTGCGTTGGTCACCACAGATGGTCTATGTCTTGACGGGAAGCGTCTGCGGCTTACGTCCGGTACCCCGGGCGCGGCGGGCTCGACCTACCAGACCGAAATCGCTGACTTTTCCAATGTGACCGCGGTCGGCGTCGCTGGAAACGGACCTGCATCGTTCAGCGTCCAGGCCCGAAACGGTTGGACCTATGAGTACGGCAACGGCAGCAATTCACAAGTACTTGCGACGGGTACCTCGACCGCATCGGCCTGGATGCTGGACAAGATAACGGACCGAGCCGGTAACACGATGATCGTCACCTATACAACCGATCCGAGTACACCGGGGACGGTGATACCGAGCACGATGGCCTGGACTGCAACCAGCTCCGGATCCTCGTCCTACAGCTACACCATGACTTTTGGCTATGGCACCGTGTCCGCTCAAGCGTCAACGTACCGCTATGTGTATGGTACGCCGGTTATCAACAACAAGATTCTTGAGTCAATAGCGATAAACTACGGCGGGGTGATCAAGGAATACTTCTTGGGTTATCAGTCATCACCCACCACCGGCCGATACGAACTGACCTCTGTTCAAGAGTGTGCCGATTCTGGTCAGACCAACTGTTTCGCACCGACGACGATAGCCTATCAAAATGGTGCACAGGGGCTCGGCGCTGTTCAAACCCTGGCCCTGCAAACGAACAACTCACACGTCGTCGTTACGGACTACGATTTCAACGGAGATGGGATCAACGATCTCGCGATCTGGATCTCCGGAGCCTGGTGGGTTGCATTTGGAACTCCGTCTGGGTTCTCAAGCCCGATAAACATAGGGCTAGCGGACGCAAGCGGTCTTGCAACGGTCGGCGACGTTGACGGAAGTGGAAAAGCCGGCTTCCTGATTCCAGTTAGTGGCGTATGGTGGTATTACAAGTGGAACGGCTCTGCCTTCGCGGGAGTACCCACCGGGGCAGCCGTCGACACCTACACTACCGCGAACAATTCGACGGCGATATTGGCCGACGTCGACGGTGATGGCCTACCAGACCTCGTCTATCTCTCTTCCAACGGCTATGTGCGCGTACTGCTCAATACCAGCAGGGGTGCGCCTAGCTTTTCCCAGAACCCCATCAACACGATTACTTACGCCCTGTACGGTATCAGCGCTCTCTACACGATGCCACATTTCGATTCCTATGGTGCCGGACAGCAGGATGTTTTCGCCCAGATACCCTTCGATAGCGGGGGAGTTGCGTTGCTGCACTTCAGCGGCAATACCTTCGTCATTTCACAAGTCAGCGACACTCCAATACCTGCTGTGTTGGATGTTGGTAATTACAATGATGACGGTTGCCAAGATATTCTCTCGCGTGATCAACTGACTATTTCCGGGTGCGGCGCGTCCGCTGCCGTGCTTACGTTCAATGGAGACATGGCCGTCGCGGGTATCGATTGGGACGGAAGCGGTCGGCGTGCGGTTCTCGTCAATCACGGCGGCATGCTCGGCGTATATAAAGTGCAAGGGACCGGGCTTAGCAGTTTGATCCCCACATCGATTCCGTATTCATCCGCCTACTACTACAAGACGTCGCATAATGCTACTGGTGACGGTTTGGATGCATTGGTGGCAGTCAACAGCTCGTTCACCGCTTTCCCGCTGCAGTATTACCCGCATAATGGCAGCGGGCAGCTGCCTGATCTCGCGACTTCGTTTAAGGACGGCTACGGCAATTCAGCTAGCCCAAGTTACGGCTACCTGGGTCAAGCCGGCAGTCTATATCTGAATTTTACCGATGCGACCTTCCCTTACAAAAATTACATCGGCCCGATGTCGGTGGTGAGTCAAACGACTTTCAGCGATGCATCGAGTGCTCCAGGCGGCACCTACACGCAGACCATGAGCTACTACGGTGCGTGGATGAATCTGCAGGGCCGCGGCTTCGCAGGGTTCAACGACATAGGGAATCTTGATAGCCGCAACGGCGTGTGGGACGTCAAGTTCTATCGCCGGGATTTTCCCTACACGGGCATGCTCTCTGGAGACTGGATCTCACAACCGAACACTGTGGCGACATTCAGCGTGAAGATGAACAATGCCTTTCCGACGTTGGCCGCCGCAACTTTGGATGGAACAGCCAACAATCAACGTTACTTTCCCTACGTCTCTAACTCGACAACAAGCAACTATGAATTGGGCGGCAGCGAAAGCGGTGATTTAATCACAACAACCTCTACGACGTACACCTTTGACAATTACGGCAACGCGACGAACATTGTGAAGACCCTGACCGACAATGATCCTGGGTCTCCTTATAGTGCAGCGGGTAGAAATACGTGGACGACCAACATCACCAACACGACGGATATTTCCGTCAATCAAGCAGCCGATCTCGCAGCCTGGTGTTTGAACATGTTGGATCAAACTCAGGTCACCTACACCTCTACGCTTCCGGGCAGCACTTCAGTGACGCGCACGAAGATGTTTACGCCGGATACCCCATCTGCCTGTCGCATAAAAACTGTCATCACGGAGCCCATGCCCACCACCAATCCTTACAAGGTCACTGAGGCACTGACCTTTGATGGCTTCGGCAACGTCCAAACCGACACGATTACGGGCAACAATATGCCCTCCTCGCCCGCGAGTCGCGTGACAACGCTTAACTGGGGTACGACCGGACAATTCTTGAACAGCATGAAGGTTGATACGGGCACCGTCGCTAATCCCACGACGGCCACAACCACCTGGGCCTATAGCTCCAACCAAAGCCTCACCTTCGGTGTTCCGGATAGCGTCACGAATCCCAATAGTCTGAGGACGTCTTGGACCTACGATGCATTCGGCCGCAAAAGTAAGGAAACGCGCCCGGATAGCACGTTGACCACATGGACCTGGAACACATGCAGTTCCTTCTGCGGATGGAGCAACAGTGTCTATCAGGTTGCGCAGACTAACTACCAAGCCAACGGTTCGACGGTCATCCGTACCGACACGAATTTCTACGACTCCATTGATCGCGTGACAGAAACATCCGGCCCAACCGTCACCGGGTCAAATACGATCGTGCAAAATCTCTACAACTCTCTGGGGCTGCTGAGGCAGCAGTCCCTGCCTCGCATTAGTGGCGCCACCGCTTATCAGAAATCGTATCTCTACGACGGCTTGAATCGGTTGACTTCTGTGAGCCGGCCCATCAGCTCTACGAAATCAACGCTGCAGAGCACAAACTACGGCTATGCGGGCCGAACATTCACCGTGAAAGACCCGTATGGAAACGCAAAGACAACCATCACAGACGTGAATGGCTGGCTACGGCAGACCAAAGATGCCATGGGCTACACAATCACACTGACATTCGATGCGGCCGGAAGCCTGATAGGCGTTACGGACAGCGTCGGCAACACTTTGTTGTCGGGCGTGAGCTACGCCTATGGACTGAAGCCATTCCGAACCGCGGCAACGGACGCCGATCGCGGAGCCTGGACCTATACGGTCGATTCCTTAGGCGAGCGCACGAGCTGGACAGATGCAAAAAGCCCAGCCCAGTCGTTCACAATGACCTATGACGCACTCTCGCGCCCGCTGACCCGTACTGATCCAATTACGGCTACCGATCCAGGGCTCTTCACGCAGTGGCAATATGGCTCGACTCCGGCAAGCCACAATGTTGGTCAGCTGATAATGGAGTGCAGTATTACCGGTAATCCTAACTCGTGCGGTGCGAGTCCTCAGTACTTAGAGACCCGCGCATTCGACTCAATTGGCCGGCTATCCACGCGCGCAATTAGTGAGGCCGGCGTAATCGGGAATGATCCGGGTGGCGTGTTCTTGTTTACCACTGCCTACGACGCGACGACGGGACTCCTCAATTCGCTAACCTACCCAATTAGTACGTCGGGTGTTGCCGCCCTCAATGTTCAATACGGATACCAGAATGGGTTGCTGCAATCTGTCACGGACACAACAGACACCACGTCTACCTGCGGCAGCACGTGCACGCTCTGGACTGCGAATGCTATGAACGCTTTTGGCAAGATCACGCAAGAGACACTCGGTAACGGCGTGGTGACCAACCGAACTTATGATGCCGTAACTTCCTGGCTCAGCGGCGCAACGGCGGGTGTCGGGGGTGGCGCAGCCCTATTGAATCAATCGTATCTTGAGGATGAGAACGGCAACGTCACTCAGCGCCAACAGAACAATACCCCGGGAATAACGGAGTCGTTCGGTTACGATGCGGACAATCGCTTAACCTGCACAGCCCTGGCGAGCACTTGTACCACACCCACGTTGGTCTATGACAGCGGCACGGCGGGGCCTGGCAATATTACGTCCCAGACGGGAGTGGGCACTTACACGTACCCTGCGGCGGGACAACCTCGACCGCACGCGGTCACCTCAGTGACGGGTACATTTAATGGAAGCTTTTCCTACGATGCCAACGGTAACATGACCAACAGAGCGAGTTCGACGCCTAACGTCGCTTGGTCGAGTTACAACTATCCGGTGGATATAAGCGCCAACGATGCCACTGGAGCCGAGGAAGTCCATCTCTCCTATGGGCCCGATCGTCAGCGCTGGAAGCAGATTTATACGGGTGGTCCGACCGGCACTGAGACGACCTATTACATCGGTGGCCTTGTCGACTTGGTGTTCATCGGCGGAGTCGCCAATTACCGTCACTATGTTAATGCTGGCGGTGAACCCGTAGCAGTTTACAACCGCACTGCAGCCGGCAATACCATGAGCTACATGCTCGAAGATCACCAGGGCGGCGTCTCGGCGATTGCCTCCAATTCTGGTACGGCGGATGTCAACGAGAGTTTTTCAGCGTTTGGCAATCGACGCGATTCTGGCACTTGGTCGGGTCCTCCGAGTACCCCTGACCTTAATAAGATTGCGGGTTTGACCCGTCAGGGATACACGTTCCAAACGTCACTGGGCCAATCGATGGGTCTCAATCACATGAACGGGCGAGTCGAGGACGCGATTTTGGGGAGATTTCTATCACCGGATCCGCATGTCCCTGATCCTAGCAATCCGCAAAGTTACAATCGCTACAGCTACGTCAACAATAATCCGCTCAGTTTGGTCGACCCCTCTGGCTTCGACGATGAGGACCCGTACGCGAATTCAGGCGATCCCCAACGTTGCGAGGGCAATTGCGACGCAAACGGCAATATAGTTGTAAATGGTCGGGCCGGCGCCGACACAATTTTTACTGGCTCCAATATACCGGGCGTAAATGGGCTCTCGGCGGCTTCTTGCTTTGGCAGTTGCGCTGGCTTTAATAACACATACAATGGCGTTGGAGGCGGTGGCGCTGGGTACTGGCAAGCACATCCCGGCGAAAATCTTACCGTCCAATCGGCTGACGGAACGTCTACTCCGTATAATTACGGCCTTGATCAGGTACAGGACCCAAAGACGGGCGCGGTCGTTGGTGAATTGGTTGTTGAAGCCCATCCGTATACTTGGGTAGACACTTCTTCATGGGACTTTTCGGCGTGCAACGGGTGTAATAATCTCGCTGCATTCGCGAGAGGAGCGACCCATTACAATATCAATAGGGTGCTATTGCAGTTTACGGCGTTGTCCATGGTTCCACCCGCCGCATTCGTTGCAGGCCCCCCCGTTCTAGCGGCGTTGGAATCTGGCGGCACGATGGTCACCGCAGGGGCAAAACAGCTCGCGCAGCGGCAATTGTTGAAGATGATATTGAACGGCACCGGGGACCTCGTTGGGGCGCCGAGTGTTGAAGCTCAAGGAATGAGCCCAGAAGTAGCGGAAATAGTGCAGCAACTGACCGAGCAGGCTGAAAAGTTGTCGCAGGCGATGGAGATAGCAGAGTATTGGGAATTGTGATTAGCTGAACGATGTGGGTCGCTGACATAAGAGGGCTACTGCCATCACAGCAATCGCAAGCTTCTTACAAAGCTTCCGAGTATCGGTGCGGGGTTTGCGCTGCCCTTTGTACGACGGTGGCGTCAGTCCTGATGCCAGAAAAATGTTGGCGTTAGGTGATATCGCGGGCGCTTTTGCCGAGTACAATCGCCTATCAGAGCTTGGCTCCGGTAAGGCTCGTTGCGTGATTGCTTACGCGAATTTGCTTGGTACTCAATCTCTTCCAAAGAACATAGATGAGGCGCGGAAAATTGCCAATTCA
>Ga0210400_10000370_pt1 | contig 51234 bp, 48 predicted proteins | sample IncBWH26MmetaG_FD_155456 | JGI IMG/M metagenome (GOLD analysis project Ga0210400, IMG submission 155456) | Forest soil microbial communities from Barre Woods Harvard Forest LTER site, Petersham, Massachusetts, United States - Inc-BW-H-26-M | ecosystem: Environmental > Terrestrial > Soil >...
CCGTCGCCGGAACCTGGGCGGCGTTCCGGCTGACCGGATCGGCGGAGAAGGCCTAGAGCTGGTCGGCATTCGCCGCCTCTCCCCCCGCGAAGCGGAGAGGGAGAGGATGAAGGAGAGGGCGGCTGGGCCGATGCGCTTCACCGGCGGCGCGGCGAGGATCGGCGACGGCGCCGCGGATCATGGCTGAACCTTCGGCGGATCATCGCTGCCCGCGCCGCCCTCTCCTTCATCCTCTCCCTTTCTTCGCTTCGCTCGGGGGAGAGGCGTCAGCCGGCGGCCGTCGGCGAAGATCGATCCGGCCTAGAGCTGGTCCAGCCCATAGGCCGCGTGCAGGGCGCGGACAGCGAGTTCGGTGTAGGCCGCGTCGATCAGGACGCTGATCTTGATCTCTGAGGTCGAGATCACCTGGATGTTGACGCCCTTCTCGGCGAGGGCCGCGAACATGGTCTTGGCGACGCCGGTGTGGCTGCGCATGCCGACCCCGATCACCGAGACCTTGGAGACCTCGTCGTTCACCTGCACGTCGTCGAAGCCGACCTGCGGCTGGGCGGCGCGGACGATCTCGACGGCGCGGGCGGCGTCGCGCTTGCCGACCGTGAACTCCATGTTGGCCGTATCCGCGGTGCGCGCGTGGCTCTGGACGATCATGTCGACGTTGACGTTGGCGTCGGCCAGCGCCCCGAAGATCGCGGAGGACACGCCGGGGTGGTCGGGCAGGCCGAAGAGGCTGATCTTCGCCTCGTCGCGGCTGTAGGCCACGCCGCTCACGATCCGCTTTTCCATGATCTCATCCTCGTCGCACACGATGGTGCCCTGACCCGGGGCTTCGCCCGGCTCCACGAAACTCGACAGCACCCGCACCGGCACGTTCTGGGCCATGGCCAGCTCGACCGAGCGGGTCTGCAGCACCTTGGCGCCGAGCGAGGCCATTTCCAGCATCTCCTCGTAGGAGATCTTGGCCAGCCGCCGAGCCTTGGCTTCGATGCGCGGGTCGGTGGTGTAGACCCCGTCCACGTCGGTGTAGATGTCGCAGCGCACGGCCTTCACCGCCGCGGCGATGGCCACCGCGCTGGTGTCCGAGCCGCCGCGGCCCAGGGTGGCGATGCGCCCGTCGCGGGTCACGCCCTGGAAGCCCGCGATCACTGCGACCTCGCCGGCGTCCATGGCCGCGATCAGCTTCTCCGGCTCGACATCGTCGATGCGGGCCCGGCCGTGGGCGTCGTCGGCGACGATCGGGATCTGCCAGCCCATCCAGGAGCGCGCGGGCACGCCCATGTTGCGGAGCGTCATGGCCAGCAGGCCCGCGGTCACCTGCTCGCCGGAGGCCACCACCACGTCATATTCGTCGTCGGACGGGGAGAGGCCCTGGGCGGCCGCGCCCGAGCCGTCGGTCCACGCGACCAGCTCGTTGGTCTTGCCGGCCATGGCCGAGACCACCACGGCCACGTGGTGGCCTGCCGCCCGCTCGGCGTTCACCAGGCGCGCCACGCGGCGGATACGCTCAAGGTCGGCCACCGACGTGCCGCCGAATTTCATCACCAGCCGGGACATGGGTCTAGGGGTCGGGCCTTGTTGCCGCGCTTGCGGAAGGGGGAGGCTAATAGCGGCGGCGGATCGGCCTCGCAACGCCTTCGCGCCTTCGTTTTGCGATGCAGGCGCGCTATGGGGAGGCATGGCTTCGCAAGCGCAAGCGCGATCAAGCATCGATCCTGCCGAGGTTGAGCGGTTCTCGAGGATCGCCGCCGAATGGTGGGACCCGAAGGGCAAGTTCGCGCCCCTGCACAGGTTCAACCCGACGCGGCTCAGCTTCATCCGCGACCAGGCCCTGCACCGGTTCGGCCGGGACCCCGCGGCGCGCCGGCCGTTCGAGGGCCTGCGGCTGCTGGACATCGGCTGCGGCGGGGGCCTGCTCTCGGAGCCCATGACGCGGCTGGGGTTCGCGGTGGTGGGCGTCGACGCCTCGGAGCGCAACATCGGCACGGCGGGCGCGCACGCCGCGGAGCAGGGGCTTTCCATCGACTACCGCTGTTCGACCGCCGAGGCCCTGCTGGCGGCGGGCGAGACCTTCGACGTGATCCTCAACATGGAGGTGATCGAGCACGTGGCCGACCCGGGGCAGTTCCTGCGCGACTGCGGGCGCATGCTGGCGCCCGGCGGGATGATGATCGTGGCGACGCTGAACCGCACGCTGAAGGCCTTCGCCCTGGCCAAGGTGGGGGCGGAATATGTCCTGCGCTGGCTCCCGGCCGGCACCCACGACTGGTCGAAGTTCCTGAAGCCCGACGAACTGCGCGGCTTCCTGGCGGGCGAGCCCCTGGCGGTGGACGGGCCCTTCGGCGTGGTCTTCGACCCGCTCAGCGGCCGCTGGAGCCAGGGCCACGACGCGGATGTGAACTACATGATGACCGTGGCCCGCGACCGGGCCTAAGAACGGTCATGGTGGTGTGTCAGGACGAGTAGATGCCTTCGTTTCGCGTGTTGGGGCACGCCTTCCGAGCCTGGCGGCGCAATGTGAAGTGGCGCAAGCACGAGCCGGAGACGCCATACCTCGCCGATCTCCTGACCGGGGCGCCGGTGTGCCTGCACGTGGGCGCCAGCGACGGGCGCCATTCCTATGTCATGACCCAGGTGGCCCCCAAGGCCACCATCTACGCCTTCGAGCCCTCGGCCTTTTCGCTCGCGGTGCTGAAGCTGACCCTGGCCTGGCACCGGATCGGCGACCGCGTGACGCCGGTGAACGCCGCGGTCGGCGACAAGGCCGGCGAGATGCTGCTGGTGACGCCGCGCAAACTCACCGGGCGCATGGGCCGCGCCTACGCCTTCGTCGCCGACCAGGCCCCTGACGGCGAGGCCCGGCCCGACCTGCAGGACACCGGGTCGGAGACCCAGCGGACCCAGGTGGTGACCATCGACGGCTTCTGCGCCGAACGCGGGATCGGCTGCATCGACTTCATCCGCATGGACATCGAGGGCGCGGAGCTGATGGCCCTGCAAGGCGCCGCGGGCGTCATCGACCGCGACCGGCCCACCGTGATGGTGGAGATCCATCCCCAGATGCTGACCGCCCGCTTCGGCGGCACGGCGGAGCAGGTGGTGGCCTTCTTCCGCGGCCGCGGGTACCGCATGTTCGCCCTCAACGGCAACCGGCTGGAGGAACGCTTCGACGCCGCCAGCGACCGGCCCTGGAAGGACTACTTCTTCATCCACCCGGCCCGCGCCGCGAGCCTCCCCGACGGGGTGTTCAAGGCCCGGATGGCGGCCTAGCCGCGTCCCGGCTGGCGTCGACGCTGTCGGGGCCCTCAAATCTCACCCGCGGCCTGCGTGTTTCCGTTTGACGCGAAGCGGTCCGATTCAAGCCACCTGGGGCGCGGCATAGGTCAGCGTCTCCTACGCCCTCGACGTCTTCGGCCTGACGCGCCGCACCGTGGAAACCGCCAAGGCGCAGGATCAGGCGGTCCGTTTCCAGATGATCGCGGCGCACCTGACGCTGACCAGCAATGTGGTGGTCGCCGCGATCCAGGCTGCAGCCGTGCAGACCCAGATCGACGCCGCGCGCCAGCTGATCGATATCGACACCAAGAGCGTCGAGATCCTGAGGCACCAGCAGGCCAAGGGCTATGCGAACCGGATCGACGTCGCCGCCCAGGAAGCCCAGCTCGCCCAGGTCACGGCGACGCTGCCGCCGCCCCTGAAGCAGGTCTGACCCGACGCCCTGGCCGACCCCTTTCCGTGTTTTCCCCGGTTGGCGACGACTGAGTCGATCGTGTGGTTCGCGTGGTTCGTGGACCTTTTCAACCGCTCCCCCTAGCCTTGCGCGCAAGACCAGAACGGAGCCTCGCCCATGCAAGCGCTGATGATGGACCGGGCGCTGACGCTGCCTTCGATCCTGGAATATGCGGCCCAGTACCATCCGGAGCGCCAGGTGGTAGACCGCACGGTGGAGGGGCCGATCCACCGCTACGGCTACGCCGAGGCGCTGAAGCGCACCAAGCGGATGGCAAACGCTCTGATCGCCATGGGCGTGCAGCCGGGAGACCGGGTGGCGACGCTGGCGTGGTCGACGCACCGGCATTTCGAGCTCTATTTCGCGGTCACGGGGATCGGGGCGATCCTGCACACCATCAATCCGCGGCTGCATTCGGACCAGATCGTCTGGGTGGCCAACCACGCCGAGGACAGCTTCCTGTTCTTCGACATCAGCTTCGCCGGTCAGGTGGCGGAGTTGCAGGACCGGATGCCGCTGGTGAGGCGCCTCGTAGCGATGACGGACGCCGAGCATCTGCCCAGCGACGCGCCGGGCGAGGCCCTGGTCTACGAGGACCTGATCGCGGCGAATTCGGAAGAGTTCGAGTGGCCGGAGATCGACGAGCGGCAGGCCTCGGGGCTTTGCTACACCTCCGGCACGACGGGGAACCCGAAGGGGGTGCTCTATTCGCACCGCTCGACGGTGCTGCACGCCATGGCGCTGGGCCTGCCGGACGCCTTCAACTTCTCGGCGCGCGACGTGGTGATGCCCTGCGCCCAGATGTACCACGCCAACGCCTGGTGCACGCCCTACGCCGCCCCGCTGGTGGGCGCGACTCTGGTGCTGCCGGGCCGGGCGCTGGATGGGGCCTCCATCGCCGAGTTGATCGAGGCCGAGGGCGTGACGTTCCTGCTTGGCGTGCCGACCATCTGGGTGGGCGTGGCCGACCATCTGGACCAGACCGGCGGACGCCTGACCTCGGTGAAGACCATCGCCATCGGCGGCTCGGCGCCCACCGCGGCCCTGGTCAGCCGCATCGAGCACCGGCTGGGCGGCCAGGTGCGCCAGATCTGGGGTATGACCGAAACGTCGCCGCTTGGCGTCATCAACACGCCCCTGCCCGAGCACGCCGGCGAGGACGAGGCGGCCAGCCTGCAGCGCAAGCTGAAGCAGGGCCGGGGCCTCTGGGGCGTCGACCTGCGCATCATCGGCGAGGACGATGTGGAGCTGCCCCGCGATGGCCGCAGCGCCGGGCGGCTGCAGGTGAGGGGGCCGTGGGTTTCGTCGGCCTATTTCAAGCACGACGGGGGCGAGGTCTTCACCGCCGACGGCTGGTTCGACACCGGCGACATCGCCACCCTCGATGGGGCCGGCTACCTGCGCCTCACCGACCGGGCCAAGGACGTCATCAAGTCCGGCGGGGAGTGGATCTCGACGCTCGACCTGGAGGACGCGGTCTGCTCGCACCCGGCGGTGGCCATGGCCGCGGCGGTGGGCGTGCCGCACCCCAAGTGGGACGAGCGGCCGCTGCTGCTGGTGACGCTCCGCCCCGGCCAGACGGCGGACCCCGAGGAGCTGAAGGCCCATGTCGCCGCCCGGGTCGCCAAATGGTGGACGCCGGACGAGGTGCGGATCGTCGAGGCCCTGCCGATCGGGCCCACCGGCAAGGTCCTGAAACGCGAATTGCGTGACCGGCTCGCCACACAGCCTCACCTTACAGCGAGTTGAGATGAATGGCGCCGAACCAACCCTTTAAGCGGACGTTGCAAATTCCCAGGTGACACTACGTCATCTGAGGAGGCCGGCGGCGTGGCGCGCAAGAGACCAAAGGGGTTGCTGGCGATGGGGTGGGCCTCCATCGAGAGCGCCGTCGCCGGTCGCAGCGAGCACGCGCCGACCTCCGACAGCTATCCCGACACCGTCGTGCGCCGCACCAGCTTCGCCGCCGGCGGCGGCCTGGGCTGGCGGATCTCGGCGCTGGAGACCCCGCGCGCCGCGCCCCCGCCGTGGAAGATCGTGGTGATCACCGGCGCGCCCTCCTGGGCCGAATACTGGGCCGAGACCCTGGCCGAGCTGCCCGCCGACCGCGAGATGATCGTCGTCGACCGCCCGGGCTATGGCGTGTCCGAGCCGCACGAGCCGGTCACCGACATCCGCACCCAGGCCCAGGCGCTGGCGCCCCTGCTCACCGCCGCGCGCGGACAGCGGGTGATGCTGGTGGGCCAGAGCTACGGCGCGGCGATCGCGTCGCTGATGGCCGAGGCCCATCCGGGCAAGGTGGAAAGCCTGGTGCTGCTCTCCGGCTTCTTCGGCGAGCCCGGGCCCACGTCGCGCTGGCTGCTGGACGTGGGCTCCAAGGCGCTCAAGCTGATCCCGCGCGACCTGCGCCACGCCGTCGTCGAGTGCACGGGCCAGCGGCCGCAGCTCGCCTACGCCAAGCGCGCGCTCGCCAGGCTCTCGATCCCGATCCACATGATCCACGGCGACAAGGACGACTTCGCCCCCATCGAGGCGGCCGAGCGGCTGGCCGCCGAGACGGTGACGCGCCGGCCGATCAACTTCGTCCGCACGCCGGGCGCCAACCATTTCCTGAACGACGGCCCCGCCGACCAGTTGATCGCCGCGCTCGAGGCCTGCATCCCGTCGCGCCGCCGCTGGACCTTCCGCTGGCCGACCCTGGCCGACCTCAACCTGCCCCGCGCCCTGGGCCTCGGCGCAGCGCGCCCGGCGGCCGGAGCCTAGCGCGCGAAGAGCCCGATCACGGCCGCGAAGCCGATCACCACCAGCCAGGGCGGCAGCTTGGCGACGGCCAGGAAGACATAGGCGCCCGCCGCCAGGGCCCAGTCGCTGGGCCGCCGCACCGCGGTCATCAGCACGGGATTCCACAGGGCCGCGGCCAGCACCCCGACCACGACCGCATTGACGCCCGCGAGCGCGCCGCGCGCCGCAGGCTGGGCCTTTAGCCGATCCCAGAACGGCAGGACGCCGACCACCAGCAGGAGGCTCGGCAGGAAGATGGCGGCCAGCGCCACCAGCCCGCCGCGCCAGCCGCCCGGCGCCACCTGCTGGGCCGCGCCGACGAAGCCCGCGAAGCTGAATAGCGGGCCAGGCAGGGCCTGCACCGCGCCATAGCCGCCCAGGAAGGTGTCCTGGTCGAGCCAGCCCCGACCGACGATCTCGCTCTGCAGCAGGGGGAGGACCACGTGGCCGCCGCCGAACACCAGGGCGCCGGTGCGGTAGAAGACGCTGGCGAGGCCCAGGCTCGGGCTGTCCAGCCAGACGGCCAGGAACGGCAGCAGGCCCAGCAGCAGGACGAAGACCGCCAGGGCGCCGCCGGAAACGACGGGGGGGATCTCCTGGGTCGCCGGATCATCCGGCTCGGCGGCGCCCGGCTCGCGCAGCAGGGCCATGCCGAACAGGCCGCCGGCGATCAGGGCCAGGATCTGCGGCGCCGGCCCGGGGGCCAGCAACAGCCCGGCGGTGGCCCCCAGCGCGATGCCTGCCCGGATCGGCCCGACCGCCAGGGTGCGGGCCATGGCGACAAGGGCGTTCAGCACCACCGCCGCGGCGGCGAGCTGCAAGCCGTGCAGCACTCCATCGCCCCAGCCGGCGGCGAGTTGCGGCGCCAGGTAAGCGAGCGCGATCATCGCCACACCCGCCGGCAGGGTGAAGCCGATCCAGGCGGCGATCAGGCCCGCATAGCCGGCGCGGCGCAGGCCGATGGCCATGCCGAGCTGGCTCGAGGCGGGACCGGGCAGGAACTGGGCCAGCGCCAGCAGGTCGGCGAACGCCCCCTCCGAGAGCCAGGCGCGGCGCTCCACGAACTCGCGCCGGAAATAGCCGATGTGCGCCACCGGCCCGCCGAAGGCGGTGAGGCCCTGGACCAGGAAGGCCTGGAAGACTTCCGCGGCCGGGCTGGGCCCTGCGCGGCTGAGCGGCGGCGTTTCGTCCATCGGCTCCTGTCTTGCGGCCCCCAGGTCGGGCTGTCGATTCCTTTAGGCGAGGAGAGGTGGCGTTTTGGGCGCGGTTGGGGCGAAAGCCCTTGGCCGGCCCATCTGATCGGCGATAAGGCTTTTCGCCGAAGGCCCCCGGACAGTTGGGCCAATCCTGAAGGGAACGCGATGAAGGCCGCCGTGCTGCGCGAAGTGGGCAAGCCGCTTCAGATCGAGCAAGTCCAGATCAACAAGCCCGGCCCGCACGAGGTGCTGATCCGCACGGCGGCCGCCGGCCTCTGCCACTCCGACCTGCACTTCATGCAGGGCTCCTATCCGCACCCGCTGCCGGCCGTCCTCGGCCACGAGAGCGCCGGGGTCGTCGAGCAGGTGGGCTCCGAGGTCCGCACCGTGAAGCCGGGCGACCACGTGATCACCTGCCTGTCGGCCTTCTGCGGCCACTGCGAGTTCTGCCTGACCGGCCACATGAGCCTGTGCGTCTCGCCGGAGACCAAGCGCGGCAAGGACGACGAGCCCCGGCTGTCGGCCCCCAACGGCCCGATGATGCAGTTCCTGAACCTGTCGTCCTTCGCCGAGCAGATGCTGATCCACGAGCACGCCTGCGTGGCGATCCGCCCGGACATGCCGCTGGACCGCGCGGCGCTGATCGGCTGTTCGGTGACCACCGGCGTGGGCGCGGCGATCCACACCTCGAACGTGCGGCCCGGCGAGACGGTGGCGGTGATCGGCTGCGGCGGCGTGGGCCTCTCGGCGATCAACGGCGCGGCGATCGCGGGCGCCAGCCGCATCTTCGCCATCGACACGGTCGCCTCGAAGGGCAACCTGGCCATGGAATTCGGGGCCACCGACTTCATCAACGCCTCCGAGGTGGACTCGGTGAAGGAAGTGATCGAGGCCACCAAGGGCGGCGTGCACCACGCCTTCGAAGCCATCGGCCTGGCGAAGACCGCCGAGCAGGCCTTCGGCATGCTTCGCCGGGGCGGCACGGCCAACATCATCGGCATGATCCCGGTCGGCCAGATGGTCTCGATCATGGGCGCGGCCTTCCTCGGCGAGAAGAAGCTGCAGGGCTCGCTGATGGGCTCCAACCGCTTCCCCGTCGACATGCCGCGGTTCGTGGACTTCTACATGTCCGGCAAGCTGAAGCTCGACCAGATGATCTCCCAGCGCATCAAGCTGGAGGACGTCAACGAGGGCTTCGAGGAGATGAAGAAGGGCGAATTGGCGCGGTCGGTGATCGTCTTCGACGCCTAGGAAGCCGCAAGGCGGCTTTACGCGTGGACAATTTCTTCGATCGCGCCGCGTCGCCTTAAGCCTTCGGCGTCATCACCAGCCACGGCGTTGGGCGGGCGCGCCATTCCCAGACGGCCAGCAACTGGTCCAGGTGCGGCAACTCGGCCAGCCAGGGGGGCATGTCGAAGACCTTCGGCGCCTGTTCGACGCGGACGATGTCGTGGGTCGGGGCGAAGCGCTCGCGCATGATGGCCAGGGCGCCCGGCCGGTAGAGGTCGTGGGTCTCGACGATGACGTTCATGCCGGCGAGCGCCGGGCTCAGCGCCGGCTGCAGGATGTCGACCTCGGCGCCCTCGGTGTCGACCATGACCAGGGCGCGGCGCCCGGCGAAGGCCTCGAAGCCGTCGGGGGCGAATTCGCCGCCGACGATCACCCGGTCGGCGACGCCGTTCAGCGCCGCCAGCTCGGCGCACTTGGCCCGAGCCTTCTCGTCGGTGTCGTAGGCGTAGACGGTGACCCCGGGCATGGCCCGCGCCAGGCCCACGGCGTAGTAGCCCTCGGCGCAGCCCACATCGATCACGCAGTCGAGCCCGCCGGCCTCGATCGCCGCCAGGTGGGGGTGCAGCTCGCTCTCATAGGTCCCCAGCAGGCGCGGGATCAGGGCGCCCTCGGCGGCGGTGTCCAGGTACTGCATGCCCGCGAACGGGCCGCCGGCGATGACCGCGCCATGGTGGTGGACGAAGGTGTTGGCCAGGACCCGCGAGCGCCAGCGGCCGAGCATCCGCATCAGCTCGTTGAGGTCGTCGACCTCCGCCCCGTCGGGCCAGGCCTGGGAGGCTTCCCGCGCCAGCGTCGCGTAGTGGATCGTCAGTTTCGAGGCCATCGCCTCCTCCCAACGGCCAAGCTCGGTTCAGCGTTGCAGGCGCACCGGTTCGCGGCTGGTGTCGGCCACGGCGAGCGCGCGGGGCGCGCCATGGGTGAGCAGGGCGTCGATGTGCGCCTTCTGGTCCCGGAACCGGGCGAGGTCGCCGCCGGCCAGCACCGTGCCCTGCGGCACCTTGGCGCCGATCGGGTTCACCCGCTGGCCGTTCTTCCAGATCTCGTAGTGCAGGTGCGGGCCGGTCGCGAGGCCCGTGGCGCCGACGTAGGCCACCACCTGGCCCTGATGGACGTGGACGCCCGGATGGATGCCCGCGGCGTAGCGGGAGATGTGGCCGTAGCCGGTGTCCCAGCCTTCCGAATGGCGGATGCGCAGCCAATTGCCATAGCCGCCCCAGGGACCGGCCTGGGCCACCACGCCGTCGCCGGCGGCCAGGATCGGCGTGCCGGTCCCGGCCCCGAAGTCGATGCCCTGGTGGGCGCGAGTATAGCCCAGCACGGGATGCTTGCGCATGCCGAACAGCGAGGTGATGTGCGCGCCGTCGACCGGGGTGCGCAGCAGGAAGCCTTTGATGTTCTTGCCGAACTCGTCGAAATATTCGACGTCGTTCCCGCGGGCGAAGCGGTAGAATTTCACGCCGTGCAGTTCGGCGTATTGCAGGTCGCCGGCCTCGACCGTGCGGCCGGCCTCGGTGACCTTGCGGTCGAAGACCAGCTTGAAGGCGTCGCCGGGCTGGATGTCGCGCTGGAAGTCGAGGCGGTGGGCGAACAGCTTGGCCACCTCGGCGGTGATCGCGGGCGTGGCCCCGATGCGCTGGGCGCTCTCGTAGAGGGAGCCCTCGATGGCGCCGTCGGCCACGGCGGTCTCGTCGCGCAGCTTCTCGTCCAGCTCGCGCAGGCGCAGCGCCCCGTCGAAGCTGCGCGAGATGGTGATGGCGCTGGCCGGGCCGGTGCGCAGGGACAGCCCGATCAGGCGGGCTTCGCCGCGTTCGGCGCCCGCGGCGCGGGGCTGGGCGATGGCCGCGTCGATCGCCATGCCGGCCTTCAGATGGACGGTGTCCATGGCCTTGGACAGCATGGCTACTGCGAGCTGGGCTTCGGCGGGGCCGACGCCGGCGCGGCGAACCGCGGCCTCGAGCGTCTCCCCGCGCTGAAGCTTGACCGGCACCTGCTGCGGCGCGGTCAGCCCCGGCTGGGCCTCGGCGTGGGCGAAGGCGGCGTTCTGCAGGGCCGCGAGGGCGGCAGGCCCGGGCGGCGCCGGCGGGTTCGGCGCGCGGTGGGTGACGGCGACGCCCGCGCCGACCGCCAGGCCGACGGCGGCGGCCGCGCCGGCCCACAGGTAAGGCGCCCGGCCAACTGCGGCCCGCCGCGGATCCAGAAGTCGCATCTTGCCCCCAGGCTGCCGCAGGTTTGGTAAAGGCTGCGGCTCACAAAGCCAAGTTCCCGACGAGGCGCCAGGAGCGGCAGTGTCGGCGGCGGAAAGATGGCGCCCGGCCGGCGTGTCGACCGAACGGGTCGATTTGCCGCGCGGCGCAGCTCAGAGCAGCGTCAGCACCAGGTCGGCCGGGCGGCACAGGGCCGCGCCCTTGGGCGTGACCACGATGGGCCGCTCGACCAGCGCCGGATCGAGGATCATGGCCGCGATCAGCGCCGCATCCGAGGCGTTGGGGTCGGTGAGGCCCAGTTCGTGCGCCTGGGTGCCACGCACCCGCAGCACCTCGTGCGCCGACCTGCCGAGCTGCGCCAGCAGGCCCTCGAGCTGCGGCTTGGTCCAGCCGACCTTGAGGTACTCGACGACCGTCGGCTCGACCCCGCGCTCGCGCAGCAGGGCCAGGGTGTTGCGGGAGGTCCCGCAATTGGGGTTGTGGTAGATGGTGGCGTCGCTCATGGCCGGCGGCTTAGCGCGCCGGCGGCGTGAGGAAAAGCGTCACCAGGCAAGGCGGCGCACGCCTTCGAAGACGGTGGAGTCCGACACGTCGAACGGCATCACATTGGCCGGGCGCGGCGGCAGCGGCGGGACCCCGGCCGGCCATTGCTCCAGGGTGGCGCTGTACGCCGCGGTCAGTTTGCCGGGGCCGCCGGGGCGGATCACGAGGTCGTACCCGGGCTGGGCGGAGGTCCACCGCACGAAGGTCGGGGCGCCGGGCTTCATGGGCATCCGCAGGCTCGCGCCGCCGATCCCGGTGATCGTGGCGGCGGTGTCGGGGGTCAGCTTCAGGTCCAGGACCCGCACGCCCGGCGGCGGCTGGACGTGCAGGCGAAGCTGGCCGTCGGGGTCCTTGGCCAGGGTGATCTGCGGGGCGGGCGCCTCGACGTAGGCGGCCGGGGCCGCGTCCATGGGCGCGCCGCGGCGTCCGCCCGGGTGCTTGCCGATGGCCCCGCCGCCGCCCTTGAGCGCCGCCGCCGACCAGGCCGGAAGGTCCGGGGTGGAGCTGACCCGCCAGCCCTTGCGGGCGTCCTGGTCGACCTCATAGGCCACCGCCGTCGCCTGCGGATGGCGTGCGTCATAGGGATGGTTCAGGCGCACCGACAGCGTCACCGCCAGGCCGGCGAGGATCAGGACCAGGCCGAACAGGCGGGCCGGCGGCGCCCCTTCCTCGGTCTGGGCCAGGGGCCAGGCGGCCATGGCGGCGATCAGCAGGGCCGGCGCCAGCAGCTCCGGGAGGTCAAGGCTGAGGTAGGCGGGGTGCGCGAAGTCCGCGGCGAAGGCCAGTCCCACCGCGGCGAACAGCGCCAGCACGACGAGGGAGCCGCCCCCGCGATGCGCGCCGACGGCGGTCAGGCCCGCGGCGAGGGCCGCCAGCGCCAGGGGCCAGGCGATCAGGAAGGCGGCCGGCGGCGCGGCGGCCTGGGCGGCGATGGCCAGCGCCAGGCCGGCCAGGAGGACGCCCGCCCAGGCGCCGGGGCGGCTCACCGGCCGGCCATAGGCGCCGAGCGCCAGCACCGCGCCGGCGCAGCCTTCGACCAGGGCGATCTTGTCGAAGCCCCCGAACAGGCAACTGCCCAGGCCCGCGGCGAGCGGCAGCAGGGCGACGAGGCGCCGGCCGCGGGCGAGCTCGGCGGCGGCCAGCAGCAGGACGCCGACGCCCAGCAGGAACAGCGCGGCCTCCCAACGCGGCGCCTGGGCCAGCAGGAACCGCTGCTCCAGGAATCCCGTGGAGGCGCCGGTCGCCTTGCGGGCGAGGTGCAGCACGGCGGCGGCGGTCGCCAGCACGAACAGGGCCGCGCCCGCGCCGCGCGCCAGGTCGAGCCAGGGGAAGGCCTGCACGCGCCGCGCCCGGGTGACGCCCCAGGCCAGCAACGCCGCCGCGCCGGCCAACACCGCCCAGCCCGCCGCCGGCGGATAGGACAGGGTCAGGCCGCCGGGGGTCTGGCCATAGACCCGGTCCGGCGCGCGCGCCGGAAGGGTCGGCGAAAAGGCCACGGCCGCGGCCGGCCCAAGCACCTGGTCGCCCATGTCCTGCAGCGTCCCGCGGTCCTGGGTCGCCGGCGTCGACGAAGGCGAGTGATAGTCGAACTGACGGCCGACGAAGGCGTAGTTCAGGCCCGGAACTCCAGCCCGCCGGGAGACCGTGAAGTCGGTGTCGTTGGGCATGCGCTGGTAGACGAAGCCGGTCAGCGACGTGCCGACGGGCCGGGTGGCGGAGGCGGCCATCAACTGGACCGCGCCGCCGTTGTCGGGGGCGGTCTGGAACATCTGCACCCGGCCGGCGGAGCCGCGGGATTCCATGTTGATGACGAAGCCCACGTGGCCGGCCAGGGGATCGGTGCGGAAGAAGGCGTCCGCGCCCAGCAGGCCCGCCTCTTCGCCGTCGGTGATCAGGACGATGACGTCGCGGGCGGGCGGGCCGCGGGTCTTCAGGGCGCGCACCACCTCCAGGGCGGAGGCGACGCCCGCCGCGTCGTCCGAGGCCCCGGTGGAGGCCGGGACGCTGTCGTAGTGGGCCATCAGCGCCAGGGCCGGCAGGCCGCGGTCACGGCCGGGCAGGACCCCCACGACGTTCTCGACATAGCCGCCCAGCAGCACATCCGGCGCGAACTTCGGCCGCTCGACGCCGGAGCCCTTGTGGACCTGCGGCGCGAGGCCGAGGTCGGTCATGCGGCGGATCACGGCGTCGCGGGCCGCGTCGTGGGCGGGTGAGCCCAGGGGGTGCGGAACCGAGGCGATGGCCGTCACGTCGGCCATGGCGCGCTCGGCGGAGAACGCCGTCGCCGGGGCCCCGCGCGGCGCCGGTTCCGGCGGCCGGGCGTCGGCCCAGGCGATCAGCGCCGCCGCGATCAAGGCGGCGGCCAGGGCAAGCAGTCGTCCCAAGAGCGTCCCTCCCGACGCGATTTTGCGCCGAGCCTAGCGGGAAGCCCGCGGCAAAGCACGCCTGCTCAGCGCGAAATCAGGTCTCGGATGGCGGAGGGCAGGGCGTCGCCCAACAGCGGCTTTTCCAGGATGCGGACGCCGAGTTCGGCGGCGGCGGCCACGACGGGGGGCTTGGGCTGGGTGGTGATCAGGATCGCGGGGCAGTCGAGGCCGCGCTCGCGCAGAACGGCCAGGGCGTCCAGGCCGGATGCCCCGGGCAGGTTCAGGTCCAGGACCACGCAGGCGGGCGCCGGCAGGGCGGCCTGCCGCAACAGGGTTTCGGCGCTGTCGTGCACCTCAAGGCGGTAGCCTTCGATGCCGAGCGCGAAGGTCAGCGCCTTGCGCACGGAGGCGTCGTCCTCGACGAGAAGGATGAGGGGCGCGGATGGGGCGGTGTCGCTCTCGGGATCCATCGTCTTCGCCGCTGCGCCGGCATGGCCAGCGCGGGCTCTCCGCTACCGTGGCGCTTCCTGCGCCGGTCGGTTTTCGGGGTACCACCCGAGGACTCCGCGCCAAATTTGGGAGCGCTACCTAGGTAGACCTACGTAGGCAGGCATTGAATCAAGAATATATCATAAAAAACAACGTTATACGGGATGGGGCGGGCATGCGGCGGCGCTTTTTCACTCGACAAAGCGTCGCATCGCCATAAGCCTGCCGCTGGGTTTAGTTCAACCCAGGGGGGAATAGGACAACTGTCTCGCGTAACCTGTGATCTAAGCTGCCGTCAGGGGTCGGTCGCGGGGCGGGTCGGCCTTGGATCCCGCGACGTTCGGCGCGGGGCCGAGGGGCTCCGGTCGCCGTTTGCCGCGTCAACCTTCGCGGAGACGTGGCATGAGTGACGCTCACGGGAGAAGCCGGCTGGCGACCCAGCTTTTGCTGATCCTGGCCGCGGGCCTGTTGCTGGCCGGCGGTTTCGAGCGGGCCCGCATCTGGGGCGATGGCCAGCGGGCGCTGAGGTCCGCGGCGAGAACCTTCCAGCTTATCGACGGCGCCGACCAGATGGCCCTGGCCCTGGCCCGCGCGGAGATCGACCGGCGCGACCCGGCCGCCTTCCGCGCCGAAGCGGCGCAGGCGCGGACCCGCGGCGATGCGGTCCAACGCCTGGCCGAGGGGGACGCCGCACAGGCTGCACGGGCGGCCCGCGCGCGCGCTGCGGCCGAGGCCGCGCTCGCCGGCCTGGCGCGCGGCGATCCGCAGGCGAGCACCGCGCCGGCCAACCGGGCGATCGAAGAGCTTCTCAAGGGCGAGCGCCGCAAGGCCCTGACCCTCAACGGGCAGTTCCTCGATCAGTGGAAGCGGACCATGGCGGCGCTGGGGATCATCGTGCTGGGCCTGGCGGCGGCGGTCTGGGCGTTCGTCCTGTTCATCCGCCGCCTGCGCCGTTTCGACCGCGCCCTGGCGCAGGCCGCGGCTGAGCGCTCGGCGGCGGAGGTCGAAGCGCGCCGCAACGCGGCCTTCATGGAGGGCGTGGGCGCGGCGACCCCGGACATCATCTACGCCAAGGATACCGACCTTCGCCTCGTCTACATCAATCCGGCGGGCGCCGCGGCGATGGGCCGGCCGGTGGAGGAAATCCTCGGCCGGGAGACCGGCGAGCTGGAGGTGGACATCACCGAACTCGACGACCACGCCACGGCGGACGAGGAGGTGCTCGCCAACGGCGCGACCCAGACGGTCGAGGGGCGGTTCACCTCGCCGGATGGCCAAGCCCGCTACCTGCGCTCGACCAAGTTCCCGCTGCGCGCCCGCGACGGGGCGATCATCGGCGTGGCGGGCCTGACGATCGACATGACCTCGTCCTACGCCGTGCGCGAGGCCCTGGCGGAGTCGGAGGCGAAGTACCGCTCCATCGCCAACGCCATGCCGGCGCTGGTCTGGTCGTCCGGCGTAGACGGCGCGCGCGACTTCTACAACGACCGCTGGACCCAGTTTGTCGGCGCGTTCAACGGCGAGACGGACGGCTGGGCCTGGCTGGACAAGGTGCATCCCGACGACCGTGAACGGGTGGAGACCCACATTCGCCGCTGCATCGGGCTCGGCGAGCCCTACGAGATCGAATACCGCTTGAACGGCGTGCGCGGCCCGCGCTGGTTCCTCGAGCGCGGCGTGCCGGTGCGCAACGACGAGGGCCGCATCCACCGTTGGAAGGGCGCCTACTTCGATATCCAGGAACTGATCGAGAGCCGCCGGGCCAAGGAGCAGGCTTTCCGCGAACTGGAGGCCCGCGAGGCCCACCTTCGCTCGATCCTGGACTCGGTGCCCGACGCCATGATCGTGATCGACGAGCGCGGGACCATCCAGTCGTTCAGCTCCGCCGCCGAGCGCCAGTTCGGCTGGACGGCGCACGAGGCGATCGGGCGCAACGTCAGCTTCCTGATGCCGGAGCCCTATCGGGGCGCCCACGACGGCTACCTTTCCCGCTACCTGACCACTGGGGAGCGCAGGGTGATCGGCGTAGGCCGCGTGGTGGTCGGCGCGCACCGCGACGGATCGACCTTCCCCATGGAGCTGTCGGTCGGCGAGATGCGCTCGGGCGACCGGCGGTTCTTCACCGGCTTCGTCCGCGACCTCACCGAGCGCCAGCAGGCCGAGCGCCGTTTCCAGGACGTGCAGTCGGAACTCGCCCACGTCTCGCGGCTGAGCGCCATGGGCGAGATGGCCTCGGCCCTGGCGCACGAGCTGAACCAGCCGCTGTCGGCCACCGCCAACTACATCCAGGGCTCACTCAGGCTGCTGACCGAAGAGCCGGTGGACAAGGCCGTGGTCAGCGACGCCCTGAGCATGGCCGGCCAGCAGATGTTCCGCGCGGGCGACATCATCCGACGCCTGCGCGACTTCGTCTCCAAGGGCGAGACCGAACGGCAGATCGAGAACCTGCCGAAGCTGCTGGAGGAAGCCGGCGCCCTGGCCATGGTGGGCGCCAAGGACCGCGGCGTGCGCCTGCAGTTCGACATCGCGCCCGGCGTCGAGCTGGTGATGGTCGACAAGGTGCAGATCCAGCAGGTGGTGCTGAACCTGATGCGCAACGGCGTGGAGGCCATGGCCGAGTCGCCCCAGCGCGACCTGGTGGTCGCAGCCCGGCCCGCGCCCGACGACATGGTGGTGGTGTCGGTCAGCGACTCCGGCTCTGGCCTGAGCCCCGATGTCGCCCGCCAGCTCTTCCAGCCTTTCGTCACCACCAAGAAGCACGGGATGGGCGTGGGCCTGTCGATCTCGCGCACGATCGTCGAGGCCCATGGAGGCCGCATCTGGGCCGAGGGTAATCCCGGCCAGGGCACGACCTTCCACTTCAGCATACGCGCCGTGCAAGAGGAGGAGATAGCCCATGGCGAACTCGTCTGAGGTCTACATCGTCGACGACGACGAGGCGATCCGCCGGTCGCTGGCCTTCCTGTTGCGGGCCGGCGGCCTGACCTCGCGTACCTTCGACAGCGCCGAGGCCTTCCTGCGCGAGGCCCGGGACCTGGCGGCGGGCTGTGTGATCACCGACGTGCGGATGCCGGGCATGGACGGCGTCGACCTCGTGCGGCGGCTGGCGGCGGACCGCTTGTCGCTGGCCTGCATCGTGATCACCGGCCATGGGGACATCGCGCTCGCGGTGGAGGCGATGAAGGCCGGCGCGGTCGACTTCATCGAAAAGCCGTTCAAGGACGAGGTCCTGCTGGAGGCCGTGAAGAAGGCGATGAACAGCGAGGAGCGGACGCTGCACGACGAGCAGTCGCGCCTCAGCTACCAGTCGGCGTTCGCGGGCCTCTCGAAGCGGGAGCGGGAGGTGTTGGAGCAGGTGGTGGTCGGCAAGACCAGCAAGGTCATCGCCTACGACCTGGGGATCAGCCCGCGCACGGTGGAGGTCTACCGCGCCGGCATGATGATGAAGACGGGCGCCAAGAGCCTGTCGGAGCTGGTGCGGATGGCGCTGCTGGCCGGGCTCTAACCGTGGAAGCGGGCGCAAAGAAGAAGGGCGCCCCGTTTGCGGCGGGACGCCCTCTCCGGTCAGCGACAGGTCGGCTTGGCGCTCAGGCCGCGACGACGGCGCCCATTTCCTGCGGGTCGCGCAGCACGTAGCCGCGGCCCCAGACGGTCTCGATGTGGTGCTTGCCTTCGGCGGCCGCGGCCAGCTTCTTGCGCAGCTTGCAGATGAAGACGTCGATGATCTTCAGCTCCGGCTCGTCCATGCCGCCGTAGAGGTGGTTGAGGAACATCTCCTTCGTGAGGGTCGTGCCCTTGCGCAGGGAGAGCAGCTCCAGCATCTGGTATTCCTTGCCCGTCAGATGGACGCGCAGGCCGTTCACCTCGACGGTCTTGGCGTCAAGGTTGACGAGGATGTCGCCGGTCTTGATCACCGATTGGGCGTGACCCTTCGAGCGGCGGACCACGGCGTGGATGCGCGCCACCAGCTCGTCCTTGTGGAAGGGCTTGGTCATGTAGTCGTCGGCGCCGCCGGAGAAGGTCTTCACCTTGGTGTCGATCTCGGCCGAGCCCGACAGGATCATGATCGGGGTGTTGATCTTGCCGACGCGCAGGGTGCGCAGGACGTCCATGCCGCTCATGTCCGGCAGGTTCAGATCGAGGAGGATCAGGTCGTAGTCGTAGATCTTCCCCAGATCGACGCCTTCCTCGCCCAGATCCGTCGTATAGACGTTGAAGCCCTCCGACTTGAGCATCAGCTCGATGCTCTGCGCGGTGGCGCTGTCGTCTTCTATCAACAGTACCCGCATTTCACTCTCCCAGTGCGTACCCGCGTGCCCCGCGAATTCAGTGAATCCGCCCTGGACCTCGCCGTTAACCTGCCTGCGAGTTAATTTAAGACTGGTTAATCGGGAGTGTCCGTCCGAGCCGAATCGTTAATCCGATGCGGAATCCGCTTCAAGAGTCGCTGGACGGCTGCGGAGTCGCAGGCCTGTTGAATCTTTTGTGATTGGACACGGCGGCCGAAGCGCGGGGGTCCGGACTCGCGGGGGAACAGCCCTTGGAGCCCAGCCGTTTCATCCCCAGATCGGCCGCTGTCGGCCGCGTCGGGAGGATCCATGGCTTCGAAGTTCAAACCCCTTGCGGGGCAAGTGATTGTGGTGACCGGCGCGGCCTCGGGCGTGGGCCTGGAAGCGGCGAAGCTGGCGGCGAGGGCCGGGGCCGCGGTGGTGCTGGCCGCCCACGAGGAGCACGGCGTGCGCGCCGCCTGCGACGAGATCGCGCGCGACGGCGGCCGGGCCCATCCGGTGGCCGGCGATACGGCCACGGCGGAGGGCTGCGACCGAGTGGCGCGGGCGGCCGCGGCCCGCTTCGGACGGATCGATAGCTGGATCGAGGCTTCGGGCGTCGAGGCCGTCCTCGGGCACGCCGCCCGGGCCCTGGCCCAGCAGATCGGCGACCGCGGCGAACCCGGGGCCCTGGTGGGCTTCGGCCGGCAGGTGGGCAAGGCGGCCCGCGCGGAGCTGAAGGCGGCCAAGGGCAAGGTGGCCGCGACCCTGGTCAAGCTGCCCAAGGACTGGCGCCAGGACAGCCCGCCGCTGGCCGCGGCGCGGGCGTCGCTTCACGCCCTGACGCGCCCGATGGGCGAGATGGCGCTGGCGGCCAAGGGCGCGCGGCTGACCGCCGTCACCCAGGCCCGCAAGCATCCGGGCGTCCTGGTGGGCGTGGGCCTGCTGGCGGTGGCGGGCGCGGCGCTGTGGTTCGGGCGCGGGCGGATCGGCCAGGCCGCCGCCGCGGCGCGGCCTCGGCTGGCGCGCGCGGTGCGCCCAATGTTGACAGGGGTGGTTAAGCGACGGCCCCTGATGGTGGCCAAGATGGTCGCCAAATATCCCAAACCCGCCGTGAAGCTGGCCAGGGCCCTGCGCTAGCCGGGCCTTGCTCGGCATGCGCCCCGCCAAAGCCGCCAAAGGGCGCCGATCTTCACCACCCCTTAAGCGTGACCAGGCGACTCTGCGGCCCTGATTTCGAGGGCTGTTCTTGAAGAGTCTGGTGGCCGCGGTCGAGCGGCTCGATCCCCTGACCGTCTCCGGCCGCGTGGCGGCCGTGAACGGCCTCCTGATCGAGGCCCGCGGCGGGCTGACCCGGCTGGCGGTCGGGGCCCGCGCCGAGATCGTCCGCCTCGGCGAAAAGCCCCTGTCGGCCGAGGTGGTCGGCTTCCGCGACACCCGCGCGCTGCTGATGCCGTTCGGCCCCGTCGAGGGCGTGGCGCCGGGCGCGGAGATCCGCATCGAGCCGCTGGGCTCGGCGGTGCGTCCCACCAAGGCCTGGCTCGGCCGCATCGTCGACGCCTTCGGCCATCCGGTCGACGGCAAGGGCCCGCTGCCCCAGGGCCTGGCGGCCTATCCGCTGCGCGCCGCGCCGCCCTCGGCCCACGCCCGCGCCCGCGTAGGCGGCCGGTTGGACATGGGCGTGCGCGCCATGAACGTCTTCACCACCTGCTGCCGCGGCCAGCGCCTGGGCGTGTTCGCCGGCTCCGGGGTCGGCAAGTCGGTGCTGCTGTCCATGCTGGCCAAGAACGCCGACTGCGACGCCGTCGTCGTCGGCCTGATCGGCGAGCGGGGCCGCGAGGTCCGCGAATTCATCGAGGAGACGCTGGGCGAAGAGGGCCTGAAGCGCGCTATCGTCGTGGTCGCCACCTCCGACGAACCGGCCCTGAAGCGCCGCCAGGCCGCCTACATGACCATGGCCATAGCCGAATACCTGCGCGACCAGGACATGGAGGTCCTGTGCCTCATGGACTCGGTGACGCGCTTCGCCATGGCCCAGCGCGAGATCGGCCTGGCCGCCGGCGAGCCGCCGACCACCAAGGGCTATACGCCGACCGTCTTCACCGAACTGCCGAAGCTGCTGGAGCGCGCCGGCCCCGGGCCGATCCGCCCGGACGGCACCCGGGCCGGACCGATCACCGGCATCTTCACCGTCCTGGTGGACGGCGACGACCACAACGAGCCGATCGCCGACGCGGTGCGCGGCATCCTGGACGGGCACATCGTCATGGAGCGCGCCATCGCCGAGCGCGGAAGATTTCCGGCGATAAATGTCCTCAAGTCCATCAGCAGGACCATGCCCGGCTGCCACGGCCCGCACGAGCGCGAGATCGTGAAGTCGGCCCGCCAGACGCTGGCGGCCTACGCCAACATGGAAGAGCTGATCCGCATCGGCGCCTACCGCACCGGCGCCGACCCGCAGGTCGACCGGGCCATCGCGCTCAACCCCGCGCTGGAAAGCTTCCTGGCGCAGGACAAGGACGAGGTCACCAGCCTCGACGCCGGCTTCGAGCGGCTCGCCGCCATCCTGAACAGTGTCCCCGAGTGAGTATTCGCAAATGAGCTGGTCGGAGTCCCTCATCAAGCTGGCCACCTACGAGGTCGAGAACCGGCAACTGCGGCTGGCCGAGATCGCCAAGCGGCTGGCGGACGCCAACACCCGCCTGGCGGTGCTGATCGCCGAGGGCGAGGCGGAGGCCAAGCACGCCGGCCAGAACGCCGAGGCGGGCTGGTACCTGGCGGGCTACGCCGAGGGGCTGAAGATCCGCAAGGCCGCGCTGAAGGCCGAGATCGACGCCATCGCCGCCGAGGAACGCGGCGCCCGCGACGCGCTCGCCCAGGCCTTCGAGGAGCAGAAGAAGTACGAGCAGGTCGCCGAAAGCGCCCGGCTGGCGGAGGTCAAGGAGGCCAGCCGCCGCGAGAACGCCGAACTCGACGAAGTCGGCATGCGCGCCGCGCGCCGCGCGAGCGGAAACGCCGCATAGGGCCGGTCCCGCTCGCGTCGAATCAACGCGGGTGGATCGGAAAGGCCCTCAGCGGAAAGGCGACGCCCCGGTTCTTCCGGCTGACGCGCCTCAAATAGCCGGGACACGGTCCAGGCCCGCGACGTCCGCCCCCTGGGGATTAGCCGACCTCGGCGCGGCTGCAGGGCGGCCCTGCCGTAGCGTCGCGGCTCCTCACGGAAAACGCCGACAAAGGCGCACCGCACAGGGCGCGCCTCAGCCGAATTGACGGCCGGAGAAGATGGCCCGCGCTGCGGGCGGCGCCCAGGTTTAGCCGGACCGGGCGTTCACGCATCCAGACGACAAGTCTCGGACTGCGGCGTTTTGGCGCGAAATATTCGCGCTGAGCATCTACCGCGAAAGACATCAATTAACGCCTGCGGGCCATAATAATACTGCACAATTTCAAAGCATGATTGAATCAAAAATCTTCCGGTCGATACGTATAGTTACGGATGGTGCGCTTCCATGGAAAATATTCTGAAATTCCGAGACAGGTTTCATCGGAGCAACTATTCTCTTTCTCTCAAGATCATTATCTTGTGCGTCGCCGCCACCTTCGGCGCCCTGGCCTTGGCCTTCAGCCTGTTCCAATGGCAGGACTGGTCGGCGGATCGATCGGACCTCGTCACCGAGCAATTGAGCATCGCCCGAAGCCTCGCGGCCGTGTCCAGCCTCGCGGTCGAGGGCCACGACGCGCACGCGGCGGCGACGGCTGAAGCCATCCTGAAAAACGACGATGTGGGGATGGCCGCCAGTTACGTCTCCCAAAGCGGGGACCGGCTGGTCTTGGTGCGGCCCGGCCAATCCGCGTCGGAACTCAAGCCTATGGAGGTCGCCCGCGACACGGCGATCTATCGCGGGGGAAACCTCACGGTCTATGTTCCGGTGACGCTCCGCGGCCGGCGCGCGGGCGAACTCATGCTCGTCGCCAGCCAGGCCGAAGTCTGGCGCTCGCTCAATCGCAACATCCTGGTGGCGCTCGGCCTGGCCTTGTTCGGCGCGGCCTTGTCCGGCGTCGCCGCGCGGGGGCTGATGCGCAACGTCCTCAGCTCGCTCAGCGACCTTGAGCAGGCGATCGGCCGGGTGAGCCGGACCAAGGATTTCTCGGTGCACGTGGCGCCGCGCTCGAATGACGAGCTGGGTCGGCTGACCCGCCATTTCAACACCCTGCTCGTCGAGTTGAGCACCCATGACGCGCTTCGCGAGGCGCTCACGGAACTGACCATCGCGAAGGACGCGGCCGAAGAGGCCAACGTCATGAAGTCCGAGTTCCTCTCCAATATGAGCCACGAGATCCGCACGCCGCTGAACGGCGTCCTGGGCATGGCCCAGGTCATGGCGATGGGAGAGCTGAGCGACGTGCAAAGGGCGCATCTGGATGTCGTCCAGAAATCCGGCGCGACCCTGTTGTCGGTGCTCAACGATCTGCTGGACCTGTCCAAGATCGAGGCCGGCAAGATGGAGCTGGAGCAGGCGCCGTTCGACATCGGCGAGGTCGTCTCGGGCGCCTATGCGACCTTCACCTCGATCGCCAATGCGGGCGGGGTTTCGTTCTCGATGTCGATCGCCCAGGAGGCCGCGGGGCTGTGGCGAGGCGACTCCGTGCGCGTGCGCCAGGTTCTCTACAACCTGATCTCCAACGCCCTGAAATTCACCCCGAGCGGAGAGGTTCGGGTCGAGATCGAGGGCGCGCCTTCCGACGCGGGCAAGGCCTTGCTGATCTCGATCAGCGACACCGGCATCGGCATCGCGCCCGAAGTGCTGCCCAAGCTGTTCGAGAAGTTCGTCCAGGCCGACAGCACCATGACGCGGCGGTTTGGCGGCACGGGCCTGGGGCTGACGATCTGCCGTCAGATCGTCGAGCTGATGGGCGGGGCGATCACCGTTGAAAGCCGGTTGGGAGACGGCACGGTCTTCCGCGTCATTCTGCCGTTGCCATGGCTGGGCCCGGCCGCCGTGCTGCCGTCGCCTCCGGCGCCGATCGACGGCGACGGCGAGAGCGCCGCGGCGTTCAGCCTGGAAGGCCTCCGCGTCCTCGCCGCGGAGGACAACGCGACCAATCAGCTCGTGCTGAACACCGTCCTCCAGTCGCTCGGCGTGCGCCCCGTCTTTGTGGAGAATGGACGGCAGGCGGTCGAAGCCTGGGCTCGCGGGCGGTTCGACCTCATCCTGATGGATATCCAGATGCCGTTGATGGACGGTGTGGCGGCGACGCGCGAGATCCGGCGGCTGGAGCGTGAGACCGGCGCCGTTCGGACGCGGATCGTCGCCTTGTCGGCCAACGTCATGACCCACCAGGTGGCCGAATATCTCGCGGCCGGAATGGACGCTCACCTCGCCAAGCCCATTCAGGTCGCCAAACTCTACGAGGCGCTGCTGGCGGTGCGACCCTGGCGCGGGCTGGCGGAAGACAAGATTCGGGTGGCCTGAGGTTGCGTCCGCTCCCGGCGCTTGCGGCCGCGCTCCTCTGCGGCCTGATCCGCGGTTCGCCGGCGCTTGCGGACTCCCCGCCCTACGCCACCACCGACACCGCGATCGCCGACCGGCCGGAACTCGTCAGCTTCCTGCAGTCGGCCATCCATGCCGGGGCGCATTCCAATACCCTGGGCTTCGACCTGGCGATCCCGATAGCGCCGCGATGGGAGCTCACCGTCGAGCCGCGGTTCGTGGAGGCCGCCCATGGCGACCGGCGGGCGGCAGGGCTCGGCGACACCGAGCTCGCCGCCGAATACCTGTGGCTGTCGGAGACGGCGCACCGGCCCGCCATCGCGATCGAGCCCAACCTGACTCTTCCCACCGCCCAGCGAGGCCTTGGAGAGGGACGGGTCGCGATCGAGATGCTGCTGCTGATCGGCAAGACCTTCGGCCCCTGGAAGCTGTCGGGCCAGTTCGGCCTGGAACGGGTGGGGCTCGACGCACGAGCGGACTACACGCCCGTCAGCCTGCTGATCGAGCGCGCCGTGACCAGGCGCCTCAGCCTCGGCGTCGAATACGCCAACGATCTGCCCATGCGCACGCCCGGCAGTGGGCAGACAGAGGTCAATGCCGGCGCCACGTGGTGGCTTCGCGAGGGCCTGTCCCTGCAGGCGGTGCTGGGGCGGCGCCTGCCCAGCCGGGATACCCCAGCGGACTTTCATAGCTGCCTGGCGTTCAGCGTCGAGCTTTGAAGCGGCTGCCCCGGCCGACCGGCGACCGGGGCGTCCGGCCATGACGACCGGCTATTTTGCCGGCGCGACCGGCGTCACCTGCGACGCGATGGCGACCCAGTGGCCGGCTCTCTTCTGGAAGACGTCCGTCCAGGTGTAGGCGCCGCTCGTGTCCTTGCCCATGTGGGTGCTCTTCTCGTCGTCCGAGCCCTGGACGATGGCGATGTCGCCGATGAGCCGGACGTGGACGTCGTGATTGGTCATCGATGTCGCCGCATCGACGCCGCTCTTCATGTCCGCCAGCATCTTGTCGCGGGTCGTGAGCTTGCCGCTGGGGTTCTGGCCGGTCCAGTCGGGCGCAACGATCCTGCTGACCGCGGCGGTGTCCTTCGCAACGCTGGCCTTGGACCAGTCGGCCTCCAGCTTGACGAGCTCGTCCTTGGGATCCCCGGCCGCCGAGGCCCCGAAGCCCATCGCGCACAGGCCCACGATCGTCGCCGCAACGAGCGCATGTCGCATGTTCCGTCCCCCTGGTTTCGTCTTGGCGTCATCGCCAGGAGACAGGAAGCCACATTTTTGGCGTGGCGTAACGTCGATATCGAAAATTTCGGGTCGAAACGCGCGCCGGGGGATCGAACTGCGGCCTCCGACGAACAGCCCGGGTTCGGCCTCAGCCGTTCGCCTTGCCGCGGCCCAGCCCCTCGCGGCTGAAATGGATGATGCCGTCCCGGGCGAGCTGGTTGGGGGCGAGGTTTCCGACCACCTGCATCAGCACCCGGGCCGTCGACCGGCGCTCGGCCTCCGGCACGCCGTCCAGCAGGCGCTGATTGAGGTTGAGCACCACGGTCAGGGCCTTGCGATAGGTCTCCTGGCCCAGGTCGGTGAAGTCCAGCACCACATGGCGGCGGTCGCGGGATTCGGCGTGGCGGTCGACCAGGCCGGCGGCGACCAGTTGGTCGGCGATCCGGGTCAGGGTGGTGCGCTGCATGGCCGTGAAGTTCGCCAGCTCCGTCATGGTGCTGGCCCCGAACCGGTCGAGGACGCCCAGCACCCGGTAGCGGCTGACGTTGAGGCCGAGCGTCCGCAGGGCGGCGTCCATCCGGGAGTCCCGGAACTGGTAGATCGCGACCACCAGATGCAGCACGTAGTCATCGACCGCGAAGGGGAATTCCTCGGCCGGATCAACGGATGCGAGCTCGGGCGGAGGCATGGGGTCGGATGTCCGGCCTAGGGCGCGGCGCGTTTGCGCTCGGCCTCGACGTCGGCGCGCAGCACGGCGAGGTCCTCGCTGATCTTGAAGATCGCCACGTAGAACTCGCAGAACGAGCGCCACAGCAGTACGAGGGCGCCCATCACCAGCAGGCCGCCGACCACCACCGGCACGGCCAGCAGCAGGCCGAACGGGAAGGGGTCGCGGATCGCCACCCCGACCGCGGCGCCAATGGTGCCGAAGGCCCCCAGCGCAATCAGCGCCAGACCTGCCCAATAGATGACGTGGATCACCTGGTTGGTCATCAGGTGCTCGAAGGTGAGCAGGTCCCAGAGGACGGCGGAACCCGCACCCTTGGGTCGATTGAGAGGTCGCCGCATCCGTTTCCTAAGACTCTTCGAAGCCTAGATCGCCGCTCCGTCGCCCGCACCGCTACCAGCCCGGGCGGGCGCCTGCAACGGAAGAGGGCCGGCGGGCGCGGGCGGGCTTCGTGGACGAGGCGCCTGCTGGGAAGTCCTGCCGCCGAGGTTCAGGGGGCCTTGGTGAAGCTCGGGACCGGTGGGGCGGCCTTCGCGGTTCCACGGAAGCTGCGGTCGAGCTGGTCCAGGGTCCAGGCGTCGCCTTGCTTGAACTTGTCCAGCAGCCAGTCGTAGGCCGGGCCCTCACCGTAGCCGACGCCGGTCACCGTCAGCCGCGTGGCCGAGGCGCCCTCGGGCTTCAGCTCGAACACCGTGGCGGTCGTGGCGAACTCCTTAGGATAGGGGAAGCTCGGCGGAGCCTGGACGTTGCGCAGCGCCAGCATCCGTCCGGGGATGTAGGCCGCCACCTGGTTCTTGATGTTGTCGCCCTGGCCCACGTGCGCGTCGGCGGCGTAGTTGGTCTCGATGATCCCGCCCAGGCGGAAGTCGACCACCGCGAAGGGCACGCCCATGCGCCGCCAGCCTTCGGCCGTGGTCAGGGCCTGCCAGACCGCCGCTGGCGGGGCGTGGACCACGCCGCTGATCTCGAACCCGCGTGACGCCGGCTGCGCCGCGGCGCGGCTCGCAAGCAGGCTGAGGGCGGCGAGGGTCCAGGCGCGCATGGCGAGACCTCTTGATTGACTGTTCAACCAAAGTTCGCCCATCCCGGCCGGCGCGGCAAGGGCCTTAGATGGTGCCGACGGTCTTGAGCTTGGCGCGGGGGTGGACCTCGTTCTGGCTCATCACCGGGGTCTGCCCGCGGAAGCGCTCGATGATCGAGCGGACGTAGGGGCGGATGTTGGGGCTGGTCAGCAGGACGGGCGAGTCCCCGGCCAGCGCCGCGCGCTCGAAGGTCTCGCGCACCCCGCGCACGAAGTCCTGCAGCCGCGAGGGGGCAAGCGCCAACTGGCGGTCCTCGCCCTGGCCGACGAGGCTGTCGGAGAAGGCGTTCTCCCACTCCGGGGTGAGGGTGACGATCGGCAGGGCGCCGTCGTCGCCGCGGTAGGCGAAGGAGAGCTGGCGGGCCAGGCGCGCACGCACCTGCTCGACGAGCTGGGTCACCGAGGTGGTGTGCGGGGCGGCCTCGCCGATGCCTTCCAGGATCGCCGGCAGGTCGCGGATCGAGACCCGCTCGCGCAGCAGCGCCTGCAGCACCCGCTGGATGGTGGTGGCCGTGACGATGGAGGGCACCAGGTCCTCGACCAGCTTCTTCTGCTCGGCCGGCATGTCCTTCAGAAGCTTCTGCACCTCCGAGTAGGACAGCAGGTCCGGCATGTTCTCTTTGAGGATCTCGGTCAGGTGGGTGGTCAGCACGGTGGCCGGATCGACGATGGTGTAGCCGCGGAAGGTGGCTTCTTCGCGCAGCGCCTCGTCCACCCAGGTGGCGGGCAGGCCGAAGGCGGGCTCCTTGACGTGCTCGCCGGGCAGCTCCACCTGGCCGCCGCGCGGGTCCATGGCCATCATGTGGCCCAGGCGGACCTCGCCGGCGCCGGCCTCCATCTCCTTGATACGGATGCAGTAGCCCTGGGAGGGCAGGCGCATGTTGTCGAGGATGCGAACCGAGGGCATGACGAAGCCGTATTCGGAGGCGAGCGTCTTGCGCAGCGCCTTGATCTGGTCGGTGAGCCGGCGGCCCTCCAGGTCGTTGATCAGGCCCAGCAGGCCGTAGCCCAGCTCGATCTTGATCTCGTCGATGGCGAGGGTCTGGGCGATCGGCTCCTCGGCCGCCTCGGTCATGGGCTGGATCTCGACCGGTGGCGGCTCCATGGCCTTCTGCGAGCGCCGCCAGGCGAGCGCGCCTGCGCCGATGGAGATGGCCGCGAACGGCAGGATCGGCATCCCCGGCACCACGGCGATCACGCCGGCGGCGGCCGAGACCATGCCCAGGCTGACCGGGTTCATGGCGAGCTGGGTGACCAGGGCCTTGTCCGCCGAGCCCTCGACGCCGGACTTGGAGACCAGGAAGCCGGCGGCGATGGAGATGATCAGCGCCGGGATCTGGCTCACCAGGCCGTCGCCGACGGTCATCAGGGTGTAGGTGGTGGCCGCGACGCCGATCGGGATGTGGTGTTGCAGCACCCCGATCAGGATGCCGCCGATGATGTTGATCGCGACGATGATCAGGCCCGCGACCGCGTCGCCGCGCACGAACTTGGACGCGCCGTCCATGGCGCCGAAGAAGGTCGATTCCTGCTCCAGCTCCTTGCGGCGCTTCTTGGCCTCGGTCTCGTCGATCAGGCCCGCCGAGAGGTCGGCGTCGATGGCCATCTGCTTGCCGGGCATGGAGTCCAGGGTGAACCTGGCGGCCACCTCAGCGATGCGTCCCGAGCCCTTGGTGATGACGACGAAGTTCACGATCACCAGGATCGCGAAGACGATCAGGCCGATGATGAAGCTGCCGCCGGTCATCAGCTTGCCGAAGGCTTCGATGATGTGGCCCGCCCCGTGGACCCCCTCGTGGCCGTGGCCGAGGATCAGGCGGGTCGAGGCGATGTTCAGCGATAGGCGGAAGAGGGTGGTGACCAGCAGCACCATCGGGAAGCCGGTGAACTCCAGCGGCTTCTTGATGAGCAGGGCGGTCATCAGGATCAGGACGGCGCTGGTGATCGAGATCGACAGCAGCATGTCCAGCATGAACGCCGGGATCGGCAGGATCAGCAGGACGACGATGCCGACGACGCCAAGCGCCAAGGCCACCTCGCCACGCGCCACCCAGCCCACCATCTCACGCGCGGTGGGGGTCTGGCCGTAGCGGGAGGGTACGGAGGCGTCGGCCATCTCTTAGAGGCCGCTCATCCCGGCGAAGGCCGGGACCCAGATGGAATGGCTCAGACCCGGGTTCGAGGGGCTCAGCAGAAATCCAACCGCAACCGGCGCTTGGCGATCTGCATCCCGGCCTTCGCCGGGAGGAGCGGGACGCGGATCAGGCCGCACTGGCCGCTCCCATCTGGGGCGCGGGCACGGAGACGCCGGCCTCGGTGTATTCCTTCAGCTTGTTGCGCAGGGTGCGGATCGAGATCCCCAGGATGTTGGCCGCGTGGGTGCGGTTGCCCAGGCAGTGTTCCAGGGTGTCGATGATCAGTTGCTGCTCCATGGCCGCGACCGTCTGGCCGACATAGGAGCGGCTGGCGGTCTCGGCGGCCAGGGAGGCCGCCTGGGCGGTGCGGGCGTGCGGGTCGGCGGCGGACAGGGGCTGGCCGTCGGGCAGGCGCACGGCGTCCTCCTCGATCTCCGGGCCGGTGGCCAGCAGCACCGCGCGGTGCATGGCGTTTTCCAGCTCCCGCACATTGCCGGGCCAGCGGTGGCCGGCCAGGCGGCGCTTGGCTTCCGCCGACAGCGCGCGTTCCGGCATGCCGTTGGCGGCGGCGTACTTGCGCACGAAGAACTCGGCCAGGGCCAGCACGTCGCCCGGGCGGTCGCGCAGCGACGGGATCCGCAGGTTCACGACGTTCAGGCGGTAGAGCAGGTCCTCGCGGAAGGTCCCTTCCCGCACGGCCTGGGCCAGGTCGCGGTTGGAGGTGGCCAGGATGCGGATGTCGACCTTGACCGGCTTGGCGCCGCCGACGCGGTCGATCTCGCGCTCCTGGATGGCGCGCAGCAGCTTGGCCTGCAGGCGTCCGTCCATCTCGCTGATTTCGTCGAGCAGCAGGGTGCCGCCGTTGGCTTCCTCGAACTTGCCGATGCGGCGGGCCACGGCGCCGGTGAAGGCGCCCTTCTCGTGGCCGAACAGCTCGCTCTCCAGCAGGTTCTCCGGGATCGCGGCGCAGTTGACCGAGATGAAGGGCTTCGCGGCGCGGCGGGACTTCTGATGGACGTGGCGGGCGATGACTTCCTTGCCCACGCCGCTTTCGCCGGTGATCAGGATCGAGGCGTCGGACGGGGCGATCTGGTCGGCCATGGCGATCACCGCCTGCATCGACGGGTCGCGGATCACCATCGGGCGGTTGTCGTCGGCGACGGCGGAGAGCACCGCGGCGATCAGTTGGGCGTCCGGCGGGAGCGGGATGAACTCCTTGGCCCCGGCGCGGATGGCCCCGGCGGCGCCGGCCGCGTCGGCCGCCACCCCGCAGGCCACTACCGGCACCCGGATCCGCTCGGCCTCGTTGGCGGCGATCAGGCCGGCGATGTCGAGTTCGTAGTCGACCATCATCAGGTCGGCGCCTTGCCCCGCCCTGAGCGCGTGGGTGGCCGCCTCGATGGTCTCGACGTGGCTCACCTTGGCCCCCGCGCTCATCGCCATCTTCACGGCGGTTGAGAGCTGCCCGTTCAATCTGCCGACGACTAGAAGTCGCATATTCGATCTCCCTCAGACCCCGCCGCCGTCAGGCTGCGTTGTCACCGTCCTTGATGATTTCCGTCATGGTCACGCCCAGGCGCTCGTCGACGATGACGACCTCGCCGCGGGCGACCAGGCGATTGTTCACATAGATGTCGATGGCCTCGCCGACCTTGCGGTCGAGCTCCAGGACGCTGCCCTGGCCGAGCTGCAGCAACTGGGCGACCGAGAGGCTGGCGCGGCCGAGCACGGCGGAGATGTTCACCGGGACGTCGAAGACCGGCGCCAGGTCGGTGGCGATCTTCTCCTCGTCGCTCATCGTCTCGGCGAGCGGGCCCTCGCCCTGGGCGAACTCGTCCAGCTTCAGCTCTTCGGAGGTTTCGGGATCTGGCGTTTCGGACATGGCCTGGCTTTCAGGGCTCTCGGGTGCCTGGAGCGGGGGTTCCGCCGCCAGGGATCAGGGGTTCGGCGTGCAGGCCCTCGGCGGCGAGCGCCGCGTGCAGGGCCTGGGCGACGCGGTCGGCGGCGGCGGCGGGATCGAAGCTCGCCGAGCCGTCGCCGAAGTCGAGGGTGAAGGCGTGCGGGCCGACGCCGGGCGTGGCGCGGACCTGGATCGCGCCTGGATAGCCCACAGCCTGGGCGGTCTCTTCCAGCACGGCCTGCAGCCCCTCCAGCAGCTCCGGCTCGGCGGTGACGATCAGGCGCGGCGCGGCCTCGATCTCGCGGGCCAGCGCTTCCAGGGCGGCGCGGACCGGGGCCTGCGGGAACCTGTCGAGCGCGGCGGCCGAAATGGCCCGCGCGCAGGCCAGCGCCAGCTCGGCGGAACCGACGCGATGTTCGTGGGCCACCGCGGCCAGGCCCGGCAGCGCCTGTTGGGCGGCGCGGCCGATGACGCCCAGCGCCTCGGCCTGGCGGTTCGCGATGCCGGCCATGGCGCGGGCCTCGCCCGCCGCTTCCGCCGCGCGCCTGATCTGCTCGACCTCGTCGGCGGTGAAGGTGCGCTTGGGCCGGGGCGATGCGAACAGCACCTCGCCGGTGGCCTCGAAAATCGTATCGAAGCCGAATTTTTCGACCGGACCTTTGGGGGCGGAGACGGTCATCAGTACACCAGCTCGTCGTCGTCGCCGCCGGCGCCGACCAGGACGATCTCGCCCTTGTTGGCCAGGTCCTTGGCGGACTGCACCATGGTCATCTGCGCCTGCTCGACCTCGCGCAGGCGGACCGGACCCATGGTCTCCATGTCCTCGCGCATGATCTTGGCGGCGCGCTCGCTCATGTTGGAGAAGAACATGTCGCGCAGGCTGTCGGAGGCGCCCTTCAGCGCCAGCGCAAGCTGATCCTTCTCGACCGAGCGCAGCAGGGTCTGCACGCCGCCCGGATCGAGCTTGGAGAGGTCTTCGAACACGAACATCAGGGCGCGGATGCGCTCGGCCGCCTCGCGGTTGCGTTCCTCCAGGGCGGTGATGAAGCGGGTCTCGGTCTGGCGGTCGAAGGCGTTGAAAATGTCGGCCATCATCTCGTGGCTGTCGCGCTTGGAGGTGCGCGCCAGGTTGGACATGAACTCGGTGCGCAGCGTCTGCTCGATCTTGTCGAGGATCTCGCGCTGCACCGGCTCCATGCGCAGCATGCGGGTGACGCATTCCAGCGCGAAGTCCTCGGGCAGGCAGGTGAGCACCCGCGCGGCGTGCTCGGACTTGATCTTCGACAGCACCACCGCGACGGTCTGCGGGTATTCGTTCTTCAGATAGTTGGCGAGAACGGCCTCGTTCACGTTGCCGAGCTTGTCCCACATGGTGCGACCCGCCGGACCGCGGATCTCCTCCATGAGGGTGTCGACCTTCTCGCCCGGCATGATCGACGAGAGCAGCTTCTGGGTGAGCTCCACCGAGCCGGTGATGGCCCCGCCGCCCATGCCCGAGACGAATTCCACCAGGAGGTCCTCGACGACCTGGGAGGTGACCTGGCCGAGACCGGCCATGGCCTGGGAGATCACCTTGATCTCCTCCTCGTCCAGGCCGCGCCAGACGCCGGCGTGGTCCTCGCCCAGCGCCAGCAGGACCACGGCGGCCTTTTCAGGCCCGGTCAGCTTGCCGGCGTCGGAGATGCCCTTGGATTTCGCCCGTGCGTTCATGCGGATTCATGCAGCCAGCTACGGATGATCGAGACCGATTCATCCGGGTGCTTGTCGACGAACTCGGCCACCCGCTTGACGGAGCTGGCCTTCACCTGGCCCTCGATGCGGGCGATGTCGATCTTCTGCTCGAGGCCCTCGTTGAGCGGAGCCGGCAGCATCTGCTGGCCGGTGATCGGGTCGACGGTGATCTGCATCGGCTGGCCGTCGGGGCTGGTGACCATGCGCGTCACGCCGGGGCCGCCGACCATGGCCATCGGGCCTCCGCCGCCCAGGGCGCCGCGCAGCAGCGGGCGGACGATGAACAGCATCATCAGGATCGCCACGACGCCCATCACCCCCAACTCGGCGGCGCGCATGACGTCGTTCTTGTCGAAGCCCATCAGCGGGTTGGCGGCGGTGACGCCGTCCGGGTCCTCGGCGGTCGGGAACTTGACGTTGACCACCTTGACCACGTCGCCGCGCGCCTGGTCGTAGCCGACCGCGGCCTGCACCAGCGTCTCGATCTGGGCGATCTCGGCGGCCGAGCGCGGCGTGTAGGGCCCGGGCTTGCCCTTCTTGTCGGGCGGGCCATAGGCGCCGTCGACGGCGACGGCGACGGAAATCTTCTTGACCGCGCCCGGCTCGGTGACCTGGGTCGTGACGGTCTTGGTGATCTCGTAGTTGGTGGTCGATTCCTGCTTGCCGCTGGCGTTGCTGGAGTCCGCGCCCGGGTCGATCCCGGTCCCGCCCGGCATCTTGGCCGCGGCCGAGGCCTGGGTCCCCTGGCCGGCGGTCCCTTCCTTGGAATTCTCGTCGGTGGTGCTTTCCGAGCGGACGACCTGGCCGTCCGGATCGAAGGCTTCCTTCTGGGTGGTGACGTGAGCCATGTCGACGTCGGCGCTGACGTTCACGCGGGCCTTGCCGACCCCGACGATGCCCTCGACCAGGGTCTTCAACTGCTTGGCGATGCGCTGCTCGACCTCGGTCTTGCGGCCGTCGGCCTCGGCGGCCATGCCGGTTTCGCCGCCGGAGAGGGTCTTGGCGTGCTGGTCGATGACGGTGACGCGGTCGGGCTTCAGGTTGGGTACGGCGCCGGCCACCAGGTTCTGCATGGCGCGCACCTGGTCGGGGCCGGGTTCGCGCCCACCGACGCCGACGGAGACCGAGGCGGACGGCTGCTCGGCCTCTTCCTCGAACAACTGGCGCTTGGGCAGCACCAGGTGGACGCGGGCCGAGGTGATGCCGTCCAGGCTCATGATCGTGCGGCCGAGCTCGCCCTCCAGGGCGCGCTGGCGGTTGAGCTGCTGGACGAAGTCCGTCTGGCCCATGGCGTTGCTGTTGTCGAAGATCTCGTAGCCGACGGAGGCGGCGGTCGGCAGGCCCTTGGACGACAGCATCAGCCGGGTGGAGGCGACCTGGTCGCGCGGCACCAGGATGGTCGAGCCGTCGCCCTTGACCTCATATTTGATGTTCCCCTGGTCGAGCGCCTGGGTGATCGAGCCGGCCTCCTTGAGGTCGAGGTTGGAATAGAGCAGGGCCTTGGGCTGCCCCAGGCCGGAGGTCACGAAGAACAGGGCCGCGGCGACGCCCGCGCCGATCCCGAGGATCGCCGCCAGTCGTCCGATGCCGAACCTCTGAAGCGCAGCCAGGATCTGGTTCAACGCCGAGCCCTTCCGAAAAACCCCAATTCGCGGGCGGGCGAACTGTCATTGCCTACCGCTAGGCAGGATTTACCCAGTGCTTGGTAAACGCGGGGTTTAGACGGGCGGCGATTGGTGCAGCTTGGTCGGTCGGCTCGATCCGCCGAACGGGAAACGAACTCTGCCTCAACCGCTCCAGGGGCTGAGCGCGCCCCACAGGGCCAGGTCCGTCGAGAAGGCGGCGTAGATCAGGACGGTGAGGGTGAAGAAGGCCTTGCGAAGGTGGGTCCAGGAATCCACCCGCCGGCCGCCCCGCCAGATCGCGGGCAGGACGATGAAGGTGGTGGCGGTCAGGCCCGCGGCCACCAGGGCGCAGGCCGAGGCGGTGATCATCAGGGCGCCGGGCCAGCGGTACATCATCTGCGCCTGATCGCCGCTCTTGGAGATCCACAGGCCGAACAGGCCGAGCGCGACCAGCCACAGCACCGCCTGGATGTTCTGCACCAGGCTGGCGCGGGTCTGGATCTGGTTCTCGCGGAACTCGCGGCGGTTGCGCACCCCGATGCCGATCAGGGTGATCAGCGCCGCACTGGCTGCGAGCGCCGTCAGCCCGGCCAGCGTCCTCGGTTGGCGCCAGACCGGCGCGCGCTCGAAGACCTGGGTCCCGTTGGCCACGTGGAAGGCCCGCGCGGCGCCGTCGGCGAAGTCGAAGGCGATCCGTTCCGAGCCCTGGGACGCGATGAAGCGGCCCTCGTCCAACGGGCCCTCGGGCACGAACGCGCGCACACCGGCCGCGTCGCTGATCGCCAGTTGGCCGCCGTGGCTGACCTCGACGGTCGCGGCGCCGTTCAACTGGTCGACGAAGCCCTCCAGGCCGGAATAGGCGCGCCGGGTGGTCAGGTAGTAGCCCGCGAAGTCGCCCGCGCGCTGGGCGAGCTCCGGCGATCCGGCCCGCGGGAACGGCTCGGGCGGGGCGTAGAAGTGCTGCACGATCCGCTCCGGGAAGCGGGTCACCAGCGGCCGGCCGGTGGCGGTGTTGGTGGAGATGAAGACGCCGAGGTTCAGGTCGGGGACCACCACCATGTTGGAGAAAAACGACAGCGTCGCGCCGCCGTGGCCGTAACCGCGGTGACCGCCGGGCAGGTCGAAGACCATGAAGCCGTGCGCCCAGCCGTTGATCCCCACCGGGGTCTTGCGCAAGGGCGTACGGAAGGCCTGGGCCGTGACGGGGCCGTAGACGGTCGCGCCGCCGAACTGGCCGCCGGCAAGCTGCATCAGCATGTAGCGGGCCATGTCGCCGGCCGTGGAGGAGCCGGCGCCGGCCGGGGCGATCTGGCCGATGAACTCATAGTCGCGGGGCGCGAAGCCCAGGGGCGTCCAGCGGTAGCCGTCGGAGATGTCGCCCACCAGCGACGCGGGCATCGGGGCGGGCAGGCCGGCCTTGGGCTCGTGCGGCTCGCGGAAGGTGGTGTGGGCCATGCCCAGGGGATTGATGATCTCGTCCTCGACCAGCCGCTCGTAGGGCTTGCCGGCGGTGTAGGTCGCCGCCTCGCCGGCGAGCGTCGCGCCGTAGTTCGAATAGCTGGAGACCGCGCCCGGCGGATGGACGCGCTTGGGCCGCTCCTGGCGAAGGTAGAGGTCGATCGGGCGCACGCGGTCGTAGTTGCGCTCGAAGAGCTGGCCCAGCGCGCGGTCCTCGAAGCCCGCCGAGTGGTCCATCAGGTTGGCCACGCGGACCGGCTGGTCGTAGCCCTGGTCCTTCACCTGCGCCTTTTCCGGCAGGTAGAGGTTCACCGGCTGGTTCAGGCGGATGCGGCCGGCCTCGACCTCCTTCATCAGGGCGATCCAGGTGAAGGTCTTGGAGATCGAGCCCAGGCGGAACAGGGCCCGGTCCGGATCGACCGCCCGCTGTGGATTGAGGCTGGCGAAGCCGTAGCCCTTCTTCAGGATCACCTGGCCGTTCTGCACCACCGAAACCGTGGCCCCGGCGATGTGCTCGCGGGCCATGGCGTCTTTCAGCAGCCCATCGGCGAAAGCCTCAAGCTCGGCGGGCGGAATGGCCTGGCCGGCGGCGAGCCGCCCGGTCGGGACGGCCCGCGCGGCCGGCTGCGGCTGCGGCTGCGGCTGCAGCGGAGGCGGCAGCGCGGGTGTCGCGGGGGCGATGGCTTCGTCGGCAGGCAGCGCCGCAGGCGCCGACTTTGGCGGGGCGGGCGGCGGCGGCGCTGCGGATGGCGTCGTGGCCGCCGGCTTCGGCTTCGGCTTGGCGGGCTTGGGCTGCAGCTTGACGTAGGGGATCGGCGCCCTGGGCAGATTGGCGGCGGGGGCGGCGTGCTTTGCAGGCGGCGCGCCTTCGTCCTGCGCAAACGCGCCGGCCTGGGGCGAGAGCAACAAAGCGGCTGCGGCGACGGCGAAGACGATGGACCGCATCGAGAACCCTGGAGACCGGAGCGGAACGCTCGCCCGGTTGTAGGCGCCGCGGTGATTCATTCCAAGCTTGCAACGCGGCCGGACGCTCGTCGAAGGCGCGTCAGTTCCCCTTCGGCCCGCCCGAGGCGAGCGAGTAGAACGGCAGCATGGGCTTGAGCGCCGCGCCGATGAAGAGCTGCGGCTCGGACGGCGGCTTCATCCCTTCCCGGGTCTCGCGCGCGGCGACGCAGGCCTGCACCGCGGTCCCCAGGACCGCGAAGTTGCCGACCTTAGGCAGGGTCTCCAGCACGCACTGGTCGAAGTAGGGGTACTTGTCGGCCTCGCCGCAGCCGAATGACGAGCGGTCGGGCCGGGCGGCGGTCAGCACCATGCGGTTGGGTCCCGCCAGCGGCGGCACGAAGACGCCCGAGAAGCAGGCCGACATGATCACCACCGTTGGCCGCTTGCCGCAGGTGGTGTCGACCATGTGCGCCAGCACGCCGGGGGGAAGGAATTCCTGGTCGACCACCACGCCCATCGGCGCGCCGTGCGAGCTGAAATAGACCAGGCAGCCGCCGGTGGCCTTCTGGGTCAGGTCGGCCAGGGCGTCGTAGATCGCCTGCGGCTCGGACTTGATCAGGGCCACGCCGGGATAGCGCTCCGGCCGCACCGAGAACTGCTTGAGGTTGGCCGGGTCGAAGCCCGCCTGCTCGAACTCATGGATCACGTCGCGGCGGGTGTTGTCGAAGGCCTCGGACGGGCCGCCGGAGTGGGCGTGCCAGTCGCCGGCCACGACCACCCAGCTCCAGTCGCTGAACGGCGAGGCGGACGCGGCGGACGCAAGGCCGAGCGCGCCGACCAGCAGAGCGCCGATCAGCCACACCAGGCGCGCCATCCGCCGCATCGCTACTTCTTGTAGTTCTGGAACGGCGTGGGGATGGCGGTGCCGGTGGCCTTGGCCAGCAGGCGGCCGTCGGCGTCGTAGAGCTCGCCCTCGGTGAAGGCCACCTGGCGGCCCCACTTGGCCACCCGCCCGACGCCGCGCAGCTTTCCCGGTGCGCCCGGGCGGAAGAAGCTGGTCTTCATCTCCAGCGTCGGGGCTACCGCGGTCATGCCCGAGGCCACCATGCAGGCCACGCTCATGCACTCGTCCAGCATCGCGCAGAGGTAGCCGCCCTGGATCTGTTTCATCGGGTTCAGCAGCAGCTCGGCGCGGGCCTCGAACTCCACCTCGACGGTTTTCGTCGCCTGGCTCACCGAGAGCATCCTGAAGCCCAGGGTCTGGGAGCCGGTGGGCTGGTTCTTGGTGCGCTGGAAGCGCTCCAGGATTTCAGCGTCGGTGAGGGTCAGCGGGTCGGCGCTGGCGACGTCGTCCATCAGGGGCGGCTCATTTCTTGCGGAACTGATCGAGGGAGACGACCTTGGCCTCGCCGTCGGCGGGCGGCGCGTCGGGGTCGGCGCCGGCGGCGGCCTTGGCCTCCGGCTCGGCCGCCTTGGCCTCGGCGGCGACCGGCGGCTCGAACTGCAGCAGGAACTGCACGCTCGGGTCGTAGAAGCGGGTGACGGCCGCGTAGGGCACGGAAAGCCGCTTGGGCTGGCCGCCGAACTGCAGGGTCACCGAGAAGAAGGTCTCGCCCGGCGCCAGGTCCCAGTATTGGTGCTGCAGGACGATGGTCATTTCGTCGGGGTACTTGCCGAGCAGGTCCGGCGGACCCGACACGCCCGGGGCGTCGGTCTTGAAGGTGATGTAGAAGTGGTGCGCGCCGGGCAGGCCTTCGGGCGCGGCCGCGCGCTTCAGCGCGGTCTTCACGACCCCGCGCAACGCATCCTGGGCCATCGCCTCATAGCGCATCAAGTCCTGGGCCGGCGGGTCCTGGGCCATGGGGTCTCCAACGAAGGTGCGCGAACCTAGCGCTTGCGCCGCGAGGCGCAAAGCCGGTTCGTGGCTGCTTTCATAGATGGGGTGCGCGGTGATGAAGTGGGAGGCTTCTGTTGGCAGGCGCCTCCCGGGCCCCGCCTAAGGATCTGAACCCCTAGGACTTAGATTGAGAACCGTCGAACCGCTTACGCGGCCAGGCGGACTTCTCCAGCGAAGTTATCGTTCGCAGTTAGTTTAAGACCCGGAACGGTGGGTCAGGCCGGAAGAAAGCAACACCTTTACACGTCTGTCGATGCTGATCGGCCCCTCACTTCCATCCCAGAGTTGGGCCCGGCGATACCCGGGAGAAGAATGGTGGAGCCGCCGGGAATCGCACCCGGGTCCAGTCCGCTTATTGCGTGCGCGTTTATCTCCATAGTCAGAGCAAGCCCTGACGCCGGCAATATAGGCCGCGCGGGTTAAGAACTGAAGTGCTCGTTCGTTCGCGAAGCGTGGACGGCGGGCGATTTTCCGCCAATCGCCGCGCGGGCTTCGTGAGCGGCCTGGGCCGCCGAGGCGGCTGGCGGTAGGTTCCCAGGCATCGGTTTTCCTTGGAGTTTTCGCATGAACGGCCTCCTCTTCGCGGCGCGCCCGCTGATCTCGGACTTCCTGCCCACCATCGTCTTCGCGGTGCTGGTGGCGCTGAAGGTGGACGTGCGGGCCGCGACGGCCGCGGCCCTGCTGGTGGGCGTGGCGCAGGTGACGGTCCAGGTCCTGCTGAAGCGCAAGGTCGAGATGCTGCAATGGGCGTCGCTCGGCCTCGTGGTGGTGTTCGGGACGCTCGGCGTCATGACCAACGACCTGCGCTTCCTGATGGTCAAGCCCAGCATCATCTATCTCGCCATCGGGGCGGTGATGCTGAAGCGTGGCTGGATGCTGCGCTACCTGCCGCCGGTCGCGGGCGAGCACGGCGCGCCGCTGATGATCGGGTTCGGCTACGTCTGGGCGGGCCTGATGTTCCTGACCGCCGCCGCCAACCTGATCGTAGCCTGGCGCTTTCCGGCCCTGTGGCCGGCCTTCGTGGCGGTGGTCCCGATGGCCTCGAAGCTCGGGCTGTTCGGCGTGCAGTTCGTCACGGTCCGGCTGATCGTGGAACGGCGGGTTCGCGCCCAGATGGCGGCCGAGGCGGCGCAGGCGCAGGCCCAGGCGATGGCGGCGTAGGGCCCGGCCTCTACAGCACCTCGACGCCGCGCTGAATGGAGAGCACCCCGGTGCGGGAGATCTCCACCAGCCCCAGCGGGCGCATCAGGTCGGCGAACTTGTCGATCTTGGAGGGCGCGCCGGTCAGCTCGAAGACGAAACTGGTGTGGGTGGTGTCGATCACCCGGGCGCGGAAGATGTCGGCCACGCGCAGCGCCTCCACGCGCTCGGCGCCCGAGCCCCTGACCTTGATCAGGGCCAGTTCGCGCTCCAGGCCGTTGGGGTCGCGGGTCACGTCCTGCACGTGGCGGGTGGAGACCATCTTGGTGAGCTGGGCCTCGATCTGGGTCAGGACCTGGGGCGTGCCGCGGGTGACGATGGTCACGCGGCTGGTGTGGGCCTTACGGTCGGTCTCGGCCACCGTCAGGCTCTCGATATTGTAGCCGCGCGCCGCGAACAGCCCGACCAGTCGGTGCAGCACCCCGGGCTCGTTGTCGACCAGCACGGCGAAGGTCGCCAGGTTCTCGACCTCCTCGGAGTGGGCCAGGTCGTAGACGGATGCGGGCTGGGCGGTGTCGGTCATGGCCGCCTTATAGCCTTGGCCGCCGCGCTGCTGCCAGCACGCTGTCACGAGCGGCGGCTAGAACGTCGGTGTCGCATTCGCGCCCCACGGCGCGTCTTCACTGGGGGCCTGACGCCGGACCGTCATCGGGGCGGCGCAGGATTGGACCCACAAGCTAGGCAAGGGAGTTCGTCATGACCACTCACGAGATCGCCAACGATCTGGTCGCGCTGTGCAAGCAGGGCAAGTTCGCCGAGAGCGGCGAGAAGTACTGGGCCGCCGACGTGGTCAGCGTCGAGGCCGGCGCCCCGGGCGGCGGCGACCCGGTCAGCCGCGGCATCGACGCGGCCCGCGGCAAGGGCGAGTGGTGGACCGCCAACCACGACGTCCACGGCGTCGAGGTCGAGGGCCCCTACGTCAACGGCGACCAGTTCGTGGTCCGCTTCAAGATGGATATCACCCAGAAGGCCAGCGGCCAGCGGATCACCATGGACGAGATGGCCGTCTACACGCTCAAGGACGGAAAGATCGCCGAGGAGCGGTTCTTCTACGGCGGCTAGCCGCCGGCAGTGCCGGTTGGAAGATAAAGCTCCCGCTGGAGGGGCCGCAGACGTTCGTCGTACTGCGGCTCCCACGGGAAATGGCCGTCGGGGTCGGAAATCACCAACTGGAAGGCCGCGATAGGCCCCTTTTCGGGCGCGAGGATTGTCGCAAAATCCTCGGCCAGGCCCAGCCACGGGTTCTCAGGATCGTTGTCGTAGAGGCGGCTGGGGTGCACTTCGCGCCAGATGAGGGGATGCTCGAACTCTCCGGGCCGCCACGCCTCCTTGTCGCGCATAACGAGCTTTCCCGCCTTGAGATCGTTGTAGATTTCATGAAAGAGCCCATTGGCCGACGCCATCGGGACATCGAATACGATGACCTCAGGGGCGCCCAGGGAGGCGTGAAACCCGATCGTGTAGGCCCAGGTCGGCGCGGACTGATAGTCGCCGACGTAGATCGCCGTCCAGCCGAAGCGGCGAATGCGCCGCTTCGTATCCCAGCGATGGTATGCCCGCAGCAGCAGGTTGTGCATCGTCGCCCCCTTGCGAGAACATTAGTGGAACAAAAGTAGGGCCGTCAACGGTCAAGCTTGCGCGGCGGCGGCATGGCGCCAACATGGGGGCCATGCCGTCGCGTGAGATGCTGTTCAACCTGCTGAGGCGCCCGTCGGGCGAGGGGGCCGAGGCCGCCTTCCAGCACGAGGTGGCGGAGGAACAGGCCGCCGCGTTGGGGCGGATGGGCCGCAAGGCCGAGGCGGCGCTGGCGGCCTTGCGCGCTCACGAGGGCGAGGGCCGCGCCGAGGTGCTGAAGAAGGCCGCCGATGCGGTCTGGTGCTACTTCGTTCAGCGCGAGGTCATGGGCCTGCGCGACCGCGCCCAGATCGTCGCCGACTACCAGATCCCCCGCGAGGTGATGGTGCGGCTGGGGGCTCGCTAGCCCCAGCCGTTGCTCACACCAGCCGCTTGCCCGCGTCGTCGATGATCGAGCCCAGGTCGCGGGCTTCCTCGGCCATGATCATCTCGTTGTGCGCCTTGCCGGAGGGGATCATCGGGAAGCAGTTCTCTTCCTTGGTGACCCGGCAGTCGAAGATCACCGGCTTGTCCACCGCGATCATCTCGGCGATCAGGCCGTCCAGTTCGTCGGGGTGCTCGGCGCGGAAGCCGACGCCGCCGTAGGCTTCGGCCAGCTTCACGAAGTCGGGCAGGCTCGAGGAGTAGGAGTGCGAGTAGCGCTCGCCGTGCAGCAGCTGCTGCCACTGGCGCACCATCCCCATCCACTCGTTGTTGAGGATGAAGATCTTGATCGGCAGGCCGTACTGCACGGCCGTCGACATCTCCTGCATGGTCATCTGCACGCTGGCGTCGCCGGCGATGTCGATGACCAGGCTGCCCGGGTGGGCCATCTGCACGCCGACCGCGGCCGGCAGGCCGTAGCCCATGGTGCCCAGGCCGCCGGAGGTCATCCAGCGGTTGGGCTCCTCGAAGCGGTAGAACTGGGCGGCCCACATCTGGTGCTGGCCGACCTCGGTGGTGATGTAGACGTCCCTGTCCTTGGTCGCCTCGTAGAGCCGCTGGATGGCGTACTGCGGCTTGATCAGCTTGGCGTCCGGCGCATAGCGGAAGGAGTCCCGGGCCCGCCAGGCGTCGATCTGCTTCCACCAGTCGGCCATGGCGCGCTGATCCAGCCCATAGGCCTTGGACTTCCAGATTTCGATCAGGTCGGCCAGGACCGAACCCGCGTCGCCGACGATGCCGATGTCGGTGCGCACGTTCTTGCCGATCGACGAGGCGTCGATGTCGATGTGGATCTTGCGTGAGCCGGGGGCGAAGGCGTCGAGGCGGCCGGTCACCCGGTCGTCGAACCGCGCGCCGATGGCCACCATCACGTCGCAGTCGTGCATGGCGTTGTTGGCCTCGAAGGAGCCGTGCATCCCCAGCATTCCCAGCCACTGCGGGCTCGACGCCGGATAGGCGCCCAGGCCCATCAGGGTCGAGGTGACCGGCGCGCCGGTCAGCTCGGCGAACTCGCGCAGCAGCTTGGCGGCTTCCGGCCCGGCGTTGATCACCCCGCCGCCGGTGTAGAGGATCGGCCGGCGGGCCTTGGCGATCATCGCCGCGGCCTCGGCGATGCGGGCCGGGTCGCCCTTGGTGCGCGGCGCGTAGTTGTGGACGTGCTTGACCTCGGCCGGCCCCTGATAGGCGCCCTTGGCGAATTGCACGTCCTTCGGGATGTCGATGACCACCGGGCCGGGGCGGCCGGAGGTGGCGATATGGAAGGCCTCGTGCAGGATGCGCGGCAGGTCGGCCACGTCCTTCACCAGGTAGTTGTGCTTGGTGCACGGCCGGGTGATGCCGATGGTGTCGCATTCCTGGAAGGCGTCGGTGCCGATCAGGTGGGTCGCGACCTGGCCGGTGATGACGATCAGCGGGATGGAGTCCATCAGGGCGTCGACGATGCCGGTGACGGCATTGGTGGCCCCGGGGCCGGAGGTGACCAGCACCACGCCGGGCTTGCCGGTGGAGCGGGCATAGCCCTCCGCCGCATGGGTCGCGCCCTGCTCGTGGCGGACCAGCACGTGCTGCAGCCGCGGCTCGGCGAACAGGGCGTCATAGATCGGCAGCACCGCGCCGCCCGGATAGCCGAAGAGCACCTCGACGCCCTGGTCGATAAGCGCCCGCACGACCATTTCGGCCCCGGACAGGGTGGTGGTTTCGGCTTCAATGGTGGGCGTGTGGGCGGTCATGGCGTCGGCTCTGGTTTGGGCAATAAAAAAGGCCCACGGGGGGCCTGGTGCAAGCGACCGTTGACGGACTGAGCGGATCTCAGACCGTGGCGGGCCGCCTTACGAGTACAAGGATGGTGCGCACGAGATTTTCCTAGAAGGACTGGATCAGGCGTTTCGCATGCTGCGCCTAGGGCGTCAAGGCGGGGTTAAGAGCAAGAAACTGCCCCCACTGTCCTTCGGGGTCGATTTCGGTCAGGCGGGGCCAGCCGGCCATCTGGCCGCGCATCCAGGTGGTCTGGCGCTTGGCGTAGTTGCGGGTCTGCTGCTGGGCGGCGGCGAGCGCGTCGAGCAGCGACGCCTCGCCGCGCAGGTGGGCGGCCAGTTCGCGGAAGCCCACGGCCTTCATCAGCGGCAGGGCGGGGTCGAGACCGCGCGCGGCGAAGGCGGCGACTTCGTCCAGGACGCCGGTTTCCAGCATGGCCGCCAGGCGGGCGTCGCAACGGGCGTAGAGCGCCTCGCGCGGCGGCTCGAGGGCGATCGCGCTCCAGGCGCCGGCGGGGAGGGCGAGGGCGTTGTCGGCCTGCCAGGCGGTCAGGGGCCGGCCGGTGGCGGCGAACACTTCCCAGGCCCGGCTCAGGCGCTGGCGGTCATTGACCTCGATGCGGGCCGCCGCCGCCCGATCGGCCCCGGCGAGGCGGTCTCGGAAGGCGTCGTGTCCCAGGGCGTCGTAGTCGGCGGCGGTCTGGCGGCGAACCTCCGGCGGGATTTCCGGCGCCTCGGCCAGGCCTCGGGTGAGGGCGCGGAAGTAGAGGCCGGTGCCGCCGACCACCACGGCGGGGCGGCCCCGCGCGGCGATGGCGGCCAGCGCCTCATGGGCCGCCCGCAGCCAGCGGCCCACCGACCAGGCGTCGGCGGCGTCCACCGTCCCGAACAGGTGGTGCGGCCTGCGCGCCTCGTCCTTTGGCGAAGGCCTAGCGGTGAGTTGGCGCAGGTCGGCATAGAGCTGCATGGAGTCGGCGCCCACGATCTCGGCGCCTGTGGCCTCGGCGAGGCGCAGGGCGAGCGCGGACTTGCCGCTTGCGGTGGGACCGGCGATCAGCCAGATGCGGGGCGCCATGGATCTGGTTCTTACCGTTGTTGCGCCGCCCAACGCAGGCGCTTTCTCGCTGGCGCTGCGCGAGATCTTCGCGAGCGTGGGCGCGAAGGGGACGTCGTCGCGCAAGCTGGACGCCGGCGAGAGCGCCGCCACCGACGTTTTCCTGGAGGCGCCGGACCTGGCGGCGGTGCGCGCGGCGCTCGAGGAGCCCATGGCCGGCCAGGCGCTCGACTGGTGCGTCCAGCCGGTGGCGGGCCGGAAAAAACGGCTGCTGGTGGCCGACATGGATTCGACCATCATCAATGTCGAGTGCCTGGACGAACTGGCCGACTTCGCCGGGCTGAAGGCGGAAATCTCGGCGATCACCGAGCGGGCCATGCGCGGCGAGCTGGCCTTCGAGGGCGCGTTGCGCGAGCGGGTGGCGATGCTGAAGGGCCTGCCGGTGACGGCCCTGCAAGCCACCTATGACGAGCGGGTGCGGCTGAACCCCGGGGCGCGGACCCTGGTGCGGACCATGGCGGCCAACGGCGCGCGCTGCGTGCTGGTCAGCGGCGGCTTTTCCTTCTTCACGAGCCGCGTGGCGCAGGCGGCGCTGTTCCACGCCCACCGGGCCAACATCCTCGAGGATGCGGACGGCGCGCTCACCGGCCGGGTCGGCGAGCCGATCCTGGGGCGCGAGGCCAAGCTGGCGGCGCTGATGGAGGAGGCCAAGGCTCGCGACATCCCGCTTTCCGAGACCCTGGCGATCGGCGACGGCGCCAACGACCTGGCGATGATCGAGGCCGCGGGCCTGGGCGTCGCCTACCACGCCAAGCCGATCGTGGCCGCGCGGGCCGACGCGCGGATCGAGCACACCGACCTCACGACCCTGCTCTATTTCCAGGGCTACTCGGAAGACGCCTTCGTTACAGACTGAAGTCCGCCTTGATTTGGCTTGCCGAGCCGACTCCGCTTAGTCCGCCCCATGAACCTGCCGCGCACCGTCAAAGCTGTCGTCTTCGATATGGACGGCCTGCTGGTCGACACCGAAACCCTGATCTTCCACGCCATGGAGCGGGCCAGCGCCGACATCGGGGCTGAGATCCCGTTCTCCGTCTTCCAGCGGATGGTGGGCCTGCAGGATACGGACTCCGACCTCATCGTGGTGGAGCATTTCGGCCCGGGCTTCGACCTTGAGGCCTGGTCGAGGGCCGTGCGCGTCTACGCCGACGAAGAACGCAATGCGGGCGTCGCGCTGAAGGCCGGGGTCCTGGAAATCGTCGACTATCTCGACCGCGCCGGTGTGCCGCGGGCCATCGCCACCTCGTCCAGCCTCAAGGCCATCCGGCGGAACCTCACGCCGCACGGCCTGCTCGACCGTTTCCAGGCCTTGATCCCACGGGACGTCCAGACGCAGGGCAAGCCGCACCCCGAACCGTTCCTGAAGGCGGCGGAGGCCCTGGGCGTCGATCCCGCCGACTGCCTGGCCCTGGAGGACAGCCACAACGGCGTGCGCTCCGCCAGCGCCGCGGGGATGATGACCATCATGGTCCCCGACATGCTCGACCCCACCGAGGAGATGCGCACCCTCACCGTCCGCATCGCCCGCGACCTGCATGAGGTGCGCGAGCTGCTGGAGGCGCAGTGCGCCCCATGAGCCCATACCCAAGCCGCTCGTCCCGGCGAAGGCCGGGATCCAGATCTCAAAGCACGATGGCTGATCGGAGGGGCTCTGAGCCCAAAGAGTGCGCGTCTGAGTCATTCCATCTGGATCCCGGCCTTCGCCGGGAAGAGCGGTTCAAAGGGGATTAGCGCAGCACGATCCAGTAGCGCCGGCCGATGTCGCCCTCGACCCAGGGGTGCGGGACCTCGTCGCGGAAGACGCCGCCGTTCTTCTCGATCACCCGCATGGAGGCGGGGTTGTTCAGGTTGACCGTCAGGGTCACGCGTTCCAGCGGCAGGTTGGCGCGCACGTGGTCCAGCATCGCGGCCAGCAGGGCCGTGGCGTGGCCCTGGCCGCGGGCGGCGGGACGGACCGAATAGCCGATGTGGCCGCCCCATTTCTCCAGAATTTCGTTCAGCCGATGGCGCACGCTGGCCGAGCCCAGGAACCGATCGCCCTCGGTCCACCAGAGCTCGGTCTCCGGCACGCGCTCGCCCAGGGTCGCGTCGGGCAGGACGATGGTGGTCGGCGGATTGTTGACCAGGCGGACGAACCATTCGGGTTCGCGGGCGATCTGGGCGATCAGCCCCGGGCTCTCGGGCCGCAGGCTGTCGCGCGAATAGCCTTCGTGCAGGGCGTCGACGTAGCTGGCCATGTAGGCCAGGTCCGGCCGGACGAGCGTCGGCATCAGCGCTTGGCGCCGCCGGCGCCCGCGTTGGGCCCTTGCTCGAAGTATTTGAAGAAGGCGCTGTCGGGCGAGAGCACCAGGGTGGTGTCGCCCTGGCCCAGGCCCGCCTCATAGGCCAGCATCGAGCGATAGAAGGCCGCGAAGCTGGGGTCCTTGCCGTAGGCCTGGGCGAAGATGCGGGTGCGCAGGGCGTCGCCTTCGCCGCGGGTCGTCTCGCCGATCTGCTGGGCGTCGGCCAGGGTGATCGCCACCTGCTTGTCGGCGGTGGCGATGATCTCGCGCTTCTGCTGCTCGCCGTGGGCGCGGATCTGGGCGGCCTGTTGCTGGCGCTGGGTCTGCATGCGGCGATAGACCGAGACCCGGTTGGCCTCGGGCAGGTCGGCGCGCTTGATGCGCAGGTCGATGACCTCGATCCCCAGGCGCGATTCCTTGGCCCGGCGGGCCACGTCCAGCTTGGATTGCTGCATCAACTGGTCGCGGCGGGCGGAGATGATGTCCGACTGGGTGGTGGAGCCCAGCACCTGGCGCAGCGACGAGTTCACCAGCCGCTCCAGGCGGTCCTGGGCGATCTGCTCGTTGCGCAGGGTGCGGTAGTACTGCAACGGGTCGGAGATGCGGTAGCGCAGGAAGGCGTCGACCACGAGCCGCTGCTGGTCGGCGTCGATGATCTCTTCCTGGTCGGCCTCGAGCGCCAGGTTGCGGCGGTCGAACTTGATCACGTTCTCGACGAAAGGCTGCTTGATGTTGAGCCCCGCGCCCGGCTGGCCGGGGGCGTGGATCACCCGCACCGGCTCGCCGAACCGCAGGACGAGGGCCTCCTCGCGCTGGTCGACGACGAACAGGGTGTTGGCGACCACGATCAAGGCCACGAAGCCCAGGATCAGCCAGAGGAACAGGGGCGTGGAGCGGCTCATTGGTACGCTCCCGACGGCGCCGGTTGTTGCTGCTGCTGCTGCTGCTGCGCCGGCGCGACCTGCACGGGGGCCTGCGGCTGGGCCGCGGCCGGGCCGCTGCGCGGGCGGAAGACGTCGGGCGGCAGGATCACGGGGGCGGTCACGCCCTTGCCGGAGATCACCACCTTGTTGGAGGCGGCCAGGACGCGCTCCATGGTCTCCAGATAGAGCCGGTCGCGGGTGGCCTGGGGCGCGCGCCTGTACTCGTTGTAGATCGAGTTGAAGCGGGCCGCGTCGCCGGTGGCGGTGCGCACCGACTGCTCGCGATAGCCCTGGGCGGACTGGACGATCTTGGCCGCGTCGCCCTTGGCCTCGTTGACCACGCGGTTGGAGTAGGTCTCGCCCTCGTTGACGGCGGTGGAGGCGTCCTGCTGGGCGTTGCTCACGTCGCGGAAGGCGGCGACCACTTCCTGCGGCGGGTTCACGGCGCGGATCTGCACCTCGACCACCCGGATGCCGGCGCCCCAGCTGTCCAGGGTCTTCTGCATCAGGTCGGCGGTCTCCAACTGCACCTTGCCGCGGCCGTTGGTGAAGATGGAGTCCAGCAGGGTCTTGCCGATCACCTCGCGCATTGCGCTCTCGGCGACGGCCTTGACCGCCTCTTCCGGATTGCGGGTCGCGAAGACGTAGCTCCTGGCGTCCGCCACCCGCCAGGTGACGCTGAAATTGAGGTCGACGATGTTCTGGTCGCTGGTCAGCATCAGGCTTTCCTGCGGCACATCGCTGTCGGCCGTTCCGCCGCCGCCGATGTCGAGGCGCTGCAGGCTGGTGACCGGCACCTTCTCCACCGCCTCGATCGGATAGGGCAGGTGGTAGCGCAGGCCCGGCGCCTCGGAGCGCGAATAGGCCCCGAAGGTGGTGACCACCGCCTGTTCGTTGGGCCCGACCTGGTAGAGGCCCGAGAGCGCCCAGAGCGCGAAGGCCGCGCCGGCGACCACGGCGATGACGCCCGGCTGCACGCCGCGCCCGCCGCCGCCGAACAGCGCCTGCAGCCGCTCGCGCAGGCGCTCCATGCCGGCGTTCAGGTCCGGGCCGCCGGGACGGCTGGGCCCGCGCCCGCCGCCACCCGGCCGGCGCTGAGGCGAATCCTTGCGCTCACCGTCATCGCCCGAGGGCGGGGAGCCCCAGGGGCCGGGATTGGCGTTGTCGTTCCAGGGCATTTGCCGGGTCGGTCTTTGTTCTTACGCTTTGGGCTTTGTTATGGTCGATCCAGGCCCAGCGCCCATATAAGGCCGGCGCGGTCCATGGATATGAGACCCAGCCTCCGTCAAAGCAAGCTTAAGGCGTCATGAGCGAACAGCCCGCCCCCGATAGAGCCGCGATCCTGGCCGCCCTGGACGCCGTGCGCGACCCGAAGTCCGGCCAGGGACTGACGACGGCGGGTCTGGTCCGCGGCCTGACGATCCGCGGCGAGAAGGCGGCCTTCATGATGGAGATCCCGGCGGCCGACGCCGGGCTCTACGCCCCGGTCCGCGACGCGGCCGAGAAGGCCATGGCCGCCGTGCCCGGCGTCGCCACAGCCCAGGTGGTGCTGACCGCCGAGAGCGCCGGCGCCCAGTTCGACCTCGCCCCGCGCCGCCGCCCGACCGCGCGCGTGCAGGAGGATCCGCAGGCGAAGCTTTCGCCCATGGGCGAGGCCGAGCGCCCGCCCTTCGTCGGAAAGGTGATCGCCATCGCCAGCGGCAAGGGCGGGGTCGGAAAGTCCACCGTGGCGGTGAACCTGGCGGCGGCCTTCGCGCGGCTGGGCCTGAAGGCCGGCCTGCTGGACGCCGACATCTACGGCCCCTCGGCCCCGCACATGATGGGCATCAAGCACGAGGAGCCGACCTTCGACGAGGAGAAGCGGCTGATCCCGCTGATGGCCTGGGGCGTGAAGGTCATGTCCATCGGCTTCATCGTCGAGGACGGCACGGCCAACATCTGGCGCGGGCCGATGGCGTCTTCCGCCCTGCGCACCCTGATGAACAGCGTCTGGGGCACCGCGGAGGACCCGCTGGACGTGCTGGTCATCGACCTGCCGCCCGGCACCGGCGACATACAGCTTACCCTGGTCCAGAAGCTGCAGCTCGACGGGGTGGTGATCGTCTCGACGCCGCAGGAGATCGCGCTGATCGACGCCCGCCGCGCGGCCACCATGTTCCGCAAGACCGGCGCCTCGATCCTGGGCGTGGTGGAGAACATGTCCTGGTTCCCCGATCCCGCCACCGGCGCGCGAATCCCGATCTTCGGCGAGGGCGGCGCGGCGCGCGAGGCCCAGGCGCTCGGCGTGCCCCTGCTGGGCCAGGCGCCCATCGACGTGGCGCTGCGTCAGGCCTGCGACGACGGCGAGCCGCTGGTGGCCTCCAAGCCGGACAGCCCGGCCGCCCACGTCTTCATGGACATTGCGCGCCGGCTGATCAGCTAGCCCGCGCGGCGATGTTCTCCCCGGGGCCGCCCATGACCTCGATGGACGCGGCGAAGTTGCGCGCTTCGAGGTCTTCCAGGGCCGTGCGGATTTCGCTCTGCCGCTTGGAGTCGAGCTTGTAGCCGATCAGGCAAGCCGAGCCGATGACCACCAGGACGATCGGCGCGAAGACGTAGCACATCTCCAGGCCGCGGATGGCCGCCGGTGTGTTCACCGCGCCGGGCTTGGGGATGAACCCGACCATGTCGAGGATCGGGTAGATGATGGTCACGGCCAGGGACGAGCCCAGCTTCTGGGTCAGGGTCACCAGGGCGTAGAGCACGCCGGCCCGCTCCCGGCCGGTCTCCAGCCGCAGTTCGTCGGCCACGTCGGCCACCATGGCGCGGATCAGCACGATGAAGGCCGAGCC
>Ga0210400_10000371_pt1 | contig 51187 bp, 42 predicted proteins | sample IncBWH26MmetaG_FD_155456 | JGI IMG/M metagenome (GOLD analysis project Ga0210400, IMG submission 155456) | Forest soil microbial communities from Barre Woods Harvard Forest LTER site, Petersham, Massachusetts, United States - Inc-BW-H-26-M | ecosystem: Environmental > Terrestrial > Soil >...
CGTCTTTTTTCAGCGCCGCGGGAATCTTTGATTTCTTGGGAGCTTGGGTTTGTGCTCCGGAGGCGACGCACAATCCGATTGCCAGGATTCCGGCAACCATCATTCGTAGCAAAGTGTTTTTCATCGCTGCCTCCAGCATCCATTCCAAATCGCACATGTCCGGGGGACAAACTTGGACGCTGTTCTTGAGCTCAGGCTATCGAGAGGGAGATAAACACAGGATTAACCGCAATTTGCCGTGGCGGAAGAAACGCAAACGCGAAAGTGTTTGCGGCCGGTGGCAGAGCGTTCGACTTCGCTCACGGCCGGTGGCGGCCGGTATAAAAGCAAGAGGGAAGGGCGAGCCACTCCCCTGCAAAGTTTGGCGGGGCCACCCTTCCTTCGTCAGGGCAAGCCTGAAGGTGGCCGCTACGGGAGTTATGCAGAACTGCTGGTGCGATTGGGCACGGGAAGATAAGCGGTGAAGATGGTGCCAGAGCTGTCGGATTGAGTGAGTTCGAGGCGGCCGTGATGGGCCTCGGCAATCCAGCGGGCGATGGAGAGGCCCAGGCCGGCGCCGCCGGTATCGCCATCGGCGCGCGACCTGGCTTTGTCGGCGCGGAAAAACCGTTCGAAGATGCGCGACTGGAGTTCGGCGGGAATTCCCGGGCCGGTATTGGAGACGCGAAGGACGTAGTAGCTTGCGTCGAGGCGACAGTCCACGTTAATCATTCCACCGGCGGGGGCGTATTTGATGGCGTTGTCGAGGAGGTTGAGCAACATGCGGCGAAGGAGATCTTCGTCGGCGGAAAGTGGAAGCTCAGGCTGGATGGAAGAAGTAAGCGTGACGCCCTTTGCGATGGCGAGGGAGCGCGTGCGGCGGAGAACGTCGGCGGCCAGTTCATCTAGGTAGAGATCACGGAGTTTCAGCGGGTACTGGCCTGCATCGGCGCGGGTGAGTGTGAAGAGGTCCTCGATAATATGGGCGAGGCGGTGCGATTCGTCACGCAGAATGGAAAGCGTCTCGCGGTATTCCTCCGGCGGGCGATCGGGGCGGGAGAGGGTGACTTCGGTTTCGCCCTGCAGGATGGCGACGGGGGTCCGGAGTTCGTGCGAGGCATCGGCCACGAAGCGGCGCTGCTGTTCGAAGGATTTTTCCAGGCGATCGAGCAGTTCGTTAAAGGAGAGGGCGAGCGTACCGAGTTCGTCGCGCGGATTGGAAACCTCGAGGCGTTCGCTAAGACGGGCCGCGCCCATGCCGCGTGCTTGCGTGGCCATGTCGGTGACCGGCGCGAGGCTTTTTCTGGCAAGGAAATAGCCGCCGGCGCTGGCAAGAAGCAACGCGATGGGAATGATCCAGTAAAAGGTGTGGCGAATGTCCTCCATGATTTCTTTTTGCGGGTGGAGAGATTGCAAAATCACCAGAGAGACGTTGCGGTCTTCGGGCTCCAGCAGCCGCGAATAGCCGCGGAAGCCGTTCTTGCCGCCGGGAACATTTTGAAAAGTGCCGGTGCCGGTGGTTGTGGACGCGTGCGCCAGGGCGAGGAATTCCCTGGAGGAAAAAATCTCTGGCGAGAAATCCTCAATGCCACCGCGGAGTGCGGGCAAGTCCAGGGAGCTCAAGAAGACTTGGCCGTGGTTGTCGACAAGGGCAAAGATGACGTCGCGGAAGCGGTGCTCGATCATGGCCACGCGGGCCGCCTCTTTCCTTGGGTCCTCTCCGGTTGCGTCTTTCATTTCGGCGTTGAAGGTGGTGACGTAGGTTTCGCTTAATTCGAGGAGATTGCTGTCTGTGCTGAGCAGAATGTTGTGCCAATAGAGAAAGTAGGTGAGGCCGGCGAGCAAAATGAGGAAGAGGCCGAGAAGGCCGCTGTACCAGAGCGTGATGCGCGAGCGGACGGACTCAAGCATGGGATTTTTTTGCTCCGCCGGGGTTTTGCGCCGGGTGCTTTTTGCCGGGCGCTTCGTTGTCGCAGAGGACGTAGCCGCTACCGCGGCGGGTTTGCAGCAGGGGCTTGCCGGCTTCCTCGCCCAGTTTGCGGCGCAGGCGGTTTACGTAGACTTCGATGAGATTGGAGAAGGGATCGAAGGTTTCGTCCCAGACGTGCTCGGCGATCTCGGAACGGCCGATGACGCGGCCGGCATTGCGAGCGAAATATTCCAGCAGCGCGTATTCCTTGGCGGTGAGCGGGATGGAGCGGGCGCCGCGTTTCGCGGTTTGCGAAGCGGTGTCGAGTTCCAGATCGCCGACAACAATGCGCGGAGGACGGAGTTCGTTGGGGCGGCGGAGCAGGGCGCGGAGGCGGGCGAGGAGTTCGCGAAATTCGAAAGGCTTGGTGAGGTAATCGTCGGCGCCGGAATCGAGGCCCTTGATGCGGTCGTCGACGCCGTCTTTCGCGGTGAGCATCAGGATCGGAGTGCGCTTGCCGCCGGCGCGAATGGCTTTGCAGACGGCGAAACCGTCCATGCCGGGAATCATCACGTCGAGGACGATCAGATCGTAATCGTTGATTTCGGTTTGGTAGACGGCGTCGTTGCCGTTCTCCACGGTGTCCACGGCGTAAGACTCTTCGCGCAGGCCCTTGGCCACGAACCGTGCGATACGCGAATCGTCTTCCACCAGGAGAAGTCGCATGCCCGTATCATACGGCAATTCCTCACCAGACAAACCAGTGGCATATTTTGCGGCAGTGTCCTAATTTGACGCGGGAGGGGTGTTGCAGAAAGGAGAACTCTGTGGGCGCAAAAGAGAAAATGAGTTCAATGGGCCATCCAGTGCCGGAGTTGCCGGTCGCTGATGTGGAACGCGCACAACAGCATTACAGAGATGCACTCGGATTTGAAATTGGATGGCTTTACCCAGGCAAAGAAATTGGGGCCGTGTCGCGTGGTAATGTGGCGATCTTCTTTCGCAAGAGGAACCCGCCGTTCGAACCTGCCGTTCACTGGGTGTTCGCCGAAGATCTCGATGCGTCGTACCAGGAACTGAAGTCGTCAGGCGCGAACATCGTGGATCCTCTGGAAAAAAAACCTTGGGGATTACGGCAATTCACCGTCGAGGATCTGGACGGGAACCTGTTCTATTTCCACCATGACTAACCAAACGCCGGATACGCCAGATTCACACTAAGACACTACCTCGTTTGCCGCGCGATTACCGAGCGCCGGGAGCTTTTGCGACGGTCGCGGGGATCACGATTTCGTCCGGCTGGGTCCACACCGGTTTGCCGTCCTTGAACTCCAGCTTTTTCATCGTAATTCGCACACGGCTTTTGTCCACATCCACCAGCAAGTAGTGGTAGTTGATTCCCGAATCCTTGTAGAGGTCGTCGGCTTTACGAGTAATGGGATAGGCGTGCGCGCCCCCGCCGCCGGTTACGAAATAGGCTACTCCGTTGTGCTCATGGCGCTCGTAGTTGTGGACGTGCCCATTGAAGACGACAAAGCGCGCCCGTACTTGCTTCTGCTTTTCTTCCAGGAACGCGGCAAGGCCCATTTCCTTCTCCCGCGCGGAGTGCCCGCCGCCGTAAGCCTTTTCATCGGACGAACTGGTGTAGGGCGGGTGGTGAAATACGAAGAACACGTAATCAATAGTCGAGGCGAGAGGATCGAGTTGGCCGTGGAGCCATTCACCCTGCGGCCCGGTGAGTTCATCGAGCGCGCTATCGAGAACCAACATCAGCGAGTTTCCGATTTGCACGGAGTAGAAGCGGCTCTCTTTTAGCGCCGGGAAACGCGCAAAATAATTTCCCAGCGTTGTTTTTTGGTCGCCATGGAGGTCGTGATTACCCAGGGCGGGATAAACGACAATTTTATGCTCGCGCCAAACGGCGGTTTCCGAGTCCCAAACCTGCCAGTCCTTCGGATTGTCTCCGGAATAGACGATGTCGCCGCCGATGGAGACGAAGGCCGGCTTCTCTTCGTCAATCGCCTTCACCAGGGTTTGCCTGACGACGGCATTTGCCGCTTCCGTGTCCGCGGGATCGTGAAATCGCGTATCCCCAAAGGCAACGAATCGAAACTGGCTTGGCACATCCAGGGAAAGCGCCTCGTGGTTTGTAGTAAAAGGCAGTTGATCGGCGGACCTGGCCCCACACGAGGGCAACCCTGAAACAGCCAAGAGCAAAAAGCAGACAAACCAAAAACGATGGTTAGGAGTCATGATTCGACGAGACTAATGCAATTTCAGGAATTTGTGGTTAAGGGTTTTTCAGGTGATGCCATCTTTTTCGAGCAGTTCCAATTTCGCTTGCTTATTTGTGGCGAATATCAATGGGGGCGCGGGTGCGATCGAGGGGGAAGACCTGGAGTTGCCACTTGACCGGGACGGAGGTTGGCACGTAGCACATAGTTTTGTCGCAGGCCTGATACTCGAGCTTTCCCGAGAGCGTGAAAGTTTGTCCGTCTTTGCCGAGCGAGCCCCAGAATTGGGAGCTGGAGCTGACTTTGACGTCCTGACTGATGCGGAATGTGCCTTCGTAGACAGGCACTTTTTCTTTGATTGCCGGCAAGTAGAGAATTTTGGAGGCGGGGTAGACGGCTGAACTTAATTCGAGATCGGGAATTGGATCGATCACGAGTTTTACCGGCTTGTAGCCTTGCGTGCCGGGGGCGTAGACGTGAACGTCCGCGGGCAGGCGCACTTCGGCGGAAATTGTAATGCGCGTGCCGGGAACGCCGGTGCGATCGGATTGTTGGAGCACGAGCTGCAGGTGCGGGGCTTCGACCGTGTCGGTGACTTCCTGGCCCAGTTCGGGAAACAGTTTCGCGATGATGCTGTTGCCGGTGAGGCGTTCGCGGTATTTCGCCTCGAAGAATTTCTCCTTGATGACGCCGTTCGAATCAATGAAGAAATATCCGGGACGGGCAAAACCCTTTTGCATGCCGGTGGCTTCGTGATTGAAGACGCCATAGGCCTTGATGATTTTGGAATCGGGATCCGCTAGCATCGGATACTCGATCTTGTGGCGCTCAGCGAAAAATTTCAGGATCTCTTCGGAGTCATAGCTGATGGCCGCGAGCTTGACGCCCTGCTTTTCGAACCGGGGGAATGCGGTTTGCAGCTGGACCAGCTGCCCTTTGCAGAAGGGTCACCAGTCGGCGGAACGGAAGAAGAGGAGGACGGTGCCGTTCGGGCCTTTCAGGGTTTCGAGGGATTGCGTGTGGCCGAATTCGTCGCGGGCGGAAAAATCAGGAGCTTTCTGGCCGACCGCAAGGCCGATGGACATCAATTCGGTGGAAGCGACCTGGATGGTGTCGTCATCGAGAGTGCCGCGGACGGTGACCGTGTCGCCAAGATGGGCGGTCACTTTATCCTGCGGTTCGAGGGAGTACATCAGGCGGTTGGTGTCGTCGTAGAGGGCGATTTTTGCGCCGGGCACGTTTTTGAAGCACTCGGGAGATTCGTTGAAAGCTTCGTCGGCGTTGCAGGCGCTGGTTACGAGGACGCCGGACCACGAACCGGTCTTGGAAGGGCTACTTTGTCCAGCGAGGGCAAGGGAAGCCATCGAAAGAATTGCGGCTGCGCTTACGAATAGGTGCTTCATCATCGAATTAGTTCCAGCCCTGAGCATCGATGCCGGCCCTTCGGTTCCACTTTAGATTTCGACGCACTATACGCCCGGCAGTTTCTTCACGCAAGCTGCCGGGTGCAGATGAATTCGCAATCATTGCGGATCCGGCGCGAAATTTATGGAGATTGGTTGCAGCGGCTCGAGATGAAAGCCTATCGTTTCGCCGGGAACAACCCAGATCGGCGGGGTGATGGAGCCTGCGATGATGATCTGGCCGGCGCGAAGTGTTTCACCAAACTGCGCGAGAAGATTGGCGACGTGGCTGACGTTGGTGATGAGTTCGCCGGTTAATGCTCCGAAGTCCGAGGTGTTGGCCATTTCCGCGCGGTTGTGAAAAACACGCGCGTTCAGGCCGGACAAGGTGCCGCCCGCAAGCTCTGCGCTGGAGTCACCGAGGATCACATGGCGCTGGTAAATGTTTCGGGCCAGTGTGCCTTCGACATCGTCGGAAGGGTGATCCACATCGGCGACTTCGATGGCGGCGCCAAGGCCTGCGATTGCGTCCATTGCTGTTCTGCGATCGGCGCCCGGAGGCAAATCTTTTCCAAGATAGACGGTGAGTTCTGGTTCAGCGGCCGGTTTCTTCCAGCCGGCGAAGGAGATCGTGGAACCCGATGCGACCACCGCGTCGGCCATGAGAAATCCGACGAGCGGAGCGTTGGTGCGCAATCTTTCGAGAGCGGCGGGGCCGCCGAAAGCGAGTTTCCAGCCGAGCGGCTTCTTCCCTGCCGCCAGCAAATCACGACGCCAGCGAAGCTGCTGCTGCATCCCACTTTTGATTCGCGGATCATCCCACGCCATTGGCATTTCGGATTAGTAGCCCTCCGGCGGAATTTCATATCCGGCGGCTTCGAGGGAGCCCGCGCCGCTCCAACCCCACACGAGGACAACGTCCTCGGTGCCGGTATTGTCGAAACCATGCCAGTGGCCGCGCGGGGTGAAAATGACGTCGCCTTTGGAGGAGGGTTCGCGGCCGGTGTCGGTGTAGATGTGGCCGCTGCCTTGGATCACGACGAAGAATTCGTCACAGCTCGGATGGCGATGCTTGTCGTGACGCGCCCCGGGAGGAAGAACGGTCCAGCCGATCAGGAGTTTGTCTGAGCCGGCGGTTTTCTGGTCGATCAGAAACTGGACTTGCATGTTGATCCAGCCGTCTTCTTCGGTGAGGCCGCCGACTTTCGGCACTTCGCGAAGATTGGTGCGATACGGTTTCATTTGGACATTCCTCCCAGGCGGCGGTAGACCTCATAAACTGTGACGAAATCGTGGTGCGAAAGACCCAGGCCGCGGCAGGCGTTGAGCATTTCGTTGGCGGCGGCGCCGAGGGGAACGGGAACGCCCATTTTTCTGCCAAGCTCGAGTGCGAGCAGCATGTCTTTTTGCTGAAGATTAACGTCGCCGTAAGTGGCGTCGGAGATGTGGCCTTCGAGAATCAGGGGCGCGCGGTAGGCGATCACCGGCGAGGCCACGACGCTTTTCAGCATCGCGTCCACGGCCACTTCGCGCGGCACACCGCCTTTTTCGGCGAGAGCGACGCCTTCGCAGAAGCCGATCACTTCGATCACCAGGGTCATGTTGAGGGCGACTTTGAGCTGGACGGCGAGGCCCTGCGCGCCGATGTAGGTTACCTTCGGACCGATCGCGAGGAGCACGGGTTGCACGCGGTCAAACGCCGCTTTATCGCCGCCGACCATTACGGAAGCGTTGCCTTTGCCGATCGTCAGCGTGGTGCCGGAGATAGGCGCGTCCATCATGATCAGGCCGGCTTCGAAGAAGGCGACGCCAACGGCGCGGCTCGATTCGGGATCAATCGTGCTCATGTCCAGATAGATCGAGCCTTTGCGGAGGCCGGAGCTGATTCCGTTTTCGCCGAGGGCGATGGACTTCACGGCATCTGAATTTGTGACAATCGTAAAGACGACTTCGGATTCCGCGGCGAGTTGCTTCGGCGAATCCGCCCAGGTCATGCCGAGTTTGAAAAGCGGCTCCGCTTTATCTTTTGTGCGGTTCCAGCCCGCCACCTGATGACCGGCGGCGAGCAGGCGCGGAACGATGGCCTGCCCCATGTCGCCGAGGCCGATAAATCCGAGTTTCACAGCACACCCCCAGTTTTCAATTTGCCTGAGCCGCTTCGAAATTCCCGCCCGGCGCTAGTGCTTCAGATGCTTGTCGAAATAATCCATGAAGATCTGGAAGGTCTTCTGCTGGATTTCATCCGGCTTATACGAGCCGTCCGGCTGATTCATGATGAAAACGTAACCGTGGACCGGGTGATCGAAGCTGGCCCATTGTACGTCTTTGCCGGCTTCTTTCATCCATTCGTAGGTGAGCTTGAAAATTCCCTGCTGGTGGTCGGTGTCGCGGCCAAAGATCAGGATTGGCGTGTGGATGCGCTGAATACGCTCCATGGCCTCGGCTTTGTTGGCGTTTTTGCGGGCCACTTCGATGTCGTTGTACTGGATCTCGTTGTCTTTTCGTGGCGCGGTGGGGCCGGTGTTTACGGTGAGGAATTCGTGGTCGGCGGGTTCGATGCAGACGCCCGCGGCGAAATCGTATTCGCTGGAGGCCTTCATGATCATTTCGCCGCTGTGGCTGACGCCCATGGCGCCGACGGCGTTCTTGTCGATGTACGGCAGCGTCTGGAGGTACTTGATGATGGCAATCAGATCTTCGTGGTCGAGTGTGGGGCCCGACTTGAGCATGCGGCGGTCTCCGCTGATGCTGTCGGGCAGATTCTGGGGCGGCTTGGAGGATTCGTAGGCGTAAGGAATTTCGTTTCGATAATTTACCGTAACCATAACGTAGCCCCTGGCGATCATGCGGTCCTGCATTTGCGTCAAGCGTGCGGAGAGCTGCTCGACTTTCTTCATCCCTTCGCGGCCTTCACCCCAGCCCATGGTGATGGCGGGAAAGGGACCGTTGCCTTTGGGCTTGCGGACGAGAATGGGGACGTAGATTTCGTCGCGGGTCAGGACAAACGTGTAGTCGCCGGGGATGTTCGAACCATTCACTTCCTTGCTGGCAACGACATAGCCGTGCGGGGGAATGGCCTCGGCGGCTTCCCGGCCGGTGCTGAGTTGGGCGCAGACGTTGCTGGCGCCTGAGGGCAAAAGGAAAGGCGCCACGAACGCGATGCCGAGCCCGTACACGATTGTCTTTAACAGAGAACTCATCCTTCACCTCGATTCGCGAGTAAGAGCGAATGGCTGGTCATTCAAAATGTGAACTGCGGATTGTGGTTCTACCACCTGACCTTTTGGCACGTCAACTCTTTTTGGTATATCCTCCTTCGCCAGCAAACAGTTTCTCTCGAACTTTTCTGATCTTTTGGAGGCCTTGTGAACTTATTCCGTCGATTCTGCTGCTTTGTACTGTTGTCGTCAGCGAACTCCCCCCTCCTTCTCGCTCAGGGTGGCGCAACTGCTGAAGCTCCCCGGCCGCTGGTTTTGACCGAAGCGATCGCCACGCCTGGCGTTCAGGGCCGGTTCGATCACTTCGGGTTCGATGGGAAGAACCAGCTGTTTGTGGCCGCGCTTGGGAACAATACCGTGGAGGTAATCGACATAAGCGCTCGAGTACGGTCGCATACGATTACCGGCGTTCCGAATCCGCAGGGCGTGGCCTATGCGCCAGACGCGAAGAAACTTTTTGTGGCCAGCAGCAAGGGCAAGTTGCGGATTTATGCGGGCGACAATTTCGATTTAGTGAAAGAAATTGATTTTCATGGCGACGTGGATAATCTGCGCTACGACCCCGCCACTCACCGGGTATTCGTGGGATTTGGCGAAGACGAAACCGGCGCGATTGGCATGGTGGATGCGACGACCAACGAGCGCCTGACGGAAGAATATAAATTGGGCGCGCATCCGGAATCTTTTCAATTGGAAACGGCCGGGCCGAATATTTACGTAAATCTGCCGGATTTGAAGCAGATTGCGGTGATCAATCGCAAGACGGGGGCGATTGCGCGCTGGCCGATGACGCTGGAGCACAACTTTCCGATGGCGCTGGACGAGGCGGATCACCGGCTATTCGTGGCGACGCATGAACCCGCACACCTGGCCGTTTTCGATACGAACACGGGCCGCACGGTAGCGGAGTTTCCCTGCGTGCAAGACGCCGACGACGTTTATTACGATTCGGGACGCAAAAGAATCTATGTTCCCGGCGGCGAGGGATACATCAGCGTGTTCCAGCAAACGGATGCGGATCACTATCAGCTGCTTGCGAAAGTTCCTTCCACACTTGGCGCACGCACCGCGGGATATTTTGGCAAAGGCCACAAGGGATTCGACCGGTTTTTTCTGGGAGTGCCACCGCGCGCGGATCACGGGGCGGAGATCTGGATTTACACGGTTCAGGATTGAGATTTTCCGAAACGAAATAGTCGTCTGCGATTCCGAGCTTAAGTTCTAAGAGTGCCACCTCCCTGCCCGAGGGAGCCCGGAGAGGTCTGTTATCTGTACCAATTTTCCAGCATGCGGCCGAACTCGCCTGCGTGCGGACTCGTCCTTTCTCCTGCCCATAGCTGCTGCTGCCAGAAAAGCATTCAACTGAGATAAAAGAGCTTTCCTTTTATAGAGTTGCACGGCAGTTTCGGCCAGCCGATTGTTGGCGTCTCGGCGCTGTATGAATAATTTTGCTGAGCCGTAGCAAGGAAATGGTTGACAAGCCGCTTCGTATAATGGTACAGCGGCTATACCTATTGTGCGGGGTCTGCTCCCGAGCAGGGGATTTTATAGGGGTGTTGAATGTTGAATTGTGTCAATTTGAGGAAGTCCTTTGGGCTTTTGGCTCTAATCTCCACCGTTCTTCTCTTTTCCCTACCGGCATTCCCTCAGGGAAACAACGGGCGCATCCTGGGAACGGTGACCGACCAGTCCGGCGGTTATGTTGCTGGGGCGCCGGTGGCCGTAACGGACGTGGCGCGCGGTGTCACTCAAAACCTGATCACGGATTCCGACGGCGCGTACGTTGCTCTGAACTTGGTGGCGGGAACCTACACGGTTCGCGTCGAAGTGAAGGGGTTTAAAGTCTTCGAGCGGAAAAACATTCAGATCGAGGTTGGCAAGGATTTGCGGGTGGACGTCGTACTTCAGCCCGGCTCGGCAACCGAGACGATTACCATCACCGAAGAAGTCCCGATGGTGGATACCACTTCCACCACCCTTGGCGGCACGATCAGCAACATGACCATTAACGAAATCCCCTTGAACGGCAGAAACTATCAGAACCTGCTGACCCTTCGCCCGGGCACGACGATCTATCCTGGCGGCGGTCCGTGGACGCAGACCACCAATGGCGCGCGGCCGGAAGATACCAGCTACCTGGTGGACGGCCTGAGCAACGACGAAGCGTTCATGGGATTCAGCGTGACGAACGCGGCGGCGGTGGCGGGCGATGCGGCTACGATTCTGCCGATCGACGCGATTCAGGAATTCAACACGCAAGTGAACCCCAAGGCGGAATTTGGCTGGAAGCCGGGAGCCATCACGAGCGTCGGATTGAAATCCGGCACCAACCAGATTCATGGCTCGGCGTATGCCTTTGGCCGATCGGACTCGTTCGACGCTCGCAATTACTTCAACCCAGTGGGCACACCAAAGACACCTGTGGAACTCGAGCAGTATGGCGCCACTGCCGGTGGCCGTATCATTAGGGACAAACTTTTCTGGTTTGGTGGTTTTGAAAACCGCAATTACACGGTGGGCAATTCCATTGGAGTCAACTCTCCCACCACCGTCACTGCAGCCGGTGGCCCAGACCCCTCCGTCAGCATCCCGGATGCCCTGACAGCTCTCGCTGCCCAAAACATCCCCTTCAGCGCTCAGAGCCTTTACCTCCTAGGTTGCCCTGCGAACGTTGCACCTCCTTATACTTCCTGCACGGGCGGTACCTACGGCCCGAATGCAAGTGGTGTCGCGAACAGGCCTGGCGGTTTTCCAGATGTAGATTCCTCCCGAAACGCTTTGGGTAAAGTGGACTACCACATCAACGACAAAAACACCCTAAGCGGCTCTTATTTCTTCGGCAACGACAACATCACCGCAGAAGATTCTGCCGAGCTCCTCCCCGAGTACGGCACGGTGGTCCACTCCCGGGCGCAGGCCGCTGCAGGTCACTATGCCTGGACTCCTAGCGCCAACTGGGCGAACGATCTGAGAGTTGGCTACACGCGCTATCACCTGACCATTGTCCCGGCCAACGTCGGCACCACCTATCAAATCAATACAGGCCTCTCTCCGGAGGTGGTTGCGACCGTGGGCGGCCTGCCAAACGTACGCATTGATGGCTTCACCGAACTGGGAGGTTTCCACAACTTCCCGAAACTGGTGGGACCAGACAATGTCTACGACTTCGTGGACCAGGTATCTAACCTGCGCGGGAAACACGCCCTGAAGTTTGGCGGTGAAGTCCGAGTCGATAAAGTTGACCAGGGCACCTTCCGTGGCGCCAGGGGCCGTATCCGCTTTCAAACAGATGGGGCGTTTCCAAACGCTACCCCACTCGAGAGCTTCCTGGCGGGAACACCTCACAATGCGGCTATCCTGGCCGGTAATCCGATCCGCCACATGAGCCAAAATCTCTTCGCCCTCTTTTTTCAGGATGACTGGCGCCTTTCCAAGAACGTCACCCTAAATCTGGGGTTGCGCTATGAACTTCAGGGAGTTCCCAGCGATTCCAACGATCAGTTGGGAAACTTTGAACCCAATGTGGGGCTTGAACAGGTGGGCAAAAACATTTCCTCGCTCTACAAGAAAGATCCCACCAACTTTGCGCCGCGCTTCGGCATCGCCTGGGACGTCAGTGGAAAAGGAACGACCGTGATCCGCGGGGGCGTCGCCATGGTCTACGACCTGCTCTCCATGAGCACTTTCCTCTCGCAGCAGAATACGAACAACACGGTGACTCTTGGAGCCAACGTAGTTCCCACTGGCGCCGTACTTCAGGTCAATGGTGTCAACACGCCCGGCATCGGAAACATCGTTGCCTCTGGCATCACGCTCGGAGCCGGCCAACTTACTTGGAACGGTTCTTCCGTCGGTGGTGCTGGAATCTACCCGTCGAATCTTGTGAGCAATGTCGCCTGCGGCGACGGCATCGGTAACGACGCTGGCCCTTGCGACATCTTTGCGATGGACCGCAACTACAAGACTCCTTTTGTCACCACTTGGACCTTGGGCGTCCAGCACGCCTTCTCCGGCAAACTTTCCCTGGACGCAGCCTATGTAGGAAATCACGGTTCCCGCTTGACCGGCATTCAAGATCTCAATCAGCCCGCGTTGGGTTCGGGCTGGACGCCATTCGATATCATCAACGGCGTGAATGCCGACGGCAATGAACAACTTACTCGGCCGTTCAACGCAAAGTATCCCTATCTGGGTTACATCAACTACTACTCGAATATCTACCGTTCCAATTACAACGGTATGCAGCTGGCGTTCACCGGCCGCAATTACCACAACCTGGATTTTGTTGCAGGGTACACGTATTCTCATGCCCTGGACAACCAGTCGTACAACTGGAACCAATATCTGCCCAAGAACAGCCTGGATCCGCAGGGCGAATACGGGAACAGCGATTTCGATATTCGTCATCGCTTCACCCTTTCGGCCACCTATACCATCCCCGGCAAGAAGGGCTATGCGCAAATGCTTGAAGGCTGGCAAGTCAACGGCATCCTGACACTGCAGAGCGGCCAGCCCTGGCAAGCATTTGACACGAGTAACGACTTCAGCGGAACCGGCGAGTTTGCGGATCGTTGGAATTTCTTTGGCAGTCCATCCGATTTCACATCGAGAGGGGACAAATCCATACCTTTCTGCACCGGTTCTGGTGTTGGAGGCTGCACCTACACGGCTCCCTCCGGCACGATATTTATGACCGCTGCTCAATCTGCCCCACTCTATGCAGATTGTGTAACCCACGGGGGAGCTGGTGGCTGCTTTGCCAGCTTTAATGGAAAGTCCGCACTCGTTGCACCAGCGATTGGCACCTTTGGCAACTCCGGCCGGAACATTTTCCGGGATGGCGGATTTCACAACCTGGATTTCTCAGTTTCCAAGAGCTGGAAGTTCGGCGAGCGGCTCACTACGCAATTCCGGGCCGAGATGTTCAACATCACCAATCATCCCAACTTCGCGAATCCTTTCGGCGGGGCCACAGGCCAGGGCGTCGGCGCAACGGCTGATCCATCCGTTGGCCCGTTCGGTTGCGGTTGCGCCACTCCCGACGTCGCTTCGGCCAATCCGGTGCTCGGCTCCGGAGGGGCGCGCGCCATCCAGTTTGGGCTGAAGTTTCTCTTCTAATACGTAGCCCATGACTGGGCGACAACCGGGGCCGGATTCGTTCCGGCCCCATTTTTTTCTGTAGAAGTTGAGCAAGAAATTCTCGAAATACATTCGAAAGGATCCATTCCGAATGCGCGCACTGACTGTTCGTTTTCTCGCTTTTGTTTTCTTATTGGCTGGTTCTCTGCTTTTCGTTACATCGAGGAACGCTTTTGCCGCTGACACGGACCAGGCGGTGTTGCAGGCCGATCGCAAGTTCGTGCAAGCTGCGTCACTGCAGAACGGTTCCCTTCTTGCCAGAATGCTGGACGATGATGTTACGTGGACCGACGCTGATGGCAAGACTCTGACCTTCGCCGAAGTCTTGCATTCCGTGCCCAAGCCAATCCTGGGCGATGAGAGCGGCGTGGAGGCGAGCGAGCGGACGTATGGGCAGGTCGGCGCGGTCCAGGCGAGCAGCGGGAAGGTTCACATTTTGCGGATGTGGGTGCAGCGGTCGGGCGGGTGGAGGTTGCTGGTGTATCACGAGGTCAAGCAACTGGAGCAGCCTTCGGCTTCGGCGGGATCGGGCGTGAAGGAGTGCGCGAATCCTTGCGGGATGGTGCCGTTCAAGCCAGCGAATGAGGGGGAGGCGGCGATTATCGCTTCGTGGCAGGCGCTGGAGACCGGCGTGACCGCGCACGATGCGGAGGCCTGGGCGCCGCACATTGCCGATGAGTTTGTGCAGATCAGTTCGAACAGCGACCACCCGATTTCGAAAGCCGGGCGCATCGAGACATTAAACAAGCAAAAGGCCAGTGGAGTCGGCTCCGCCCCGGCTCCGCTGGTGAGCGCAAAGATGTTTGATTTCGTCGACGCCGTGATCATGACTTGCCTGCACCAGCCCTATTCGGGCAAGCCCATTCATGTCAGCCGGTTGTGGATCAAGCGCGATGGCAAGTGGATCATGTCGATCAGCTATCAGACGACGATTCAGGCCGCTGTGGCGCAGTAGTTTCGAATGGATGCGCTTTCGTTCGAACGTTTCACGGAATGTTTCACGAGGAACACTTTATTTATGTCACTTACTAGTTATCATAATCACACAATTTGCATAAATGTCGGCGCGCCGACATTCCTGGCCCTCACACTTTTCATTTTTGTTTTTCCGGTTCGAGCGCAGCAAGATGCGTCGCCGGTTCTTGCCGATCGCACTCTTGTCCAAGCGTTCGAGAGCAAGGACAAAGCCGCCGCGGGACAACTGCTCGATACCGGTTTGATCTGGATTGACGCCGCGGGTCACCGGCTGACGCGCGCACAGGTATTGGAAAAACTTCCGGCCGTGGCCAACGCCGATGTCGAAGCGCCGCCACGCATCTACGGAGAAACAGCCGTGGTGCGCGCGAATCGCGGAAGAATGCATGTACTGCGCGTGTGGGTAAAGCACGCGGAGGGCTGGCGCGCGCTGCTCTACCAGGAAGTACTGCAAGTGGAAAAATCGGAGCCGCCGGCGGGCAAGACTTCCACAGAATGCGTGAATCCGTGCAAGACAATTCCCTTTCAGCCACAGACCGCGAACGAGAAAGAAGCGATCGCTTCGTGGCAGGGAGTGATGCGCGCGATGGCGGAAAGCGATGCCGGCGCGTACTCGCCGCTGATTGCCGATGAATTTACCGCTACGGATACTTTTCACGACCGGCCCTACACCAAGACGGACCGGCTGGCGCAAATCGACAAACAGAAAACGACCGGGAGACGCGCCGCGCCTCAGGAATTATTGTCAGCCGAGATGTTTGATTTTGGCGAAACGGTGATGATGGTCGCGAAAGAGCAACGGCCCGGCGGGAAATTCTACTTCAACACACGCATGTGGGTGAAGCGCGACGGGCGCTGGCAGATGCTTTTCAGCTTGAATACGCAGATTGAATAGCCGGTCCCAGTCTGCCACTTTGTAGGGGCGGGGCTTGCCCGGCCCTCTTCGATCTCAACCTGGTAGCCGACTCCTCGCTTCGCTCGGAGGGCGGAGCAAGCCCCGCCCCTACAAAAAAATCGCGGCCAACGCGATGCGGCTTACGCGCTTTGGTAGAGCTTGGTCATTACGAATTCGCGATGGCCGAGGGCTTCGGCGCAGGTGAGGCGACCGTTGCAGGTGCGCAGCATGATCTCGATCAGTTGATCGCCGGCCTGGTCCATGGTCATTTCGCGGCGCAGGATTCCAGAAACGTCAAGATCGATGTGCTCGCTCATCGTGCGGGCGGTTTTTGGATTGGCGGTGAGCTTGATGACCGGTTCGATGGGATTGCCAATGACGTTGCCCTGGCCGGTTGGGAAAAGATGGACAACGAAGCCGGCGGCGGCTTGCAGCGTGACGCATTCGGCGGCGGCGGAAGATGTGTCCATGTAATAGAGGCCCGGGCCTTTCGCGGGGGCTTCGGCGGGCTTGAGCACATCGATAAATTTTGCTTTCTTGCCGATCTTCTGGAAATTGCCGAAGGCTTTTTCTTCGATCGTGGTGAGGCCGCCGGCGATGTTTCCCTTTGTGGGTTGCGATTCGGAAAGGTCGCTGGTTTTGTGGCGCTCGATCACTTCCTGGTAGGCGCGGAAGACCTCCATGAATTTATCGCCGATTTCTTTCGTGGCGGCGCGGCTGGCGCAGACGACTTCAGCGCCGGTGAGCTCGGAAGTTTCGCCGAAGCAGGTTGTGGCGCCGAGGGGATCGAGCTTGTCGATCAGGTTGCCGACCGTGGGGCAGGAGCCGAGGCCGGAAGTGGTGTCGCTCTCGCCGCACTTGGTGGAGACGAAGAGTTCTTCGATGGAGCATGTTTCGCGCTGCTTTTCGCTGGCCCACTGGACGAATTCGCGCGCCTTGCGGGAGGCGTTGGCGATGGTGGTGATGTCGCCGTTGCCTTCGATGGCGAACCCCGCGACGGGCTTGCCCGTTTTGGCGATGCCATCCACGATACGGCCAGTCCAGCCGGGTTCGATGCCGATAACCACGCAGGCGGCGACGTTGGGATTCGAACCTGTGCCGATCAACGTGCGGAAGTGAAGCTCGAGGTCCTCACCGAATTGCAGCCGGCCGTAGGCGTGCGGCAGGGCGAGAGTGCCCTTGATATTGTTGGCGACCGCTTCCGCCGCCGCGTTCGAAAGATCATCGAGCGGAAGAATCACAACGTGATTGCGAATGCCCACGCGCCCGTTTTCCCGCCGGTACCCAAAAAACTGATAGCGTCCCATCGTTACCACCTCTTCGTCTTCATGTTATGTACGTGCACGTGATTCCCTTTGCTGATCCCTGCGACGGCACGGCCAACGTCGTGGCCGTATTTGAGAACGGTGTCGCCGGCAACGATTTCCTTCAATGCGATCTTGTGGCCGAGCGGAACCGCGTCGAGCGCCTTGATGGCGATGGTTTCGTCGGTCTCCATGATCCAGCCGGTCAACTCCTGGCCGGCGCGGGCATTTTCGACGACCATCACGCCGACCGTGTCGGCTTTGTCGTGAACAATGAAATGAGTCTCCATATTTCTTGACCTCTTGGTTACAGACAAAATAAAAACCTAACTGACGTCAGGTTTTTCCGCGCGGGCCTGCGGGGATCCATCTTTCAAGAGACGATGGACCTCGTCGGCGGCCTTGCTGACTTCATCGCGAAGAATGTTTTCGGCCAGGGCGGCGTCTCGCGCGCGGATCGCTTGCACAAGCGCGCGAAGATTCTTCAGGCTCTGGCGATCCCGCTCGGGCGAACGGTTGGGGTGCGTGAGGCCCAGGCCACGCCAGCGCCAGATGCGGCCGTGAAGAATGGCCAGCATGGAGGCGAGCGTTTCGCTTTTCGCGCCCGCAAAGAGCGCTTCGTAGAAATTGTTTTTGGTTTCGAGCATGCTCTCCGCGTCGCCGGAGTCGTAGGCTTTTTCGACGACGGTGAGGGCGCGATCGAGGCGAGCGATTTGCGCCTGCTCGGCCTGCTCGGTGAAAAGGCGGGCCGCGAGGCCTTCGAGGACGGCGCGAATGGCGTAGATGTCGCGGGCTTCTTCGACGGTGAGGGTGCGGACTATTGGGCCTTTGTTGGGGACGATGGCGACGAGGCCTTCGGACTCGAGTTGGCGAAGGGCTTCGCGAATGACGGTGCGGGAGACGCCCATCATGGCGATGAGTTCGCGTTCGACGAGACGCTCGCCGGGGTTGAGGCGGCCGGCGATGATGGACTGGCGGAGCTCGTCGAGGACCTGGCGACGAAGCGGCGCGGCGGATTTGGGGATGGCCGCGAGAGCAGAAGAAGAGCGAAGTAAAGGGCTTGACTTCGGCATATTCTCGTAATACGGTACTATGATATTATGCTGTTTGCAACTTCATTCTTGCTTTCGAGGACCTTGTGACTTCTTCTCCCGTCAAACTCGCCATCGTAGGTCTTGGACGCTGGGCCAAAGTATTGACTCGCGCCTCCGCCAAGTCGGAAAAATTGAAGATTGTTGCCGGCTACAGCCGTTCGGCTGAAAAACGCGAGGCGTTCCAGGCGGAGATTGGTGTCCCGTCTGCTCCCACGATGGAGGCGATTCTTGGCGACCCCGCGATTGAAGGAGTGATCCTGACGGTGCCGAATGAGCAGCATCTGCCAATGGCGGCGCAGGTGGCGAAGGCGAAGAAGCATGTTTACACGGAAAAGCCGATTGCCAGTTCGCTGGTGGAAGGGTTGCAAATCGCGGCGCTGGAAAAGAAATATGGAATTACGGTTACGGTGGGGCACAGCGCGCGGTTGATGGCCGGGATCCGGAAAATCAGGGAAGCGATTGACGCGGGAGAGCTGGGGCGCGTGGCGTTCATTGAGGCGAACTTTTCGAACAATCGCGCCCTGGAGCTGACACCGAAGACGTGGCGCTGGTACAAGGACAAGGCTCCCGGAGGGCCACTTTCGCAACTGGCGATTCACCAGTTTGACGTGCTGCATTACCTGGGCGGCGACGTGGTGGAAGCGAGCGGGATGTCTTCGAAACTTTCGCCGGTGGGCGCCGAGGTAGACGACCAGTCGATGACTTTGCTGAAATTTGCGGATGGAAAGATCGGGTATGTGGGATCCTGCTGGACTTCGCCCGGAATTTTTTCTGTGCGAGTGTTCGGGTCGAAGGGATTGATGCATTACGAAATTGATTTTGATACTTGGGACACACCGGATCAGCTACACAAGAAATCCACCCTCTACATTCAGCGCGGGATAGATGGTTACGCGAAGCGCGAAGAGTTGAAGGTGCCGGAGAGCGACATGTTCCGCGCGGAGCTGGAAATGTTCGCGGAGAGCTGCCGCACGGGAAAAGCAAACGAATTGAGCGCGCAGAACGGCAATGTGGCGGTGGCGATGGTTTATGCGGCGCTGAAGTCGCTGGAACAAAACGGCCAAGGCGTGGCGATTGCCGGCATTCTGAAAGACGCGCAGAACCGGGCGACGGAGTGACAGGAGGGGCGATGCTTGCCAGCCGCTATTTTGTGGACCTGACGCAGCCGGAGATTGCGGCTCAGTTGAAGAAGAACCCGCTGGTGATTCTGCCGCAGGGAAGCGTGGAGCAGCACGGGCCGCACCTGCCGACGGGGACGGATATTTTCGCTTCGAATGTGATTGCGCACGCGGTGGCGGAACGGATGGATGGGCTGGTGCTGCCGGGCGGGCCGTTGGGAGTGACGCCGCTGCACATGCCGTTTGAAGGGACGATCACGCTTTCGCCGGATACGTACATGAACGTGGTGAAAGAGACTTGCGCCTCCATGGCCCAGCACGGAGCGAAGTACCTGCTGATTTTGAACTGGCACGAGCTGAACATTCCGCCCTTGGGAGTGGCGGCGGATTTGCTGCATCGCGAGCATGGCATGACCGTGCTGACGGTGCAGGCGTGTTTTGTGGCGGAGGATATGTTCGGCAAAGAGTGCGGCGGCCTGACGCACGGCGGGGAGATTGAAGCGCTGGCGGTGCTGGCCTATCGCCCTGATCTGGTGCACCTGGAACGCATCGATTATTCTTCGGACCACGCCCACGGGCACAAAGTGGACGCGCTGAGGCGGACGCGGAGTTACCAGCCGGTGCTGACGGATGTGCGTTCGATTGCGCCGACGGGATGGTACGGCAGTCCGCAACACGCGACGATTGAAAAAGCCGAGAAGATGATCAACAGCGTTGCGGATTCGATCGCGACGCAGTCCGCGGAGATTTTCAAGCAGTTGGATAAGATTCAGGGCGGGACGGCGGAACTCCGGCAAATCAACAAGGTGCGCTGATGGCACGGCTGTTTAAGCAGGGCGAAGCGAAAGAGCTTGGGCTGCCGGGGCGCAAGGCGATGGAGATTGTGTCGGGAGAGCGAGGCGCGCGCGGCGCGACGCTGCGGCTGGTGGAGATTCCCGTGGTTAAGCCGGGAGACGCGTTGCGTGCCGCGCACCAGCATTCCGAATTTGAAGAATGCATTTACACGCTTTCGGGGCAAGGGACCACGTTTGCGGATAGCGGCGAATATGAAATGAGGCCCGGGGATACGCTGCTGATGCCAGCGGGAGAAAAACACGTCACGCGGAACACGGGAACTGAGCCGCTGGTCTTGCTGTGCTTCTTCCCCGTTGCAGATATCACCGCGGCCACGCAGGAGCCCGGCGTTTCTTCAAGGACACCCAAGAAATCATGAGCGTCGACGTGCTGTGCCTGCGCCCTGAAGCGGATTTCCAGCGAGTGGGCGCGTTGCCGCCTGCCCCGCTTAAAGTCGTTTACCGGGCTCCGGGTGATGCGGATTTGACCGAACTGATGAAGCAGGCGCGGGCGCTGGTGATTCCAGCCGTTGGACCGAAACTCCCGAATGCGCTCTTCGAAAACACGCATGTGAATTTTGTGCAAGTAACGGGTGCTGGGTTGGACCGATTGGATTTGCCGTACATGAAGCAATGCGGCATCGCCGTGGCGAATGTTCCGGGCGGAAGCAACGAGGCGGTGGCGGAATACGCGGTGACGGCGGCAAGTGTTTTGCTGCGGAGATTTTCCTGGGCTGACGCGGAAATTCGGAAACGCAATTACCGCGAATTTCGCGCGCGGATGATTGCGGATAGTTTGCAGGGGCTCGACGGCCTGACTGTGGGGATCGTTGGGTTTGGGATTATTGGTGTCGCGGTGGCCTCGGCGTTTCAAAAGCGAGGCTGTTTAATTTTTTACCACGATCCGGCTCCTCGTGATCCGCGCACCGCGGAGGCAATCGGCGCGAAGCCGTGTACTCTTAGAGACCTTCTCCAATTGGCCGATGTGATCAGCCTGCATGTGCCGCTGTTGCCGCAAACGACGGGTCTGATTGGAGCCCGTGAGCTTGCCATGATGAAACCCGACGCGATTTTGATACAGAGCTCGCGGGGAGGCGTGGTGGACGAAGCGGCGCTTGCGGAAGCGCTGAAAGCCGGTCGTTTGGGTGGCGCGGCGGTGGATGTTTATTCCGCGGAGCCACCGGGGGAGGATAATCCCCTGCTTGCTTTAACGGGCGAGGCGGCGCAGCGTATTTTGTTTACGCCGCACATTGCGGGAGTGACGCGGCAGTCCACGGCGTTTCTTTGCCGCGCGGCGTGGCGAAATATTGAACGCGTTTTCGGCGGGAAAGAAGCGCCGCTGGACGTTGTAACTTGAAACAAAACGAGGTTGAGTAGCCGGCACGCCGGATTTCCTGCGGCACGGAGAAGACCGAGTGGTCAACACAGTATCGACGCGAAAGCGCAGGCCCTGGTACACAATTCTCTACGTGCAAGTGCTGATCGCGGTGCTGATCGGCTGCGGAATCGGCGGATTTTTTCCGAAGACCGGGATGGCGCTGAAGCCGCTGGGCGACGCGTTCGTGTCGCTGATCCGGATGATGATCGCGCCGGTGATCTTCTGCGTGATTGTGCAGGGGATCGCGTCCATGAGCGACCTGAAGAAGGTCGGCACTCTGGGCATAAAGACACTGATTTATTTTGAAGTGGTTTCAACGCTGGCGCTGATCATCGGCATCGTGGTGGCGGTGGTTTTTCATCCGGGCGCCGGCTTAAATATTGACGCTGCCGCCCTCGACCCAAAAGCCACGGCTGCATTTGTGGGACGCGCAAAAGAAACCGGCTTTATTCCCTTCCTGCTGGGCTTTATTCCGCGGACATTTATCGGGGCGCTGGCCGACGGCGAAGTGCCGCAGGTGCTGCTGATTTCGATTTTGACAGGATTCGCGATCGCCAACATGGGCGAGGTGGGAAAACGGGCCCTCAGTGCGATTGAAGTGGCGAACAAGGTGGTGTTCAGCATTGTTCGCATTGTTGTGCGCGCGGCGCCGCTGGGAGCGCTGGGGGGCATGGCGTTTACCGTCGGCAGTTACGGAGTGGCATCGCTGGCAAACCTGCTGAAGCTGATGGGCACGTTTTACCTTTCGAGCTTTCTATTCGTAGTGGTGGTGCTCGGAATCATTGCGCGGCTGGCGGGATTTTCGATTTTCCGGTTTCTGGCGTACATCAAGGACGAGTTGCTGATCGTGCTGGGAACGAGCTCTTCGGAAACTGTGCTGCCGGACATGATGCGGAAGCTGGAGGGATTGGGCGCTTCGCGTTCGACAGTTGGGCTGGTATTTCCGACGGGATATGTTTTCAACACGGACGGTACGAATATTTATTTGACGCTGGCGGCGTTGTTCCTGGCACAAGCGACGAATACGCATCTCTCGTTGGGACAGATTAGCGGGATATTGCTGTTTGCGCTGGTGGCATCGAAGGGCGGCTCCGGAGTGACGGGGACGGGATTTGTGACGCTGGCGGCGATTTTGGCGGCGGTGCCGTCGATTCCGGTGCAATCGCTGGCGCTGCTGGTGGGGATTGAGAAATTCATGAGCGAGTGCCGGGCGCTGACCAACGTGGTGGGAAACGGAGTGGCAACACTGGTGGTGAGCCGCTGGCAGGGGGAATTGGACGTGGAGAACATGCGGCGGGTGATGGAGAAGCCGCCGGAGAACTCTGAAACGAATTCAGCCTGAATGACGTTACACTGTCGGGAGCCGTTTGCTGCCTGCGAGCGGCTGCTTGTAATTTCCTTCATCTGGGGGATTTATGCCTGCCGCTGCGATTAATCGAAGAACATTTTTGCGAGTTTCGGCCATCAGTGGAGGGGGATTTTTGCTGGCATGCCACTTGCCGGAGCTCGCAGACGCTTTTGCCGGGCAAGCGGCGGCGGCACAATCTCCGACGCCCGGATTTATTGCCACCGCGTTCGTTCGCGTGACGGCGGACGGAATTGTGACGATTACGGCGAAGAATCCGGAGATCGGGCAGGGCGTAAAGACGCATTTGCCGATGCTGATTGCGGAAGAGTTTGATGTGGACTGGAAGGACGTGCGCATCGAGCAGGCCGACCTGGATGAGACGAAGTATGGCCCACAACGCGCGGGAGGCAGCACGGCTACGCCGATCAACTGGGAACCTTTGCGGCGCGTGGGAGCGGCTTGCCGGCAGATGTTTGTTGCAGCGGCGGCGCAGGGCTGGGGAGTGCCGGAGTCGGAATGCGAGACGTCTTCCGGGCGAGTGATCCATGCCTCTTCCAAGAGGGCAATTGTTTACGGGGCGCTGGCGGCAAAGGCCGCGACGATAGCCGTGCCGGATTTGAAGAGCGTGGCGCTGAAGGACCCGAAGAACTACAAAATTATCGGCAAAGCGACGACGGGCGTGGACGTGCCATCGATTGTGGCGGGAAAGCCGCTGTACAGCATTGATTTTCGCGTGCCGGGGATGTTGTGGGCCGTGTATGAGAAGTGCCCCGTGTTTGCGGGGAAAGTGGTCAGCGCGAATGTGGACGAGATTAAGGCACTGCCGGGGGTGAAGCAGGCGTTCGTGGTGGAGGGGACCAAAGAGCTTTTGGGGTTGCATGCGGGCGTGGCGATTCTTGCGGAGAGCTGGTGGCAGGCCAATAGCGCGCGAAAGAAATTGCAAATTAAGTGGGACGAGGGAACGACGGCGCAGCAAAGCAGCGAGGGATTCGCCCGGCGGGCACAGGAACTTTCAAAACAGACGCCGACCGTAATGTTGAGGAAGGACGGCGACGCGGAAAAGGAGCTGCAATCCGCGGCGAAGGTCGTGGAAGCCGCGTATGAATATCCATTTCTGGCGCATGCGCCGATGGAGCCGGAGAACTGCCTGGCGCATTTTCACGACGGGAAGCTGGAGTTCTGGTCGCCGAGCCAGACGCCGGAATCCGGCCGGATGCAAGTGGCGAAAGTGCTGGGAATTCCGCACGACGACATCATCGTGCACCTGAAACGCGCGGGCGGAGGATTTGGGCGTCGTTTGACGAACGATTACATGCTGGAAGCGGCGGCAATTGCGAAGCAGGCAGGCGTTCCGGTGAAGCTGCTGTGGACGCGCGAGGACGATTTCCATCACGACCACTATCGACCGGCGGGGTTTCATTTCCTGAAAGGTGGAGTAGACGCCTCCGGGAAAGTGGTGGCGTGGAAAAATCATTTTGTGACGTTTGGGGAAGACGAGACGTTCGCGCCTTCGGCAAATATTCCCGGCAACGAGTTTCCCGGGACGTTTTTGCCGAATTTTCATTTTGGGGCTTCGCTGATGCCGCTGGGCGTGCCGACATACGCGTTGCGGGCGCCGAGGAGCAATGCGTTTTCGTGGGTGTTTCAGTCATTTACGGATGAGCTTGCGCATGCGGCGGGCAAAGATCCCGTGGAATTCCGGCTGGAGTTGCTGAGCCTTCCGCGCGTCACGACGCCCGACGTGAAGCCGGATCCATTCTCGAGCAACCTGGACGCGGCTCGGATGCAGGGCGTGGTACGGCTGGTGGCGGATAAATCCGGCTGGGGCAAACGAACTTTGCCGAAGGGCACAGGGATGGGCGTGGCGTTTCAGTTTTCGCACCGCGGATATTTTGCGGAAGTGGTGGAGCTGAGCGTAGACACGAAGAATGCCGTACGAGTGAACAAGGTTTGGGTGGCCGGCGACATCGGCAGCCACATCATCAATCCCAGCAGTGCCGACAATCAGGTGCGCGGGGCGGTGCTGGAGGGATTGAGCTCGGTGATGAGCTATGAAATTACGATTGACCGGGGGCGCGCGGTGCAGAGCAACTTTCACGAGTACACGCCAATGCGGATGAACCAATTGCCGGGGGAGATTGAAGTGCATTTTCTGCGGACGGATAATCCGCCGACGGGATTGGGTGAGCCGGCGCTGCCGCCGGTGTTGCCGGCGGTGTGCAATGCGATTTTTGCGGCTACGGGGAAGAGGATACGGTCGTTGCCACTCGCGAAACATGGGTATAGCTGGGCGTAGGAAAAGAGCGCTCGATTCAGAAATCGAGCGCTACATTGGATTGCAACAGGCCTACGAGGTCGGCGGGATTTCGAGGTTTCTCACCAGCCACGGAACGAGGATTTTGCGGAAGATTACCGGGTCGGGCCAGATTTTTACCTGACGGCCGAGATGGCCTCCTTGCGGATTGATCCAGGCTTCTTTCGGTACGTCGCCGCTGCTCAAGAGCAGGTAGGCGTCGGAAACCGGCACCTGGGTATCGAGCGCACCGGCAATGATGAGCATCGAGGTCGTCGGCTTCCCCAATAGATGTTGGTTCACCAGAGAGAGCCTGGGAAGAATGTCGCCCAGGTCCTCGATTTTGTTTGCGCCCTCGAAAATCGACATCAGCGCGGGGCCCAATCCGAAAAGATATTCACGATTGCCCAGGGTTTTCTGCAGGACGAAATTTTTCTCGAAGGTGGCATCCACCGGTGGGGATTGGGCGACGACGGCTTTCAGGCGGGCGTGTTCCACGATGGAGAGTTTGGCGGCCCAGTAACCGCCGAAGCTCTGGCCATCCACGCCGATGCGGGTTTTGTCCACTTCTGGACGCGTTTGCAGATAGTCGATGACTTTGGAGAACATGCGGTCGGCGGTTTCGCTGGCTTTGATGGGCGCCTGGCCGGTGCCGGGCGAATCGACGCCGATGTAGCCGATGCCGGAATTCAGGACTACGCCAAAATTTTCGGTCAGGTCTTCTTTGCGGCTGTCGAGTCCGCTGATGGCGATGACCACGGGCACGGGGCCTTTGGCGTTTTTTGGAAGGCGCAGGTAGCCGACGATCTCCGAGCCTTCGAAGGGAATGTGGACGACTTCGAGGGGCGGGTCCATCATTTTCGCGTGGGCCAGGAAGGCTTCGAGCGCTTTGGCGTAGGCGCGTTTCTTGCCGGAAGAGGCGGGAACCGGCCAGCGAGCGAAGGAATAGAGACGCCAGGCGCGGACAAAATCCTTGTCGGCCTGGGCGGGATTGCTGGCGAGGAGGGAGTTCCCTTCCTTCAAGTAGCGATCGGCGACGGCGCTGAAGGCGGCCGCCCATTCGTCGTTGTCGCTGGTCTTGATGTTGGAGAAGGCTTCGCGGACGTCGGCAGGATCGAGGCCGATGAGCGGGTACATGCCGTTTTCGGCGCGTTTGATGGCCTCAGTTTTGATTTCATCGAGCGTGCGTTCTTTTTGCGGCTGCTGGGCGCGGGAACCGGGCGCCAGCGCGATTAGGACCAGACCTGCAAGCAAGCATAGAAATCTTTTTCGCAAAGAAGTTCTCCTCAAGTTGATTACTTCACTTTCGTGAGCGCCGCCTGGTAATACGACGGGTCGTAGTATTTGTCGGGTGAAGGCGGATGGCCGCCCCACTGGCCTTCCACTTCCGCACGCAGCTTCAGAACGTTTTCGAATCCGTGGAGGTCGAACTGGGCGTCTTTGGCGAATCCGCCAGCGCGCGTCATGCTCATTTCGAAGTCTTCGGCGGCGATTTCCGGAGTGAGATGGTATTGGGCGACGAGGAGATCGATGACTTGCTGCTTGTTCGCCGGGTTCATGAGCCAGCGTTGCGCCTCGATGCAGGCTGAGAGAAACGCGATGAGCAGGTCGTGATGATAATTTGCCCAGGCGCGTTGGGTGAAGAAACCCGCGGCTTGGTAGGGGCCGATTAGCTGTTGAACTGAGCCGAGGCTGACAAAACCTTCGTGTTTAGCTACCAACGAAACCGGGGGCCCGAGCATCGAGCCGGCGAAGTCCTTTTGCTCGCGCATGGCGATCAGGCGCTGGGGCGTGGCGCCGAAGGGCTTGATCTCGTAGTCTTTGCCGGCGACAAGACCGTTGAGCGACAGGATCTTTTTCATTTGCAGCGCGTAGGCCGTGTTCGGCGCGTCCACGATTAGCGTTTTGCCGCGGAGGTCCGCAGAGGTCTTGATGCCGGGCTGGGCGATCAGTTCGTTCTGGGAACCTTCGCCGCCCATCACGATGACGATATCCTGGTGGGCAAGCTCGACCATGGCGACGGCGTTGTCTACGGCAAGGTAAGCGACGTCACCTTTTCCGGCGGCCAGGTCGGCGCGCAGTTCGTCGGAATTTTTCTTATTGTCGTTAATGACCTCGAGGCCGTATTTGGCGAAGAGGCCCTGCTTGTCGGCGACGACAAACTGGATTGGGCGCCCCAATAAGGTGAGGACGTGGATTTGCTGGGGCGGAGTGGTCTGAGCGCGCGCTCCGCTGCAGAGGAGAAGGGCGCACACAGCGATGCTCGATTTAAAAGATTTGATGCGGTTCATTGGCAGTCTCCTGGCGAGCGGAATCAGGGCGCGCCTTCGTTGAGTTTGTCGAGCGACCATTCTGTCACAGGCATGGGATCGAGGATCGGTTTGCCGAGGTTGGGACAACTAAGCGCGTAGAGGCCGGTGTCCGTGGCGGCCCAGATGATGTTGCGGTCCCATTCGATGAAGACGTTGTCGACGGTGCGGTCGTAGCTGCCGAATTTCTTGAGGTCGCCGCCCTGAGGCGGGACGAAATAGGCCACTTCTTCGGGCTTGTAGAGATCGCCGATGTCGTAGCAGCGAAGTCCAGCGATGAAATAGGAGTAGGCGATGAATTCCTGGCGGGGCTTGCCCGGCGCTTTCAGGTGCGGCGGGTTGTGCGCGCCGAAGCGTCCGCGTTTGAAACAGAAATCGCGGTAAGGCGCTTCGGGTGGTGGAACCGGCCGCGGGAGCTGCGCTACCGGAACGGGATGAGCTTCATCACGAATATCGATGACCCAATTCGGGAGATAGATCTGGTTGCAGTCGGAATTGGTGGTTTCGCCATTGGTGATGACGAAGCCGCGATCCAGAATGCCGCAGTAGATGGTGTGGAAAGCGATGCCCATGCCGGAATACTGCGCGGGAGGTTCGAAGCGGCCGATCTCTTTCTGATGCTCCGGGTCGGAGAGATCGAGAATGATAAAACCGTTGCAACCGAAAGCGCCGTAGCCGCGGTTGCCGCCGTCTTCGAGTCTTTTCGGAACGTAAACGGGGCCGTGAAGGCCGGCGAAAGGTGTCTGGTCGGCAACAACTTTGGGTGGAACGAGTTTCGACCAAATCCATTTGTTGTATTCGGCTTCTTCGCCTTTGCGGGAGCCGGGGACCCACCACATGGAGACTTCCTTGGCGCTCGATGGGTCGGAAGCGTCGACGATCATGTTGCCGTTGACCAACTGGCGGAAGTAGGACGGCTGGTGGATGAAAGTCTCGTCTGGGGCCGTGTCGAGAAAAGCGTACTTGCCACCGTCGTAGTAGTTGCGATGGGTGCCCTGGCCGGTGGCGCCGGTGCTGAATTCGGAGAGTTTCACGATTTTGGCGGGGTCGGTGGCGTCGTAGAAGCGCACACCGCGGAGACCCTTGAAGTTTTTGCGCTTGTCGTCCAGGTGCGGGTCGTCGTATTTGCCCATGGGCGCTTCAGGAGTGGAATCGGTGATGGGCGTCCCAGCGCCGGTCATGAGGATCCACTTCTTGAGATTTTTGTTGTAGGCGACCTGGACCTGGTAGCCCTCGAATCCACCTTTATTGAACATGGTGGGCTTGCGGACGTCGCTGACGTCGATGACATCACCCTGCTGAAACATGTAGCGGCGATTGCCAACGGACATCATCTGCATCTTGCCGTGGCGCGTCTCTCCCGTCCCGAAGTGCGCGAGGACCTCCATGTTACGGATATACATGCGGCGGTCGAGGTAGGAGATGCTGTTGGGGCTAGGGTGGCCGTGGTGGTCGGCGAGCGCGGAGAGCGGCGAACTGGCCAGGGCCAACCCCGCGCCGGCAGCGGTGCGCAGGAAGCTGCGGCGAGAGGGAGCAAAGATGCTTTCCCCGAAACCTTGTTTAGCGTGGGATTGCACTTGCGGAGGACGGGCGGTCTTCTTTCGTTTCATTCAGAACTCCTTGGATTGGGCCTGACGGGCACCTGGCCCCCGAAGGCAGGCTTCTCAGTGTCTGGGCTAGTTGCCAGGGCCCGGAAGGCAGATCCGGACAGCCAAAAGGAGCAAAAAGGCCAAGTACACCGTAAAGAGGTAGGACCCCTGTACCACTTTAAAAGCCGGGGTGTCAACGATTAAATTCAATGAATCATAAATATCGATGCAAAGGCTGTACAGCGGGAAATTCCTGTGGTATGTTGGTCCGACCAATCGGGATTCTTTGAATCGAATCCTGCCGAACAGTTCGAAGATCTGGGCTAGACAGCGTTGGGAGGCCGACCATGGCAATCGCCACAATTAACCCGGCAACAGGGCAAGTTATGAAGTCGTTTGACGCGCTGAGCGGCGCGGCCATCGAAGCGAAACTCCAGAAAGCCATAGAAACATTTGCCAGCTATCGCCACACCACCTTTGCGCAACGCGCGGTGTGGATGCTGAAGGCCGCGAGCATTCTGGAGAATGAGAAGGAAGCGTTCGCCAAGGTGATGACGACGGAGATGGGCAAGACGTTGCGCTCGGCGGTGGATGAAGCCGCGAAATGCGCGTGGGTTTGCCGGTATTACGCGGAGAATGCGGAAGGATTTCTTGCGGATGAAGTGATTGAGACGGGCGCGAAGAAGAGCTACATCCGGTACCAGCCATTGGGGCCGGTTCTGGCTGTGATGCCGTGGAATTTCCCGTTCTGGCAGGTATTGCGTTTTGCGGCGCCGGCGCTGATGGCGGGAAATGTGGGGCTGCTGAAGCATGCGTCGATCGTGCCGCAGAGCGCGCTGCTGATCGAAGATTTGTTTCACCGGGCGGGTTTCCCGGACGGCGCGTTTCAGACGCTGCTGATCGGATCGAAGGAAGTGGACAAGATCTTGGGCGATCCGCGGGTGATGGCGGCAACGCTTACAGGCAGTGAACAAGCGGGTATCGAGGTGGGCATCGGCGCAGCGAAGCGGATCAAGAAAGTGGTGCTGGAACTTGGGGGAAGCGATCCCTTCATCGTGATGCCGAGCGCGAATCTGGAGACGGCCACCAGCACGGCAGTGAAGGCACGGATCTTCAATAACGGGCAATCGTGCATCGCGGCGAAGCGATTCATCGTGGCGGAGAGCATCGCGGAGAAGTTTGAAACTCTTTTCGCGCAGAAAATGGCCGCTCTTAAAGTGGGCGACCCGTTTGATGAGAGCACCGAAGTGGGGCCACTTTCTACGCCGGACGGAGTAGCCGACCTGGATCGAGACGTGCGCAAATCCGTGGAAGCGGGCGCAAAGATTCTGACCGGAGGGAAGCGACTAGACCGGCCGGGGAATTTTTATGCGCCGACCGTGTTAGTCAACATTCCCAAGGAGTCGCCTGCATACAAGGAAGAGATGTTTGGTCCGGTAGCTAGCGTGTTCCGCGCCAAGGACATCAATGACGCGATTCGAATCGCGAATGACAGCCGGTTTGGGCTGGGAGCCAGCGCCTGGACCAACGATCCCGCGGAGCAGCAGAAGTTCATCAATGAACTGGACGCAGGGATGGTGTTCATCAACCGGATGGTGGCTTCGGATCCGCGGATACCGTTCGGAGGGGTCAAGTGGTCAGGCCACGGACGGGAACTGGGGGTCTGGGGCATCCGGGAATTTACAAATATTAAGACAGTGTGGGTGGAGCAGGGGTAAGAAAGGGTTGCGGAGGGGAGGCGGGAATGGTAGCTTGGTCCGACAACTCGACCATACCGCGATCTGCCGGTTTCTCTGCCCCCTTTGTCCCTGCCGCGCGGGGTTCAGATCGATGCGTCGACTGAATTGGTGCGGCCTCGGAGGTTGCTATGTACAAAATCATTCGGGCTTCTCGCCTGTACGAACAAATTGTCCAGCAGGTTGAGGAATCGATCCACAAGGGCGCTTTGAAACCAGGAGACCAACTGCCCCCGGAGCGAGAACTTGCGGAACAGTTCGGCGTGAGCCGAACGGCAGTGCGCGAAGCGGTGAAGACACTGCGCGAGAAGGGGCTTGTGGAAGCGTATCCGGGGCGCGGGACTTTTATTACAGACGGAAGTTCGAACACGATGAAGCAGTCGCTGCACCGGATGATGCGCTCCGGGAACGAGGGATTCGCATTTCTGGCGGAGGTTCGGGAAATTCTGGAGCCGGAAATTGCAGCGCTGGCCACGACGCGGGCCGACCAGGAAGATCTGGCGGCGATGAAGGAACAGGTGGAAGTGATGGATGCGTCGAATACCGACCCGGACGCTTACATCGAGGCGGACCTGGATTTTCATCTGGCCCTGGCTGAAGCAGCCGGGAATCCGATCATCCTTTCGCTGATTGACTCGATCGTGGGACTGCTGCGCGAGCAGCGCATCGGGATTTTCCAGGTGAAGGGCGGGCCGGAACGCGGGCAGTATCACCACAAAAAGATTCTGGATGCCATCGAGCACCGGGATTCCGTGGGAGCGCGAGACGCGATGAAGGCGCATTTGAAGCAGGTGCGCGAAGATTCGCGGCACGCACCCAGCGAATAAATCAAGAAGTTTTGGCGGCAAGAACGATTCGGGAGGGGTGAGGTCTTGGCTAAATTAGGGTTTGTGGGCCTGGGAGTGATGGGCAGCGAAATGGTGAACCGGCTGCTCAGCAAAGGGCATAGCGTTACCGGGTATAACCGGACTCGTTCGAAAGCGGAATGGCTGATCAAGAAGGGGATGAAGTGGGCCGATTCGCCGCGGGCGGTGGTTGGCGAATCGGATGTGGTTTTTTCGATGGTGACGAATTCGGCGGCGCTGGGCGCAGTGATGAACGGGCCGGACGGCATGATTTCCGCCGTGACTCCCGGCAAGTTGTTCGTGGACATTAGCACAGTGAGCCCGGCGTTCAGCCGGGAGATCGCGGGAAAGATCCGGGAAAAGGGCGGCGACATGGTGGATGCGCCTGTCTCCGGGAGCGTGATCACGCTGCAGGAGGGGAAACTCTCCGTGATGGCTGGCGGCCGCAAGGAAACTTTCGAAAAAGTGAAGCCATTGCTGCTGGACATCGGGCCGAAGGTGACGCACGTGGGCGAGAACGGCCTTGCGCTGGTGATGAAGATTGGAACGAACCTGAGCCTTGCGGTGCAGATGCTGGCGTTTTGCGAAGGCGTGCTGCTGGCGGAGAAGAGCGGGATTGCGCGGGAAGTGGCGGTGGATGTTTTGACGCATAGCGTGATTGCGTCGCCGATGGTGCAGTATCGCGGGCCGTTTGTGCTGAAGCAGCCGGCGGAGGCGTGGTTCAACGTCAACATGATGCAGAAGGACATGCTGCTGGCGCTGGAACTGGGGCGGCAACTGGACGTGCCGATGCCGACAACGGCGGTGACGAATGAATTCCTGACCGCGGCGCGCGGGATGGGATTGGTGGAAAAGGATTTTGCGGTGGTGTTCGACGTGTTGGCACAGATGTCCGGGGTGAAAGCATGAAAACGGTGGCGGATTCTGCGAAGACAGAAAACGGCGTGTCGGCGGAAATTGGGCTGAGGCTGTACAGGCAAATGGTGCGCATTCGGCTGTTTGAGGAGCAGGTGAATGAGCTTTACACGCGCGCGCTGATGCCGGGGTTGGCGCACCTGTACATCGGCGAAGAAGCGGTTGCGGTGGGGATTTGCGAAGCGCTGACGAATAAGGACTACGTCACCAGCACACACCGCGGTCACGGGCATTGCCTGGCGAAGGGCGCCACGCCGGACCGGATGTTTGCGGAGCTTTTGGGCAAGAAAGCAGGCTATTGCCGCGGCAAGGGCGGCTCGATGCACATTGCCGATCCGGCAACTGGAAATCTTGGGGCCAATGCGATCGTGGGCGGTAGCGCGGGAATTGCCACCGGCGCGGCGTTGACCGCGAAGCGATTGAAGACCGATCACGTCGCGGTCTGTTTTTTTGGCGAGGGAGCGCTCGGGCAGGGCGTGTTGTACGAAGTGATGAATCTGGCGGCGTTGTACAAGTTGCCGGTGATTTATGTTTGCGAGAACAATCTGTACACCGAATACACGCATTTTTCGGAGACGACGGCGGGCGACATTCTGGCGCGGGGAACCGCGTTTGGCGTGCACGCGGAAAGCGTGGACGGGCAGGACGTGCGCGCGGTGCATGCCCTAGCGCAAAAGCTGGTGAGCCGGGCGCGTCGCGGCGAAGGGCCTTCGCTGCTGCTTTGCAATACGTATCGCTACACCGGGCATCACGTCGGCGACATCAATCGCGAATATTACCGTTCGAAGCAGGAAGAGCAGGAATGGAAGACCAAACGGGATCCCATCAGGAACATGGGCGAGTGGCTGGCCGGGCAGAAACTGGCCGATGCAGGCGCGCTGCAGAAAATTGAGAACGAAGCGCGCGAAGAGATGAAAGCCGCCGTGGAGTTTGCCATCGCCGCCCCGTATCCGGGGGTTGAGGAGGTCGACCAGGACGTTTATGCCTGAAACAGCGATCCGGGAATTGACATTCGCACAAGCGGTGCGAGAAGCGCTTGCGGAAGAGATGCGGCGCGATCCGCGAGTGTGCATTTTTGGGGAAGACGTGGCGGAGGCCGGAACACCGTTCAAGGTACTGTCCGGACTGGTGGAAGAGTTCGGGTCGGAGCGCGTTCTGGACACACCGATATCCGAGGCGGGATTCACAGGAATGGGCGTAGGCGCGGCGATGACCGGCTTGCGGCCTGTTGTGGACATTATGTTCGGCGACTTTTTGACGCTGACGATGGATCAGCTGGTGAACCAGGCGGCCAAAGTTCACTACATGTCGGGTGGAACGTGGAAAGTGCCCATGGTGTTGCGGACAACGCTCGGAGCGACACGGCGTTCGGCGGCACAGCACTCGCAATCGCTGCATGCGTGGCTTTGCCATGTGCCGGGGCTGAAGGTGGCGATGCCTTCGACGCCGTACGATGCGAAAGGCCTGCTGAAGACAGCGATCCGCGACGACAATCCAGTGATCTTTTTTGAAGACAAGATGATGTACAAGCAGAAGGGCGAGGTTCCGGCGGAGGACTATACGATTCCGTTCGGAGTGGCGGACGTGAAGCGCAAAGGGGAAGACATCACGCTGGTGGCTACGAGCAGCATGGTGGAAGTGGCGCTGGGAGCGGCAACCCTTCTTGAAGGAGTTGGCATCAGTGCGGAAGTAATTGATCCGCGAACGATGTGGCCGCTGGATGAGAAGACATTGGTGGAGTCGGCGAAGAAAACTTCTCGCGCGATCGTAATTGATGAAGGCTACGGACGATATGGTGTGACCGGCGAAATCGCATCGGTGATTGCCGAAGGGGCATTTTTCAATCTGGAGGCTCCGGTGAAGCGGATGGGAGCGATGCACGTGCCGATTCCCTTCTCGCCGCCGCTGGAAGACGTTACCGTACCGACGGAGCAAACGGTATTTGAAGCGGCGCGCACACTTTGCGGTAAAGCCTGAAAAGATTCAGACGGGAGGCGTAGCGTGGCACTGAAGACATACGGCCCGATGGCGGTGGATTGGGAAAACCGCATCGATTTCGATCGCTTGCGCAAGGAGCGGCTGGCGCGGGCGAAGGCATTGCTGGCGAAGTCCGAAATGGGCGCGCTGCTTTGCTTCGACATGAACAACGTGCGGTACATCACCGCGACGCACATCGGCACCTGGGCGCAGGACAAGATCAGCCGGTTTTGCCTGCTACCGCAGAACGGTGAGCCGATTCTGTGGGATTTCGGGTCGGCGGCGCGGCATCACCAGCAGAACTGCCCGTGGCTAGGCGATCGGTCGCGGCCGGGCATTCCCCTTTTGCGCGGAGCGATGTCGCCGGAAATGGGCCGCGCGGAAAATGTGGCGAAGAAGATCAAAAGGGAGCTTGAGATACACGGGCTGTTGAACGAGCCGCTGGGAATCGACGTGGTGGAGCCGCCGATTCTGTTTGCGCTGCAAAAAGAAGGCATCAAGATTGTGGACGGGCAGCAATTGATGTCCGACGCGCGGGTGATCAAGACGCAGGACGAGATTTCGCTGCTGAATCATTCGGCGATGATGGTGGATGCGGCGTACGACGAGTTGTATCGGGCGATGAAGCCGGGCTTCAGCGAAAACCAGGCGGTGGGTCTGGCGAGCAAGGTGCTGTATGACCTGGGTTCGGAATATGTGGAAGCGGTGAACGCGATTTCCGGAGAACGCTGCAATCCGCACCCGCACGTGTTCAGCGATCGCGTGCTGCGGCCGGGCGATCCGGTGTATTACGACATTCTGCATTCGTACATGGGCTATCGCACGTGCTACTACCGGTGCTTTTCGATCGGCTACGCTTCGCACGCGATGATCGATGCCTACAAGCAGTGCCGCGATTATCTGGATGCGGCGATTGAACTGGTGCGGCCGGGACGGACGACGGCGGAGATCGCGTCGGTGTGGCCGAAGGCGCAAGAGTTTGGTTTCCCGGACGAAGAGGCGGCGTTTGCGCTGCAATTCGGGCACGGGATCGGGCTGGCGATCTGGGAGAAGCCGGTGATCAGCCGGATGGTTTCGCTGGAGCACTCGCACGAGATCAAACCGGGAATGGTGTTTGCTCTCGAAACTTTCTGGCCTTCGAAGGATGGCTGGAGCGCGGCGCGCATCGAGGAAGAGATTGTGGTGACGGAGACGGGCCACGAGGTGATTACGCGCTTCCCGGCGGAAAAATTGATGGTGGCGGGCGCGCACTATTTCACGGTCGACGGGCCGCTTTCGACAACGCGCGAAAACGAGGCGGCCCCCAGCACGCATGTGAAAGAGATGGTGGCGGGCGCGAAGAGAGAAGGAGTGGCGGCCACGGATTGATTGGCTGAATCCCGGCTCCCAGGAAAACTATGGCGATCAGTGTGGTGATGCCTGCGCTGGAAATGGCGCAGGAAAACGGCAAGCTGTTGGCGTGGCGCAAGAAGGAAGGTGAAAGCGTCAGCAAGGGCGAGCCATTGCTTGAGATCGAGACTGACAAAGCGGTGGTGGAAGTGGAAGCGCCGGGCGATGGAATTCTGGCGGGAATTACGGCTGATGTGGGAGCGGTGATTCCGGTTGGGGAAACGATTGCGTGGCTGGTGGCTCCCGGTGAGCAGCCACCGGCAAAGGCGGCGACGGCGGCTCCCGCGGCTCGGGCGACTAGCGTTGCACATGCTGCTGCGGCGGCTCCGGCACAGGCGAGGCCAGCGGCTGCAGCGGGCGTGGCGGCGCAGATTTCGCCGAAGGCGCGGCGGTTGGCGAAAGAGCTTGGCGTGGACATCGCGCAGATTCAAGGCACCGGGCCCGACGGCACGATTACATCGGAAGATGTGCAGGCAGCGGCAAATGCCAAAGGTGCGGCTGCTACGGCCGCTGCGGGCACGGCTCCGACGGCAACGCAGGAACCGCTGAGCCAGTTGGCGCGGCTGATGGCGGAGCGGACGACGCAAAGCTGGACGAGCGTGCCGCATTTTTTCCTGGTGCAGAGCGTGGATTGCAGCGCACTGATGGACGCGCAGAAAAAATTGAGCGCGGGGAGCGCGGCGGGCACGGCTCCCACGATTACGGATTTGCTGATCAAGCTGATTGCCCGAGTGCTGGAAAAGCATCCGCGGATGAATGCGAGCTGGGCCGGGGACGGAATTCGCCTGAACGCGGATATCAACATCAGCGTGGCGATGGCGGTGAAGGACGGCGTGGTGGGTGCGGTGATTCCTAACGCGAACAAGCAGCCGATTGCCTCGCTTTCTGTTTTGCGGCGCGAGTTGACGGAACGCGCGCGGGCCGGCCGGTTGCGGCCCGCGGACATCAGCGGCGGAACGTTTACGCTGAGCAACCTGGGGATGTACAAGGTGGATGCATTCAGCGCGATTATCACGCCGCCGCAGTGTGCGATTCTGGCGGTTGGCGCAATTGCGGACACCGTGGTGCCCGTGGATGGAAAGCCCGGCATACGGCCGATAATGACCATGACGCTTTCGAGCGATCATCGAGTGGTGGATGGAGCGCGGGCGGCGGAATTTCTTGGCGAGCTGACGGGTGCCATTCGCGAAGCGGAAAAGTGGTTGTAAGGCAGTTTCTGCAAGTATCTCCCTGAGAGAGGTGTAGATTGCCATCAACGACGTGTTCGCGGCCCCGACTATGACCACGCCCGCCCGTACGAAGAAACCTCTCTACCTTAATCCAACTGCTCAAGTGCTTTTCGCCGTCGCGGCGGCCGTGGTGCTGGGATATTTCCGTCCGGCAACGGCGATGGCGATGAAGCCGCTGGGCGACGGGTTCATCCGTCTGATCACCATGATCATTACGCTGATTATTTTCTGCACGGTGGTGACGGGCATCGCCGGCATGGAGGACATGAAGAAAGTCGGGCGGGTCGGCGGGAAAGCGCTGATTTATTTTGAAGTGGTTTCCACACTGGGCCTGATCATCGGCTTGTGCGTGGGGAATTTTGTGCAGCCGGGGAGCGGCTTCAACGTGAATCCGTCGATGCTCGACGCAAAAGCGGTGGCGGATTATGCGGGGCAGGCGAAGGCGCAGAGCGTTTCGGATTTCGTGCTGCACATTATTCCAACCTCGGTGGTGGACGCATTTGCGAAGGGCGACATTCTGCAGGTGCTGCTGATTTCCATTTTGTTTGGATTTGCGGTATCTGCAATTGGATCGCGCTGCAAGCCGCTGATGGATCTGTTCGAAGCGATGACTCATGCGGTCTTCGGCGTCGTGAATATTGTCATGAAGCTGGCGCCGCTGGGGGCGTTCGGGGCGATGGCGTTCACGGTGGGGAAATTCGGATTGTCGTCGCTTGGACCGTTGCTGAAATTGATTGTTACGTTTTATCTGACTTCCCTGCTGTTCGTGCTTCTGGTTCTGGGGCTCATTTGCAGCGCATGCGGATTCAGCATCCTGAAATTTCTACGTTATATCAAGGAAGAGATTGTGCTGGTGCTGGCGATCAGTTCGTCGGAGCCGGCGATGCCGACGCTGATGGCCAAGCTGGAAAAACTTGGATGCTCGAAAGCGCTCGTAGGGCTGATTGTGCCTACGGGCTACACGTTCAACACCGACGGCACGAGCATGTACATGACGCTGGCGGCGCTGTTCGTGGCGCAGGCTACGGGCACGCACCTGACGTTGATGCAGCAGTTGACCATTTTGGCTGTGGCTATTTTGACGTCGAAAGGCGCGAGCGGCGTGCAGGGCGCCTCGTTCATCGCGCTGGTGGGAACGCTGATGGTGATCCCGACAATTCCGGTGGCGGGGATGGCGCTGATTCTGGGGATCGACCGGTTTATGAGCATGTGCCGGGCGACGGTGAACATGATTGGGAATGGAGTGGCGACGGTGGTGGTGGCGCGTTGGGAAAAGGAAGTGGACGGGGCGACGTTGCAGAAGAATTTGGCGGCGGAGTAAGGGGTTTGGCTGGTCGGATTTTTTGGCAGGGCTGGGCCACCTGAAGGTGGCCGCTACGGGACAATATGGCCGAAACGTTTGACATTGTGGTTGCGGGTGCCGGGCACAACAGCCTGATCACGGCGGCGTATCTGGCTAAAGCTGGTTACCGGTGCCTGGTGCTTGAGGGGCGGCCGATTGTTGGCGGCGGGGTGAAGTCGGCTCATTTGACGTTGGAAGGATTTGTTCACGATGTGTGTTCTTCGGCGCACAACGGGATTCACGGGAATCCGCTGCTGCGCAATGACGAGCTGAAACTTGGCGACTATGGTTTGGAATACATTTATCCCGACCCCGTGTTTCACATGCCGTTTCCCGACGGCAGCTATCTGACGCAGTGGCGCGACCTGGACCGCACCTGCGCGGAGTTTGCCAAGTTTTCAAAGAAGGATGGCGAGGCTTACCGCCGGATGATCACGGAATATGAAACCGTGAAGCCGCTGCTGAACGCGGTGACTTTTTCGCCGGTAGGTTTTGGAAAATCGTTGAATGAATTGCTCGCCGCGCATCCGCAGGGAAAGATCTGGCAGCGGCGGCTGGCGATGTCCGCTTGGGAGATTCTGAAAGAGACGTTTGAGGACGACCACTGCCGGGCGTTCATGATGGGTTGCCCGTATTCGCTGCAACCGGTGCTCGATCCAGCCACGGCGCGGGCCGCCTACATTCCGTTGCACCAACAGCGGGAAAGCCGGCCGCTGCCGAAGGGCGGGTCCGGCGCGCTGACGACGGCGCTGGCGCGATTTATCGAGGCGCACCAGGGAACGATACTTACGAACAAGTGGATCAAGGCGCTTATCGTCGAAAATGGAAAATGCGTTGGCGTGGAGTGCGGGGACGGGACTTCCTATCGAGCGGAAAAGGCCGTGGTCTCGACGATTCACATCAAGCAGCTGGTGGATATGGCGCCGAAGGAATTGTGGGGCGAGGATTTTCTGGAAGGCGTCGAAACGTGGGAAGCGGGGCTGACGTTGTTTGCGACCAACTATGCGACGACAGAGCCGCCAAAGTACGTAACCGCCGCGGGCGTGCTTTCTCCGGTGCATTCGGGCTTCATGGTTAACTCCGAACGCGCGATGCAGATGAGCTTGGACTACAAGTCTGGCGCCGTGAATTTTGAGAATCCTTCGCTGCATGTGATCTGCTGCAGCATTGCCGATCCTTCGCGGGCACCGACGGAGATGCACACCGTCAAAGTGGTTGCTTACCAGCCTTACCAGCTTAAGGAAGGGCCGGAGCATTGGGACGCGATCAGGCAGCAGGTTTCCGACGCGAATCTGAAATTCCTGCGGAAGTTTTCGCCGAATCTGACGGAAGACAAGATCCTGGCACACACGATCGAAACTCCGTTGGATCTGGAACGGATGAATCCGCACAACTGGCATGGAAGTTGCCACGCAGGCGGCTCGGGGCCGGCGCAATCGGGCGCGATGCGGCCGATGCCGGGCTACGCGCAGCATTGCATGCCGATTCCGGGGTTGTATCAGACGGGGGCGACGACGCATCCGGGAGGATCGGTGACGGGCGGGCCGGGGAGGAATGCGGCGGTGGTGATGCTGAAGGATTTTGGGACGAGTATTGAGGAAGTGGTGAAGAAGTAGGTGTAGGGGGAAGAAAAATCCACACCCTCAACACCGGAGGGTGCGGCACCCAGTGCTGGTTTGGTGGATCGGTACAACCGTAAAAGCGGGAGCAGAGCTCCCGCACTCCAAAGAGACTATTCGACCCAGGTTTGCTGGCCGAAGGCGATTTGCCAGTGGTTGTTGTGCTTTTCGAAGAGGCGGGTGACGTGGAGGACTTTGCCGTGGAGCGGCTTGTGCTCGGAGCGCATCACGGCCGCGTCTCCCAGGACCCAGACCCTCATTGAGGTGACTTCCGCGGGAATCAACGTAGTGTTGGTGCGGCGGAGTTCGGTGATCATGGCTATGCGATCGGCTTTATTGAGCGGAGCGCCGCCGTCGGGTGTCACGAAAATAAAATCGTCGGTGAAGTTGGGCGTCCAGGCTTCGACATCGTTGGTGAGGACGGTTCGCTCGACGGATTGCCACATGGAGACGACTTCCTGTTCGGCGGCGGTGTCCGGTTTGTAGGGGACGGATTTGCAGGGATTTTCGCAGGCGACGGGTTGGCCGTTGCTTGGAGCGCCGAAGCCGCTGCGTTTCTCGGGATTCTTTTCGGCTTTATTGGTTTCCTGATAGACGAGGAGTTGCCAGGCTTGAGAGCGTTTTACCCATACCCTGATGAATCGCACGGAAGCGTTTTGCGATGGGATGCGGTGACTGCCGTGGATGAGAACCAGCTGGCCGGCGTCGATGATTTTTACGTCGGCGTCGGCGCCGGATTCGGACGCGAGAGAAGCCAGGGCCGGAAGAATTTCGGATTTTGAGCGGGTCTTGCCTGCGCGATCGGTCCAGGAGAATTCCGGGTCGAGCAGTTTTTCAACGCTGGACCGGTCGGCTTTGTTGATGGCCGTGGTCAGGGAGTGGTCGGCGGCGAGGACATCATCCTGTGGCGAGGCGAGGGCCGATGAGGGGAGGGTGGACACAAGCACCGCCAGAAGCAGAAGAAGCATAGTAAGGATGCGTGGGGCCGAGCGCATAAAGTGCCTCCGGGAACGCAGATGGAAGTGGTCTAACCGCCAAACCGCACGGAAGATACCGCGAGCAGTATCATAATTTTAAATGGGTTACAACGAAGAAACGCTTGACGAGGCTAATGTATGGTGGCACAGTAACCAGACCAATTGGAGCATTGCACAGATATTCCTAGTCCACCCGTCGGACCTGGGTTCACCGCCTGCGAGATTTGACTTTGGAGGCAGGCCCGAATTAAGTCCCGGAGAAACGCGGCCTGATGCCGGATCAATTCGATATTGTCGTTGCAGGGGCGGGACACAACAGCCTGATCGCGGCGGCGTATCTGGCGAAGGCCGGGTACCGCTGCCTGGTTTTGGAGAGCCGCGCTATTGTGGGCGGCGGAGTGAAGACGACGCAGCTAACTTTGCGCGGATTCAAGCACGACGTTTGTTCCTCGGCGCATGTTTTGATTCAGGACAGCCCAATCCTGCGCGACGACGAATTGGGCCTTGGGCAATACGGGCTCGAGTATCTCTTTCCGGATCCCGTCGTTCATCTTCCCTTCCCTGATGGAAGCTACATCACGCAGTGGCGCGACGTGGACCGCACATGCGACGAGTTCGCCAAATTTTCGAAGAAGGATGGCGCGGCTTACCGCCGGATGATGACCGAGTACGAAGAGATGAAGCCGCTCTTCGCCGCGACTTCTTACACTCCGATCGGTTTTGGAAAGCCTATGAACGAACGGCTGGCGGAGCATCCGAAGGGGAAGATCTGGCAACGGCGGCTGGCGATGTCCGCATGGGAAATAATCCGCGAAAATTTTGAGGACGAGCACTGCCGTGCGTTCATGGTGTGGATGGCATACCAGACCGTTGAGCCGCCCGAAGCGGCGGCCACGGGGCGGCTGGCGTATTCGATTTGCGCGGGGCGGCAGCGCTGGAGCTGGACGACGCCGAAGGGTGGCTCGGGAACTTTGACGCAGGCGTTGGCGCGGCTAATTGAAGCGCATGGCGGAACAATTCTTACCAACAAAACTATCGCGCAGCTCATCGTGGAAAACGGGAAATGCACGGGCGTGGAATGCAGCGACGGGAGTTCGTACAAAGCCGAGAAGGCGGTGCTTTCCACGATTCATATCAAGCATCTGGTGGACATGGCTCCCAAAGAAGCCTTCGGCGAGGATTTTCTTTCCGGGGTTGAGACCTGGAAGGCGGGGATCACGCTCTTTGCGACTCACTATGCGACGACGGAGCCGCCGAAGTTCCCTGTGAATGGTGGCACGATTTCATCGGTAGCCTCAGGCACGATGGCGACTCCTGAGCGCGGGCTGCGCGTTTCCTATGATTTTGCGATGCAAAACGTGAATGTGGAAGATCCGCCTTTGCTGATCGTGTGCAGCACAGTGGCCGACCCTACGCGCGCACCTTCGGGAATGCACACGATTAAAGTGATCGGCAACCAGCCGTATGAGTTGAAAGAAGGGCCGGAGCACTGGGACAAGATCAAGAACGAAGTTTCCGACGCGAATTTGAAATACCTGAGAAAGTTTGCGCCCAATTTGACCGACGATAAGATTCTGGCGCGAATCGTGGAAAGTCCTCTCGACCTGGAGCGCATGAACGCCCACAATTGGCATGGCACGTGCCACGGCGGAGCGCAGAACGCGGCGCAATCGGGCGGACTGCGGCCGGTGCCGGGATGGGCGCAGCACCGCATGCCGATCGCGGGTTTGTACCAGACAGGCGCGACGACGTATCCGGGCGGTTCAGTTTCTGGCGGGCCGGGACGGAATGCGGCAGCGGTGATGTTGAAGGATTTTGGATCGAGTCTTGGGGCAGTGGTGAAGGCAAAGGCGTAGAGAGAAGAAAAAAGGACGGGACATCGGCATGGCCACCTGAAGGTGGCCGCTACGGGGAGAGGGAATGACGAAGTTCACGCGACGTCGGTTTGTGAAGGGCGCGGCGATTGCACCGCTCGCCGTGAAGCACATGGCGCTTCAGCAGGTGACCGGCACCTCGGACCGGTTCGACATCGTGGTGGCGGGCGCGGGGCACAACAGCCTGATTACGGCAGCGTACCTTGCAAAGGCGGGCTATCGATGCCTGGTGCTGGAAGGCCGGCCCAAAATCGGCGGCGGAGTGAAAACGGCGGAGTTGACGCTGAAAGGTTTTCACGACGACTGCTGCTCCACCGCACACGTTTTTATTCAAGACAATCCGCTGATCAAGAATGACGAATTGAAGCTTGGCGAGTACGGGCTGGAATATATCGATCCGGACCCGATGTTTCACGTGCCTTTTCCCGATGGGAGTTACATCACGCAGTGGCGCGATGTGGATCGGACGTGCGCGGAGTTCGCAAAGTTTTCGAAGAAAGACGCGGCCGCGTACCGAAAAATGCTGGCGGACCTGGACGCGATTCGGCCGCTGATTGCCGCGGGATCGTTTACGCCGATCGGTTTCGGGAAACCGTTGAACGATCAACTGGCGCAGGTGCCACACGGGAAATTGTGGCAGCGAAGGCTGGCGATGTCTGCCTGGGACGTGATTCACGACACATTCGAGGACGACCACTGCCGGACATTTATGTTGTACATGTCGCACCTGGCGGCCGAGCCGCCGGATGCGCCGGTCACCGGCAGGTTGGCTTACGGTGCGCCGCGGCAGCAGCATAGCGGACGGCCGTTGCCGAAAGGCGGCTCCGGGGCGCTGACGGAAGCGCTGGGGCGATTTATCGAAGCGCATGGCGGCACGATCGTGGTGAACAAGTGGGTGAAAAGCCTGATCGTGGAGAACGGGAAATGCGTGGGAGTGGAATGCAGCGACGGAAGCGCGTATCGCGCGTCGAAGGCCGTGGTTTCGACGATTCATATCAAGCACCTGGTGGACATGGCGCCCAAAGAAATGTGGGGTGAGGATTTTCTTTACGGCGTGGAAACGTGGCAGGCGGAAAATGCCATGTTCGTGACACATTACGCGACCAGCGAGCCGCCGATCTACAAAGTGGATGGAGGGACGCTTTCCCCGGTGGAATCGGGCGTGCTGGCGTCGCCCTACCGGGCGTTGCGGTTTGGATTTGACGACACACGCGGCGTGGTGAACCTGGATGAGCCGCCGCTGCAAGTGATCTGCTGCAGTATTGCGGATCCGACGCGCGCGCCGGCGGGAAAGCACACGCTGAAGATACTCGGGTGGCAGCCTTATCAATTGAAAGAAGGGCCCGAGCACTGGGACAAAATCAAAAATGACGTGAGCGACGCCAACCTGAAATATTTGCGGCGGTTCGCGCCGAATTTGACGGACGACAAGATCCTGGCGCGGTTTGTGGAGAGCCCGCTGGACCTGGAGCGGATGAACCCGCATTTCTGGCACGGAAGCGCACATGCCGGCGCACAAAATGCGGCACAGACCGGGCCGTTGCGGCCGATGGCAGGCTGGGCGCAGCACCGCATGCCGATTCAAGGGCTGTATCAGACTGGGGCGACGACACATCCGGGGGGATCGGTTACGGGCGGGCCGGGGAGAAATGCGGCGACGGTGATGCTGAAGGATTTCGGCACTTCGATTGAAGAAGTAGTCGGCAAGAAGTCCTGAGTTGGCGGGAACGTTTGAGATTTTATTTTTGGACGCGAGGAGAAGTCATGATGCGGAGCGCGGGGAGCAGGACCTGGAGGGTCGCGGTGCAAGCTCTGACTATCCTTCTTTGTCTGGGCGGAATGGCGAGCGGGCAGAAGACGGCAAAGAAAATGGTGCCGGATAATCCGAGCCCGCACCCGGCGCCGGAGCAGCCGATCCCCTACAGCCACAAACAGCATCTGGCGTTCAGCCTGCCCTGCGCGAAGTGCCATACAAATCCGGAGCCGGGCAAACTGATGACTTTCCCGGAGACCGCGACGTGCATGCAGTGCCACGCCACGATTGCGAAGGACAAGCCCTCGATTCAGAAGCTGGCCGCGTATGCGAGTTCGAAGGAGCCGATTCCGTGGGTGCGCGTCTATAAAGTTTTGCCGGGAATTGGTTGGTCGCATCGCCCGCACCTGGCCGCAGGAGTAAAATGCGAGACGTGTCATGGGGCGGTGGCGGAAATGGCCACCATGGCCGAAGTGACGAGCGTGACGACCATGTACAGCTGCCTGAACTGCCACGAGATGAATCACGCGAAGGCTTCCTGCGACACTTGCCACAAGCATTGATTCCGCCGCGGGATTTTTCGAAGGGGACCTGTATGGCAACCAGCACTGAACTGGAAATCAACGGGAAGAAATATTCGGTGAATTACCCGCCGGATACGCCGCTGCTGTATGTTTTGCGCGATGAGATCGGACTGACCGGCACGAAGTACGGATGCGGCGAGGGCATGTGCGGCGCGTGCACGGTTTTAATTGCGGGGACGGCGCGACGTTCGTGCCAGATTCCCGTGAGCGCCGCTGTTTCGAAGCCGATCACCACCATTGAGGGCCTGGAGAAAAATGGCGCGCTGCATCCGGTGCAGCAGGCTTTTGTGGATGCGGGGGCGTTTCAGTGCGCCTACTGCACTTCCGGTATGATCATGAGCAGCGTTTCCCTGCTGCAATCGAACCCGCATCCCAGCACAGAGCAAATCGTTCAGTCGCTGCAAGGAAATATCTGCCGCTGCGGGACGCATCCGCGGATTATTGCGGCGGTGCAGCGGGCGGCGGAAACGATGCAGGAGCGCTCGAAATGAAAAATACCGTGGAAACTTTCCTGCTGGAACCCGAACGTTACGAATTCCGGGCGATGCCGATGCACCAGTTCGCGCTGGGGCGGCGCGATTTTTTCAAGATTTTTGGCGCGGGATTGGCCGTGTTCGCTGTGGCCAGGAATGTTTCCGCGATGCAGGAGACGGCGCCCGGCCCGCACGGGTATCACAACGAAGAACTGCCCAAGGAAATCGGGGCGTGGCTGCATATCGGCGAGGACGGCACGGTCACCGGCTTTGTGGGGAAAGCGGAGATCGGCCAGAACGTGCGTACAGCGCTGGCGCAAACGATTGCGGATGAACTTGGCGTGGAGTTTGCCAGCGTGCGAATGGTGCTGGCGGATACGGCGCTGACTCCGTTTGACGCGGGAACTTTTGGAAGTAGGACTACGCCGACGATTACGCCGCAATTGCGGAAAGTGTCGGCGGCGGCGCGAGACCTGCTGGTGGCGAAGGCGGCGAAACAGTGGAATGTGCCTGTCGATAAGCTGGTGGCGGGCGACGGGAAAGTGACGGATCCGGCGACGGGAAGATCGCTTCGCTATGCGGAGCTTGCGCGGGAAGACATTGGCACGCAGAAGCCTCCGGCGGAGGACCCCATCAAGCCGGCTTCGCAGTGGACCGTCGCCGGAAAACCCGTTCCCAAGGTGGATGCGCGCGAATTCGTAACCGGAGGGCATCGCTACAGCACGGACCTGCGGCCGGAAGGGATGTTGTACGGCAAGATACTGCGGCCGCCGTCGTTTGGGGCAACTTTGGTTTCTTACGATGATTCGGCGACGAAAGCCCTGAAAGATGTAGTGCTGGTGCGCGATGGCGATTTTGTGGGCGCGGCCGCTCCGACGGTGGCCGCAGCGCAGGCCGCGCTGGCTTCCCTTCGCGTGCAGTGGAAAGAAGTGCCGCAAATTTCGGAGCAGGAGATTTATTCGTATTTGAAGAAAAACGCGCAGCCTTCGAAGGAGCCGCGCTTCCGGCAAGTGAAGGGCTCGGTGGAAGAGGGGCTAACAGCGGCGGCGCACAAACTGGACGCGAGCTACACGGTGGCGTATATCGCGCATGCACCGTTGGAACCGCGCGCGGCTGTGGCGCAGTGGACCGACGGGAAATTGACGGTCTGGATGGGAACGCAGCGGCCATTTGCGGTGCGCGACGACCTGGCAGACATTTTCCGTGTGCCGGAGAAAAATGTGCGCGTGATTGTGCCGGACACGGGTTCCGCTTACGGCGGCAAACATACAAGCGATGCGGGGCTGGAAGCGGCACGCCTGGCGCGCGCGGCCGGCGGGCGGCCGGTGAAACTCGTCTGGACGCGCGAAGAGGAGTTCACATGGGCTTATTTCCGTCCGGCGGGAGTGATTGAAGTAAAGAGCGGGATCGCGGCGGATGGAAAGCTGACCGCCTGGGAATTTCACAACTATCACTCCGGCATGTCCGGTATTGACACTCCATATGTGGTGGCGAATCAACTGACCGAGTACCACCAGGTGCCGCTGGTGCTGCGCAGCGGTTCTTACCGGGGACTGGCCGCGACCGCGAATCATTTTGCGCGAGAGACGCACATGGATTCGCTGGCGAATGCGGCCGGCGTGGATCCTCTTGAATTCCGTCTGAAGAATCTTTCCGAGCCAAGAATGCGTGCGGTGCTCGAAACCGGCGCGAAGGCCTTTGGCTGGCCGCGGCAGAAAACCGAGGAGGGGCAGGGATTCGGCGTCGCCGCGGGAAGCGAAAAAGGCAGCTACGTGGCCACCTTCGCGGAGATTTTTGTGGACCGGAAAAAGAACACGGTGACCGTTAAAAAACTGGTGGAAGTTTTCGAATGCGGGGCGATCGTGAACCCCGACGGACTGCGCAACCAGGTGGTCGGAGCGATGATTCAGGGGCTCGGAGGCGCTCTGTTCGAGTCCATTCAATTTGAGAAGGGGCGCATTTCGAACGCGCGCTTTTCCAGTTATCGAGTGCCGCGGTTCAAGGATGTGCCGGAGATTGAAGCGATTTTGCTGGACCGCACAGACATTCCTTCCGCAGGCGCCGGAGAAACGCCGATCATGGCCGTCGCCCCGGCGATCGGCAATGCGTTCCACGACGCGACCAAGGTTCGCCTGACGAAGCTGCCGTTGCACCCCGAACTTCATCTGGCCGGCTGAATCCCACAAACAATCGAAGACAAGGCAGCGACGCGAGAATTGTGACAAGTCTCAACCGCCAGCTCCTTGAACTATTCCACGGCCTCCGGACTTGATTTCCACCGAATGTGTCTTGCCCGCGTAGCGAAGAAAGCCTTACGACAATTCCCGCCGGGTGCTTCAAAAAATTAGTGGCCCTTTACCCTTCGACAGTCGTCAATATCCTAGGCCGCCGGGCGAACAGCGCTGTTCTTTTGCGCTGAGCTCCCGGGACGGACAGGATTACCCGGCCTTGCTCGCAGGTCCCGAACGCCGCGCGGCGTGGAAAAGGCGATTTGGCAGTGGAATCAATAGCTATGAACGACTCACCAACTGGCCAACCCAGCGCAGACGGAAATACCGGGCGACCGCCTCAAGCGGCGGAGCATGACAGTTGGCGGTCGTTCTGGAAAATTCTGACCAGCTTCGACCGAAGCAAGATGGCGCCGTACGTAGCTTTCCGCAATGCGGCGGGGATGCTGCTGTCGCTCACACTGGGCGTGGCATCCCACGCGGCCTTCGGGGGAGCCGCCGCGTCCCTTGGCGCACTCTTTGCTTCGTACTCTGACGGCAATGACCCGTACCGGCATCGGGCACTCCGAATGGTTGCCGCCAGCGTAACGATAGCCTTCGCCGCTTTCGTCGGTGGCATGTCTGGGCAATGGCAATTTGGCGCCGGCGTAATCGCGGCAGTTGCCGCGTTTGCGGCGGGTTTGGTGGTCGCGTTCGGCCAAACAGCGGCGGACATCGGGATGGTGAGCCTGGTCATGCTCACGATATTCGGAGGACAGCGATTTACTCCGATGAGCCTCCTCGTAGCGGCATCGCTGGCTTTGTTCGGCGGACTCGTGCAAGCAGCATTGTCCGTAGCCCTGTGGCCGGTGCGGAGGTACGAACCGGAGCGGCGCGCGTTGGCAGCGCTGTATCTGGAACTTGGACGCATCGCCCAGGAGCACATACTTGCCGGCGCCGCACCCCCGGCGACCGTTCACACCACGCGAGCGCGGGATGCTCTTCGGAGCTTGCGGCAGGATAGAGGAGACGAAAGCCTGCGGTATCAGGCGCTCCTGAACCAGGGCGAGCGCGCACGATTATGCGTGATCACGCTGTTGCGGATGCGGGCAGATCTGAACCAGAACGCGGAAGCGGGCAAAGAGCGCGAGAGCCTAGCACGGTTTTTGAACGCCGTGGGACGCGCGCTTGCGACCATCGGGGAATCCCTCTTAAGTAGCACAGCGAAGGAGCCTTTGCATAAACAACTCGCGAGCCTGAATCAGTTGATCGAAGAACTCCGCTCCCCCGCCGTTCACGATCCGCGATCCCAGGAAGCGGTAAACCGAAAGGACATGCTGTTCCAGATGGACGCTTTGGCGGCGCAACTCCGCGCGGCAGAAGGCTTGCTGACCGGACCAGCCCCGCCGGGCGAAGTTCCTGCCGGAGAGCCGTCACTGCTCGAAACATGGCGTCTGAACGCGCAATCCGCCATTGCAACGTTGCGCGCAAACCTGGACTTCCGGTCGACGGTTTTTCGCCACGCCGTGAGGCTTGCGATTTGTGTGGCCATCGCCAGCGGCGTCGCACGCGCAACCGGCTGGCACCGTGCTTACTGGATACCCGTGACGGTGGTCATTGTGCTGCGGCCAGACTTTGCCGGAACTTTCGCCCGGGGATTGCAACGAATCGCCGGCACCGTCGCAGGAGTGCTGGTGGCGTCCGCACAAATTCATTTGTTGCCGCAGACGTTTCCGGTGCAGGCAACCCTGATCGGTATCTGTGTTTTTCTGCTGCGATGGCTGGGGCCCGCAAACTACGGTTTTTTTGCGATGGGTGTGACATCGGCGATCGTTTTGATGCTGGCGCTGACCGGCAGCGAACCGACATTCCTTATTCAAGCGCGCGTCCTCGATACTTTGCTCGGGGGCATTCTTGCCCTCTCGGCCTATGCCCTGTGGCCAACGCGGGAGCCGGTGGAACATGCCCTGGCAGAACTATTGGCGGCGTATCGGGAATACTTTAGCGCGGTTACCCAGCGGTATTTGCAGAATCAAATGGATGGGGCCCTGACCGACGAGAAGCGGCTGGCTACCAGGATGGCGCGCTCCAATCTGGAAGCCTCCCTGGAGCGATTCGCGGCGGAACCCACAACCGAAGCGCGGCGACTGGAACCGGTGCGCTCGATGATGGTAAGTTCGCATCGCTTGGCACATGCGATTATGACCCTGGAAGCGGTTGAAACAGAGTGCACCGCTACCCCTGCCACGCCGGAACTTCAGCGATTTGTTGCGGACGTTCAAGCGACGTTGGCGATTCTCGAGCGCATGCTTCGGGGACGGATGATTGCTATCCCTGAAATGCCGGATCTGCGAAATGATTTTCGTCTGTTGGTTCAGGCGGCCGACCCATGTTTCTATCCTCACACCCTGGCCACTATCGAAGGCGATACGATCGTAAATAGCGTCAATACTCTGCGGGAACAGATTCTCCGGTGGCGAGAACAGGAGATCGCCTCTTAGCCTGCAGCGCGGAGAGTCAATTTGATCAGTTCTGTCCGGAAACGGAGAGATTCATCGTGAGCGGCCGTGAACCCAGGTCGGGGCTTTCGCGAACCTCTCGCAACCTACACTTCCGTGCGGACACTTATAGCTCGGCGAACTTTTTTCGTACGTGCCAAGGCCTTAGCCTTTCTGGGCTCTATTCCGGCACGGCGTAGTTCCAGATTTGCGCGGGTTCCACTCCTGAAGCCGGCACGCCGACATACAGGCTGGTGCCATAGAAAATGCCTGTGCGGACGCCAATTGCAGAGGGGATATTTGCTGAGAGCGTGTAGTGGTCCGGGTCATTCTGCTGAATCACGTTGATAAATCCTTCGCCGCCGAGGGCATAAATGCGCTTGCGCTCCGCGTCATAGTAAACGTCGTCGCACGATCCGCCCACTGGGACTCTCTCAACTTCCTTGCCGGTTTCAGTATCGAGCACCATAAGGTAGGGAGGTCTCCGAGTGACAACAAAGAGCCGATGATCGTCTTCATCGAGCGCCATCGGATAGTTTGCTTTCACACCGTTGAGACCCCATTTCGTCAACTCGCCGGTTTTGCGGTCGATGACATTGACCACGCTGCCGTCCTCCGGCACATTCACGAAAATGCGAGACCCCTTCTTTTCCAATTGGAACGACTCCGAGTGGCCGCCACTGCCTTTGAGATCCTTCCCAACATGAGTTTCCGTCACCGCATCAATCATAGCGATGCCGCCGACGATGCC